>Ga0209255_1000112_pt1 | contig 15128 bp, 8 predicted proteins | sample WorMetvaBAHAMAS2_FD_187394 | JGI IMG/M metagenome (GOLD analysis project Ga0209255, IMG submission 187394) | Marine gutless worms symbiont microbial communities from Max Planck institute for Marine Microbiology, Germany - Olavius vacuus... | ecosystem: Host-associated > Annelida > Digestive...
TTTCGCATTTTTATCTTTCGCATTTTATACACACTTTCGCACCACTTTCGCATTATCCCACTTTCGCAGTTTACACATGTTCACTTTCGCACTTTCGCAATTTCGCACTTTTGCATTTTATAACTAGCCGATGTGCGAAGATTTAATGTAATCTTGTTACGGATTTCGAAGCCGACACTGAATCCACGGTTTTTTTTCCCGAGTCCGCCCGGCCGTCATCCTCTTATTGGCGGCCGTCGTCGTCGGGAAGGGTGGGGGCTGTCAGTGACACTGGTTATTGGAGTGGTGGGCAGTGGGCGGCGCCACGCTGTCGACCACCGGCAAGGGATCTGCCCATCGTGCATAGTGCACGTTGCGTAATAAACCCAATAGAGGCTAAAGCACGGTTTTCAGCCTTAAGCCCCGTTCACCACACGGCGATGTTGTAATTGAGCACGTTGATTTCTACGGCAGTGTTCATACATACTACGTCGTCGTATGTCGATGGACGCAACATGCCGCACAAATTGAGCTCGGCTCTATTTTTGCTAGAGAACGGACGATTTTCGGATTGGGATCGCATTGGGGCCGATTTGCGCGTATCGAATCGAATCGAAATCGGCCGCAATAAATGACGTCGATCCCCGATATACTAAAAAGCATGAATAGCGACACCTGCTGCCCATGTGACGATCAGGGCAGATCACACTTCAAAGACTACAGTCCAGTATCGGCAATCTCTGCGAAGCATGCGGCCAACGTTTGATGCCGTGAACGCGCTGTAATTAACAGTAGGCATGCTGACCCCCACAGCTTCGTCTAGCTTCGTCTGGTCGTGGCAATAAACTCCGCCATTACAAGCTTTCTGTTGTTCACGCCGTGAAGCGCAGGCGCTTTAAGCCTTTGATCAGCTGCCGCTGCTGGCGCGGGTCATGTAAACACGCCCCCCCCCCAACTAGCGTAGGCTGCTAAGAGCGCACTATCACTGTTACTAACAACTTTATCAAGCCGACTGCCGCGCTATCTCCCTATCTTTCCATCCCACGAAGCTAGCGTAGCCTACAGTCAGCACCACGCCTGTTAGAGCGGCGCACGCAGTGCCGCATGCAGAGCGGTCGTGTGTCAAGGGGTGGCCAGAGTCGGTCGACCGAGTCCCGCGTGCCGGCGGCTGGTCTTTCTCGGTACCTCCCCTACCTCCCCGCGATCCTCCTTTTTGCGCGCTCTCTCTTCTTTCTCTCGCGGCACCTGTCGCGGCGGTGTCTCGGCGTCAATATTCTCTTCAGCGGTGGCCGCCGTCGTCGTTGTTACGTCTAACAAAGTAAGCAATTAAGTAAACGAATCGTATCGGTATCGAATCGGCCGATATTTTTCTTCATCGAATCGAATTGTATCGGCTGCTAGGCGTATCGTCCGTTCTCTAATTTTTGCAGCATGTTGCGTCACTGTACGGCGATGGATGGCAATGCAGTAAATTATGGTAAGTAGCATATAATTTTAGCATATGCAGTGTCCTGCGTCGATGTACAGTGACTTACAATCCCGCATGTGGACACGTCGCCGTATGTCCACATGTATGCGTGCAGATGCGTCAACGTACTTCGCTGTACGCAAGGTTTACGCAAGCCACACAAGGTCCAAAACATGCCTCTAATTTGATGTATGACGAATTCCAGCCATATCAGTGGACAAGCGCTGTGCTCGATGGCTGGAGAAGCAGAGTAGCATACATAAGTTTATAATGCTTTCATCAAGAGCCTCAACCGAATCCGAATCCGCATTTCTTTTTCACGAAACCGGCCGAAACCGACCGCTTACAAGATTTTGAGAACCGTAACACACTAATTTAATGTGCATTGGAAATATGACAGAGCCAAGTTAGTCTGACACATGGTATCAGACAAAGTAAAATGAGTAGTGATGGCATAATACAGCCATAAGGGACACGATTCGATACGATACGATAACACACAAAATATCGCGATACGATACGATACGATACGATCCGAAATTGCTTCACCATATGTAAGAACTGCAAGCAAGCAGGCAACAGCACACAACACTGGAGCACCGTCGTTCTGCCTATCAACACTGTCGCCGCTGCAGGTGCCTGGATACTGGCTGACCGGCGAGGCGACGGTCTTGGGCGACCGTCGGCGGGCGGGTGGGCGGCCGGTGTTCCTTGAAGTCCAGGGTTATTCAGCAGGGCTTCTGTGAGCCGGGCGGTCACACGGCTCAAATATTTAGTGATTGCGCAATCACTAAATACTTGAGCCATGCGACCGCATTCACAGTCAACACATCGACCCACCCGAGAGGCCGGGCAATTACTGCCAATTAGTGTCACTTTGCCTGCTCCAGCTATGCTGCACGAGACTCCCTTTGTCGATGTCGCCGACGGCATTGACGCCGACGGCGACTGAGAGTTGTGCGGAATATCGACTTCGTTTGAGGGGTAATTATCGCGATAAAGATGTGCCACGATACGACCTCAATATCGCGATATTCGATACGATACGATATATCGTGCCATCGCTAAAAATGAGTAAGCAAAAAACCGATGAGCTGAATACATCCAAAAATGTCGATAAAATTTGTGAAAGCCAAAAGTGTGAGATGCACAGAACACCGTGGACTACAGCAGAAAACAGCACACTGGCATTATCACACATCATGACACATGATGTCATTTTAAGTGATGTATATATGTAAAAAACCTTCCGTTTTATAACTAGGGTTGTATACTGAACATCAGTTGTCACACAAGAAAGCCGATGTTTGATTTCGGCGTATTAATCAGAGGCCTAAACGCCGTATACACGACATGCAGTAAACTGTAGTCGCACGGACAGGTGGCGCTGTCATTCAACACCGACTGGCGTGCTGACCCGGACCGAGTTAACTATGCTACATAACGACTTTATTAAGCGGACTGCTTGTGTGTAGGGGCCGCTATCTCCCTCTCCTTCCATCTTGCAAAGCTAGCATACAGTCAGCACCATGCGCACGCCTGTCATGTGACTGGCCGATGACATGCACGCGGCGCTGCACGCAGAGTGGCACGTCTTAGAAGTCTGTCAATTTGAAACCCCTTGCAGTCTTTATGAGTGCCACACTGTCCGGGTGTACACACACATATGCCAGTCAGGATAAACTTTCAAACGAGACGAAACGCTTTGATAAGTGACCACAGACCATTATGCTTGCTTCCGGCTGCAAGCACTCAACTGCTTCTAATTAATTCCAGACTTGTATGTAATAGTCTCAACCCCGGATAGTTCCTCCACAGCTCATGACGGCAGAGCAGAATATCTCCGCGTCGCTCGTTTACCCGCTAGTAACGAAGCTAGTGACGCATGATCTGGCTGAATTTGCGGACGACTCGCCGACTTCAGGTGTGATCTGCATGCTGCCCTGGATGACCGCTTTGCACTTAGCAAGGCCGACACCGCTTCGCACCCATTCATCACAGCAACGGTCTTAGATCTGGCGACGAAGCGGTGCGAGTTATTTCGATGATCGGTTAATAACTGATTATCACGTGACGTATGATCGGTTACGGGAAAAAAACGAGTTTCACATCCCTGTTTATAATGTGTAACGCCCATCGTTCATGGCACATATAAAATGGCAAAATTTAATTTCATCAACTCAGATCGTGGATATAGTAAGCAGTTCTTATTATATCCAAGGCCCCTGAGTTGATGAAATTAATTTTTGCCATTTTATGTGTGTCATGAATGATGGGCCTTACACGCTGTTAAAAACAGAAGGTTTTCATATTTATATTTGCAGTTTTACTACAATATTTTATGTTACTTCTATTAGTGACACCTGTGTAAGAAGCCGGAAATCTATTTCCAAACCAAATTTCAATGAAATATCTCAATCCAAGGCTGAGATAAAACTACTTCCGGTTTAGAAAAACGGACGGCCGCCATATTAGAATTCTATTTCCGGTTTCTATTTTGATGTATGTGTAGTCATCGGCGTGCCATTTTACATCTGTCTTCCAAATTTCGTATAAATTGGACGATCGACCATAGCAGCAAGTCCTGGCTATCACACACAGATCCCCCATCACCATCTCCGTTGATGGCTGTCACGAGTATTCGATGTGTAGGCCTGTAATGACCACTGTAAGTGGACCTCAGTAACTGTCAGATGTTCTCTGAAACGTGATAAACATGATGCCCAAGAACAATAGTCGAGGAGTAATGTTAATCGACAGCTTGGCTTTCCACTTCTGTGAAGATAGCTTTTCAGTAATACATTGCACATGCACCATATCTGGCAAAAAATGTTCTAAGACCAAACGGAAGCAACGTCGGACCAGAGTTTTTCATAAACAGGACCTGGACCAATTTGATCATAGAGATTGTTATGAATTGCTATCAGAATTTAATTCCCAAATTAGTATTTTTGCTGATATTTTTATTGCATACTGTAGTACAAAATGTTTCAATGATGTACTCTTTCTGCAGTTAGATTCTCCAGTTCAGTGCTGTGCAGTGTGACCAGGCCTGTTATTTTCATTTTTATTACTGCCCAGCACTACTACTATGGATGATTTTGTTTTCAGTGTACAGCCTCATTGAGTGAGGGTGGACCCGACATGTATGTGATCATGACCAGTTGTCTGTAGAATCTCATGCTTATGGCTTTGGTCAGCTTGACAGCTCTGTTATTGATATTACATTAATATTTCTGTAGTTTTTGCAACCCCAGGTGCAGTTGATAGGCTGTGATTTTTTTGTGTTTGTGAGCAAATTTATGTCACATTGAAATGTGGTGTGATTATCAATAGCTGACGACACGAAATAACGGTAATATGGTCAGGGATAGAGTGTAGTAGGTCTTCTAGCAACTTTGTCTAGCTGAAAAGAAAACTTTGTGTTATTTTTATTGTTATAAAAGTGCTGTTTTTTGATAGGTGAAAATGTGTTGGGACGACGAGCAAAGAAAAGGTGAAAAGTACATTTTTCTTGAGCTATATAAAGCATGTTTGTGCTTCTTTTATTGTCTGTGACAGTGAGATTGTGTGTTTATAAATATAACAACGTCTCTGCCATACTGGGTGGCATTGCAGTATACTGAGCTCTCTTTCAGATAGGCGCGACAAACTTTGCCGTGATTTTTTTCCGCAAATTGCTTAATCCATCTAATTGCATTCATCAGCTGTTGCCATCCCCTTGTGACACTGAAATTACATCTCGGCTTATAAAAGCAGCCACATATCGTTGACCCTGTAACCGTACTAACTGCTACAAATCTTTCATTTATCACGTCCTCCTAAAATACCAATAGGCCCGTCTATATCACTATCCTTGATTTATTTTTTACCGCGCTGCATGAATTGCAGACGCGATCTAGCGATGAGATTTCTGTCCGTTTATCAAACGTGTGATTTGTGACAAAATGAAAGAAAGATCCGTCCAGATTTTTTATACCATATGAAAGATCATTTAGCCTAGTTTTCAGACGAAGAATGGTTGGGGGGGGCGACCCCTTCTACGTGAAATTTGCATTGCATTTCATTTCCTGTCTTGTATTGTATTGTTTTGTTGTACATACATACATACATACAAATAAATTTATATAGCGCCAAAATCGTATAACGGCGCTAATCAGAGGCGCTGGCGCAGGGTGACTAGATAGTAAAAGCAGACTGGAAGAAATATGACTTAAGTTGACGCTTAAAGGTAGAGAGTTTCTCCAAAGAGCGAATATGTACCGGTAAGGAGTTCCAGGTTGACAGTGCATTGTATACTATTAATCACATAGTTGTACAGTGTGTTACTGTTTGTTTAGCTTTTTGATTTTTAACCTTCTGGCTACAAGTTCCATAAACTGATTCTGAAAATAACATTGTATACTATTAATCACATGGTTTACATGTCACAGAATTAGGTACAGTAATTTTGTCAGCTCAGTTTGTGTTATGCTTTACGTACTTAGAAGACATATACAGTGGATAGTCAGGATGTCTACTGAATTTTGCTATTGCAGCTTGGTGTTAGTTGGCATATTCTTCATTTACTATGCTGTCACCATGGAGTTGCTGGTGCATTTTTTGTTTAGGTCAGTGAAAAGATTACAGTCGGCAAAGCAGTTCAAACGAAAAGCCAAAAGTGCCGTTGGTATGTATTTCTGGTTTAGCATCTTGCAAAGTTACATTGTACCAGTACAAATATAGTTTGACGATGAGCACAGCTTGGAGATTAGAAATGTCTAAATGTTACTTAGCTGAAACAACAACTCAAGGGCTTGCCTGAGTTCGTATATTTTAACTGTGGACACTGGACGTCGAAATAATTACATGAGACAGCAGACCACATACATTTTGTCGTGTAACATGTTAAAGTAAAAGAGACGCATGTATCAGAACTTTTCTATAGAAGTTAAGCTCGTGGATCAGTGGTAGACAAACATTTGAAAAATTGTGGCACAGTGAAATGTGTACGTAACCTGTCTAACATAATATTTTCATCTAGTACCAGTGGGATTTTCAAGTTGTAGTGTGACAGTACATTTTTGGGTGTTTTATGATATGTGTCAGTTGTCATTAAGCTTGATGCATTCTGTACTACCAGACAGTAGTAGTGGCTGCTATGCAGTGTCATTGTAACTTTTCAATGTTATGTGCATTTTGTATTAGAATCATCGGAAGACAGTGTTGGATTTACAGATGACAATCAGGAATGGCTCAAACCTGCAAAAAAGACCAAATTGGACCTGTCTGAGACAGACAGTGACGATGATGTGGTCGGTCTTGTGCTGTTCATGTTATAACTGAAGTGACTTGAACAAAGATCTGATTGAGTTAGCTAGAAGTTTTATGTCCCACTTTACACATACACTATGTCCAGAAAAAATGGACCCCAAAATAAGTCACTATAATTAGAGTTCGGCGATTCACGTGAAATTTCCGATGTCTGATGTTCCGATATTTAGGTGAAACAAAACCGATGTCCGATTCCGATGTTTACTGGTGTGAAGTTTGGTGTATTTTTTTGGCCGAGTTTTGTGTGTTTTGTTTTATTTTCCGAGTGAAGTAACTATTAAATGCATAATCAACATACCATGTTTTTTTCATCTGCGTACATATATCGGTGTAAAATACAAACTACATTCCTTCTGGTGGATTTGGTAAATTCATTTCATTTCCATTTGCCAGGCGGCATCACTGTCAACTGCGTCTATCCACTATAATGTTGCATTCTTATAACTGCTTTATAGTTTTTACTCAGTTTTGATTTAAAGTTCCCTTTCTAATAGTGAATTGATTTTGCCCCAAGTATTCTTAGAAAGTTTTGTTTAGAAATTTTAATTTATTTTCTTACGACGCTATGTTTGAGATAGCTGATCGAATACTTGGGATCACGGCAGCTGGTACAGTAAAGATGACTGTTTTTTTAATGGAGAAATGTTTGTTGATTTCAAATGTGAGTTTATACGATGAAACTATGCTGTTTAAGCATAATTAATGTGAAAACTACGTTGCAGGCTTTCCCATTTATTTTTTCCAACATTGGTATCGGCGCACTGATGCTACTGATTTTTCGATGTTTAGTTTAGCTTTGATGTTACCGATGTCCGATGTCCGATGTGCAATGTGCGAATCGGCCGAACTCTAGCTATAATTCGACAAAAACTTGTCAGATTTGTCTGAAATTTTACACATGCAAACTTTGAAACATATCAATTAAAATTTACATATTACTTGTTAAAAATCAAGGGACAACTTCAATTTTATGAACATTTAAAATGCATCACTGAAAATGTACTGTGTCCGGATAAAAAGTGGACCCGCAGAACATTGTTACTGACTGCGTTAAACAAACGCTGCCATTAATATAGCTTTATGTAGAACATTTTCAGTAATACAGGAATACAAAAAAATTGCCGTAAAAGTGATAAACAGCAATAAATACTTTTTGCTAAAGAAGATAAGGTTTTGGTTTAAGTTTTGTGGCAGGAATATGGCTATTGAGCAAGTAACTTTGTCAAAGTTTCCCAGCAGAAACTGGACTGTCATTTTTGAATAAGCTGCTGAAGAAGATCAATTATGCCGTGAATGAGCTGCTGTGTTATTTTAAATGGTGTACTTTAAATGTTAATAAAATTGACATTGTCGTGTATATCTCTCTTCTACTACTGGTACTATACCAGTTCTTGCTGATTTCTTGACAAGTTCACATGTCTAAAATTTCAGCCAAATCTGACGAGTTTTTGTTAAATTTCAGCAAATTATTTTGGGGTCCACTTTTTTTCAGACACAGTGTATATATGCCAGATGCATGGCAGCTGCATAACTCTGTGAAACCACATGTGAGAGATGTCGAGGTGATCTGTGCAGTTGTGGTGCATGTGTGGCTACTGCAGATGAAGGATGACTTTGACGATGAAGCTGGTGAAAGCAGCGATGACATTGATGCTGATGACGATGGTGAAATGGACATGGCTGATGATGTTGACGATGATGATGATGTTGCTGATGATGATGATGATGTTGATGATGATGATGTCAGTGACAGTGAAGAAGAGGACGATGATAGCGATGCCGAAGAAGTACATAACACTGATTGCTGAAATGACTAGAAAGTATAACGCAGTGTGTGACGTTAACTTTTGCTGCTTGGAATCGATTATCATTTTCGCTCAGTGGAAACAAGCCGCCGAGTGCTAATTAGTGCATTTTTCAAGTGAGGTTGAAATTACCGCTGAGCAGTGAGCACATTGATTATTGCTTTGAAAGTGATAATCGATTTCAGTAATCATTTTCAATTAACAGAATATGGCAGTAATTGGCAAGTTAATATAGCAAAATTAATTAACAGCTAACCTCCGCAATTCTTCTATAGACAGCTGATGTAAAACACTAGTGATCAAGAAAGCGCTGAGCAGAATTCAATGTAACTTTTGCTCAGCAAATTTGTAAAGGGTCTTATAATCCTGAGTGCACATGAGAGTTATCTCCCGATTACAGTGCGTAATGTTCAGCATAAAAATGGCAAATGTTTCTGTTTCCAGCACTGTTGCCATTACAACAGATATTTTATCTAAACCAAACACCAAACCAAACACAAGCCGGGATAGTTAAATCAGTTCCGTGAAGTCAGTAATCGACAATGATAATTGGAAACTTAATTTGAACTCCCGCTAATTGGTAATTTTTGTGCTCATGTTAAGGAAACCGCTGATGGAAAACAATCAGCGATTTCAATCTGTGAAAGTTAAAGTCACAGAATGATGGATATAAATATAGATCTAATGATGGGTGACTGTATCATTAGTCACAGTAATATATCAGCAGTACCATCAGAGTTTTCATGTTTCTTTATGTTACACATCAGAGATTTGATGAATGCAACATTTCAACAAAAATTCAGTCATGAACGTTATACTATAGGACGTCTTCTGAATTTATTTTGAGATTTACATCATTTTGAATTAGGTAATGTCAACATTAAGTGTCAGTATTTTGAGTGATCGTGTTTACATTTGATTCAAGAGTTGACAGAAATTTATGTGTGATACTATGTTGTGTTATTAGATGTTGCCAGTTGAAAAATCGGCCAAGAAGTTGCTAAAGAAGCAGAAGAAGGACAAGTACGTAATATTAGCAGTACACTGACAATTTGATAATTTCTAGCTCATTAGGTGCATAGGTCAATTTGTCTCCTGTAGATGGAACGTTTTGTGGAATTTATCTGTCGTATGAATGACCTGTCTCTGTAAAAAAACTGTTTTTGATGTTACATGTATTTTGTTGGTAGTCATAGCATGGTCCAGCCACAAATGGACCGGGACCAGTTCAGGAACGTCAGTAAGTTGGACCTGGTTGAACCGAACCGAATCAGGGACTCGATATACACCTTCATTAGGTTGCTATTTTCTAACTATTTGACGGTGAAAATGTTGCATACGTGCACTTCCATTCGACGACGTAAGATATTTGCCCGATGCTAGCAGTAATGTCAGTTACTTTCTTTTTTTTGTGGCTGATGTGAAGTATGGTTTATATGAAATAAACAAAAACAACAGAGCAAATGCCACACGTGGTCCAAAAATGTTACAAGACCAAACCGAAGTGATGATGGACCGGAGACTCCAAGATCCAAGACCTGGATCTGTACTAATACTGCATGTCGGTTGTCATCTGATGTTAAACCTGACTGCCAAGCTGATCAGTAATGTATGCTGTACAGGAAGCTCGCTGAAGAAGAATTGAAAACAAACATATTGTCAACTGAAACGTATCAACTGCCAAGTGGCGAAGAAGTCGAAAAAGAAAATATCCTTTATGTTATCATGTTTTTTTCTGGGAATGATTTTTTTGCAGTAGATGAATATTCTGATTGTGTGACTTGTATTTGTCATCGCCAGTTTTATTTCAATACTTGATAGCTGGTCACTAACAGTTTTTAAGTCTCGGCTTAAAACCTTAACAGTGACCTGATTCCTGCTGCCACCACCTCTGAAGTTGTGTAGTTTTATTTGTCTTTGTCTGTGTGTATTTTTTGTGTTTTTGTTTTATACTGCATATGTGTTGTATTATTGTGAGCTCAGTGGGGTGAACCTGATGGTATTGTTGGTTGGGTCATTTGACCCGTAAAAGTCCGTCCTGGATATGACCTATAATGTGTTTGGTGAGGCGTTAAAACCTTGCTCAGCTGTCAGCCTCTGAAGTAACGGCCCTGTGATGGAATAGAAATGTTTATATTATAATCAGGGGTGTGGAGTCAGAGTCTCTGGAGTCTGGATTCTAGCCCACGGCCGGAGTCGGAGTCCAAGTTCAGTAGTCAGTGTCCAACTTTAACCCAGAGTCGGAGTATGGGGATTGTTAAGGCCCGGAGTCGGAGTCCCAATTTTTTTGAACCCTGGAGTCGAAGTCTGAGTCCCGCAAAAACTGAGGACTCTGCATCCCTGATTATAATAAGATTTTTATTAGTATTATTAATGTAGCTAATGGAAGAGACTTTACAAGAAGTTCAGCTATTGCAGACAGACCGCGCTGCAGCCTGTTTAAACTTTGGCAAAAATATAAGTGCGAAAAGCGTGCATCTAACATTGCTCCATGTTACGGCGTTGTTGTCGACGAATCATCATTTTACTGTTCTACGGCACCATATTTGTACTTAATGAAAATTAAGCAGCATTTAGGCGTTAATTTTGGAGGTATTTGGAGGTTTGGACTTGGTTTCTTTATCTAAGTTTTTTGGGGGTTTTTATGCTGAAGAAATCTGGGTTAATTTTTTAAAAGTCCAGTGGCAACAGTATCGCGCACGCGCCATCTAAATTCATTCATTATGTCTATGGCCAGCTGACACTACGTGCTGACGCCATTGTGCTCTGTACGCATCGTGCAGTGCCTTTTTTATCCGTCTTAATCCGCTTTCACGTAATACATCCAAACACCTCAGTTAATTCAGTTAATGAACATTGTTAGTAATTTGATATTCCATTGTAATCATTGCGATACAAATACAGCATTCATCACAATTCATGAAAGCACAGCAGCCACGCCAAGTAGGCCTAGTTGTTTACTTAATGCAAAATTTACGTTCAAGGGGACGCCCCCTACCAATTATTTTTACATGTATAGTTAGGCCAATGAATGCCCTACAACTTTGTCCCTGACAGTTTTCACACAAAGAAACTTTATAGCAAAACTTCTTCAATCGAAGTGCGATTTTAAGCCCAAAACATCTGTTTTACTTTTTCGAGTACCCCTTTAGGCACTTAGGGACAATGTACGATGTTCATCTTGGGCTCATTAGAAAGCGGGTAATGGACTTCATATTAGTGCTAATTAAACTTTTTTGCTAGGTGTTACGGTTGAGGCGCTACGAGCAAAAATAGATCGAAAATCAGCTATTTCGGTCCAACGCAGTAAATTTTATCCAAAATTTCAGCTAGAAGGGGTCGTTCCCGCCAGTCATTTTTGCACGGATTGTTAGACCAATGAATGCCCTACAACTTTGTCCCTGACACTTTTCACACAGGTGTTACAGCTGAGGTGCTATGAGCGAAAATAAAATGGATTGAAAATAGGCGATTTTGCTGCAGCACGGTCACTTTGATCCAAAATTTCAATACCAGGGGTCGCCCCCACTAATCATTTTTGCATGGTTAGTTAGGCCAATGAATGCCTTACAATTTTGCCGCTGACAGTTTTCACACAAAGAAACTTTGTAGCAGACTTTCTTCAAGCGAAGTGTGATTTTAGACGTAAATCGGCCGTTTTGCGTTTTTGAGCCCCCTTTGGGGACTTAGGGGCAACGTACAACGATCAACTTAGGCTCATTGGAAAGCGCTTAGTGGACTTCCTATTAGTGTTAACTGAACTTTTTTCGCTAGGTGTTACGGCTGAGGAGCTACGGGCGAATATCGGTTGAAAATCAGCGTTTTCGCTCCAGTGGGGTCAGTTGACCCAAAATTTCAGGTAGAAGGGGTCGCCCCCACCAACCATTCTTTTTCTCAGAAAACTAGGCTAAATAGTCTTTCGTATGGTATAAAAATCTGGACAGATCTTTCTACCGTTTTGTCACAATTTATGCGTGTTACAGACTCACAGACAGAATTATCACCGCTAGACCGCATCTGCATTCCATGCAGTGCGGTAAAAACACTATCGTACAAAGCCGAACATGTAAACAGCAGCTTGCATAGAAACATGTACCCATGAGGAAATGTGCAGCATGGTGAAAAACAGCGGAAGTAGTAAAATAACACAGTCACAGGCCCAGGGCAACTCAGCCTTCAATCCCTCCGGGGTCGGTAAATGAGGGCCAGGTTTGGCTGGGAAGGAAAAGGCAGGTATGGTGAGTCAAAACTGTGAAATCACTTGAGAACATGTGCCATACCAGAGCACTTTAGAGGTGTGTTCATGAGGCGCTATACAAATCCACGTTTACCTTTACCTTTACATGTTTGATTGCCTTGTTGTTACAGCATAGTAAGTGCATCATCTTCACTGTTTGGTTGGTCTTTCCTTGACTGACAGCCTTACCAGCCATTGCGCCAGACATTGCAATTGTCTCACAGCGAATCAATGATGTTGTTGAAGTTTTGAGTGACTTCAAAAATCGTTGCCAACCAAACAGGTTTGAGCAGTTGGAGATTTTTTTTGAATTCAGCAAGTTGCTGTACGTTGTTGTTGCATAGAAAATTAATGTTCGGCATTGTATTATAAGCTGTTCATATGCTGCATACACTGTAATTATGTGTTTTTACTATGTGTAGTGTTTGTTCAATTATATATTTTTAGCTCATCTGGCTGAGCTAGTAGTATAGCCAGTTAAAAGCTGTCTGTCTTTTTTGTGTGTGTGTGTGTGTTAACCAGGGTGTCACACATCATAACCACCACTTGTAATCTTCAGTCTGACCTAGTTTAATGGGTTTCTAGGTCATCTTGCTTGTATAGCTATCATGCCCGCTGAATCTCACGGTGCATGGGGCTGCTTGTTATTTGATGATATTCTGCCGTGTGTGTGTGCTTGTGTGCTTGCCAGGAAGAGGAAAGATTACGTGTCACAGCTGACGAAGGATCTCTGCCTATACTATGATTACAATGAATATTTAATGACTAAAGTAATGCAGATATTTCCACTGGATGAAGTAAGTATTTTTGTTGAGTTTTGAATGCTGTGGTTTTCTGTTAGCATTCTTTCTGTTTTGAAATGTGATAACTACATCTTTGGAAATTGTAAGATGCTATGGTATTCTGTTTGTACAAGAAAGCACTATGAAGCCGAGTGTGTGTGTGTGTGTTTGGAGTGATTGTGTGCATGTCATATTTGGCCAATAAATGTAGGAGCATATCTGAAAGCCTATCACATCAGTATAGTCAACAACATTAAGGGTTTGCTTACACACCAAGCGTGACAATATTTGTGCTCTCTCTCGCTATATTAGTTGTAATGCTAGCATTGTAGCCTTGAATGCAGATGCAACTATTACTAGTTTTGTACCGAATTTCGAAGTATGGCCATTTCAGTCTTGGCAACTTTGATCGATGGTATTTTTCTCCCAGCACAATATGGATAGAGTAAGTTTGTCAATGCATGTATGTGCAGTGTGCAGGCTTTTGCTGAATAAGCACTGCACTGTGTAGATAACTTCTCTGTAAAACTATGTTGTAGAAAATTGTCGCAAGTTGCCAGAAACTGAAGTGAACTGAACATCCAGTATTAGCACACAGAGTGTGTGGATGCGCCTAGTAATCACTCGCATGCATTAACTGTAATGTCATTAAACATATTCTTTAGGTTGGTAAAACATTTATTATGAAAATTAAATCAAATTAAATTAACTGTAACGTTTTTTATTACAGTTGATAAAATTTCTCGATGCGAATCAGATGCCTCGGCCAGTCACAATACGAACCAACACATTAAAGACTCGGAGGAGAGATCTCGCACAGGTTGGACAGGTTATTTTTGTTAGAAAATATCTGTTAGTCTTGTGCTCGCAGATGTATTTTGATGTTATATTTTAGTTTCCTTGTAAAAAAATTCTTTTTCTCATGTTTTTGTATTATACCATAGATAACTATGTACAGGTGTGTTTTTGTGGCACCTGTGTAGGCTCTCATCAATCGAGGTGTGAATCTTGACCCGATCGGTGATTGGTCAAAAGTTGGACTGCGTGTATACGACAGTCAAGTACCTATTGGTGAGAAGGATTTAGTTTAGTGCAATATTTGAAAGTTAATCTTACAAAGCTGTTTAGCATACATTTTAAAAATATTGCTTTAAATAAATTGTGGTCGTTAAAAGTGAAAATTGGCACATATATGATTAGCTGAGTGTTATCTGACTCTGCCTATTTCTCTGCATCAGTCAAGTATGTGACCGTGTGTGTGTAAATGTGCTCTGCTACCAACTGTATTTGCAGGTGCTACTCCTGAGTACCTGGCTGGTCATTACATGTTGCAAGGTGCTTCCAGTTTCATGCCGGTCATGGCACTTGCTCCTCAACCAAATGAGAAAGTTCTCGACATGGCAGCTGCACCAGGTGGTAAAGCCAGCTACATTGGTAAGATCTGCTTTGTATTTTAAGTTTACTGTCTGTGAATGCCAGTAGGAGGCCATGATCTACATCGTTAATGTTTGTCCATTAACGAAAAAAGGCTGATTGCAGTCCTC
>Ga0209255_1000114_pt1 | contig 15065 bp, 15 predicted proteins | sample WorMetvaBAHAMAS2_FD_187394 | JGI IMG/M metagenome (GOLD analysis project Ga0209255, IMG submission 187394) | Marine gutless worms symbiont microbial communities from Max Planck institute for Marine Microbiology, Germany - Olavius vacuus... | ecosystem: Host-associated > Annelida > Digestive...
CGTTGAAGCGTTCGCTCATGCCATTGGTCTGTGGCGTTCTTGGTTTGGTCAGGCGATGTTCGATGCGGTTGGCGGTGCAGACGCGATCAAACGCGTGGGCACCCGTGGGCTGGCGCTGGCCGGTGGCGCAGAAACGATCGGTAAATTCCTTACCATTATCGGTGAGGACTTTGGTGATCGTGAAGGGGGCCTTGTCGATCAGGCGCGTGAGGAAACCGCCGGCAGAGGCGGCTGACTTGTCCTGGAGGAGTTCGACGTAGACCCAGCGGGTAGCGCGGTCAATCGCGGCAAAGAGGTACTGCCGATGGTCCTCATCCGGCATTTGGGGCAGATACTTGACGTCCACATGGAAGAAGCCGGGATCATATGCCTTGAAGGGCTTCACCGGCGTCTTGGCGCCGTCCTCCTGGGGCATCAGCGTCTTGAGGTTAGACACGCCGTGGCGGCGCAGACAGCGGTCCAGGCCAGAGCGCGAGACCTCGGGGTGGATGAAACTCGCGGGTCACCGCCAGCAAGTCATCCAGGGGCAGCGGGAGGGTCTCACGCAACGCCACCACCACCGCTTCCTGGGCCGTGCTGAGCGTGGCGTGGAGCCGCCGGAGGCGGTGCGAGGCATCTTCCACCCCCTCGCGTTGGCGCCATTTCGCAACCGTGTGACGATTGAGGTGGTAAGCCTCGGCCAGTTCCCGGTCGCTCACCGACTCGGGCTGAGACTGTAATTCCAGGCGGATGGCCGGTGTGGTACGGGCGTTCTTGTGCAACCGGATGTTCATGGTGGGTGATTGCTATACCAAAGAAGTGATGATGTCGGACTTGTCAAACGCCGTCGCCCCGCGGCTCGGCTTCCTTCACGCTCCCCTCGATTCCCTCCTCGGCCAGCAGGCGTAAGACCTCTCTCGCTTCAATAGAGGATAGCTCATCTTCAATATATAATCATAAGGGACCTGATACTCACCATCGGCGGCGGCCAGGACATCCACGTCGGCGGCGTGCGCCACGGCACCTATCGCGATGCGGTCACCGGCAATGCAATCACGGCTCTCAGCGGAGACCTATCGTTTCACGTCAAGGGCAACTCCGCCGGTATCTACGTCCTCGAGGGTCCGGGCAAGATCGGCGAAGACGGCGCCTATTTGCGCTGAGGGGTTTTCAGCAGGTTGCGGTGGGCACAGCCCACTATAAGTGCGCAGATCCGTGCGGGCCGGCAGGCGGTATGGGAGGTAATATAGGTGTAGGTTGCGTTGAGACGCAGGCACTGGCTCAATGCCATTAAGGACGCTGTTCGCGCTAGCATTGGTAGTTTCAGCCCCTCGGGAGGACGATATGGCAAGTTACAGTACCAATGAGTTTCGTGGCGGCTTCAAGATCATGCTCGATGGCGATCCCTATGTCATCGTCGAGAACGAGTTCGTCAAACCCGGCAAGGGCCAGGCCTTCAACCGAGTGCGGGTTCGTAACTTGAAGACCGGGCGCGTGGTGGAGAAGACGTTCAAATCCGGCGAGTCCGTGGAGGCCGCCGATGTCCACGAGACCCGGCTCCAGTATCTCTACAACGACGGCGATCTCTGGTACTTCATGGACCCGGAATCTTACGAGCAATTGTCCGCCGATGCCGCCACGATGGGAGAGACCGTCAACTGGATCAAGGAACAGGATATATGCGAGGTCACCCTCTGGAACGGCTCTCCGCTGACCATCGAGCCGCCCAACTTCGTGGTGCTCCGGATCACGGAAACGGACCCGGGGCTCAAGGGCGACACCTCCGGCGGTGGCGGTAAGCCAGCGACCCTGGAGACCGGGGCGGTGGTGCGGGTTCCCCTGTTCGTTCAGACCGGCGAGCTGATCAAGGTCGACGCCCGCTCGGGCGAATACGTCGCCCGCGCCAAGGAGGGATGAGCCCCACCTGGCGGCCCAGCGCCGGCCTCGAGATGCTGCGGGCGCGGGCGCGTCTGCTCAGGCGCATACGGGAGTTTTTCGCCGCTGCCGGCGTCATGGAGGTGGAGACCCTCATCACGTCACGTGCCGCCGCCAGCGATCCCACCCTCGACAGCCTGAGAACCCGTTGGTCCGGCGCCAGCGCAGGGCCCCAAACGCTCTATCTCCAGACCTCCCCCGAGTTCCCCATGAAGCGCCTCCTGGCGGCGGGGAGCGGACCCATCTTCCAGATCTGCAAGGTATTTAGGGACGGCGAGCGCGGGTCCCGGCACCACCCCGAGTTCAGTCTGCTGGAGTGGTATCGTCCGGGTCTCGGCTACGGGGCCCTGATGACGGAGGTCGCGGAGATGGTACGCCATGCCCTGGATCGCCCCCAGCTCTCGGTCCGGCGCATCAGCTACCGGGACCTGTTTCGGACCCACCTGGGACTGGACCCCATGCGTGCGGATGTGGCGGCGCTGCGGCGGACCGCCGATGATCTCCTTGGATACCGGGATCCGGACCTCGACCGTGACGGCTGGCTCGATCTGTTGCTTACCCACCGTATCGAACCGGCGCTCGATCGGAACCGATTAATCTTCGTCTACGATTATCCCCCGAGCCGGGCGGCCCTGGCCCGGATCCGCCGGGACGCGGAGCCGGTAGCGGAACGCTTCGAGCTCTACCTGGGGGGGATGGAGCTGGCCAACGGATTTCGGGAACTCACGGATCCCAGCGAACAACGCCGGCGTTTCGACGCGGATCTGCGGGAACGCTCCGCGCAGGGGTTGGACCGATTGCCCTTGGACGAGGCGTTCCTGGCCGCGCTGGAGGCAGGCATGCCCGAAGCGGCGGGAGTCGCCCTGGGCCTGGATCGCCTGCTCATGATCGCGACCGGCAGTACCCACATCGACCAAATACTGGCATTTCCGGTGGAACGGGCGTGAAGGTGTGGATTTTCTACTCACATGGAATTTCAAGCATATAAATGACGCTTAACTTAATGGTATTGGGCCAGAGCGAGGGAGCCGGAAATCTTGTAGGTCGGGTTAGGCGCGCCATTCGATGGTGGGGGATGCAAACACCTTCGAACGCGCCCTAGCCCGACATTCGATAGTGCGCACCGGCTTGCTCGGTAGAAGATACGGATTCAATCGAAGCCAGCGGCATACGGCGGCGTCATCCGCGGATTCGATAGACCGCGTTGTCGGGCTAGGGCGCGTTCGGATTCGCTGACATCTGTCGGCCTCGGAAGGTGCGCCTGACCCGACCGACCACTTGGTGTGAATCCATATCCTTGTCGTTTAACGCAAAGGCGCAAGGTCGCCACGACGCCAAGCAAACCAAAAGAATCTTTGCGCCTTTGCGGCCCACAGGACGACTGGTTGCCGACGGCCTGCTCGCCCCGTCCTTGAACAGCGATTCCTTCTGGCCGGCGTCGATCAATAGCTAACATCTATCGGTCAGATTAAAAATACCCATTTGGTGGTCTCGCGGGTAACGAGTATAGCTTATAATTCGAGACGCAGGTCAGGAGCCGGTCCGACTGACGACTATCCCACTGCGGAACCCTGGATGCCGGTCATCTTTTCCGCGCGATTTCCCCGAGAGGGCAAGGCCGACCGTTCGCTCCAATCGTGCGCGCAATCCACCTCGACTCCATGGTCTCCGGCTACGAACGAGCAAGTCGGACAGGCTCTTAGTCCCTGCGTTACTCGGCAACCAACCACAACCTGGAGAGCATCTCACATGAAATCACTCAAAGGCACCAAGACCGAACAGAACCTGAAAGACGCCTTTGCGGGCGAGTCCCAGGCCAATCGCCGTTACCTCTATTTCGCAACCAAGGCGGACGTGGAAGGCTACAACGACGTGGCCACCGTCTTCCGCTCCACCGCCGAAGGTGAGACCGGCCACGCCCACGGTCACCTGGAATACCTGGAGGCCACCGGCGACCCGGCCACAGGGCTGCCCATCGGAGGAACCGCCGACAACCTGAAGGCGGCCATCGCCGGTGAGACCCACGAGTACACCGACATGTACCCCGGTATGACCAAGAAGGCCCGCGACGAGGGCTTCGACGAGATCGCCGACTGGTTCGAGACCCTGGCCAAGGCCGAGCGCTCTCATGCCCACCGTTTCCAGAAGGCCCTGGATGGCCTGGATGCCTGATTCGAGGGACGCCTGATTTCGGTACGTTCGCCCCACGTCTTTTCCCGGCACCTGCCGCGCGGCGGGTCCGGGGAGGGGCTTCCGGACATTTTTCGGTAGTAGTTAAATTCGGTAGTGGTTAAAGTCTAAATGAAAATAGCGCCACTCGCAGTGGGTTGGGCACGCCACAGGCAGTACCTCCTCTCCCTCCGAGGGTATCGCAAAAGCCCCTCTCCCGCCGGGAGAGGGAATCAACCCATCCACTATGCACTTTCAGTGCATAGGTTGCTCTTGGACTGAAAGTCCGAAATCATTCGGGAGCTGACATTTCCTGTTGTCCCAACACCCGATCCGACCATCTGAACAGGTTTTCACTCGGATCGTTTTTTTAGCCCCGGACACTCGCTTTGAAGAGACGGTATGATGACCACTTCTTCCACCACTCACGAATTGCTTGAGAGAATACCTGTGTAGCAGCTAAAGCCTTGCAACAAAGAAATGGGGCATGATGAATCGCTCTACTCCAACCATTTAAATTGGCTCTTTATGGATTCCAGACTGGTAGGATATTTTGCGCAAATTCGCCTTCTCAGAAAGCCAGAGGGGCGTCGTATAACTTACTGTTGTTGAGAAAAGACTGCCTGTTTTATCATCGGTCAGAGTGCTACGGACCGCCGTCCCCTTCGATCAGTCTAGAATCCATAAAGAGCCTAGAAATTTACCACTACCTTAAATTCTGATAAGCGTTTACAACGAAGGACCAATGACATGACAACGCGCGAAGGCAGCCTGCAGGCACCCACCCGACACCCGATCGACTGGACCAACCCGGCGTTTTTCGATGCGGATGATTTATTCAAGGAGCTCGAACGAGTATACGACATCTGCCACGGTTGCCGGCGTTGCGTCAGCCTGTGTCATGCCTTTCCCACCCTGTTCGATCTGGTGGACGAATCGGACACCCTGGAAGTGGACGGCATAGCCAAAGAGGACTACTGGCGGGTCGTGGACCACTGTTACCTGTGTGACCTGTGCTTCATGACCAAGTGCCCTTACGTCCCGCCCCACGAGTGGAATCTGGACTTTCCACACCTGATGCTGCGGGCCAAGGCACTGAAACACAAGCAGGGCAAGACCCGACCGCAGGACAAGATCCTGTCCAATACCGATGGGGTCGGCTCGCTGGCGGGTACTCCCATGATCTCAGAAGTGGTCAACGCCGTCAACCGGTCCGGCGTCGGCCGTAAGCTCCTGGACGCCGCGCTCGGCGTCCACCCCCAGGCGCGACTCCCCGAGTACCACAGTAATACCCTGCGCAAGCGGCTCAAGGACCGGGTAGGACGCCGATCCGAGGGCGAGGCCGCGGGTCCGACCACCGGCAAAGTCGCCTTCTTTACCACCTGCTACAACAACGTCAACGAGCCGGACGTGGGCATGGACCTGGTAGCCGTGTTCGAGCACAACAGCATTCCGGTCACCATCCCGAACAAGGAAAAATGCTGCGGCATGCCCAAGCTGGAGCTGGGAGACCTGGAGGCCGTACAACAAGCCAAAGACGCCAACCTCCCGATCATCGAGCGGCTGGTGGACGAGGGCTGGGACATCGTGGCGCCGATCCCCTCCTGCGTGCTCATGTTCAAACAGGAACTACCGCTCATGTTCCCGCACGAAGACGGGATACGGAAGGTCAAGGCGCACATCTACGACCCCTTCGAATACCTGATGCTGCGCCACAAGCACGGCAAACTCTCCACCGAATTCACCCAGCCCTTGGGTACCGTCGCCTATCACGCCGCCTGCCACCAGCGGGTGCAGAACATCGGCCGCAAGACCCACGAGTTGCTCTCCCTGATCCCGGATACCAAGGTGAAGCTCATCGAGCGCTGCTCAGGGCACGACGGCACCTATGCGGTCAAGAAGGAATTCCACGAGTATTCCATGAAGATCGTGCGGCCGGTAACCAATCAAGTGAAACAGCTCGAGGCCGACCACTATGGCAGCGATTGCCCCATGGCCGGCCAGCACATCGGCCACGCCCTGGCCGACGGCAGCAGGCCCGAACACCCGCTGACACTGTTGCGCATAGCCTATGGGCTGTAACGAGGAAAGGGGTCACGAGGAAAGGGTCGGTCTTGACCTGTGCCTTCAAGGATCACGGATCAAGACCTGACCCCATCTCCCCCTTGAATAATATTTTCAGAACCTCTACCGTCTACGCGTCAAGTCCCGTCAATTATAGACACATTTTTTGAACAGCTGGGTCTGTTTTTGGGACCAGTATTTCATCGCCTGAAGGGGAGGATGTGGCCCAGTGCTTTCTGCGAGATGTGCTGATTGTAGACCTTAACGTAGCGTTTGATGGTATCGGCCAAGGCTCTTTATGGATTCCAGACTGATCGAAGGGGACGGCGGTCCGTAGTACTCTGACCGATGACAGAACAGGCAGTCTTTTCTCAACAATGACAGCAAATTATACGACTCCCCTCCGGCTTTCTGAGAAGGCGAATTTGCGCAAAATATCCTAATCAGTCTGGAATCCATAAAGAGCCTAAAAATATACTTCTACCCGAAATCGGGCCGGCGACCGGAAGCCAGAAACGGAAAAAAGCAGAGCCGACGTTTGTCGGATTCACCACCGGCGGGAGGTGACCGGATTGAACTTATACACAGCCGGCCCTTGACATCGGGGCGATGGCATAAAACAGTGACTTGGCCCAAGTCGGCCCATTAAGAAATCCTTTATCTCTTTGATTAAACTTGAAAATCCTGAGGATGACAAAAAAGCATCCAGCTGTCGAATCGCTCGATTTCTCGCCGTGTCAGGCCCCATGCACAAGGATTATTCACAGAAATATCCACAGATTCTGTTGGCAAGTGGAAATCTCCAATTCCCACAAACCCCTTGTGCCTGTGACTGAAGAAACAAGATTACTTGTCAGGACCCGTGTGATTATATACCGAAGATGAGCTATCCTCTATTGGAGGAGGGAATTGAGGGGAGCGTGAAGGAAGCCGAGCCGCGGGGCGACGGCGTTTGACAAGTCCGACATCATCACTCAAACGCTACGTTAAGGTCTACAATCAGCACATCCCGCAGAAAGCACTGGGCCACAGTCCTCCCCTTCAGGCGATGAAATACTGGTCCCAAAAACAGACCCAGCTGTTCAAAAAATGTGTCTATAATATGGTGGGACTTGACATCTCGGCGGATATTCAACATGCATATGTATATGATCCTTGCTTACGACTCCTTTCAGAATATGAACATCTTCCGCATCACATACCTGAATGGATAAGTTCTCGGCATCGCTTTTGAATATTTCCTTTTAATACTGGGTAACGATATTTAGTGACCCATACAATATGGATCATCAAAATGCTAACCGTATGACTACCGCGTCTTTGATCACTCATTAGCTAATTGTAGCATACCTGCGTAGCAGCTAAAGACTTGCACTAAAGTGCATAGTTTTGGACTAGCGTGCTGGGACAATAAAGGCATTATTGATGCGGTGCTCGGATAAAAGCTGTGCCGACAAAAACGGATCCATCGAGACAAAAACCTCCATGGCACTCTCGTACCTGGCCTTTGACCGGCCGATGCGCTCAATACACGCGTCCTTCCATTCTTGAGTGACGTTGAAAGTTCGCCCCGCACCTACATTAAAAAACAGACCAATGTCAAGAGTCGTCACACCGAGAAAAAGCGCCAGATCGAAAAGCTCCTCGATTTGATGGTCATTACCTAGCATAATGGTACTTATCATCTTCACCGGTAGTCTTTCTCGCCGCAACGCTGCGATTGCTCTTGGGATCGGGTAAGTTCCTTGGCGGATGCCTTGCTATGCGCCCCTGATTCGTTATAAGGTGCATACGCATCAAGTTGGTATGGTGGTTCATTTTCTGCCGTGTAATATCAGTGTGACTGGGTTGCCAGTTCGATTCAGACCAACGAATAGAGAAACTGCCTAAGAGGCCGTCTAAAAACTAACCTATTGATTTTAAAAGGGACGAGACTCAGCAAACCAGGCTGGCCCATAAACGCTGGGTTTCGTTCCTCAACCCAGCCTACTCCTGGCTCTGGCCTACAGCCTTTTTTAGACAGCCTCTAAGAACTAGCGAATCTGCTCGTTCAACAGCCGCAAGATGCGTTCCGCGGTAGCGGAAGACGCGGGCTGACCGACCTGGTCACGCACGACGACGCGCGTCCGGGTGCCGTCGCCCATGAGCTTGACCTGGTACTGGGCAACCCCTTTTTCGTCATCGCGACGCCAGAACGCCAGCCTCGACCCCCAACTCTTCTTTTTTTCGCCCCGTGCGGGATCGTCGTATCGGACATAGTAGATCCCGCGCATACGGTCCCGGTCTTCCACCGCGAAACCGACTCGATCCAAGGCGACTCCGGTCAGGCGCCAGGCACGTCGGTACTCATCGGAAATGATCAACAGGTTCCCGCCGGGGCCCCTGGTGAGTCGCGATTTCGGGCTCTCGCTTGCCTGCTGCTCGGCTACGGCCGACTCGCTTTCCGGTTGCTTGGAGGTACCCAGGTAGGCCATGAGCCGACGCAGCATCGTTGCCTCCTTGCCCGGATCCGCGGGGGCCGGCTCCCAGACGGAGGACGCCTCTCCGCCCGTTACACTGCTGCGCAGGTGTTCTTCCATGGCCCGGTGGGTCAGATACAGATCGGTCGTCCCGGTCCGTAGACCCGGCTCGATACGGACGCGATATTGATCGCGCACGGAGGTGGAATAGAGTCCATCCACCACTTTGCGCAGTAGTTTGGTAACGAAGTCCCGACGGATCTCGGCCCGATTTTCCAACCAATCGGTCTTCATGACGCCGGCGGACGGGTCCTGCTCCACCAGCAGGATACCCTGAGAACGCCAGAAACCGACTATCTTCGGCCACACCTGTTGGGGTGCCCCGTCGATCTCGAGCCAGCGATTATTCCCCTCGCGGCGCAGCTTGACGTCTTTTACCTCCGGTAGGACTTGGACGCTGCCCGCGCTCCGGCGCCGCCGCGCCGACTGCCCGCCCACATACTCGGAGTAGGTGGTGGTCCCACCGAGCGGCGGAACGTCCATGGCATCGTCAAAGCTACCGGCGGTCAGGTCCGGCGGAATCTCCAGATTCTCCGCCGCCTCGCGTTGTTTCTTGTATTGCAGGCGCTGATCGGGCAGGTAGCCGCCCCCATTCGACGCACTACCGCAGGCCGACAGCAGCAGTACACCGATCATGACAGCCGCCAGGGTCGTAGCATTTTGCATAGCGCGAATCATCGATATTCAGGACCACGAAACCAACCAGCCAGCGTCAACCGGGACCGGTTCCCGGCGGCGCCTCGTATAGGGGTGACATAATGCGACTTGGCTCTTTATGGATTCCAGACTGGTTAGGATATTTTGCGCAAATTTGCCTTCTCATGCAAGCCAGAGGGGCGTCGTATAACTTGCTGTTATCGTTGAGAAAAGGCTACCTGTTCCGTCATCGGTCATGATGCTACCGATGTCATCCTCTTCGACCAGTCCGGAATCCATAAAGAGCCTGCGACTTATGCGCCTTCACATCAAACACGACGAGGCTGTTGAAGGTCGTTTCGATCTCGAAAGACTTCGTCATTCATTCCAACGATGCGCAGCATACTACCATAACCGGCCTTCCAAGCCGGCGAAAAGTAAAAAACAAGCGTCAAACGATGTCCTTGGGTATCATCGTTATGCGGTCCGAGAATATCTCCAGGCCACATTTGATGGAATCCACAATATAAGAAGTCCTCTACTAACGGTAATCCTGTGACCGCACTCAAGTAAGCTCTGAATGCGCGCGTAATCACCATGTTACGGAAATCCAAACAGCTAAGTAAGTTAAGGCCGAGACGGAAACGAGGGTCGTGGCCGGTCATTTTCTTACATGTATACCAGCGGCTGTCTTTATCGGCCGTTCGCCAAACGTCGACCGAGACTTGATCCCCACCGTATTTTCCATCGGTCGCATAAAGAACGTAGATTTGTTCATAGATCGCTTCTTGGTCCAAAAACCGCGCAAGACGCGCGACCTTGTCAACCTTCAGAAAATCGGTAATGTGCAGCACATGCAGCGGGTGACTTTCAAAGTCCGCCCAATGACTATCAACCCCGGAAGTCGCCAGATGCTGGGGCTGAACCCATTCCCTCAAGGCATCAAAATCGTTCATCGAACCCTCCCAATCTATGCATCCCCACCATGATATACATAGAGTAGGCCCGTCGCACGTGAATATTTTGGTAAGCTAAGGTATGCTGATCGTGCCCAAGAGCAAGGCGCGACGAGGAGGAATAGCCAAGCCCTATTGCGACGAGTCGCAACGCGGCTATTAGGTGCGAGTGGCGGGTGCGAGCGGCGTGCATCGCGGCGAAATATTCACGTGTGACGGGTATATATCTCATAGCCCATATCGACCAGCCTGTTACTGTCTCTCCAACCATCCGCGGCGAATAATGCCGTCAAGCGTTCGCCACCTTGCCCGGATCGCGGTCTTCAGGGATGATCTCCATCGCCAATCGTCCTAAATGATCCCCGCCTGCTCCATGGCGGCTCGTACCGTAGGTTGCGCGTCTTCCGTCAGCCAGGTCAAGGGCAATCTGATCCCCCGCGACGACAGCCCCATTTCAGCCAGCGCCCATTTCACGGGTATCGGGCTAGACTGCACGAACAAACCCCGGTGCAGGGGATCGAGACGGGCGTTGGTCGCCAGCGCCTCGTCGCGCCGACCGGACAGCGCCGCGGCACACATCCGCTGCATGAGCCGGGGGGCAACATTGGCGGTGACCGATATATCCCCATGACCGCCCTCCAAGATGAACTCGCAGGCAGTCGCATCGTCACCACTCAGCAGATCGAAATCCTCCGCGCACAGAGACCTCAAGCGGACAAGCCGATCCGGATCTCCGGTTGCTTCTTTAATACCCACGATATTCGGAATCCGGGACAAACGCGCCACGGTCTCGGGCAGCAGATCGCAGGCCGTCCGACCCGGTACGTTGTACAGGATTTGTGGAATCTTCACGGCCTCGGCGATGGCCTTGAAGTGGAGATACAGTCCCTCCTGGGTCGGCTTGTTGTAGTAGGGTGTGACCAACAAGGCCGCTGCCGCTCCGACCCGCTGCGCGCAACTGGTCAGCGCGATGGCCTCGGTGGTGGAGTTTGCACCGGTACCCGCGATCACCGGAACACGACCCGCAGCGAACTCCACGACGCTGCGCACGAGCATGCAATGTTCCTGCCCATCCAGGGTCGCGGATTCCCCCGTAGTCCCGGCGGCAACGACTGCCGAGGTGCCAGCTTCCACGTGGAAATCGACCAGCCGACGTAGGGAATCCTCGTCGATCCGGCCATCTTCGTGCATGGGCGTGATCAGGGCAACGATGCTACCGCGAAACATAATAACGCGACTCCGGGATGTGAAAATCAGGACCTATTATCTTGCCGTGATTCGGGTAACACAACCTGACTGCTTTTCCTGTTTCCAGTCACCAGTTGTCAGTTATCAGGGGGCAGGGGACCGCCGTAGGGCGGGATGCGGCCAGGCGCCTACCGGCGCCTGGCCGCATCCCGCCGGTCGCCGGTGATTCTCCTCCGCAGGGGTAGAAACTCGCCGCCGGTAGCTGGCGACTGGTAGCTGAACTATGGACTTCGAGGCGCACCCGAGCCCATGCTAAACTCAAGTTCAACCCAACCGCTGACAAGACCCATTGGGATTCAAGATCATGCCCACGCAGAAGACCTACCTCGTGCTCTCCGCCCTGGGGGAGGATCACCCTGGTATTGTGAACACCTTGTCCAAGACCATCCTCGAGCACGGTTGCAACATCGAGGATAGTCGCATGACCGTCCTGGGTGGAGAGTTCGCGGCCATCCTCTTGGTACAAGGCAAGTGGAACACCCTGGCCAAAATCGAGAACGCATTGCCGGAGATCGAGCGGCGATTGGGCATGACTATCATCTCCAAGCGTACCGGGGAGCGAACCGCCGAAGCCAACCTATTGCCCTATGCGGTGGACGTCATCTCCATGGACCACCCAGGCATCGTCAACAACCTGGCCGGGTTCTTCTCGGAGCGCGGCATCAACATCGAAGACATGACGACCAGCACCTACCCCGCCGCGCATACCGGAACACCGATGTTCGCCGTGCACATCACCATCGGCATCCCCTCGGACACGCACATCGCAACGCTACGCGAGGAGTTCACGGATTATTGTGATGGGCTGAATCTGGATGCCGTACTCGAACCCCTGAAGGGGTAAGGCGATATTTGACCAAGGTTTATAACAGGTTTGCCCCAATCGCTAGTCCATCCCTGTGGTTGGCGCGTTCCTAATACTAATCGAAACCCAAGGAGATCACGCATGGGCCTCACCATCGGCGACAAGGTACCCGACATCGCGCTGACAACCACCGGCGAGAAGCGACTGAAGCTATCGGATTTTCGCGGTGAAAACCTGGTGCTCTTTTTCTATCCAAAGGCAAGCACCCCCGGTTGCACGACGGAGGGGCAGGACTTCAGAGACGCCGCCGATGCCTTCGCGGCGACCTCCACCAAGATCCTGGGTGCATCCCGGGACGGACTCAAGGCCCAGGAGAACTTCAAGGCCAAGCACGCCTTTCCGTTCGATCTGGTCTCCGACCAGGATGAGACCCTGTGTAAGCTGTTCGACGTCATCAAACCCAAGAAGATGTTCGGTAAGGAATACTTAGGGATAGAACGCAGTACCTTTCTGATCGACAAGGCGGGTGTGCTGCGTCGGCAGTGGCGGAAAGTGAAAGTCAAGGGCCACGTGAATGAGGTCCGCGCGGCTACCGAGGAACTGGCCCCCTGAGTCGGATCCCCCTCCGTCGATGGTCGTGAGGCGCCATTCGACTCCGCGCTTCGAGCAGCGCTTGACGCCGATGCACGAGGGGATCGGAAATGATCAAACGCGATAGTGACAGACCCCGCCTTTTCGTCCTCGATACCAACGTGCTGATGCACGATCCTACGTCCCTATTCCGCTTCCACGAACACGACATTTATCTACCCATGGCCGTGCTCGAGGAGCTCGACAAGGGCAAAAAAGGGATGTCGGAGACGGCCCGGAACGTACGCCAGGTCAGCCGCTTTCTCGATGGACTCATGAGCGGTGCCGACAAGGAAAAGATCGCCGCCGGACTGCCCCTTGCGCCCGTTACCGAGAACGGTGGCTCCCAGATGACCGCAGCCAACGGGCGCATCTTCTTCCAGACCACGCCATTGGACCTCGACCTCCCGGAGTCACTGCCGGGCAGCAACCTCGACAACCACATACTAGGCACTGCCCAAGCCCTCCAGAAGATCCATCGGGACCACACCGTCCTACACGGGGCAGGAAGCGCTGCCGGAGGGTTTCTGGACCCGCCATGACAAAGCCGTGGAATCCTGGCAAGAGGCCGGCCGTACCTTCTACAAGTCAATGGGCCGGACATCACCGACTGGTATCCGAGCCAGTGCCTTCATTTCGAGGAAGACGAGTGCTTCGAGGCCATCGTTCGGGAAAAACGCTCCCCCACCGAGGCCATCATCGAGCTGGCCGAGGACTTCCGCTCGCCCCGGCAAAACGTATGGGGTATCACCGCGCGCAACCGGGAGCAGAATTTCGCGCTCAACCTGCTCATGGACCCGGAGTTGGACTTCGTCACCCTGCTCGGGGCCGCCGGCACCGGTAAGACCCTGTTGGCCCTAGCCGCCGGCCTGTCGCAGGTGCTGGACCGCAACCTTTACCGCGAGATCATCATGACCCGGGTAACGGTGCCCGTCGGGGAAGACATCGGCTTCCTGCCCGGAACCAAGGAAGAGAAGATGACCCCCTGGATGGGGTCCCTGATGGATAACCTGGAGGTACTCACCCAGACGGAAGGCGGTGAGTGGGGTCGGGCGGCAACCAATGATCTGTTACGCAACCGCATTCGCATCTCCTCCCTCAACTTCATGCGAGGGCGCACCTTCCTACGCAAATACATTATCCTGGACGAGGCCCAAAACCTCACGGCCAAGCAGATGAAGACGCTGATCACTCGGGCCGGACCCAGCACCAAGATCGTCTGCCTGGGCAATATCTCCCAGATCGACACCCCCTACCTTACGGAGACCACCTCTGGACTCACCTACGTGGTCGACCGCTTCAAGGACTGGGCACACGGCGGACACATCACCCTGATCCGCGGCGAACGCTCGCGGCTGGCGGATTTCGCATCCGGGCGACTGTAGTCGGCGGGATTTACGCCACTACCGTTGTTTGAACCCAATGCCACTAAGTTAGCTGTTGACCGCTTGTCGTGGTGGGTCGGAATACGAAAGAGAAAACGACGAATCGCACGAATCCATTCGTGAGGATTCGCGTGATTCGTCGTTTTTTATTGTCCCAGCACGCTAGTCCAAAACTATGCCCTTTAGTGCAAGGCTTTAGCTGCTACACAGGAATTCTCTCAAGCAATTCATGAGTGGTGGAAGAAGTGGTCATCATACCGTCTCTTCAAAGCGAATGTCCGGGGCTAAAAAAACGATCCGGGTGAAAACCTGTTCGGATGATCGGATCGGGTGTTGGGACAACAGGAAATGTCAGCTCCCGAATGATTTCGGACTTTCAGTCCAAGAGCAACCTATGCACTTTCAGTGCATAGTGGTTGAGTACTTTGCCGACCGGTAACGCTTAACTTAACGGCATTGGCTTGATCCCTAGTACCCCGTTTCACACGATTTTGTGGTAGGGAACACCCTCCGTGGCGTTCCGAACGGCCTTCGGGACGGCACGGAGGCCGTCCCCTAAAAATGCAAAATGGAGTGAAACGGCGTACTAGAATTACGCAGCTTTTCACAGATGGGGACCTTGAAAAATCCCATGCTCAATACTTTTCATGGTGATGCTCATAAATCGCGCTTTTCGAATGCCTTGATTATCATGGAGTTACGCACACGGACATAACGGGGCTTCCTTGTTCTGCAAAGA
>Ga0209255_1000115_pt1 | contig 15020 bp, 14 predicted proteins | sample WorMetvaBAHAMAS2_FD_187394 | JGI IMG/M metagenome (GOLD analysis project Ga0209255, IMG submission 187394) | Marine gutless worms symbiont microbial communities from Max Planck institute for Marine Microbiology, Germany - Olavius vacuus... | ecosystem: Host-associated > Annelida > Digestive...
CACATGGGCCTGCCGCGCCGCAACGCGGATCATGGGCCGCAGGAAGCTCCGCCGGAAAGATCACGGAAGGCGAGAAAAATCCTGGTTCCGCCCCGGCCTCGACAGCCTGCGCAGATGGATCATCCACAACCCCGGTGTCGCCCTCGCCGCATGGTCCGACGCAATCCCCAAAAAAACCTTCAAACAAACAAAAACATGGGTCGTGTACTCTGCACGGCTCGACCGGGGCATCTAGGAAATCGTTGTGCTTCAACCCACTGGATTGCCCGGTCAAGCCGGGCAAGGACGGATTCTTTCGTTTGGCCTCCACCACTAGCCGATCGTTGCCAGCCCCGGGAAGGTCTCCAGCAGCCAGTAGGCGATCCGCTCGAACTCGCCGGTGATCATCATCACCCCGACCGCGACCAGCATGAGCCCCATCGCCTTCTCCACCAGCCCCATATGGCGGCGGAAACCGTGCGCCCAGCGCAGGAACGGGCCGATGAAGGCTGCCGCCAGCAGGAACGGCACCCCCAGCCCCAGCGCATAGACCGCCAGCAGCAGGGTACCGGAGAGGATCGTCTCCTCCTGCGCCGCCAACGCCAGGATGGCGCCGAGGATCGGGCCGATACAGGGGGTCCAGCCGAAAGCAAAGGCGATGCCGATCAGATAGCTGGTGCCGTAGCTCCCCGCCTGCGCCGGCCCCTGCAGGCGGGCCTCGCGGTCGAGGAAGGGGATGCGAAACAGGTGCAGGAAATGCAGCCCCAGCACCACGATGACGGCGCCGGAGATCTGCGCCAGAAGCACCTTGTTCTGCAGCAGAAGCTGGCCCAGCGCCGAGGCGGTGGCCCCCAACGCCACGAACACCGTCGCCAGCCCGAACACGAAGAAGCAGGCCGAGATGAACACGTGCCGCGCCAGCCGTGGGTCGACCTCGGCGTCCTCGCCGGCGAGACGATGGAGCGTGGTGCCGCCGAGATAGGCCAGATAGGGCGGCGCCAGCGGCAGCACGCAGGGGCTGAGAAAGCTGATGATGCCGCCGGCAAAGGCGGTCAGGATACCGACTTCCATGCCTCGCCTCCCCGTGGTTGCCCCGTCCGACCAAGCCCGCCTTCTGGTCCGCCTGCCGCGCCGGCGAAAGGGCCGGCATGCCGCGGCGGCGTCACGAATCCGTCAGCCGGGGTCATCTGAGGCTCCCCAGATAGGCGACCAGGTCTTCGACCTCGGCCGCGGTCAGCGCCGGGCCACCATAGAGCGGGTCGTCGGCACCGAGGCGCTGGCCCGCGCCGTAGAAGGACGGCATCTCGGTCTCCTCCTCGAGCGCCGACGGGGCAACGATCCACAGCCGCATCGCCCCCGCGCTCAGCCGGATGCCGACGCCCGCGAGGTCGGGGCCTTCGGTTTTCATCGCCGGCGATTCCCCGGCCGGCTGACCGGGAATGCCATGGCAATCGGGGCAGCCCGCCCGCAGTTCCTGCGCATAAAGCGCCCTGCCCCGGGCCGCATCGCCCGGCGCACCGGTGAGGCTGTCGGCGATCTCGCTGCCGTCGGTGATGGTATAGGCGACCACCGGCTCCGCCGCCCGGGCGAGGCCGGCAAGGGGGATCGCGATCAGGACCGAGGCGAGCATGCGCATGCCGAGCCTTTTCGCCGCCCAGCCGCATTTCGGCAAGGGCTTGCGCGGCCCCGGGCGGCGCGCTACCGCTGGCGCCATGACTGACCCAACCGATGCCGAGCTCGACGCGACCGGGCTGCTCTGCCCGCTGCCGGTGCTTAAAGCGCGCAAGCGCCTCGCAGCGCTCGCGCCGGGCGCGCTGCTGCGGGTCCGCACCGACGACCCCGCCGCCCGGGTCGACGTCCCGCATTTCTGCGCCGAGCAGAGCCATGCGCTCGTCGCCCAGAGCGACGAGGCAAGCGGGGCGATGACCTTCCTGATCCGCAAGGGCGGCTAGCGGAACTGGGCGCCGGGGTCGTCGCGCGCGACCGGCTGCGAGAACCAGACGAAGTCGAACGGCTGCCCCGCCGCCGCCGCGGCCGGCTCGGCGCCCGGCGGCAGCTCCAGCATCCCGACCGACACCCCGCAAGCTCCGGCACCGCCTCGCTGAGGTAGGCCGGGATGCCGCGGTCGGTCCGGGCATGGCCATTGCCGGTGACCAGCACCGCCCGGGCACCGCCGCTCATCGCCAGCGCCCGCAGGGTGGCGGCGGCGAAGCGGGCGTCGCGCAGGCGCTGCGACTCGACCATCGCGGCCGCCACCGGCCGCGGCAGCTGGTTGCAACGGGCGACGATCATCTCATCCTCTATCTCGGCCTGCACCAGCCGCGCCTGGCGGATGTGATGCACAGGGTTGTCGTGAACCTCGCCCAAGACCACGATGCTCGCCTCAGCCAGTGTCGCCGCCAGCCCGGCCTCGGTCATTCGGGTGTCGTCGGCGGCGAGGATCGATCCCGGCCGCTCGCTGCGCGGCGCTAGGCTGGCGCAGCCGCCAGCAAGCAACAGGACGGCCAGGGCCAGGATCCGCCGCATGTTCGTTCTCCAGTCTGCCGCTCGGCAGCGATGCGATCATCGAGTCCGGCCAGCCTACGGGCTTCCATCCGATATGCAAGCGGGACCGGCGACAAGGGCCGGCCGCCCGACGCCGGCACCCAAGGCATCGCCCGCGCGGTGTTAACGCAAGTTAATTTCCATTTTTAACCAATGTTTTACGGAATTCGTGCGATTTGGCGCAAGGTTAATTGACCCTTGCTCACAGGAATGTCCGATGGGCTTTGACGATGCCGTCCTGAAATGTCTGTCGAAATACGCGAGCTTCAACGGGCGTGCGCGGCTCAGCGAGTTCTGGTGGTTCATGACGGTGTATTTCTCGGCTCCGCTCCTGACCATGATCGCGCTGCCGCTGTCGACCGAGCTCGCCAGCGCCGGCGTGCTGGTCACGGCGATCCTCACCCCACCGGCCATCGCGGCCACCGTGCGCCGTCTCCACGACATCGGCGCGAGCGGGTGGATGCTGGTGTTCCTGATCCCCGTCGCCGGCCAGATCCTGACGCTGGCCTGGCTCGCCCGCCCGGGCGTGCGCCGCCTCAACCGCTTCGGTCCCGAGCCGGAGCAAGCCGCGGCGCGCTACCTGCTCTACGCCCGCTGAGCCAGCGCCTCAGCCAGCCGGGAGCGGCTCGATCAGCTCCGGCCCGTTGTTGCGCACATCGCCCACCGCCGGGTCGACCTCCCAAAGCTCGATCCGGTCATCGGCGGCCGGGCGCATCAGGTCCGTAGCCTCGGAACCGGGGGTCAGCCAGCGCTGCCAGTCGGCCTCGGCCAGGATCACCGGGCTGCGCGGGTGCAGGTGCCGGGTGGCGGTGCCGGCCGGGCAGGTCAGGATGGTGAAGGTCAGCAACCGCTCGCCCTCGATCACCGGCTGCGACCACAGCCCGGCCATGCAGAAACCCGGGGCGTTGCCCTTGACCCGGATGAAGTAGGCCCGCTTGGCGCCCGCCCGGCCCGACCACTCGTAAAAGCCGATGCAGGGCACCAGGCAGCGGCCGCGCCGCCAGGCGTCGCAGAACATCGGCTTTGCCGCCGCCTCCTCCGAGCGGGCGTTGAAGGTGGTGGCGCGGAACTCGGACAGCGGCTTGCGCCACCAGTGCGGGACCAGCCCCCAGCGCGCCTGCAGCAGGCTGCGCCCGCGCTTGCCCTCGCCGACGATGCCGGCCCGCTGCGTCGGCGCCACGTTCCAGCTCGGCGCCGGCCAGGGGCTGTCATGGTCGATGCCGAGCCAGTCCGCCCAGTCCTCGCCGCGTGTCTCGCCGACCGCGAATCGTCCGCACATCACCGTTCCTCCTTGCGCCGGCCCGATTAACCCTGCAGCATGCCGCGCATGTCGACGACGCCTTTCTCCCGGGCCTTCGGCGCCGTTCTGGTCGCCGCCTCTGTCGTCCTGGCGGGCTGCGCCGGGCGCCATTCGGCCGACTACTTTGCCCGGCTGGAGGCCGAGCTGCGCGCCGAGGGCAAGCTGCGCACAGATGTCGCCCCCGCGGACGCCCCCTACAGCACCGCCGAGCTGGCGGTGAATTTCGAACGCATCGCCTTTCATCACGAGGTGAGCGTGCAGCATCGGGGCAGCAAGAACAACTGGGAGCCGAACCCGCTCAAACGCTGGCGAGGTCCGCTGAACTACGCCCTGCGCGGCAGCGCGGTCACGCCCGAGGACCGGGCCGAGGTCGCGCGGCTGATGCAGCGGGTGGCGGCGGCGACCGGTCTGGAGATCGCCGAGGTCACCGAGGACTGGAACTTCCTGATCCTGATCACCGCCGAGGACGAGCGCGAGAGCTACGCCGCCGAGCTGGCCCGCCTCGACCCCGGCATCGCGGCGACCTTCGATCTCTGGCGGCGGACGCGGCGGCTGATCTGCGTCGCCAACGACCCGTTCTCGAACAAGGACGGCTGGCGCCTTTCCGACGGGCTGGTGGCAATCGGCGCCGAGGTCGGCGGGCTTCTGCGCCGGGCCTGCCTGCACGAGGAGATCGTCCAGTCCCTCGGCCTCGCCAAAGACCACCCGGAGGTGCGCCCGTCGATCTTCAACGACGACGGTGAGTTCGCCCTCCTGACCGCGCATGACGAGGACCTGCTGCGCATCCTCTACGACCCGCGGCTCAGGCCTGGCATGACCGCGGAGGCGGCGATGCCCGTGGTGCGTCGGCTCGCCTCAGAGATGCCGCTCGGTGCGTCGGCGCAATGAATCCCGAAGGCGCCGCAATCGCGGTTCCGTGCCGCTCGCAAAGCGGTTAATCTGCGTCCCTGAAACCAACCGAGGACATGCCCGATGAGCTTTGAGACCCTGCTCTACACCGCCGCCGACGGCGTCGCCACGATCACCCTGAACCGCCCCGACAAGATGAACAGCCTGTCGACGGCGATGCGGGCCGAGTTGCTCGACGCCCTGACCCGCCCCCCCCGCGACGGCCGGGTGGTGGTGCTGACCGGCGCTGGGCGGGGCTTCTGCGCCGGCCAGGACCTCGGCGATGTCGGCAACATCGGCGAGCTGAACCTGGACCGGCTGCTGCGCGACGAGTACGAGCCGGTGGTCAAGCTGATCCACGACTGCCCGGTGCCGGTGATCGCGGCCGTCAACGGCGGCGCCGCCGGGGCCGGCGCCAACCTGGCGCTGGCGGCGGATGTGGTGATCGCCGCCCGCTCGGCGGTGTTCCTCGAGGCTTTCACCCGCATCGGACTGATCCCGGATGCTGGCGGCACCTACTGGATGCCGCGCCTGGCCGGCATGGCGCGGGCGATGGGCATGAGCCTCCTGGCCGAGCCGGTCCCGGCCGACCGGGCGACGGCGTGGGGGCTGATCTGGGAGGCGGTCGACGACGACCAGCTGGAAGCCCGCACGGCCGAGCTGGCCGGGCGCCTCGCGGCAGGACCGACCGAGGCCTACCGCATGACCAAGCAGGCGCTCAGGCAGAGCATGTCGAACACGCCTCGAGGCCCAGCTCGGCCTCGAAGCGGAGCTGCAGGGCCAAGCCGGCAGGACCCGCGACTTCATGGAGGGCGTCGCCGCTTTCCTGGAGAAGCGACCGGCAAGCTTCGAGGGGCGCTGAACCGCGCCCCTCCGGGTCGTCCCGCCAAGCAAGGCAGTCCCACAAAGCACGGCCTCGGCCGCGCAGGGCGGCGTCAGGCCAGGAAGTCGGACGCCTCAACGCTCGGCATGTTGTTCATGGCGTCGAACGCCGTGGCCAGTTCGCCGAAATCCGCCCAGGCGAAGTCGTCGCCGGCGGCGTCGTAGGCGTCGCGCACCGCGTCGATGACCTCGTCACCCTGGATGATGCCGTCGCCATTGTTGTCGACCAGCGCCAGGGTGTCGGCCAGCGAAGCCATCGCCGCGGCAAGATCGGCGGCGAAGTCGGCGTCGTCGGGGTCGAGCCCGAACGCTTCCACTGCACCGCCCTCCAGCGCGTTCATGTCGAGCACGTAGTTGGCGTCGTCGCTGACCGCGTTGGCCCACGCCGCCGTGCCGGCGCGCAGCAGCGCCGCCTCGCCGCCGCCCCGGGCGCCGAGGGCCTCGCGCAGGGTCGGGTCGTCGCTCAGCTTCTTCCAGCCGATCACGTCGACGCCGAACAGGCCCTCGAAGCTGTCGGAATGGCTGTAGCCGATCTCCTGCAGGAAGACCCCGCCATGGTTCTTCCAGAAGCCGGGGGTGTTGCCGGTGCTGTCGCCGAGCTCTGGGTCGTCCGGATCCTCGGGGCCACCGTCCGGTGCCGGCAGGTCGAGGACGAAGCCACCGGTCTTGGCGCTGCCCTCGCCGCCATCGGTCGATTGCAGCCGCACCCACCAATCGGTGTTCTCCAGCAGCGCCTCAGCATCGAGATCGCCCTCCGGGTCGGTGAGGACGAAGCTGAAGCTCTGGATGATACCGTCGCCCGTCCCCGGCTCGGAGACCATCACCCCGACATCGTAGGGCTCGTCCGAGCCGCCGCCCGAGGTGCTGAAGCCGGGATCGAGCGGTCTGCCGTCCGACACCATGTCGGCACCGATGACGTAGCTGCCGGCATAGCTCGACAGCGCGCCGTTGGCCGTCGCGGTCTGGATGTTGGTGATGCTCAACCCGGCGACTGCATTGTCCTGGATGTCGAAGGCGACGCCGATCAGATCCTCGGTGCCGGAGTTCGAGCCATCGACAAGGCTGAGGGTCACCCGGATGTCGTCATTGCCGTCGCCGGTGAAATCCGCACCATATTCGAACGTGGCCTCGATCTGCTCGTCGGTGTTGCCGAGCCGTTCCGTGTAGGTGGTCGTGTAAGACGTGTAGCTGGCCATGATGGGATCTCCTCGCGATGACGCAAACGCGGCCTGTTTCGCGATTCGTTCTAGGCGCGCATCATTGCCATCGGATTAACCATGGCCCCGTCTGCGACGGCTTCGCGCACCGACGGCTCGGGGCCGATCCGGGGCTTGACGCCGCCGCGCCGTCGGCCAAGCTGGGGCGATGCAGCGCGCCAGCCTGGAATCGCGGATCACCGCCGCGCCGATCGCCTTCGACCGCGACCGGGCCGCGGATGTGCTCGCCGGCCTCGCCGAAGATCTGCGGTCCGGCGCCGTCGGCGAGCTCCTCAGCGGCACCGCCGGGTCGAGCCCCTATCTCTGCCGGCTGATCGAACGCCATGGCGACTGGCTGGACCAGATCGTCGGTCAGCCGCCCGAGCAGGCGATAGCGGCACTCATCGGCGATCTGGCGCCGGAGGCACTGTCCGAAATCGCCGACAGCCGCGCCCTCGGCGCCCGGCTGCGCCAAGCGAAGTCGCGCGCCGCCCTGCTGATTGCGCTGGCCGATCTCGGCGGGGCGTGGGATCTGGTCGAGGTCACCGGCGCTCTCAGTGATCTGGCCGATGCCGCCCTGCAGGCTGCCGGCACCTGGCTGCTCGGCACCGAGATCCGCCGGGGCCGCCTCCCTGGCCTGACCGAAGCCGACCTCGCCGAGGGCGCAGGGTATCTGGTCCTCGCCATGGGCAAGCACGGCGCCCGCGAGCTGAACTACTCCTCCGACATCGACCTGATCTGCCTGTTCGACCAGGACCGCTTCGACCCCGCCGACTTCGCCGAGGTCAAGGCCCGCTACATACATGTCACCCGGCAGCTGGTGCGGCTGATCGGCGAGACCACGGACGAGGGCTACGTGTTCCGCACCGACCTCAGACTCCGGCCCTCGCCTTCGACCACCCCGGTCTGCATGGCGATGGAGGCGGCGGAGCGCTACTACGAATCGGTCGGCCGCACCTGGGAGCGCGCCGCCTATATCAAGGCCCGCCCGGCTGCCGGCGACCTGGAGGCCGGGAGCGGCTACCTTGAGCGCCTCACCCCCTTCGTCTGGCGCCGCTACCTCGACTTCGCCGCGATCGAGGACACCCACGAGATGCTGCGCAAGATCCGGGCGCAGAAGGGCCGGTTCCATCCCGGCGCGATCCCCGGCAGCGACATCAAGCTCGGCCCCGGCGGCATCCGCGAGATCGAGTTCTTCGTCCAGACCCGGCAGCTGATCTGCGGCGGCCGCGATCCGCGGCTGCGGGTGCCGACGACGCTGGGCGCCTTGGCGATCCTGACCGAGACCGGCTGGGTCAGCGCCGAGACCGCCGAACTGCTCGGCGCCGACTACGTCGCACACCGTACCCTCGAGCACCGGCTGCAGATGATGGAGGACGCCCAGACCCAGCTGTTCCTCAAGGCCGAGGAGGCGCGCGCCCGCCTCGCCGCGCTCTCAGGCTGGTCCGACCGGGCGGCCTTCGAGCGCGACGTCGCCGAGCGGCTGGCCCGCGTCCACGCCACCGCCGAGGAGTTCTTCACCCCGGGCGGCGAGCGCCACGCCGACGAGCCGCCGGTGATCGGTGAAGCCGAGTTCGCGCGCGCCGGCTTCGAGCGCCCGGCCGATGCCGCCCGGCTGCTGGAGCGCTGGCGCGGAACCAACATTCCGGCCATCCGCTCGGCCCGCTCGCAGGCGCTGTTTCGGGGGCTGGAGCCGCTGATCGTCGAGAAGCTCGGGGCCGCCGGCAACCCGGACGAGGCGATGACCCAGTTCGACCGGTTCCTCTCCGGCCTGCCGGGCGGGGTGCAGGTGTTTTCGCTGTTCACCGCCAACCCGCAGCTCCTCGACCTGATCGTCGAGATCTGCGCCGCGGCGCCGCGGCTCGCAGCGCATCTCGGCCGCGAGCCGCAGGCACTCGACGCCGTGCTCGACCAGGGTTTCTTCAGCCCGCTGCCGGATGCCGCGACCCTGACCGGCGAGCTGGAGACCTGGCTGCGGGGCGAGCGCGACTACGAGGCGGTGCTCGACGGCATCCGCCGCTGGACGCGCGAGCAGAGCTTCCGCGCCGGCGTGCAGGTGCTGCGCGGCCTCGGAGACGCGGTAGAGGCCGGGCTCGCCTTCTCCGCCGTCGCCGAGGCGGCGCTGGCGGTGCTCATGCCGCGGGTGATCGATGAATTAGCCCGCCGGCACGGCCCGCCTCTAGGCCGCGGCATGGCGGTGATCGCCATGGGCAAGCTCGGCAGCGCCGAGATGACCGCGACCTCGGACATCGACCTGATCACCGTCTACGACGCCGAGGGGGCGGAGGCCTCCGCGGGGCGCAGGCCGCTGCCGCCACAGACCTACTATCCGCGCCTGACCCAGTCCCTAGTCAACGCAGTGACGGCGCCGACCGCCGAGGGGCGGCTCTATGAGGTCGACATGCGGCTGCGCCCGTCGGGGCGCCATGGACCGGTCGCCACCTCGCTGCGCGCCTTCCGCCGCTACCAGAGCGAACAGGCCTGGGTCTGGGAGCACCTGGCGCTGACCCGCGCCCGGGTGGTGGTCGGCCCGGCCGACCTACGGTCCGACGTGGCGGCGTCGATCCGCGCGGCGCTGGCCGGGCGCGAGGGCGATCCGCGGATGCTCGACGAAGCCCGCGAGATGCGCGCGCGGCTGCTCGACGCCCATACCCGCGAGCGCCAGGACCCCTGGTCGCTCAAGCACGCCGCCGGCGGGCTGATGGAGATCGAGTTCCTGACCCAGACCGGGGTCCTGTACCACGGCCTTTCATACCGCAAGGCGGGCGAGGCGCTGCCGCAACTCGTGGCCAGCGGCTGGGTCGAGGCAGACGAGGCCGCGGTGCTGGCCGAGGCGCTGGCGCTGATGCAGCACCTGCAGCAGATCGAGCGGGTCGCGCTGGAGAACCCGATCGATCCCGACACCGCCGGCGAGGGGCTGCGCAGCACCATGGCCCGGGCCTGCGAGGCGGACAGCTTCGAGGCGCTGGAGGCGCGGCTGCGCACACTTCAGACGGGCGCAACCGCTGTCAGCACGCGGGTCTTCGGTCAGGGATAGGGCGCCGGCCCTATTTCAGCTCGGTCGCCAGCGCCCACACCTTCTCGTTCGACTCTGGCGTGCGCCGGCGGCTGATCTCGCAGCCGAGCGTGGCGCCGCCCGGCAGCCGGTCGAGCTTCTCGATCCGGATATGCACTCGCCGCGCCCTGGGGTCGATCAGGCAGGTCTGCGCCAAGCGCTCGGCGAAGGTCTCCAGCAGATTGATCCACGGCCCGTCCGCAAGGCGCTCGATCGCCTCGATCAGGTCGTCGTAGTTGATCACCCGGCCGACCCGGTCGTCGATATGGGCGGTGTTGCGGGTGACCTCGATGACGATGTCGAAGCGCACGCGCTGGGTGACGCCGACCTCCTCGCGATAGGCGCCGATCTCGAGCTCGCGGATGTAGTTGCGCAGGAAGATGCGGTCGGCGTGGCTGTCCGCCTCGATCTCCGGCGTCGCATCGAGCCGGTCGGGCAGCAGGGTTCTCTCAATCATCCGCCAATCCTCCGAGATGCGGCGAAGCCGCTCGGGCGCACCGCTTAACGGGAACCTAACGCTCCCGGCCCGACTTGACCAATTGAAAACGACGCATCGCGCGCCAGCGGGGTCGGCGTCCTGAGCGGCGCCGGTGTCCCGCGGGCCGAAAAAGAACGGTCTTCCAAGCTTGACTCGCTGGAATTGCCGCGCCAAAGAGGTTTTTGCTCGAAATGAGCAGCGCGCCATTGTGCGCGTTTTTTCGGACACTATATATGCTCATTGTGAGCATAACTGACCGCGGAGGGCCCGGACCATGTTGATCAACGCCACCACCCAGATCGCAGAGGCCCGCGCCGAGCTGAGCCGCCGCTACGACCTCGCGCCATCGCCGGCAGCGGCGCGCGAGACCGCCGAGCGCTACGCCCGGGTGCAGCGGGTCATCCCCGAGGTCGACTGGCTCCGCTTCGCCCCCTACATCCGCGCCATCGAGCAACTGAAGGCCGAGCGCGACGCGGTGATCCTGGCGCACAACTACATGACGCCGGAGATCTTCCACGGCGTCGGCGACGTCACCGGCGATTCGCTGGTGCTGGCCATCGAGGCGACCAAGGTGCCGAACCCGGTCATCGTCCAGTGCGGCGTGCATTTCATGGCCGAGACCTCGAAGATCCTGAGCCCCGACAAGACGGTGCTGATCCCCGACCCCCGCGCCGGCTGCTCGCTGGCCGAGTCGATCTGCGCCGACGACGTGGCGCAGATGCGGGCCCAGTTCCCTGGCGCCAAGGTGGTCTCCTATGTCAACACCCCCGCCGAGGTGAAGGCCGCCTCGGACATCTGCTGCACCTCGGCCAATGCGCTCGAGGTGGTCGAGGCGATGCCCGGCGACACCGTGATCATGACCCCGGACGGCTTCCTCGCCCGCAGCGTCGCTGCCGAAAGCACCAAGCGGATCGTCTGGTGGGAGGGCACCTGCATGGTGCACGAGCGCTTCACCGCCGAGGAGCTGCGCGCCTATCGCGAGGGCAACCCGGGAATGGTGATCATCGCCCACCCCGAATGCCCGCGCGAGGTGGTCGAGGAGGCGGATTTCGCCGGCTCCACCGCAGGGATGATCTCCTATGTGCGCCAGAACAAGCCGGAAAAGGTGGTGATGGTCACCGAATGCTCGATGTCCGACAACGTCGCCGCCGAGATCCCGGAGACCGAGTTCATCCGCCCCTGCAACATCTGCCCGCACATGAAGCGGATCACGCTGGAGAACATCCTCTGGTCGCTGCACACGATGACCGAGGAGGTGACGGTGAAGGAGGCGTACCTCGAGCCCGCCCGCCGCGCCGTCGAAGCGATGATCGCGCTGAAGGAGCGCAAGCACTGAGGCTCGCCTCCCCAGCGACGGCAGCTCCATGTCTCTGACCGATGACATCCAAGCCCAACGGTTCCGCGGGCGTCCCTCTCCCCTGAACGGGGAGAGGACAGGTGAGGGGTCCCGCGGCGCCAGCCGCGAACAGCGCGGAGCGCTGTCGTGACCCTCCCCCACGACACCTATTTCGACACCGGTGGCACCCTGATCGTCGGCGCCGGCCTCGCCGGCCTGTTCACCGCGCTGAAGCTCGCCCCGCACCCGGTGACCGTGCTCTCGCCGATGGCGCTCGGCGAGGGCGCCTCCAGCGCCTGGGCCCAGGCCGGGGTCGCCGCCGCGCTGGCCGAGGGCGACAGCGCCGCCCTCCACGCCACCGACACCGTCGCCGCCGGCGCCGGCACCGTCGACGACGCCGTCGCCCGGTCGGTCACCGACGAGGCGGCGGCGCGGATCGCCGATCTCGCCGCCTACGGCACCCCGTTCGACCGCGACGCCGACGGGCATTTCCTGCAGCACCGCGAGGCCGCCCACTCGGCCCGCCGGGTGGTCGGGGTCAAGGGCGACCTCGCCGGCAAGGTGATCATGCAGACCCTGATCGGGGCCGCCCGGGGCACCCCCTCGATCCGCATCGTCGAGAGCATCGCCGTCGACGACCTGGCGCTGGCCGAGGGCCGGATCGCCGGGGCCTTCGCCCGCCAGGCCTCCGATTCCTGGTCGGCTCCGATCCTGTTCCACGCAGCCGATGTCGTGCTCGCCACCGGCGGCATCGGCGGGCTCTACGCGGTCACCTCCAACCCCTCGAGGGTGCGCGGCCAGGGGCTCGGCATGGCGGCCCGCGCCGGAGCGGTGATCGCCGACCCGGAATTCGTCCAGTTCCACCCCACCGGCATCGCCGTCGACCGCGACCCGGCGCCCCTGGCCTCCGAGGCCCTGCGCGGCGAGGGCGCGACCCTGATCGACGAGGCCGGCCGGCGCTTCATGCCCGAGATCGATCCCTTGGCCGAGCTGGCCCCGCGCGACGTCGTCGCCCGCGCCATCCACCGCCGGATCGGGGCCGGGCATCGGGTGTTCCTCAACACCCGCGCCGCCCTCGGCCCGCGCTACGCCGAGGAGTTCCCCACCGTTGCCGGCTATTGCCGCGAGGCCGGGATCGATCCCCTCACCCAGCCGATCCCGGTGGCGCCGGTGCAGCACTACCACATGGGTGGCATCCGCACCGACGCCGAAGGCCGCAGCTCGATCCCCGGCCTCTGGGCGATCGGCGAGGTCGCCTGCACCGGCCTACACGGCGCCAACCGGCTGGCCTCGAACTCGCTCCTCGAGGCGGTGGTGTTCGGCGCCCGGACCGCCGCCGCCATCGCCGCCGAGGGCGGCACACAGTCGGCGCAAGGGCTGCGCGGCCGGCTGCCGGCGGCCGAGCCGTCGTTCAACGTCCTGCCCAAGGCGCTGCTGGCCGAGCTCAGGCAGGTGATGACCGCCGATGTCGGGGTCGAGCGCGACGGCCCCGGCCTGACCCGCGCGCTCAGCCGGATCGCCCGCATCGAGCGCGCGGCCCAAGGCACCGCCCGGTCTTTCCTCAACATGCTGGCGACCGCGACCCTGATTGCCGCCGCCGCGCTCACACGCACCGAGAGCCGCGGCAGCCACAGCCGCTCGGACCACTCGGAGGCCGACCCCGCCCAGGCCCGCCAGACCGTGATCACCCTCGATGAGGCCCTGGCCATCCGTGCCGAAGCCGAGGAGACCCAGCCATGACTCTGCCGCCCCTGCCCCGCCTGATGCTGGAGCCGGCGATCCGCGCCGCGCTCATCGAGGACCTCGGCCGCGCCGGCGACGTCACCTCGGACGCGGTGATCCCCGCCGGCACCCGCGCCACCGCGGCGACGCGCGCCCGCGAGGCCGGGGTGGCCGCCGGGATCGACGCCGCCCGCCTCGCCTTCGCGCTGATCGACCCCGGCCTCGCGATCACCCAAGCGAAGGCCGACGGCGACCAGCTCGCCCCCGGCGACGTGCTAATGACCATCGCCGGCGAGGCCCGCTCGATCCTCTCCGCCGAGCGGGTGGCGCTCAACTTCGCCTGCCGGCTCTCCGGCATCGCCACCGCCACCCGCCAGATCGCCGACGCCATCGCCCACACTCCGGCGGTGATCGTCTGCACGCGGAAGACCACGCCCGGCCTGCGCCTCTTCGAGAAGCGCGCCGTGCGCGCCGGCGGCGGCGGCAACCATCGCTGGGGCCTCGACGACGCGATGCTGATCAAGGACAACCACGTCGCCGCGGCGGGGGGCATCCGCCCGGTGCTCGAGCGCGCCCGCGCCGCCGCCGGGCACATGATGAAGATCGAGATCGAGGTCGACACCCTCGACCAACTCGCCGAGGTGCTGGACGCGGGCGGCGCCGACAACGTCCTCTTGGACAACATGCCGCCCGATACCCTGCGCCGGGCGGTGGCGATGACCGCCGGCCGGCTGGCGCTCGATGCCTCGGGCAAGATCACGCTGGAGACCGCCCCGGCGATCGCCGAGACCGGGGTCGACTATCTCTCCGCCGGCTGGCTGACCCACTCGGCGCGGATCCTCGATCTCGGGCTCGACATCGACTGACATCGCCCGCCACCGCGCGCTCCCCGGCCATTTCGCGCAACACCCCCCGCGGCCGGGTTATCCTGCGTGCCCCCAGGCCACAGGAGACCGCCGCGATGAACGACACGACCCCCGACGCCGCCGACGCCGCCGACACCATCCACCTGATCCCGCTCGACCAGATCGACGCCGAGGCGCTGCCCCGCGACCGCGAGGCGCTCGACGAGGACGCGCTGGCCGAGCTCCGCCTCTCCATCGCCGCCAACGGCCTCAGGCTGCCGATCGAGCTCTGGACCCTGTCGGAGCCGCGCGAGGCGTACCGCTACGGCCTGATCTCCGGCCTGCGCCGCCTGCGCGCCTATCAGGCCCTGCACGCGCTGATCGAAGAGGAGCGCTACGCCGCCATCCCCGCCTTCCTGCGCGCGCCCGCCGACTACCCCGCCGCCCTCGCCGCCATGGTCGAGGAGAACGAGGTGCGCAGCGCGATATCCCCGTGGGAGCGCGGCCGCATCGCCTGGCTCGCCCAGTACCACGGCGACTTCCCGACCATCGAGGAGGCGGTCCTCAAGCTGTTCCCCTCCGCTAGCCCTGCAAGCGCCGCCCTCGGGGAGCCGGTCCATGGTGCGTGCAAACATGCAGTCTATGTTGCCTGCCACGCCAACGCCGCACCTGTCCCATTTTCACACTGCACGGCAGCATGGGTGGTTGAGGGCGGCGAGGTGTGGTTTTGTGGTCGACTCCGTCTCGCAAACAGGGTCATCCACATGCCTCAGCAAGCCATCGCCACCCTCCAGG
>Ga0209255_1000116_pt1 | contig 14987 bp, 12 predicted proteins | sample WorMetvaBAHAMAS2_FD_187394 | JGI IMG/M metagenome (GOLD analysis project Ga0209255, IMG submission 187394) | Marine gutless worms symbiont microbial communities from Max Planck institute for Marine Microbiology, Germany - Olavius vacuus... | ecosystem: Host-associated > Annelida > Digestive...
AGCCGGTCGCAAGCGCCACTACCGCCTTGATGCGGTCGGCCTCGCGTTTGTCCTGCGTACCGCGATGTGCCGCACGCAGTTCATCCAGCTGCTCCGGTGATAGGGTGTAGTCCAACATGGCGCTTAGGATACCTTATTTTCCAATGGACTATTTGGGTTTCTTCAACGAAAAAATCATATGAGAGTAGTATAACAGGCAGGGCCGCCACCGAAAAAGTCATCGCTGTAATAAGCGGTAGTGCACAAAGCGGTTTTAAGCACTTAGTATGCCAACCTACCCGGCCGTTCCGAAAAACGATGCTCAGGTAGCGAATGTCGTCAATGTGCAAGGATCCGGCGCGCACTTTAATCGAGCACCTTGTGTGCAATTTCCTCACATCGTCGCACCGTTTTGGTGCGCTCAGGGCGGGTACAGATCGATTCCTTATCGTAAACCGGACCGCAGTGATCTTCACACCAGGTCCGGGGTAGCCGGGGCGGTTGGCGAGGTGGGTATTATCCCCACCTCGTCCCCGTCATGAAGCCGGGAGAAGCCTTCGGCGAACTGCTTGTTGAGGGTAACCCGGACCCGCTCCCGGTCGAACAGGGAGGCCGCCCCCAGCTTACGGCGGCCAAGCCAGACCAGGAGGGTGTCCACGTCCACTACGCTCGGCGGAGCCACGAGCTCCTCGGTCTCTTTGCGCAGCTTTTGGGCCAACCAGCTGAAGTAAAGGAGCCTGATCCGCTTTTCTTCTTGCCGCGGTTCCCGCCGCCGGTATCCGATCCGCTCCAGCTCCTTCAGATAGGTCGCCCAATTCCGTTCAAGGTTCGCACCCAAGGCGTAGAGGGTGTCCCAGGAATAGATACCGGTGTCGTGACCATCGTCGAAGAGGATCCGCACCCCATACTGCCCCTGGGGCTCGATATGCTCGATATTCACCGCTTCCTTGCCGGTTACCGGCCGACCCATGGTCCGTACCTCGGCTGCTTTGGAGAAAACCCGCAGATACTCGTAGGGTAGCTCGAAGGCCACACCGTCATCGAAGGCGATGGACAGGAGCCGGGATTTGCGGTGGAGGCCGATATCCGTCGGATGGTGTCTTGCAGGCTGGTCGGTCATCGGGGGTTGGGTCTGGTTCATTGGCTGTCGGCCGTCTGTTTTTCGTCTTCGAACCGTGCAACCTGGTCGCCACAGCCCTCCTTCTCCAGGTCCACAACGGAGATAAAGCGCAGGGCGGCCGAATCGATAAATAGATAGATCTGAAACGCAAAACGGCTTAGCCGTTGGAAGCTAAGCCGTTGTTCCAGGGATAAAAATCTGGTAGCGGGGGGAGGATTTGAACCTCCGACCTTCGGGTTATGAGCCCGATGAGCTGCCTGACTGCTCCACCCCGCAGTAGGGTGAATTATTTTATGGTCCGATGGTTCCGGATGCAACCCCAGGTTTACTACGGACTTTCCCTACAGCGAACGGCGGAGTACCATGGACGCTTCCATACAATGATGCGACTTCAGAATCGATGCACAAGCCGCGTTCGGTAGAGCCGAGTGAATCCGGTAGGGAAAGAACGGCCGATGGCCCACCTGATACGTCGCTGCCGGCGCCGTCGGGAGCCACACCGAAGCGCGCCCGCCTTACCGCAAGTCTGAGGCGGTATCCGCATAAGATGCGGGGGACTCTGCGCGGTAGCCCGCCGCGGGTGTCGGTGGCCGAGATTCTCTGGTCCTGGCTCGGGGCCTTTCTGGGCATCGGCGCGGTAGGGCTGCTCGGGCGGTTCGTGCTCACGGGAGCCGACAATCTCTTCATGATCGGCTCGTTCGGGGCCTCCGCCGTCCTCGTCTACGGCGCGCCCCATAGCCCCTTGGCCCAGCCCCGCAACCTGGTTGGCGGACATATGCTCTCGGCGCTGATCGGCGTCTTGTGCTACCAGGTGTTCCATCCCATCCCAGGGCTGACGGAGGCCGTAGCCGTGGCGAGCGCCATCGCACTCATGCACTTGACCCGAACCCTGCACCCACCGGGCGGGGCGACGGCCTTGATCGCCGTCATCGGCTCCCAGGAACTCCACGCCCTCGGCTACTTTTTCGCCTTGGTGCCAGTGGGTCTGGGCGCGGTCACACTGCTCATCGTCGGACTTCTGATAAACAACCTGAGCGCACACCGCCGCTATCCGGAGTTTTGGCTATAGCGATCCTGAATGATTCGGCATCGTCCGGTGGAAAAAGATCCCTCCTGCGTCGGGATGACAATTTTCGTGTCTTTTTGTGGCAGACACCTTTTCAGATCACGCTAAATAACGCCGAACAGTGACGGACAGCCACTCAACCACTATGCACTGAAAGTGCATAGGTTGCTCTTGGACTGAAAGTCCGAAATCATTCGGGAGCTGACATTTCCTGTTGTCCCAACACCCGATCCGATCATCCGGACAGGTTTTCACCCGGATCGTTTTTTTAGCCCCGGACATTCGCTTTGAAGAGACGGTATGATGACCACTTCTTCCAGCGCTCATGAATTGCTTGAGAGAATTCCTGTGTAGCAGCTAAAGCCTTGCACTAAAGTGCATAGTTTTGGACTAGCGTGCTGGGACAAAAAAGCCGTCTCGGACAGGACCCGAAACGGCTTGGCGTTCAATATACTTTTTGGTCGGGGCGAGAGGATTCGAACCTCCGACCACCTGAACCCCATTCAGGTGCGCTACCAGGCTGCGCTACGCCCCGCGGACCGATACAAAGTATTCCCGGAGCCGCGTTTTGTCAATGTGCGCAGCTTTGCGGTTCCAACGATGCCGCAGCTGGGGAAGGCACCGTCGAATGTGGGTAAACGGGTCCTCATCGTCCTGCCAGCTCCCTATAGAGTTCCAGGTACCTGCCCATAATCACCTTCCGGCCAAACGCTTTCCGCACTCGCCGCTGGCCTTGAGCGACTATCGCCGCTCTCAGTTGCGGATCCTGCAGCACATGCTCGATGCCCCGTGCCAGTGCCGGACCATCGGCACAGGGCACGCACCAGGCATCCTCGCCATGATGGGCAATCTCCCGCGCGCCGCGAAAGTGGCTAGTCACCAGCGGCTTGGACCAGGCCCAGGCCTCCGGGATCACGTTACCCAGGGTCTCTTCATCGAGGGAAGGGAAAACCACCAGGTCCGCGAGTTGGTAGTAAGGCGCAGAGTCCGATTGCCAGCCGGCCCAGCGGATACGCCTATTCAGACCGGCCTGTGCTGCCTGTGCCCTCAACCTCGGTCCCAGAACCCCGTCCCCCAACAGCACCAGATACAGCGGGCGTCCATCGATCTCCGTGGGGAGTAAGGACAGGGCCTCCAGTAGATGGACATGGCCCTTGACCGGTACCAAGCGTCCGGCGGTCAGCAATACCCAGGCGTCCATGGGAATATCCGATTCCTTGCGCAGCATTGCCACCTGCCCGGGTGGTTGCGGCCGGGGCGGATCGACGAAGTTATAGATATGAAAGACCCGGTTCGCGGGTAGACCCTGTTGCACCATCCAGTCGCATAGCCCCTTGGTGTTACCGATCCAGGCGTGGGCATGATGATAGGGATGGAGCCTGTAGTAACCTCCCAGGCGCGCAATGTGGACCGGCCCGGTGCCGGATTCGAGCCGTGTCATACGGGTGGCGCGGCCCATGTAAGTCTGGACGATGTCAGGCCTGATCCGTCGAATCAGCCGCGAGACGGCATTTTGGGAGATGGGATCCCAAACGGTTCGGAAGGGCAGCCGGTGCAGGGGGAGGGATAGGGGGAGGGATAGGCCGAGCCGTTCCAGCTCACTACCGGCACGGACGGCAAGCTCGGCGGGGATACTCAGTTCCGCCAAAGCGGTACTGAAACGACAGAACCAACGCTCTGCCCCACCCAGGCGTTTGCTGCCCACCATCTGCAGGCTGACCGGCTCGCTCACGGGATTTCAGGCACCTTTGTGAGCGGCCTCCGCCAACAGCTCGCGGTAGACCGCCAGGTTGCCCTCCACCATGGCGTCTACGGAGAACTCACTGTGCATCAGTTCCCTTCCCGCATCCCCCAACCGCCGTGCCAGCCGTCTGTCTTGGAGTAGCATCGCCACCGCGGCACCCAGGGCCTGGGGATCCCCCGGCGGTACCAGCAACCCGTTGTGTTCATGGCGGACCACCTCCGGGATGCCGCCCACAGTGCTGGCCACGATGGGCACTCCGGCACTTGCCGCCTGCAGCAGGGATACCCCCAACCCCTCCCGGGTAGCGGGATGGACCAGCAGTTCCAGGCAGGGTAGCAGGTCCGGCAGGTCTTCCCGGAAGCCGGCGAACCGCACATGATCTTCAAGTCCCGCGCTCGCGACGTGCCTACGCAACTTCTGCTCCAGGGGACCCTTGCCGAAGATAAGTAGCCGCAGGTGTGGAAAGGCCTCCACCAGGAGCGGTAGGGCCTCGATCAGAAAGCGGTGCCCCTTGCGCGGGATCAGCTGGGCGATGATGCCGATCGGCCGCGCCGGCGCGGGGACCCCCAGCTCGGCGGTCAAGCGTTCCCGGTCGCAGGGACGGTCGAAGCACCGTAGATCCACCGCGCTCCGCACGAGACGCAGCTTGGCCGCAGGCAGTCCCGCGGCCAGCAATATCCGGCCGATACCCTCCGAGATGGCGATCACCCGGTCGTGAAGGCGGTACTTGAGATTGACCATCCAGCGGGGCTCCGGGTTGTCGACCCGGCGTGAGTGGACGACCGGCACGCCTTCCAAACGGCAGGCGATGCCCCCCATCACATCGGCGCCGATACGCCCGTGCAGGTGCACCAGATCCGGTCGGCAGCGCCGGAGACAACGACGCAACCTGGGGATGAGCCGCAGGTCCAGATCTCCGCCCATCGCCATGGGATGAACCTCGGCGCAGACCGCTGCCGCGCGTGCCAGATCGCTTCTCGCGGGGCAAACGAGGGCGTTGCGATGGCCGCGGTCCGCGAGTCCTTCCATCAAGTAGAGGGCCTGCAGGGCACCGCCGTAGAGGTTACGGCCCCCTTCCACATGCAGGATCTTCAAGCCCGGAATCCTCAAACCGTCGGTCCCATTAACCCGCATATCTCACCAGGGCGGCTAGCGGCACAAAATTTTTCCATTTAGTTCAATAAATTGCAACAGGACGGCAATCCCCGGTGAGATATGCGGGTTAGGTCCCTGGCCGCGTTCAGAACCTCGTCCACCGCGATCGATTGCATACAGGTGAAGGCGCCGTTACAGGTGGGCCGGCGCTTGCAGGGGGAACAATCCAGTCGATGATACAGCACCCGGGCATTGGCACGGGTGGTGTCCAGGTAGGGACAGGTCGATCCGAACAGCAACAGGCTTGGGCGACCGAAGGCGATACCCATGTGGCTGAGGCCCGTGTCGACGCCCACCAGGAGGGCACTCTCGGCAATCAGGGCCGCCGCTTGCGGCAGGGTCGTCTTGCCCACGAGATCGATCGGTCCGGCGGCGGCCAGATCGCGGATACGCCCTGCGGCCTTCCGGTCTCCGGGGCCCCCCAGCATGACCACCGGCAGACCCGGCTCGGCATGAAGCCGATCCGAGAGCTCGGCCCAACGGGAGTCGAACCAGTGTTTTTGGGGTCGGGTCGTAAAGGGACAGATGACGGCGAATCCGCGGCTCAACCTCTCATGCTCGACCAGGTCGCGGGCGAAATCGGCGGCCTGCGGTCCATAGGGTACGACCATGGAGAAATCGTAGATCGGCAGCCCCAAGCGCTGGGCCAGAAAGTGGTATTCCGAACCGATGCGCCTGCTGTCTCCACCCCGCGGGACAACCCGGGTCATGAGCCACCGGCTGCCCTCGCGGGAGCCCAGACCGATGCGCTCCCGCGCACCGGAGAGGCGGGTTACCAGCCCGCTCTTGAGCAGCCCCTGCAGATCCAGGGCCAGGTCGAACCGGCGTGCGCGCAGGTGCTGGAAGGCCCTGAACGCCCGGGCGAGACTCCCCAAGCGGCGCCGGCGCCAGAGCGTGCGCCACTCCCGGACCGGCCAGGTGATGACCTCGTCCAGGTCGGGATGGTGCTCCAGCAGGGACCGGTATTCCGGCTGTACCAACCAGGCGATATGGGCCTGCGGATAGGCCCGACGCAAGGCTGCCACCAGGGGAGACGCGAAGACGATGTCGCCGATGGCAGAGAGCCGAACCAGGAGAATAGCGTTCATGCAACAATTAGACGTTGACGCCGTACCGGACGCGGACGCATCCGGCGGCGCTTGCCGATTAGTGGACTCTGGTTTATTGTCCCAGCACGCTAGTCCAAAACTATGCCCTTTAGTGCAAGGCTTTAGCTGCTACACAGGAATTCTCTCAAGCAATTCATGAGTGGTGGAAGAAGTGGTCATCATACCGTCTCTTCAAAGCGAATGTCCGGGGCTAAAAAAACGATCCGGGTGAAAACCTGTTCGGATGATCGGATCGGGTGTTGGGACAACAGGAAATGTCAGCTCCCGAATGATTTCGGACTTTCAGTCCAAGAGCAACCTATGCACTTTCAGTGCATGGTGGTTGAGTCCAGGCTGCGTTCGAGGGGCTGGCCGCACTGTCCGCATCGGTAGATCTGTCCGGATCTGATGCGGTTGTGCCTGATGCTGGTCAGCTGGTGGGTGCGGCAGGCGCAACGGTAATCGTACCGGCGCAGGTGTCGGACCTGTAAGCCGTCTACGCGATAGTTGTGGCAGCGTTCGGGCGATGCGCCGAAGAGTGCCATGATCGCGCGCCATTCGCGCCCGTGGGGAGGGGTCCGGGGTCCGAACAGGCTGAAGACCACCAGGTGCGCCGTTTCGTGAGGGACCGTCTGGGAAAGGAACGCCTGGGGGTGACGTTCCAACAGGTGTGCATTGTAGCGGATCAGGCAGTCGCCTCGGTCCGTGATGCGCACCTGTCCGGCGCTGGTCCCGCGCAGATCGAAGCGAACGCTCGGTGTGGCGAGCTCGGTGTCGAAGTGTCGGGCCGCCAAATCACGCAGCTTGGTGGTTAGCCGCTCGGCCCGGTGCTGTAGGTGGTCACTGTCTTCGGGTTTTGTTCTCGATGGCATCTGGCGTCCGCCGTTTGTTTAGAGGCTGGTCTGACGAGCGAGGGGGCAGGGGGCCGAGGTAGGTTTTGCACCCCGAACGGCATCTTTCCTATCTCCGAAATGACGCAGATTATGGATTCCAGACGGTTTACCCGTCACCCCCGGCATGGCTGTAGGGTGGACTGTACCCACCGACCGGGTTCCGGTCACCAAAGAGCCGAGCAAAGTTATACCCGTCGCACGTGAATATTTTGGTAAGCGAGGTGTGCTGATCGTGCCCGAGAGCAAGGCGCGACGAGGAGGAATAGCCAGGCCCTGCCCTATTGCGACGAGTCGCAACGCGGCTATCGGGTGCGAGCGGCGTGCATCGCGGCGAAATATTCACGTGCGACGGGTATATACGCACCTGCCCTGGGCCGGCGATGCTTGGCCTTGCTCAGGATTGATCGAACGGGTAGACTTAACCGAAATCAGGAAACAGCGGATTTGAGAAGTGTTGGAGCATGGAACCTGAACGCCACTAAGGCCCCGTGATTGGGGCTTTTTTTGGCTTCCAGCAGGGGCGGGGTGGGCACGTGATCCGCGCGGCGGGAGTCGTTCGCTAAAGTGGGCCTTGTGCCCATTTTTTGTTTGTGGCGAAAGCGGATGCGGCAGTTGGAAAACGAATTGACGGGTCTGGTGAAGTCGGTCGTGGAGCCGATGGGCTATGAGCTGGTGGGGATCGAGTATTTCCAACGCGGCAAGCGGGGGGCGGTGCTGCGCGTTTACATCGACCACCTCGGCGATACCGGGAGACAGGGTATCACGTTGGACGATTGCGGCCGGGTCAGCCATCAGCTGAGTGGGGTGCTCGACGTCGAGGACCCGATTGCCGGCCACTATGATCTGGAGATCTCTTCCCCGGGCCTGAACCGGCCGCTGTTCACGGCCGAGCATTTTGAACGCTTTCAGGGCCGGAAGGTACGCATCAAGGCGACGGTCGAGCTCGATGGTCGGCGCAACTTCGAGGGCCGAATCGCCGCTCTGGAGCGAGAACTGGTGCTGCTCAGGGTAGACGGCGAGGTGCGGGAGATTCCCCTGGCAATGATCGAATCCGCGCGCTTGGTGCCTGAATTCTGATTCGGGAATGTGGAATGAGCAAAGAAATCCTGTTGGTGATCGAGGCCGTTTCGAACGAGAAGGACGTGCCCAGAGAGGTCATTTTCGAGGCCATGGAAGCAGCATTGGCCTCCGCTACCCGCAGGAAGGCCGGCGGCGATATCGATGCCAGGGTCGCTATCGATCGTGACAGCGGGGACTATATTACTTTCCGCCGGTGGGAAGTGGTGGAGGATTCCGGAGAGGAGGGTCCGGAAGCACCCGATCGCCAGCTTGCACTGACGACGGCGCGGGAGCGGGATCCGTCGATCGAGGTCGGTGGTTTTGTCGAGGAACCCATGGAGTCGGTACTCTTCGGGCGCATCGCGGCACAGACGGCGAAGCAGGTGATCGTACAGAAGGTCCGGGAGGCCGAGCGCGCCAAGGTGGTCGAGGCCTATCAGGATCGCAAGGGACAGCTGGTTACGGGAATCGTCAAGAAGGCCGACCGCGGCTCCATCCTGCTCGATCTGGGCGGCAACGCGGAGACCCTGATACCCCGCGAGCACGTCATTCCCCGCGAGTCGGTGCGCCCCGGTGACCGGCTCCGCGCCTATCTCTTCGAGGTCCGTTCCGAGTCCAAAGGGCCGCAGCTCTTCGCAAGCCGCACGGCCCCGGAGCTGATGACCGAGCTGTTCAAGCTGGAGGTCCCAGAGGTCGGTGAAGGTCTGCTCGAGATCCTGGCCGTGGCCCGGGATCCGGGCTCCCGGGCTAAGATCGCGGTACGCGCGTTGGACTCGCGCGTCGATCCGGTGGGGGCCTGCGTCGGCATGCGCGGTTCGCGGGTACAGGCGGTATCCAACGAGCTCAGCGGGGAGCGGGTCGACATTATCTTGTGGAACGATAATCCGGCGCAATTCATCATCAATGCCATGTCCCCGGCGGACGTGGTTTCGATCATCGTCGATGAGGAAGCACGAAGCATGGATGTGGCGGTAAAGGAAGAAAATCTCTCCCAGGCTATCGGCCGCGGTGGGCAGAACGTACGTCTTGCCAGCCAGCTGACTGGCTGGGAGCTCAATGTGATGAACGAGGAGGAAGCGGCCGTCAAGAGCGAGCAGGAGGCCGGACGCCTGGTGGAGGACTTCATGGAGCAGCTCCGGGTGGATGAAGATGTGGCGACCGTACTGGTAGAGGAGGGTTTCTCGACCGTCGATGAGGTTGCCTATGTGCCTATGTCGGAGCTGATAGCCATCCGGAGGTTCGACGCGGACACCGTCACCCTGCTGCGGGATCGGGCCAAGGATGTGCTGTTGACCCGCGCCATTGCCAGCGAGGAAAGCCTGGCCCGGGAGCCGGCGTCGGATCTGTTACAGATGGAGGGGATGGATAGGGCGTTGGCCCTCAATCTGGCCCGGAACGGCGTAGTTACCATGGAAGACTTGGCCGAACAGTCGCTGGACGAGCTCGTGGAGCTGGTGGGTATCGACGCGGAGCAGGCGGCCATGTTGATCATGAAGGCGCGCGAACCCTGGTTTGCCGAGGCGGAGAACGAATAGGGCCGGAGGGTATGCGGATGAGTGAAGTAACTGTCAACCAGCTGGCCGGCACGGTAGGAATTCCGGTGGAGCGTCTCCTGACCCAGCTGCATGAGGCGGGTATCTCGGCCGACGACGGCGAGGCCAGACTGACCGAGCAGGAGAAGGTCCAACTGTTGGGCTATCTCCGCCGCAGTCACGGCAGGGCCGAGGGCGACGCCGGAACGGCACCCAGCCGGGTTACCCTCAAGCGCAAATCGGTCAGTGAGTTGCGGCAGCCGACGGTGAGCGGCCGCGCCGCTGGTAGTGTTCGGGCCGCTACCGCCCCCCGGGCCAAGACGGTCAGCGTCGAGGTGCGGCGTAAGCGCACCTACGTCAAGCGCGGTACGCCGACGGCGGAGCCGGAGGCGCAGGAGCGGCTAGACGACGAGCAGGCGCATCGGTCCCCTGTGGTCGAGGAACTGGAGCCTGTCCGTGCTCCGACGGATCGGCGCTCCGAGCTGCAGGCACGTCGGGCGGAAGAAGACGCGCGGCGCCTGGCGGAGCAGGAAGAACTCGGGCGTAAGGCCAAGGAGGAGGCGGCCCGCCGCAAGGCCGAAGACGAGGTGCGTCGCAAGGTGGCGGAAAAAAACGAGGCCGAGCTTGCGGCCGCATCCCCCGCGGCGCGTGAGAAACCCGCCGGCCAGGACGGCGGGGCCAAGCAGGCGAAGGGCAAGGCACGCAAGCCGGGGAAACGGGGCAACGAACTTTCCGAAAAGGAAAAGTCCCTCAAGAAGGCCGGGCGCAAGGATTCGCTGCGCACCCGAGAGCTATCGCCGGAGGTCGAGTACGAAGAGGCCGTCGGCGAACAGGAGATCCCCGTAGCGCCGGAGCGACGCCCGCGCCGCAGGAAGAAGACCGTCAAGCCCCAGCTTCAGGACAAGCATGGTTTCCAGCGGCCGACCGTGCCTGTGACACGGGAGGTGGAGATCCCCGAAGCGATCGCCGTGGCCGACCTTGCGGCCCGCATGTCGGTAAAGTCCGGCGATGTGGTCAAGGTCCTGTTCAAGCAGGGCATGGTGGTTACGATCAACCAGGTGCTGGACAACGACACCGCCACGATCGTCGTCGAAGAAATGGGCCACAAGGCAGTCAGGGCTGAGGTCAGGGATGTCGAAGATACGATGATGCGGGAGGTGGAGGAACAGGCCGCGCAGCTGGAGCGGACGGCGCGGCCGCCGGTGGTCACGATCATGGGACACGTCGATCACGGCAAGACTTCGCTGCTCGACCATATTCGCCGGACGCGTGTCGCCGCCGGCGAGGCCGGCGGCATTACCCAGCACATCGGCGCCTATCACGTCGAGACCGGCCGCGGCATGCTCTCCTTCCTGGACACTCCCGGCCATGCCGCCTTCTCAGCGATGCGTGCCCGGGGGGCCCAGGTCACGGATATCATCGTCCTGGTGGTGGCGGCGGACGACGGTGTTATGCCCCAGACGATCGAGTCCATCCAACATGCGCGCGCGGCCGACGTTCCCCTGGTCGTTGCGGTCAACAAGATCGACAAGCCGGAGGCGAACCCGGATCGGGTGATGCAGGAGCTTACCCAGCAGGAGGTGGTGCCCGAGGAGTGGGGAGGGGAGACCATAGTGGTGAAGGTCTCCGCCAAGAGCGGTGAGGGCATCGACGAGCTGCTCGAAGCCTTGCTGTTGCAGGCGGAGGTGTTGGAGTTGACGGCGCCGGGATCAGGCCCCGCCTGCGGCGTGATCGTCGAGTCCCGGCTCGACCGAGGGCAAGGGCCGGTGGCCACGGTCCTGGTCCGGGCCGGCACCCTGCGCCAGGGCGATCTGGTCGTCGGCGGTACCGAGTTCGGTCGTGTGCGGGCCATGTTCGACGAGCAGGGGCGGAGCGTGGAATCCGCCGGTCCCTCGATCCCGGTGCAGGTGCTGGGACTTTCCGGCACGCCCGGTGCCGGCGATGACCTGGTGGCGGTCACCGACGAGAAGCGGGCCCGTGAGGTAGCGGGGCTGCGGCGGGAGCGGGGGCGCCGGTCGAAGCTCGAAGAGCAGCGCGGCGCGAGCCTGGATCGGCTTTTCTCCCAATTCAAGGAAGGAGAGGCCAGGATGGTCAACGTCGTCATCAAGGCGGATATGCAGGGCAGCCTGGAGGCGTTGCGGGACAGCCTGCTGAAGCTCTCGACCGACGAGGTCAAGGTCGCCATCGTGGCGTCGGGGGTAGGGGGGTTGACCGAGTCCGATGCCAACTTGGCCGTGACTTCCAATGCCATTCTGCTCGGATTCAATGTCCGGGCCGATGCCGCCGCCCGTCGGATCGTGGAGGAAAAGGGCCTGGATCTGCGTTATTACAGCGTCATCTACGAGCTGATCGATGATGTGAAAAAGGCCTTGTCAGGGCTCTTGAGCCCCGAGGTGACAGAGGAGATCATCGGACTGGCCGCAGTGCGGGATGTCTTCCGCTCCTCGAAGTTCGGCGCCGTTGCCGGCTGCATGGTCATCGAGGGCCTGATCAAGCGCAACAATCCTATCCGTGTGTTGCGGGACAACGTGGTCGTTTACGAGGGTGCATTGGAGTCCTTGCGTCGTTTCAAGGAGGATGTGTCCGAGGTCAAAGCAGGTACCGAGTGTGGTGTCGGGGTGAAGAATTACAACGACGTCCAGGTCGGCGATCAGATCGAGGTGTTCGAACGTACCGAGCGGGCGCGGGAGCTTTAGGGTTTGTCGATGTTTATCCAGGGGGTCGATTGCAAAGTTTTCACACGCGTTGCCATTCCGCGCCGGTATCGTGGGCGAGATCGCGGTCAGGTCGGGGCAATTGATCGCCCCACGAACCAATAATTCGTGTCCATACCAATACACACGCATCACAATAATAGGCGCCGCAGGCGCATCCCGTCCCTCGCCGGAGGGAGCGGGCCCGGAGATCAGATGGACGACAATCGCAAGCGGGCGTTGACGGCCGCGTTGAGCCAGATCGAAAAGCAGTTCGGCAAGGGGGCGGTCATGCGCATGGGCGACGTGGGGGCCGTGCGCAACTTGGAGGCCATCTCTACCGGCTCTCTGGGGCTGGACGTGGCTTTAGGGATCGGCGGTGTGCCCAAGGGCCGGGTGATCGAGGTGTACGGCCCGGAATCCTCCGGCAAGACGACCCTGACGCTCCATATGGTCGCCGGGGCCCAGAAGCTGGGCGGGACCGCGGCCTTCGTGGATGCCGAGCATGCCCTCGATCCGGGCTATGCGGAACGCTTGGGGGTGGACATGGACGAACTCCTGGTCTCACAGCCGGACACCGGCGAGCAGGCGCTGGAGATCACCGATATGCTGGTGCGCTCGGGGGCGGTGGACGTGGTAGTAGTGGATTCGGTCGCGGCCCTGACCCCCAAGGCGGAAATCGAGGGCGAGATGGGCGACTCCCACGTGGGTTTACAGGCCCGGCTCATGTCCCAGGCCCTGCGCAAGCTCACGGCGAACATCAAGCGTTCCAATTGCGCGGTCATCTTCATCAACCAGATCCGGATGAAGATCGGGGTCATGTTCGGCAATCCGGAGACCACCACCGGCGGCAATGCGCTCAAGTTCTACGCCTCGGTTCGGCTTGATATCCGGCGCACCGGCGCCATCAAGAAGGGCGAGGAGGTCATCGGTAACGAGACCAAGGTCAAGGTGGTCAAGAACAAGGTGGCTCCACCTTTCAAACAGGTCAGTTTCGATATCCTCTATGGCGAGGGGATCTCCCGTGAAGGCGAGATTATCGATCTTGGTGTGCAGCAGGGCGTTATGGAAAAGTCCGGGGCCTGGTACAGTTACAGCGGCAACCGGATCGGGCAGGGCAAGGACAATGTGCGCGGTTTTCTCAAGGAGAATACCGAGCTGTCACGGGAGATCGAAACCAAGATCCGTGCCCTGCTGTTGCCCCAAGCCGGCGATGCCGAAGTGACCGACCCGCAGCCGACCGATCCGCAACCCCGGGAGGCCTGATCCTGGAACCGGACATCGGACGCACTGCACTCAAGCTGCTGGCGTCACGCGAGCACAGCCGCGGGGAGCTCCAGCGCAAACTGTGCGCATGCGGTTATGCCGAGGCGGAGGTGGAGCGGCTCATCGAGGACCTGGCCGACCGTGGTTTGGTGAGCGATCGGCGGATAGCCGAAGTCTATGTCGATGAGCGGGTACGCAAGGGGTTCGGACCCGTGCGGATCCGCCAAGAGCTGCGCCACAAGGGCCTCGCCGATGAGCTGATCGAATCATCTCTGGAACAAGCGACGCGGGATTGGTCGGCTGCGCTGTCCAAGGCCCATGACAGGCGGTTCGGCCCCGCGCGTACCTTTGATGCCAAGGCGCGTGCGCAGCGGGCCCGATTCCTGGAATATCGGGGATTTCCCGCGGAGCTGATCGCCGACTTTCTGAACGGCAAAGACGAGTTCTAATTTCGCCGGAAATGTTGGGATCCGATCGGCTTGGATTCCGCTCTCTCGGCATCTGCGACGGGTACGATCAGGGCTTCTTCAGAGGCTGGCTCGAAGGCGGGCTCACATAAACCTTGAAAATCCATCGTTGTGAGGAGGATTTACAAGGATTATAGTGGCGTCATGGTTGATCGTCCCCAGGCCGTTGAGCGTGTCCGAGACCTTTTTCGCACTCACCCCGGCGTGGCGATCCTGGGTCCGGCGCCAGTGCGGGAAGACCACGCTGGCGCGCGTGATTGCGTCCGAAGAGTCCACCTGTACCATCCTTCGACTTGGAGTCCCCTGTCGACGTACGCCGGTTGTCCGCCCCCTATGCGCAACCTGGGGGCACTCTCGGGTCTTGTGGTCATCGACGAGATCCAGCGTCGCCCGGAGCTGTTCGAGATACTGCGGGTTCTGAGCGCCTCGCCCAGCCTCGTCAAGGGGATTTCCGATCCAAACGACAGGTCAAGGCGCCGAAGGTCTATGTGCGCGATTCGGGCCTTCTGCACGCCCTGCTGGAGCTGGAGACCGGCGATGACCTTCTGTCACACCCGAAGCTCGGGTCCTCTTGGGAAGGATTTGCCCTTGAACAGGTGCTGACCACCTTTCAGCGACGCGAGGCCTACTTCTGGGTGACCCACGGCGGCACCGAGCTGGATCTGATGATTACCATCCGGGGAAGACGTTACGGTTTCGAATTCAAGACGGCCGACGCGCCGGGCTCCAGTCGCTCGATGCGCATCGCGTTGCAGGATCTCCGGTTGGAGCACCTGTGGGTACTCTACCCCGGAAGCGACCTCTACTGGAGCCGGTCCACGAACGGGAACGCAAATCCAACGCGGGTCGCAAGCCGTTCGATGTGGTGTTGATGTTCAAGATCCCGATCCTACAGACACTCTACAACTTGGCGGATGAGCAGGTC
>Ga0209255_1000117_pt1 | contig 14953 bp, 9 predicted proteins | sample WorMetvaBAHAMAS2_FD_187394 | JGI IMG/M metagenome (GOLD analysis project Ga0209255, IMG submission 187394) | Marine gutless worms symbiont microbial communities from Max Planck institute for Marine Microbiology, Germany - Olavius vacuus... | ecosystem: Host-associated > Annelida > Digestive...
TATTTTTACCTAATTTTGGTTACCATAGCAACTCCATTGGCTCACTTGAAAATTCAAGTATCATATTTCAATTCACCAACCCCGTATAGGCCTATACCTTACTGCACATGCAGACAATTCCCAGATTCCTTGCACAGAATTTAAATTTGTGCAATTTTGGGTTATTTTTGCCCTAGTTTGGTTGCCATGGCAACTCCCTTAACTCCATTGAAAATTCAGGTAGCACATTTGAATTCATGAACCCCGTAAATCTTACTATACATAGGAGGGTGGGGCGCTGCGCGGTCTGGGAGATTAGATGTTAAAGTGAAATAGTAAAAAATAAGATAGCCGCAAAATACGTTAGGCGGCATAATAATATACACATTTCTCTTGCGTCTTAACTCAGGTGAACGATGTGAAAGGCTAGTGTCGAAAGTGGAGCAGTGCACCTGTGATGTGGCATGCACTATCGCAGGCCAATTGACTTGCTAGCAGCGGCCATAAAACGTTACGTAATCACCTGAGCTACGACACAGGCCACTTGGTAACTCAGCAATTAGCTATCTCTTTCGACACAGTGAAGTGACACTGGCCATGAATGTAAGCCGCGCTACGAAGTGCCCATGTTTACCTGTACCTGTCGACGAACTGGTCATGTAGCAGGTCCTTATCATTACTGCAGCGTTTTGGCTCACTCGTAAAGCGGTATCTAGGACCCAGCTTGATTCGAAATCACAGACAATACTTCTCCGCGTAGTTAATGTTTTGTTTGTCCGAGACACTGCGGTAATTCTCTGGAAAATGTTGAATTATTTTCCTGCAAATTTCTTTCCCAGACATCAAAAGACCTTCAGGCTTGATGCACATTTTATTCAGCAATCGGCAGATACTTAATTGCCTATTTAGGCCGCCCGACATAGTATGTCGAAAAGCCTTAATAAACGCTGCTAAACTTACTTACTTGCTTTCTTTCTTTCTTTTCTTATCTATCAATACACCGCGCTCAGCAACTGCGCAGAGAACGGCTATCAAATGCATCCTGTAGGTTCGGTCGTATGCGAAGCTTCAGTAATCGACTCAGAGATCTCGCATACTCTCCCCTAATTTTCACAGGGGGGGGGGTCAAAAGTGCGAAAATTGCATCGTTTTCAACGTCACTCGACTTTGAGCAGCCCGAATTTGAATTTGAAACAAGGTATATCGATTCTGAAAAAAACTAGTCAAGCAACGATGATCGCCCTCTGTATTCTCCAAGTTTAGTGAAGCTCGGTCCAAACCCCTGAGAACCGTCCCGAGAAAATGCCACACCCCCTAAAATTTGACGGCGGACGTGTGCTACATCGTCAGTAACTCAGCTGCACGTTGGCAAATTGCCGTGAAATTTGGTGTAGTGATGCGACATTTGATTGCGGAGGTTGTGGAGTACTTAAAATTCACTTCCGATCAAAGCCAAAACGAATATTGCCGACTTGTTCGGAGTTTAAACACGAAGCGTGGGAAAATTCACCGTCAAGGGGTCAAAGGTCAAGGTAATAGCGTGATATCTGGTGCAAAAATTAACTAAAGTATCAGTAACTAGGTCAGGATTGTTCGATTTCACTCAAATTTACTACAGATCATGAGTACGTGACCCGCGATGTACTAGAAACTTTCAAGGTCAAGGGGTCAAAGGTTAAGGTCACAGCGTAACATAAACATATCAGCGGCAAAAAATTGTTAAAGTCACAATACAATGCAACGTATTAACAGTAAAACACTATAAGACGGCAGCGGATAGATTGAGCGACTTCAAACTTGGCACGGTTGTTGTAATTAAAGCGGATGAGGAGTGGCGCGGCGTCGGTCGGCCTCAAGTTGCAATGCATCGCAGTAGCCATGTTTTCTAGTTTCTTTCTTTTTTTATAAATACACCGCTCTCACTAGCGGCGGGAGAACGGCCATCAGGTGAAGCTTTATTAATTGACCCAGAGATCTCGCTTACACCTACCCTAATTTTCACAGTGGGCAAATAAGTGCGAAATAATATTTGTCCATTTTTTACATCAATCGACTTTGAACCACCCGCATTTGATAATGCAGCAAGATCGCTGACATCTGAAACTATTCGTTAAGCGTACATTGCCATATGTCCTCTCCCAGTTTGGTGGCGTTGGGTCCACGCACCCGTCAGAACCCTCCGGAGAAAGTGCCCTACCCCCTAAAATTGGATGGCGACAATGTGCTAAACCTTCAGTAACTCAGCCGTGCGTTGCCCGACTGCCGTGGAAATCTTCGAAATAATGTGGCGCAGGACTACGGAGAATGTAGATTGTTAAAATTCACTTCCGGTCAAAACCAAAATTGTCGACAGCAGCCCTCTTTGTGCGTAATTCCAATTCCAGTTTCGACAGCACTTGCATTTGAGCTGTCTGCGTTTCGAAACGGAACAAGATATCTGAAATCTGAAACAAATTCGTTGAGCATAGATGTTGTCTCCAAGTTTGGTGAAGTTGGGCCCACGCATCCCTGAGAAACGTTCCGAGAAAGTGTCCCTCCCCATAAAATTGGACGGCCAAAAATGTGCTAAATCGTCAATAATTCAACCGTGGATTACTCGATTTCGCTCAAATTCTGCACAGAGTTTAAACACATGACACCCAAAGTTCAAGGTCAAGGTGTCAAAAGTCAAGGTCATAGCGTGACATAAGTATCATCAGCAAAAATCAATACATTTTTACGAAGGTGTAAGTTAGCTGAGTTTAACCTTGTGTGAAAATTATACCATAGCATAGTTTAACACGTGAAACATGTTCAAGGTCATAAAGTCAAACATCAAATCGCAATACATCCGCCATGGATTGCCCAATTTTACTCAAATTTGATACAAAGTTTCAGCAGGTCATATGCGATACACTACAAATGTTCACGGTCAAAACTCAAAGATTAAGGTAACAACGTAGCGTAATGTATCAACAGTAAAAGCTATAAAACGGCAGCAGATAGGTTGAGCGACTTCAAAATTGGTGTGGGCGTCGTGATTAAATCAAACGACTGGCTCGGCGTCGGGCTGCCTCAAGTTGCAATGCTTCGCTAGTGCCAAATTTTTACCGTGCCGCATGGAATGCAGAAGAGGTCTAGCGATGAGAATTCCGTCTGTCTGTCTGTCAAACGTGTGTATTGTGACAAAACGGAAGAAAGCTCTGTCCAGATTATTATAACATACAAAAGATCATTTAGCCTAGTTTTCTGAGAAGAAAATGGTTGGCGGGGTCGTGGGGACGACTCTTTTAACCTAAAATTTTGGGTTAAACTGGCCCCGTTGGAGGGAAATCACCGATTTTCAGTCGATATTCGCTCGTAGCACCTCAGCGATAGCACCTAGCAAAAAAGTTCAATTAACACTAATAGAAGTCCACTACGCGCTTTCCAAAGAGCCTAAAAGTGGTCATCGTACATTTCCTCTAAGCCTCCAAAGGGGGCTCAAAAACGGAGAACGGCCGTTTTCCATCTAAAAATTGCACTTCGCTTGAATAAAGTCTGCTGCAAAGTTGTTTTGTGTGAAAACTGTCAGCAGCAAGGTTGTAGGGCATTCATTGGCCTAGCTGTCCGTGCGAATTTGGTGGGGGACCTCCCCTTCTACATGAAAATTTGGCGAATGCTAACCTACCTCTTGCTCAACGCTGATGTTCAAAAGTCAAAAAGTAGCCCCTTGAAACTTCTTCCAATATTTTCAATCAGGTTAAGTATATTTCCGTGACATTTTGCCAGTATGTTGTCCGTTTACATCTATACATAATTACCAATTTTGATTGATTTGTTTTAATATTTAACAAAATGGCGTGAATTTTTCTAGGAGTACCTATCGTTTTTAACGTTTCCAGTTTCAAGTTTCACTGAGTCAAATCGCCGTGACTTCATCGCCATAATGAGTGGTTTCCAATTCATCCGACCTCAATCCACTGGATTATCAGGCTTGGGAAAAATGCTGGAGTCTTATTACAAGCTGCAACCGAAGCTAAAACAGTTACAAGAGAAAGCCATTGACATGGGTTGTCAGTGCTCCAGTCGTTGGTTGCATCACTGGTGCTGACGTGACTGGACTATGGCTGCTCGACACTGGCTGGTTTGCCTTCTTCATGTTCCACGGTCGTTGCACAGGACCATCGGCGATCGTGCCTTCCCCGTTGCCGCGGCAAAGGTTTGGAATGCGCTGCCGCCGGCGATCACGTCGCTGCCGTCGCTGGAAGCTTTCAAGCGTGCACTGAACGGAACTGTTCCGCAGATCATACGGCAATGCAAACCATCGGCCACAGTAGCATTGACATTAGCGTAATACGTGACACACAGCGGCCCTGAAGTTTTGTTTAAAACTTGCGTCGCGATGAAATTCGTGGATGATGATGATGATGATGATGATGAACGCTGTGAAAGACAACCACAATTGTCATTTGATGTGACTTATGTTTGTATGAAACATTCATGAATTTCGTGACCAACTGAATTGAATTCTTAAAATTTGAGGGGTCTCACGGGTAAAAATTATACATTTCACATACATATTCAGATAAATGGACTAAAACTGGTGTGGACATATGAATATGTTTCGGCAACAACCACGGTAATTTTCAATTACACAGGTACACTAGGAGAGAAAATGCCGCAAAAAGTTTTAGGGCGGCTACTTTTTTGACTCACACTGTATTTTCACTCGTAGCGCCACAGCCGTAACACCTAGCAAACAGTTCAATTAAAACTAATAGGAAGTCCACTACGCGCTTTCCAAGAAGCCTAAGACGAATAGCATACGTTGACCCTAAAACGCAATGTCCAAAATTTAAACAACAATCTGCGATAACTTCAAAACGGTACAAGATAGGATGTCAGTTACTATTAATCACTAATAGGAAGTCACATACGTTCTTTGGATTGGTACCGACATCGGTGACCTTGATAGATCTTGAAAGGCGTAATAGCACTTTGCTTTATTTTACTGAATTCGACAGCTTTGCTGCTTATTACGTCAAAGTGATTGAAAGCGGACCTATTGTCTGCAGAATATCATCTACTTTTGGCCAAAACTGACCCACCCCTGAGCGATTTTTCTATTTCATCAATACACCACGTTGAGCCCCCGTACAGAGAACGCGTGTAGCAATGCAGCAAAATATATAAATTATAAAACAAACTTTTTAAGAAGCAATAATCGCATTATGTCCCCAAAGTTTAGCAAAGCTCGGTTCACACAACCCTGAAAAACCACCCTCTAAAATTGCACGGCGGAAGTGTGCTAAATCGTAAAAAACTCATCACTGAATTATTTGATTTCGTTCAAATTTTGTAAGAGTTGAACACAGCACACCCGAAGTGCTATAAAAGTTCAAGGTTAAGGGTCAAAGATCAAGATAATAGCATGACTAAACGGGTGCAAAGTTATATAAATTATCAGTAATTCTGACAGGCATTTTTCGATTTGTACTCAAATTTACTACAGTCTATGCGTACGTGACACAATCTTTCAAGGTCGAGGGATCAGAGGTCAAGGTCCCAGCGTGACAACGTATCACCAGCAAAAATCGTTACATTTCGTGAACTGATAGGTTAGCTGAGTTTAAGCTTTGTGAAAATTATGCCACAGCATCAGGTCACAGGCGATACACTACAAATGTTTAAGGTAAATGTTTAAGATCAAAGCCCAAAGGTCAAGACAGGGTCAAAGGTCAGGGTCACAGCGTAAAGTAACGTTTTTGCAGCACAAACGCTATAAGACGGTAATGGATAGGTTGGGCGACTTCAAATTTGGCGTAGCATGTAAATAAAGCGAAAAAGGACTGGCGTGGCGTCGGGTGGCCTCAAGTTGCAATGCATTTCCAATTGCTACATTTTTAGCGAACGTGAACTCATGTTCATGTTCGCTATATGTCGTCGTCCGTCCGTCTGTCTGTCGTCTGTCGTCTGTCTGTAACGTTGGTGCACCCTACTCAGCCGATTGAAATTTTCGGCAATGTTTCTGCGCCATTTAATACATTGGTGACTTGACGACATCCAGGTAAAATTTTACGGAGATCGTCCCAGGGGAACCCCTCCGTCGGGGGGTTAAACCAAAGAGTGTTAGAAAAAATGAAGCGATTATGGACCTTTGCGAGGCTATATCTCGGAAACGGTGCAAGATAGGAGGTAAGTTACTATTAATCACTAATAGGAAGTCGCATATGGGCTTTCGATTGGTACCAAACTCGATGACCTTGAATGACCTTGAACGACGTAATAGGCCTAACGGCTGCTTAATTTCACCGACTCCGGTAGCTTTCTGGGCGGATTGCGTAAAAGTGGTTGAAGATACACGGATACTTTCTGCGGCAGAAATGTAGGCCAAAGAATGTAGTTTTTAACGATATATCATTTATGGCGATATTGGCAGGGGATCCCCCAAGCGATAGCGTTAAAGTGAGGCATTTCCCTCTCGCTAGCGAAAATTTGACGAATAATCAGCCATAACTTGGAAACGGTGCAAGATAGGATGTAGGTTAGTATTAATCACTAATAGGAAGTCGTATATGAGCTTTCGATTGGTACCAAAATCGGTGACCTTGAATGACCTTGAACGGCGTAATGGCCGTTACATTGCGTTATTTCACTGAATTTGGTAAACATACGTTCCAACACATAACCGCCGCGTCGAGCTGTGGCGGAATTTATGCAGGAGTCTATTGTATTTTGTATCACGTGTACGATGTCGTCGTAAAGAAAGTTCACGTTCGCTATCTCATCTCCTGATGAGTTTCTTGTCTAGTTTAAATTTGCGATTTTTAGCCCGCTTCGTCATACCAGCTATTGCTAAAATTAATGTGGTTCTGTTTGTCTGTAAGTACGATACACTCGTGATCCACGTTTAAACGGTTCATGATATCGAAACGCGTTATGCAATACGATAGAGCGATGTGTGTAGTTTTTGCAGACCAAATTTCGTAGTCCTGAGTTTAAGGGTTCGCAACTAACGAGTGTGTTAAAGAGATGTGAAAGCGAAAATTTGACGATTGATCTGCAATAATTTGGAAACGGTGTGAGATATGCAGGATGTAAGTTAGTATTATTCGGTCCCTCACGTATTTCGGAAGACCTTAATAAACGCTGTTGGACATTCTTTCTTCTTTATCAATACACCGCTCAGCAGCAACGCAGAAGACTGCTATGAAATGTATTGAGGAGGTTCGGTCGCTGGTGAAGCTTCAATAGTTGACCGAGAGATTTCTCCCACCCTTCCCCTAATTTTCACAGGGGAGTCAAAAAGTTTGAAATTTGACATCATATTTGACATCGCTCTATTTGGCCGCCCGCATTTAAAAATGCAGCAAGATATCTGAATAATGAAACAAATCTTATCGATGATCCACCTAATGTGCTCGAAAAGTTTAGTGAAGTTCGGTCCACGCACCCCTGAGAATGTCCAGAGAAAATACCTCACACCTTAAAATTGCACAGCGAAAGTGTGCTAAATCATCAATGAAACTCAGCCGTACGTTGGCCGATTGTCGTGAAATTGGGTAAGATGATGCGGCACTGGGACTGCGGAGGTTGCGGAGCTGTTACAATTCATTTTCGATTGAAACCAAAATTGCCGACTGCACCGCATTCGGTGCGAAATTCGAAATCCAGCTTGCTTCGACACCACTTGCCTTTGAGACACCTGCATTTCGAAACGGAGCGATATCTGAACTCCGAAACAAACTCGGCTAGCGTCGAAAGTCGCCGTATGACCTCCCCAAGTTTAATAAAGTTTGGTCCACGAACCCCTGAGAACCGTCCGCAGAAAGTGCCCCTACCCTAAAAATTGGACAGCAAAAATGTACTAAATCGTCGATAACTGAGCCGCGCATTATTCGATTTCGCTCTGATTTTGTACATAGTTTAAACATATGACACCCGAAGTGCTGTAAAAGGTAAAGATTAAGGGGTCAAAGATCAAGGCCATAGCGATACTTAACGAGTGCAAAAATTAGCTAAATTATCAATAAGTCAGCTGGGTATTGTTCGATTTCACTCAAATTAACTACAGGCTATGAGTACGTGACACACGATGCACCACAAAGTTTAAACGTCAAGAGGTAAGAGGTCGAAGGTCAAGGTCACTGCGTGATATAACGTATCAGCAGCAAAAAACGCTGTAAATCAGGAACAGACAGGTTGACCGAGTTTAAAGTTGGTGAAAATAATTATCCCAGAGCCGAGTGCAACACGTGTCACGCGTTTTCTAGGTCATTAGGTCAAATATTAAAATCGCAATAACTCCGCTGCGAATTGCTCGATTTCACTCAAATTTGGTACATAGTTTTATCAGGTCACAGGCGATGAACTACAAATGTTCAATGTTAGAGGTCAAGATCAAGGTCACAGGGTCAGGAATCAAGGTCACAGCGTAACGTAACATACGTGTATCAACAGTAAAAACGCGGTAAGAAGGCAGCGGATAGGTTGAGCGACTTCAAACTTGGCACGGGCGTCGTAATTAAAGCGGATGAGCACTGATGCGGCGTCGGTCGGCCTCAAGTTGCAATTTATTGTAATTGCCACACTTTATAGTTAACTAATAGAAAGTCACATATGACTTAAGATTGGTACAAAAGTCGATACCGTAAGAACGATCTGAGCGGAAAGGCAGCGTGCCGAATCTCAGCGCGCTAAAAGATAGGCTGCACAACGCTCATAAATACGCGTGCATACTCGGTTTTAGGTCGTATAGGCCTATACAAGTATAGGCCGATACGTTACACGTGTATACATATTTATTTTTTGTTCGCCTGAATACGCATAGACGTATGTATAACACAACTATGACATGGTGATAATATCTAGACTCTTGCTGACAACACTCGTCATGTGTATAGAAAGCATTATTACGACTGCACGCGCGCGGCGCTTTGGCTTGTGATGTACCGTTGCGTGCTCAGCCATACCAGCATCTGATATGTCGCGCGTTGACAGCTTGACAAGTAAATAACTTGGAAGTTAGCAGTTGTCTCTGTGGTCACTTGCATGCATCCACGGAGCTTCGCGGCACTTCACTGTCACTTTTATGAGTACTAAAGACTCAATACGTCGTAAACTACAGTTAGGCAATTTGCCTGCCGCGAGAGTCGCTCGCCGCTTGTAGCCCCAGGCGTTTTTTTTCAAAAAGCCCGATAATGCAGTCTAAATTATTTGAAATGTCATACATGAATTGTAGTAACTGCTTATGTATTAATACTTAGTGCAAGAACTGCCAACAGATGTTAACTTTTTATCATTGCAGGTATTAACCGCCTATTATAGACAAGATGCTCAGCTATTGCAGAGAGACCGCGCTGCATGGTGCGTTATAGTTTTTGCCCAAAAGTAGAAGACTGGAACTGGGAGACAATATTTTACGGACATTATAGGTCTTGCTTCAACCGCTGTGATATAATCGGCGTGAAAATTTGTCGAATTCGGTGAAAAAACGCAAAATAATGGCTATATGCGACTTTCTATTAGTGATTAATATTAACTTACTGCCTATCTTGCACTGTTTTCAAGTTATGGCCGATTATTGGTCAAATTTTCGCTATAGACATGGGAGTGCATCATTTTAATGCCACCGCTGGGGGTGATGACTGTATGCTGTTGTTCGACTGTCCTTCTGTTCAGAACGTTGCCGACAAAAGAAAATGTAAATTTATGAAGAAATACGCAATGTCTACTAATAGTATTTGTCAGTTGTTAGCTAAAATGTGTGTTTAACTGTCCGCGTAGCTCTATATTCTGAACATTATTGACACTGTATCTCGTTCACCGTTTTAAGTTGCACATCTAGTTAAGGTCTGTAATATCGTTTTCATATCTGTTATGTGCTGCCTCTGATTGGCGAAATAAAGTGTATATATTACCGGAGTGTGACGAGCAGACAGACGAACGGACAGACAGACAGACAATCCCACTAACTAGTACAGCGCTCTGCATTGCGAGCAATGCGAACGCGCTGTGAAAATAAAACCTAACTGGGACTTAGAAGTTCTGTGAGATCAATAGGGTGGGTGCGCCGATTGTGAGCATCTTAAGAGTATTTCGATCCATGTAAAGTAGTGAATTACACGAAACTTATCAGGAGATGAGATAGCTAGCGAACGTGAACTTTCTTTACGACAACATCGTACACGCACTACAACATACAATAGACTCGTGCATAGCTAGATTCCGCCACACATCGACGCGGTTACCGCTAGGCCTATGTGTCGGAACACAAGTTTACCAAATTCAGTGAAATAATGCAATGTAACGGCCATTACGCCGTTCAAGATCATTCAAGTTCACCGATTTTAGTATTAATCGAAAGCTCATGTACGACTTCTTATTAGTGATTAATACCAAGTTACCTCCTATCTTACACCGTTTCCATGTTATGGCTGATTATTGGTGGAATTTTCGCTAGTGAGAGCGGGGCGCCTCACTTTATCGCTCTCGCTGGGGGGGTGGTCCCCTACCAATAGCGCCGTAAATGATATATCGCCAATAACTAGATTCTTTGGCCTACATTTCCGCTGCAGAAAATATTATTGTATCTTCAACCATTTTAAGTAATCCGCCCTGAAAGCTACCGAATGAGGTGAAATTACGCGGTTGTAAGGGCTATTAAGCCGTTCAAGGTCATTCAAGGTCACCGATTTTGGTACCAATCGAAAGCCCATATACGACTTTCTATCAGTTATTAATAGTAACTTACCTCCTATCTTGCACCGTTGCGAGATATAGCCTCGGAAAGGTCCAAAATCGCTATACTTGAATACCCCTCTTGTGTTTAACTCGCCCGACGGAGGGGTTCCCCTGGGACAATCTCCGTAAAATTTTAATTGAATGTCGTCAGATGGCCCACGTATTAAATGGCGTAGAAACATTGCCGAAAATTTCAATCGCCTGACTATAGGGTGCACGAACGTTACAGACGACAGACAGACGGACGGACGACGACATATAGCGAACGTTAGCTAAAAACCAATGGCTCTCATGATATTAATGGTTTAAGGCGATGCCGTTCTTTACTATTAGAATCAGATATCAATCGGTGACCTTGAATGACCTTGAACGGTGTAATGGCCTTTGCATTGCGTTATTTCAATGAATTTGGTAAACCTGCGTTCTAACACATAACCGCGTCGATCTGTGGCGGAGTTTATGCACCAGTCTATAATTGTATTTTGTAGTACGTGTACGATGTCGTCGTAAAGAAAGTTCACGTTCGCTATCTCATCTCCTGATGAGTTTCTTGTCTTAAATTTATGCTTGTAGAACTGATTCCAAGTTGCTGTTTGCACTGAATGTGGTAGGCCTACATTTTCCTCTTGCACAGTGTGATAGTGGTTACGTTTAGGTTTTCACGTTCACGTTCGCTATATGTCGTCGTCCGTCCATCTGTCGTCTGTCGTCTATCGTCTGTAACGTTCGTGCACCCTACTCAGGCGATTGAAATTTTCGGCAATGTTTCTACGCCATTTGGTATCTTGGCCATCTGTGACCCTTCGGTAAAAATTTTACGGACATCGTTTCAGGGGAACCCCTTTTTCGGGGGGGTTAAACCAAAGTGGGGTAGAAAAATGTAGCGATTTTGGACATTTCCAAGGCTATACCTCGGAAACGGTGCAAGATAGGAGGTACGTTACTATTAATGACTAATAGGAAGTCGCATATGAGCTTTCGATTGGTGCCAAACTCGGTGACCTTGAATAACCTTGAACGGCGTAATAGGCCTAACGGCTGCGTAATTTCACCGAATTCGGTAGCTTTCTGGGCGGATTGCGTAATGGTGGTTGAAGATACGGCAGAAATGTAGGCCAAACAATGTAGTTTTTAACTATATATTATTTATGGCGATATTGGCAGGGGATTACTATTGTTCCTTTTCTTTGTAAATGACTTAGGGCTGTATCGTCAGCAGCATAGTAATGTTTGCAGATTACACCAAACTTTGCAGAACCATCAAGGCAGAGGAAGACAGTGAAATTTCTCAAACAGAGGCACCAGGGCATGGTCCGCGATTTTGGTGGATGATCGGGAAAATAGGTTCGCTCGCGGCGAGTCGATACATCACCCTGTGGATTGATAAGCCTGGTCCTGGAGTTTTTGTTTCAAGGCAGCAACCCGTGCTTCCCTGGCAGCAAGCTGCTTCATGTTTTCCCTAATTTCTTTTTCACGTTGCAAAGCCAAATCGTTTTCTTTTCGGATTAAGTCCTGCATAAAATCCAAAGTGCTTTTTCCTAGACTGGTGACCTGGTGAAACGCTTTACTTTCACGTTGACGTGCTTCTTCCAGCAACCGTGTACGTTCGTCCACATCCCGTTGTTCGCAACTCTTTGCATCGTCAGCGAATTTTTTCACAAACTCCCCGACCCAATCAAAAGTTGCCCCGGAAGCATGGCTTGTAGCCCGAGATGAACTATGTGATTTCTGTTTAGACCCGCGGGACCTCGAGCAGTCCCGGGACATTCCTCCATATCCCCGACTTATGGGACGGAATGCCCGTGGTCGATCAAAAACATCCGGCATGCAGGACGGGTGACGATAGGGTGGATGAACTGCACTAGGCCTCCGTCAATCATCATACATAGGTGGACATACAACATTAGCAGGGATTGTTGGACTTCGCTAAAGTTTAGTACAGAGTTTAATCATCTGACAGACGTTATACTTCAAACGTTCAACGTCAACTCAAAAGGTCAAAGGTTTTAGACAACCGCCTGACGTAACACATAAACACTAAAACGTTATAGGCAAGCCGGCCACTAGCCAGCAACGGATAGGTTGACCAACTTCGCGCTGAAAGGCGGGCAGTATAATAACGCTTATAAATATGCGTGTATTTAGGCCTATACTTGTTTTTAGGTCGTATATACACGTAGCCTATATATGTATATACATATTTAATTTAATTTTGTTCGCTTGAATAGGCCTACGCGTAGACGTACGTGTAGAACTATAACATGGTGATAATATCTGGACGGCTTGCTTACGGTACAACACTCGTCATAATTATAGAAGGCAATTACGACGTCACAGCGACTGCACGACGTGCACGCGCGCGGCGCTTGGCCTGCACTGTGATGTATGGATGCGTCTTCAGCATCTGATATGTCACGTGCGTTGACAACTTGACAAGTAAGTAACTTTCGGCACGTCACTGTCATCTTTATGGTCTACAGAGTTCTACAGACTCGATACATCGTAAACGTCAATTGCTCGCTACAGTAAGGCTATTTGCTGTCGCGAGAGTTGCTCGCCGCCTGTAGCCCCAGGCGTAAACTGGTCGCTTTCGTAATACCGGTAAGGGTGGAAAAAAGGCTTGACGCGTGCAGGCTCTGATGCTGAGAATTGGCGATCTACGTCACAGCATGGCTGACCAATCAGAGAGCCGGAAAACGACATCAGCAGATCTGCCCCGTCCCGCCAATTCACCAGACCTTCTTCATGAAACAACAGTGGCTAAATTGGCACGTCAGTGGCCCCCTCAACAACCTGCTGCTGTTATCTTCTTTATATACTGCCGACTGAAGGTTGTCTTTCCTTTCGTCACGGTGTGCTTACATCGATTGCATCGGTATTGTGCATTTGAGAAGAACTACAGTCATTCAGAAGACAAACCGCAGCGTGAGGTCAGTACAAACTATTAATAATAATTATATATGGCAGGTGACAGTTTGATTGTCACTATAGTTTACTGTCTGTCAGCGTCGGTATAAACCTTCTATACTATTGCTACTGGGCTAGCCTACCTTGCAGTTATCCAGCTAATCGTTACTTGGCCCTGTATTCTTTTATACAAGGGTAGCAAGCAAGCGCCTGTTAAATTTGTGGCTTAATCCTGTCATTTCACAAGTACGTTTTGTGATACCTTTATGATTTTGCATCCAAGATGGGCACGCAGATAAGACCGAGTTAGCTATTGTTAATGCTGTTGTTTATCTACCTGAAATTTTGTGTCAACCGACCCCCGTTGGAGCGAAATCGCCGATTTTCAACCGATAATCGCTCGTAGCGCCTCAGCCGTAACACCTAGCGAAAAAAGTTCAATTAACACTAATAGGAAGTCCACTACGCTCTTTCCAATGAGCCTAAGACGATCGTCGTACGTTGCCCCTAAGTCCCCCAAAGGGGGTCTCAAAAACGCAAAACGGCCGATTTTGGTAAAAAATCGCATTTCGCTTGAAGAAAGTCTGCTACAACGTTTCTTTGTGTGAAAACTGTCAGCGGCAAAGCTGTAAGGCATTCATTGGCCTAACTAAACATGCAAAAATGATTGGTGGGGGGCGACCCCTTGTACCTGAAATTTTGGATCAAAGTGACCGCGTTGGAGCGAAATCGCCGATTTTCGCTCCATTTTCGCTCGTAGCGTCTAAGCCGTAACACCTGTGTGAAAACTGTCAGGGACAAAGTTATAAGGCATTCATTGGCCTAACTATCCGTGCAAGAATAATTGGTGGGGGGCGACCCCTTCTACCTGAAATTGTGAGTGAAAGTGACCGCGTTGGAGCGAAATTTGAACAATAAGCTGCAATAACTCCAAAACGGTGTGTCAGTTACTATTAATCACTAATAGGAAACCGTATACGGGCTTTCGATTGGTACCGACCTCGATGACCTTGAATGACCTTGAACGCCGTAATAGCCTCTATTTTGCGTTTTTTTACCGAATTCGACAGATTTTCAGGCCGATTATATCACAGTGGTTGAAGATAGACCTATAATGTTCGTAACATATTGTCTCCCAGTTCCAGTCTTCTACTTTTGGCGAAAACTATAACGCACCCTGCAGCGCGGTCTCTCTGCGATAGCTGAGCATCTTGTCTGATTATATTATGGAATATGATTGCCAATTGACGTGTGTATATTTAACAATGTGCGCCATGTGATTGTAACTTTAAAAAATAGATGACACATATTTTAATTGAGTAATTGACTGATATTAACTGCGTGGTCAGTAGACTATTGCACC
>Ga0209255_1000118_pt1 | contig 14941 bp, 7 predicted proteins | sample WorMetvaBAHAMAS2_FD_187394 | JGI IMG/M metagenome (GOLD analysis project Ga0209255, IMG submission 187394) | Marine gutless worms symbiont microbial communities from Max Planck institute for Marine Microbiology, Germany - Olavius vacuus... | ecosystem: Host-associated > Annelida > Digestive...
TAAGCACTGAAGGAAGACACAAGACTAAACTAAACCAAATACAACAAAACACCAAAATCCATCTTAACTAAGGAATACAGATAACACAAATTAAACACAACAAACTAAACCCAGGTTCGATCGCTTCCTACGACCTCCGGCCTGGAAACGGAGTGGGACTATTCTGGTATAAAGGAAAGGGATGGACAAAAGAAGAAAATAGTTAAAGCCAACGAAAGCAAAAAAGAGCAAAAGACCGGAAGTGAAGGGACAAGAAGGAAAGGGGGTACCCCGGCCCCACACAGGGCAAACAAAGTGAAGGACGACAGCAGTAATTAAACTACATCTGAGCTGCACCCTCCCATCACTTTGTGCTCTCAAGGTAAAATGTCAATGTCATCAAAACCTAATCACTTCTATGGTTCAGGTTCACCATAAACACGTATTACTAACAAGTTGCTTCAATTACAGTGGCAGACACTGGTCTGGCACAAAATAACGGGATGCACGATCATGTACGGAATACACACTGACAGATGCCCGGCGTATCTCAAAGACATCATATGTACGTCCAGCAGCGCAGCAACACGTACTGGCCTGCATCGGGTTCCAGCAGCAAGTACTGTACATGACGGCACAGCTGCGAACCAAGTTTGGAGAACGCGCCTTCTCACATTCCGGACCTGCAGTATGGAACTCACTGTCACCAGACATTCGGGCTGCAGGTAGCCCTGCCATGTCCAAAAAACTACTCAAAACGCTCTTTTTTCAAACAGCATTTTCCACCCGCAGACTTCTATGACACCATAATGCACCTATGTTCTTAGTATAATTGATGCACTTGAAATTCTATGACGATGATGATGGAATGACATAGGATGGGAACAAAGTAGTTTACAGTGTTGGCCTCTAGCAGATTATAACAACACTGGACAGTACAGCAGTTGTACCTGTACAGCCTTCATACCTGTGTCTGCAGTGACGCCAAACAGCTGACACCTGATGGCAAACAGTGCCTCAGACATCATGTCAGTACGTAGCCGTCGTACTTTGTCAACGTCAACGTTGTGCACTGAGCCGTAGTCCACACATAATACTCTCACAGTCTTGTCATCGCTGACACTGTCACATAGCACTGTCGCTCGCTGCCAAATTGTAGCCACGCGAACAGCAACAGCATCGCCGTGATGATACGTCGCCGTGCTGTCGGCGTCATCATCGGCAGATGAATAGACGTCATCGAGACGATCAAGCAGTTGCTCTAGCTGCACGAGCCGTTCACTCTGCTGTAGGTAGACATGCACGCCAGCCTCACTGCCTGCTACGTGACTCACTAGCACCTGTACCACACACAGACCACACATATCACAAGCACTTACCACACAAACCACACACACAGACGACCTACAATGGTTGGAGGTGCCAGATCATGTCACGTTACAAGCCTGCATGGCTCGGCACCACGATACCTCACCAGTTCTGTATACCCGCCAGACGCTGAAGGATGTCATCAACTCCGTCCTGCCAGTTGTGGACTCCTGTACATCCATCACTGTGAAAAAACTTATATAAGCATGACATGTTCTCTTACGCCAGACCAGCAACATGGTTCCAGACCACTGACTGGTGTCTGCAGTGAACGTGATTCGACGCCGAGCAACAGTTGACTTGTCCATCAGCAACTTCAAGCACTCACTGAAGACACTTGTGTTAAACTAGGTGTCACATAAAAATGCATTTAAATGGGTTATGTAAGTTCACATTTTACTTTTTTCTACTTTACTTCACAGACACAGTCATACACACACAAGCTGAAGCAGTGTCAGTAATGGGCTGAACAACAAACAACAATACTAAACACTGACAGTGAGACGTGAAACCTTGGCCTCATCTGACAGCTAGCATTGCAAGGAAATAAGACACTGAGACAGTAAGTAGTATTATGCTTGGACGTCCCACTTGACACACTATAGGTCACTTTTGAGACAACTGCCTCTGCCTCAGCCCGTCATTATTGATTGGTGAAAACCTGGTCTTGCCAGACAATAGCTTGGCTGGAACTAACAAACCAAACCTAACTGCAACCAAGTCACAACTCAGAAACGCAACAACAGTTACAAATAACTAACATATGCAAAACAAAATTAAATCTAATGAAACCATCCATCCAGAAAAATGAGTGGGCCTATTCTATAGCTCCAGCAGCAGACAATGGGCGATCAATGAAATAAAGCACAAATATAATTATTAGTGAGGTTAGATTTCTTATTATAGGCTATGTCTATTTATACAGTCACAGTACTAACTGGCAAGCACCGAACAGAGACAAAGGCATGTGCACATATGTCTCATGTACGCATATCTTTGGCAACGAGCTTAGCTGCTATGGCAGCAAAGACAGGTATGGTCCATTACGTTAGCGGATGAATGTGGGGTGTGCAGGTAAAACTGTGAGATCACTTGAGAATGCGTGCCATACCTGAGCACCTTAGAGGTGTGATCATGACAAGGCGCTATACAAATCCACGTTTACCTTACCTTACCAGACCGGGGTGTGAAACAATCTACCATCTTATTTATGACAGGACATCAACTACCAACAACTCAAACGGTAACTAAAAACATTTCAGTTTGGAATTAACTGATCACAGCACATGCTGACTGCTTGCTTATTTGCATCTTAGACATATTAGTAATAGCCTTACTGATTTGTAAACACACATACAGAGCATTTTACAGACAGAGACAAGACACTCACCGTGTATTTGCCTGGTGAAACGGCAACTGGCTGGAATGCTCTATCAACCTGCTCATCACATGTCACCTGATCTTCAACGGCATCAGCAAGAGTGTCAGAAATGTCGGCAAACATGCCACACACGTCGACATCATCTGTCGACTTCAGTGACACCAAGCAGCATCCAGTGTCGGCATCACGACTCAAAAACCGACACGAGAACACAGCCGGCATCTCATCCTCTGTAACCATCAACTCTATAAACCTCGTCTTGACCTCATCTGACCAGTTCTCAGCCGGCCGCTGGTGCAGTCCTTCTAGGGCACAGTGGAATACAAATGGAGGCTTTGTGTGGAAGTTCTGATGCAGCAGTTTGAGATCAGTTGACACTGACACCACGTCTGTGTTGCCGTAATCAATAAACAGCACTCGCACTTCGCTGGCGCTGAGTACGTCTGTGACGACAGCACGATACCAGGCACTGTCGACGGAGTAACGTGCACAACACAGAGTGCCAACGTTGACAGTGGTCACTTGACGATCAGTTGCTGACAGGGAATCATATTCAGTCATCAACTCATCAGCCAACTGAGAAAGCTCATCTTCAACTGATGTCAGCTGCACGTAGAAGTCAGATGGAGATTCCGCACTCGTGATGCATGCTTCAGTCACGGCAGACGGAGGTTCAGCAGTGGGAAGATCACTCACGGTAACTGTGACAGCCAGCTCATTACTAGATACTTCCACTGTAGGCAACGAACCATACAACTGCCGTCCAATATCTACCTCACCGTCCTTCAAAATCACACGATAAGGTGACTGTGACCATGATACAAAACTGCACGAGAACAGTTTCTCGCCGGCTTCAGTCAACTCAACAAACTTCTGCTGTTGTTCGTCTGTCCAATGGACGGCACTAGTTGGCTGCGCTGAGTCTACTGCAAGCAGACAGTGCCAGGCACATGCCGGGATGGCTGTGAATCTGTCTGTCAATCGTCGGACATCCGCTCCTGATATCACATCACTGTTACCATAGTCGACAAATCTAACACTCACTGTATCATCGCCAACATCTTCCACCACTGCTCGGTACCAAGCCTCATCAGCGGAGTACCGAGCACAACATAGTGCTCCAACTGTCACATCTGCAAGCTTCAGTTCACCAGCATCAGTGCTGTCGTACTTCTCAATCAACTGATCTGCTAGCTCCGTCAGCTGCGACTCAACGGATGCCATCTGAATGTAGAAGTCTGATGGAGAGACAACGTGTGTCACATAGACATCAACCTCATCACAAGGCAACTGAGAGGCTGGTAGGGACACGGCCGACTGATCATGGGGCGGCTGTGAGGCTGATGGTGTGAACAGCTCCTCGTGAGTACTTGCAAATGACTCTCCAGTATCCGCTGTTTTCAGTTCCACTGTGAGAACTTTGCTGTCGTCAACAGCGACAACAGTCGCAGTAAACTGCAGCGCCAGCAGGTCATCGATAACATCATCCAGTGATGTCGCTGTCATTCCCTGCAGCCGACAGTCAACGCGTCTCACCGGCACACGCAGAAACCGCGCATCCAGCTCACGCAGTGACGACACCGGACACGACTCTATGTTACCATAATCCACAAACTTCACAATTCTATGGTCTGCATTGTCTGGTGGAATGCTGTCGACAGTGGCACGGTACCAACCGTTATCCTCGCTGTACAGTGCAGCACATGACTGACCAATGTCTGGAAACGATGTTAAGGCAGAACAACGCTGACAGTCGTCTGCAAGCTCTGCCATCAACTCATCAAGTTCATTTGTCTTTCCAACGATGTGGCAGTTGAATACAGTGCTGCCATCAGCCACATACACTACTTCCAACTGCACAACATCATTCTCTTTCAAGCCGCATTCATAGATGTAGTTCTTCACGTCCGCCTTGACCAAGACTGCTCCTGCACCAGCCGTCGCACCAGACCTTGATGTAGAAGCAAACTGTGTAGTCAAATCACATCCAGTTTGGTCCGACAATTCAACCATTTGAACGTCACCGCGTTTTTCGAGAAACTTGCACGTCAGACTTGGTACGGACACAACTTTGTCGAATGCACTAATCTCGTCCGGGGTCCATTCTGATGTCCTTCTGTCAGCAACCCGCAGACAACACTTGACGGCCTGTACTGGCAGAGACGTCACAAACTGTGATGCAGGTTGCTTCGCTTGTCCAATATGGATGACCTCTGTGTTGCCGTAATCAACGTAGAACACTGTCAGTTGATTAGCTGAGCTTGAGACAATGCGTGCTCGATACCAGCTTTTGTCTGCCTCGTAGTACGCCACACAACATCTACCAACGGTACAGTCACTGGCACTCAGTGTTCGTTCACCGGATGACTGGTAAGTCTTACGCAGGTCTGACGACAGTTTCTCAATCACATGACAGTTGTCAATCAGCTGGCAATAAAACTCAGACGGTGACACCACCCATGAAACCATCACCGTATGTTTTGCATTGGCAGTGACATTCATTGGAGTGAAACTGAGAGGTGCTGAAGGAGGAGTTGCATCCATACTAGTCCTCTCCACTGCAAAGCCACTACTGCCACCACGAGGCATCTGAGGCGATGGTTCAGCATCCCATGGACTTGGCCTCTTCATCTCCAACTGCTGTGTTCCATGCTGTCTTGGTCCTCTGCTTGTTTCCACTGCTTTCGGTGTCTGCCTGGTGCTTAGGGTTGCTGCAGTGGTGTCAGCCGTCGGCTTAGCAAATCCACGATCAATCAACTTCTGAGCAATCGTCTTCATTTCAACTTTATGAATGAATCTGTCCACACTCACAACCTTAGCCACATTGGTAGTGTCACCAAGTAATTCTTCAAAGAACACAGCCACATCGTCAGACCAGTCGGTCCCGGTTGTTGGTACAACTCCATCTAGTTGACAATGCAGAGCCTGCACAGGATGAGTGAAGTAGCGTGATGGCAGTTGGCGGATGGCGCCGGCATCTACTGTGTCTGTATTACCATAGTCAACGAAGTCCACAGTGACACGATGTCGCTGCTCATCTGATGCGCTCACACGTTTAGCTCTATACCATCGGTCGTCCTGGCTGTACAGGGCACAGCATGGCTGACCGATGCCCACATTCAACATCTGTGACATGCCGGAGTTCCCACACTCGGCATTAAGCTGCTCCATCATTGATTCCAGTGCGTCAATGCTGGTGGCTTTGTGCAGGTAGAACTGCGCAGGACTCACAACATACGCAGCCACAGCATTCACCATTTCACCGACCGTACATGCCACATATTCATATGCTCTCGATGTAGCAACGTCTTTCTCTCGCACGTTGCTGGAAGCAGCATTCAATGATCTCTTTGTCGACACCGCCGTAGCATCACCAGCGGCCATCGCTTCAACAGGACTCAAGTAACCACGACTCAGTTTATTGGCCAAGCGCAGAAACTTTCTGTTGATATTCTCCTGATCCCTGAGCAGGTGAACAAGATAGTGGCCATCAGAACTCTGATTGTGTGTGAAGTAGACTTCGAGAAGCTCCTCACTGACCAACTCTGTGAATGAGTCCACGTCGGCTGGAGACCACATTGAGACACTGCCAGCCTGCTCCACACCGTATAGTCCACAGGCCACTGCCTGCACTGGAAGCTCGTTCAGAATGACTGCCGGTATGTCACGCAAGTTCTCACACTCCACCACCTCGCGGTTACCAAAGTCGACAAAATGAACTTCCACCTTGCGGGATGCTTTCAGCACACCTGAAACAGCAGATTACAGCCATCAACTGACACAGTCGATCCCATGGCATGCTAGTAAATCTAACACAGCACACTGTCATCCACTGATGCTGTAACTCAACTGTGTATTGTTTAATATTACAGGTTATTTAGTATGTTCTATTCTCTAACCTGTAATGATATGACTAATGCCAACCCTCCAATGCCAAATATTGTCCACAAAACAGCTCTGAAGTTACAACCTTCTGGCAAGAAAGAACTGTCCATTGTCCACATTATAATCATCATCATCATTACAAGATTATACATGGTCTGATACGTTGGTATCATTAATCTGTTTGCCTTTACACTTGTACAATACTTGATACGCGTTAAGAAATTCTACAGAATATTTACTGGTGGCCGTGACAGCAAAATATAAGTTTAATACGAAATGTACGCAATCAAGTTCCACGTGACAATGATATTCTGCAGTGACGGCGCGTGCTTTCCACCAAGATGGTGCGAGCTGCTTGTTGGCCGCCCCTTAGAGATGTGTGGGTCAACCATTTCAGACCTGTACTGTACCCGTAGTCAATGATGCATACCCGTATCCGTACCAGACCTGCGCGGAAGATTTCTACCCCATATTACATTGAGATGGGTGACTCCCACAATCCCACATCCAAAGCCATAAGCCAATTATACCTTTACCTAGTAGGCATAGGCTAATGGTAATCATACGGGTAAGCTAGGGGTACGAGTATACCGGCAGGTGGGTGGGCTGCCAGTTGGGTTGGGTTCCGACCCGACCCCGGCAACCCGACCCGCGGGTTACCCACACCCATAGCTTACCCGTATGATTGCCATTAGACCTACTAGGTAACGGTATAATAGGCCTATGGCTCTGGATGTGGGAGTCACTCGTCCTGTAATCTGACTCGGCTCCGACTTTGAATGTCGTCAGTTCAGAATGGAGGAAAGATGACTTCACCCGACGTGGAAAGAAATCGACATTGACTGAAGTCGACTTCAAAGCAACTTGGACAACAAATGAAGAAATACAAACTGAAGAAAGAAATCATGCCAGATTCAGTATGAATTTCTTGCGACTGCATTTGATGGAAGCAGGTATTGAATGTATTCAAAGAAATAAACAAACATGACAGAATGTTGATCGACTTGTTATGATCAAACAGCCGCCTTGGGCGAATGAGCAACTATCCATTTGGGTTGACCGCGTAGACGGATAATTATAATTAGCGTAGCATTGAAAAAAATACTCAGCCTGGTCAAAGTGCCGCCCCCCTGCAGGTGGCTGCCCGGTGCGACCGAACCACCTAGCACCCCCCCTCACACCGCCACTGTATTGTGGAGTTTCTGGCTGAAAAAAAATTAGAACTCAGTGGGTAGTTATAGACAATGTACAACATTAATAAGCTCAACTATATGCCCGACATCACGTACTAACTAACTGAACAGTACTATACTGAAATGAACTAAACTAAACTCGGCTCAAGTAAACTCAACAAACCACCATCACAAAGGTACCTTTGCAACTGCTAATCAAGCAGGAATCTTACTGGCCAGTAATCTTACCATCACCACTCACCTTGATGCCCAACTAATACTGTCAAAGTACTGATGTAGACAACATGACAGTAACATGTACAACACTTCTCAGGCACAGCTAAAGACATAAATATCACGTTGAAGACAGCAAATGACATCAAAAGCAACAGAAAATACTGCAGTCCAATGTATACCTGTGACTCGTGCTCGGTACCATGCATCGTCCTGTGAGTACTTGGCAATCACAGGCTGTCCCAGTGTAGCACTGCGCAGTTTGCCGATCCCAGGCGGCAAACAAGTGACATACTGGTTAATGTTTGCCATGAGCGTCTCAAGACGTTCAGCATTACCATCACCACTCAGCTGACAGTAGAAGTTCTCGGGGTCATCAACGTGGCTGACGACACAACTCTGCCATTTGTTCAGCACCAGCTCGTCTGCAGCGAAATCAGCACGCTGTGACTGTGGCTGTGTCTGCTGTGGCTCGGGGCAGGACATCTGTCTGGCCGCTGGTGATCGTGAATCACGCGGCGGTAAGCCGTCAGAGGTTGCGGCGAATTGCTGCTGATGGGGAGACTGAGCTTGACTGCTGTGTGCTGAGAGTGAGCGCAGCAATGATGACTGGTGGCCAGCTTCATCTGTCAGGTTCGTGCTGACAGCGAGTTGACGACGTGATGACGACGCACTCACTGGCCGTGGTGGTACCTGAACCGCTGGCAAGAAATACCTGACAACCACACACACACACGTTACATCACGGTGTCAATGCACAACAGTATATATACTGTACGCAATAACAGTCCACATGCTTATGTGCAGTGTCATAACAGCATTTACTGGTGTCAACACAAGGGCCCCTTAATAACAGTTCTGGAAGGATATATGGTGGCCAGACATCGGCAGAGAAATTATATGGTTTTCAATGGCAAACCATTGATCAGCAGGCCTAACTCCGTCGGAAAAATGTCTCTGACCTTGAACTTTCAACAGATGACCTTCAAAATGTCATCAATTGTCATGTGGACCTATAATGAGTAACTGTGTTAAGTTTCATGCCACTCTCATTGAGGACAAATTATTATTATTATTATTATTACATCATTTATATAGCGCCGATTTCGAAGATCCAGTCGGAGGCGCTGGCGTCGCTAGGTGGAGAACATGACTAACCGGGGAGGGTGAAAAGGTACATTTTCAGATGACGTTTAAAGGCACCAATAGAAGGTGAATGTCTGATGTTAAATGTGATGGAATTCCAAACTGTAGGAGCAGCATATCTAAAGGACAACACAAGCTGACAAGCTAATAACAACAGAGTCAGAGACAACAGTGGCAGAGACCTGGCAAGCTGAGGAATCTGCTGCTGATTCTGCTCACAAACTGGCAACGTCACACGACACGTGTCATCATCGATCACTGACAACACTTTGATGACAACGAGCTTGTTAAGCAGCACATCTTCCAGTGACATCCGACTGATGAGAGCAGTCGGTATCTCAACAGCGGTGCCAGCCTCTGCAGCCGTCGCTAGGCGACACCGGACACCTTGTCGACTGATACTACAGAACTGAGGTGACAGCACATAGAGACGACCGACATCGACAATTCTCTCACTGCCATAGTCTGCAAACTGTACCTAGACACAGGTGCAGACACAAAGGCCAACTCACTCGCATTGTTTAACTCACAACAAAGTAAATGAAATCGGAATAAGTGAACTATGCTGAAAAAGTCAAATTTTAATTAGCATAAACTTTGGGAGCAAGGTGTGTCAGTCATCACAACAGTCTGCCATTGTCTGAGCTGATAGCAAGTTGGTCTGTTAACTCATTCAGCACTCACCATCAATTTACATCTACCTTGCCAATCTGCAGACAGACTGGATGTGAACACACAGATATAATGGGTGCTGGTCAGTGCAGTGGAGCCTTGTCTACCCAGGTCAGCAGTCAACAGGATGTCTTGAATGCTGATATGTCACAGCTGCTAATGATGATGCACTTTCATAAACACATACAGGTGGTCCAGCTGCTGACAACAGCTCCAAATGCTTCTATACCTATACTCAACTGAAGGCAGTGAGCGTGGCAGAAACTTGTCACTCACCTCCCCTCCCCTTCCCACTCACTTCTCTTTCTCCACTCCACTATGACAAACACTGCACTGTCACCAATCATAGTTAACATCTGCCATTAATGGTTATGAAGTCTACTCTGTTCTTAGCGGCATGAGGTGAGAGGGAAGATTATCAGAACTGTTCTGTGTTGTATTGTGTACTGAAGCTGTGCACAGTCATAAGCACACTTAGATGAACAGTTCTTACAGTTTTGTCACACTGGGCCTATTTCACTGTGCGTAGATTTATTTGTGTTTATCTGCGTGTATTTTTGTTTCATACGGCACAGTTGTTGTATTATTGTGAGCACAGTGGGGTGGACCTAATGGGATTGAAGTCTAATCCTTAGGAGTTAGGACCTATCTTCCTTCCGTGCTTTGACACTGTTGGTTGGGTCATTTGACCCATAAAAACCCGTCTCCGATATGACCTATAATGTGTTTAGCGGGACGTTAAACCTTGCTCTATCTATCTATCTTAGTGGCATGAAGTGACTCTGATGACAATGAAGCTCTGGTTTAATGTGAATCGGGCTGACAAGCTGAATTAATCACCTACAATATCTCACTTGATAATACAGTGAAACGAAGTCAGTGCTTAATAGGCATTGCGAGAAACACTTACTACATATTTGTTGGCAGCAAACTTTCTCACAATCCTTGCACGATAGTAGAGTGCATCGACGTCATACTGACAACAGCAGAAATCGCCTGGTCGCGGATTGTCAACAGTTGCTATCCTGTTCACACTGTAGAACTCTGTTAGACGACTTCTGAACTGGTCCAAGGATTCCGAGTCATACTTAGCCAACTGACCAAAGAACTCTCCGTCACCCATGACAGACGTGACATAGACATATTCCACACTGGCATTGCTGATGTCCGTAGCAGGCGGGACTTGAGCCGACGTTGCTGCTAGTAGGAGATCGGAGAGTTCCATGTCACGATCATTTCTCGTGTCAACCAGCTCCACGCAGTATGTTGATGACGACTTCTTGCAGCGAACACGAGCAGCAAGACTGACAGCCGAGTCATACTGCTTCAACATGCTGGTGACAGCAGCGGCCGGCCTCTCATCGGCGCCATGCAACACGCAGTGGTATGCAAATGACGGCGTCTCAACATGAACTGCAGCAAAGACATCCATCTTGACGCGACAGTCAATTTTGCCACCAAAGTCAACTAATATTGCCTGCACACTGCCACTGTGCAAGCCCGTCAGCTACAACAGCACACACATACATATAGACTTACTAAATATCTTACGTTCAGTGTCAGCTGTCTGACCATCCATCTAGTAATGTTCACAACATTCATTTTATCGAATGGACCCACAACAGGTTCACAAGAAATAACAGAAGTGACTGTTTTCTTTTCAGAAACAGCTCAAAACTTCTCTTTTACACTTCTTACTGGACAGTCTACCCGCCTCACTGCGGCAGCCTGACATTAAATTTGGACACTTTAGGCAACTTTTAAAGGCATTTCTGTTTGGCGAGACCGCGCACTAGTGAAACTCTTGATTTCAATGCACCGTGTATAAGTCGATTTACTTACTTACTTACTTACTTACTTACTTACTTACTAGTACATCCAGTGCACTAGAGGTCACCTGATGACAGCATGCTACAAAAATTTTCACATTATCATTATGATTCTTATTATTAAATTGCATGATCATACTTTTAACTCTTCTTTCATGATGAGGAGAAAGTGAGCGAAGATGGTAGCAGCCTACAGGCTGACTCTTCTGCTAAGTTGGTCTGAGGGTCAGCAGCCACTTGGCGCTGTTTCTACATTCATCAGAAGAAAATTGGAGAACCCTCAAAATGACTGTCACATAGACAGCACCATAAACACTGTCATGAGCATTATTTATCACTAACAAATTAATAAATGTTCCCAGTTCATACACATCGCTACTATGTCTATTAAGAACTAGGCTGTAATTAGTATGACATTATGTAAAATACAAAATGCAGATCAGACAATACATACATGTGCACGATAAATGCATCCGTCAGCTGGATTACGCACAACACATGCCATCCCATCGAGCAGAGCTCCATTCAGTGGCAATAGCCGCACGGATGATAATTCCACCATCAGTGTGTTGAGTTTGCTGGCATCGGCCAACAGCTGACAGTAGAAACTGCCATCAGTCTCTACACTAGATACACAAACACTGTGCCACACTCCCTCAGTGAGACCTGACTCCACATACCGCGAGACGGCTGGCAATGCATCGTTGCGTACTGGACACAGCAATGGCACCTGCTGTCCAGCTGCCGCTCTGTTCACTTCAATCTCAACAAGATGATGCACTGACGACACTGCACTGATACATATGTCAACGGGACAGCCAACGGAAAATGCTGAGCGCAACTTGTCAGACTCAATATGAACAGACTGTCCAGTAACACAGCATCTCAGTGCCTGGATGGGCAACGTCAGAAACCGCTCCTCAATGGGCCAGAGGTCACTGATGTTCACTGTTGCCGAGTCACCATAATCAATGAATGTCACTCCATACAAAGCCTGCCAGTCAATCTCACGCACCACGGCTCGGTAGAACTGGTCCGAACCTTTATAACGAGCTACACACAGAGTGCCAGGCCAACACTGCTTAGGATCAAGGCAGCGGGATTTCCCACCTTCGACGGAACTGGCCAGGGCTGCATGAAAACGATCAAGAGTTGCCTGCTCGAATGAATCCTGGACCCAGAAGTTGAGCAAAGACTCATAGTGAGTTACAAATACCGTGTAGCGTTTAGCCAAAGCAAACTGCTGAGCAGCTTGCAATGAAGGCCAACGAGATATTAATGGTGGCAAGACACTTCGTGAGACAAAGTCCACATTCAGCAGGTGAATAAGAGGCGGAAAGCCGGTAACATTGTCACCAACAATCTCTACTTGAAACTCGGCATTCAACAATTTCTTCTGCAGTAAATCATACTCTGCGGTGGTCCACGAAACACCGTTTGCCGGAAAAAAGCCGGCAATAACAAATCTTTCTGCCAGTGGTGGAATTGAGAAAAATTCAGAATCTGCTCTTTCTGCCGTTCTTACTTGGACAGTCTCCTTATTTCCATAATCGATGAAATGAACATGCATTTTATCAGAGTGAACCTCCAACACCTGCAAGCAATGCAACAGCCTTCTAGTACGTCTCTTTTTAAAGTCTTACATACACGGCATCAGAATCAGCAATATGCAGTTCATGAAGAAGCACAACTTTTACACCTAGGATGAAATGTCAAACTTCGCTGCTTGCTATTTACTGGTTTCTGTGAACCACACATATCCACTGCTAACACTACAGAGCATAGGCCTACAGGTTATTTGATTAATTTTAGAGAAAAGTCACACCATAGCAGTCCAACACAACGTATCTGACTGCTGTTGCCATTTTTGGAGAAAAAAACGATTTTAACATCCCTATATATAAGCACGGTTAGAATTAGGATAAGGGCTAACGTCAGGGTGAAGGTAGGGATTAGTGTTAGAACAGCCTATATGCAGGGGCAAAAATAAAAACATATAACATGCAAAACATGTCAACAAGTACAGCTAGAGTTAGGGTTATGATTAGGGTCACAGTTAGTGTTTTTACAGTCGCTTTCGCATTTTCGCTTATTTAGACATACTCCCATAAGCAAAACTGGAACGTCAGAACTGCTGTTCTATAGCAAAGCCTGTGTTTCAATTGGCTCAGTGAGTGATCACATCCAACTTGAGTCGCATCACATGTTAAACAATAATCGAAAAATCAATTATCAAAACGTATTCTCGTTCTCGTGTCTCTGCTATCGATTCTCGAATTGGGTAAGGTGCACTGGCGGCAGTAAGCGTGGAGCAGTTGCTTGCCTTGCTGATAATTAAGCTTAAACCCCTGGCCTCATTTCACGCCTCGACGACTGTGCATCAGACCACACAGCAGCCCAGTATGTTCCAGCAACCAGCTGTCACCGGGACGTCAGGAACGATAATCGAGAAAAAATCAATTTTAAGCAAACCGTAATCGACTTTCAAGAAAAAAAAAACGATTTCAACATCCTAGTAAAAGTAAAGGTAAAGTCCCACACTCATAGGTCCAGTGTTTAGGCCAGAACTGATCATGGTACTAGGCAGTCAGCCCAGTGGTGATATTACTCATAAACCCGGCAGTAGGCTGCCAGGCTTACTGTAGGTCGACCAACTAGGCCAACGCAGCCTTTCATCCTTTCGGGGTCAATAAATTGAGTAGTAAGCTGACATTTGGTGTGTGCTACCTTACTTAGGTGGCGCCATCTGGCGAATGCTTACGAGGTGACTGCCAGGGTTTAACTGATTTCATCATTAGTAGCTTAGCGCCATTCTATTGGCAGCTTATTCGCCTGTGCTAAACCTTGTGCTGTTGCTGTCCTGCGTGGCAACTGGCAGTGTGTGAGCCGCGTTATTGCTGTCCTGCGAGACAGGCTGTTAGTTGTATATGATTGTATACGTATACATGTATTATATGCGTGTAAGATTGAGCGGACATCTTAACCATACTAAAGGAACGATTATTTTATTATTATTATTACCTCGGACTCAAACTTGCTTGAATTTGTGCACTACCATATACAAATTTTGCTGTAATAATAATACTAACAAGATGCTCAGCTATCGCAGAGAGACCGCACTGCAGGGTGCGTTACAGTTTTCGCCAAAAGTAGAACACTGGAACTTTAAGACAATGATTTACAGACATTATAGGTCTATCTTCAACCACTGTCATATAATCGGCCTGAAAATCTGTCGAATTCCGTAAAATAACGCAAAATAAAGGCTATTACGG
>Ga0209255_1000119_pt1 | contig 14857 bp, 18 predicted proteins | sample WorMetvaBAHAMAS2_FD_187394 | JGI IMG/M metagenome (GOLD analysis project Ga0209255, IMG submission 187394) | Marine gutless worms symbiont microbial communities from Max Planck institute for Marine Microbiology, Germany - Olavius vacuus... | ecosystem: Host-associated > Annelida > Digestive...
CGCCTCCGGCGCCTCCGGCTGGCGGCTGTAGATTGCGGCCTAGACCGCCAGGATCGCGATCACGCTCAAGAAAACCAGCCGGTAGCCGGTGGTCGGCGCGCCGCCGGCCCGCTCCACCAGGTCGATCAGCGCCCCGGTGCCGGCCTGCATGCTGAACACGCTGGTGAGGCCGCGACGAGGTTGATGCAGGCGATTGCCCGCCCTGCCCGCCGCGGCGGCACGAAGCTGCGCGCATGCCCCGCCAGGATGACGTAGAACGGCGCCGCGAAGCAGAAGCCCATGGCGAAGATCAGCCAGAGCTCGCGCATCCGCATCACCGCGATCAGGCCACGCACGGTCTCGAGCAGGCTCTCCGCCGGGTCGGCCGCGGCGCCGGGCGCCTCGGGCGGCCGGTCGCGCAGCGTCAGGTGCAGCGCCAGCGTCGCCGCCGCGGTCGCCGCCGCCAGCGCCAGGAAGGTGGCCATAAGCCCGAACCGCCCCAGCGCCAGCTCCAAAGGCGCCGTCGCCATCATGCCGCCGATGCCGCCGGCGAGCCCGACCACCGCGATGGCGCTTAGATAGGTGAGGGTCCGCCGCGGGCCGAGCCAGTCGAACATCACGCCCATCGGGAGCTGCACCACCGCCGAGGCGAAGAACATCGCCCCCATCACCGCGCCGATATCGGTCGGCGAGAAGCCGCTCTCGGCGCCGAGATAGTTGGCCAGAACCCCGCCGGCCGAGCGGTTGACCTGCACCAGTACGAAAAACAGGCCCAAGAGCCAGAGCATGCGCCGAAGGATGCTCCGGCGTTCCGCTTCCTGGTTGCTCATGCAGGGACACTCTTCGGATGGGGACGGCCCGTCGCGGCCGTCGCCGCCAATCTCGCGCGGCCCGCCAGGATGTGCAAGGCCGCGGCGGCAATGATCCGATGGGGGATGGCGTCGCGGCAGCAGCGATTGACACCGGCCCGACCTTCGGCCGAGATGCCCCGGCAACCGAAGTCCGTGAGGCCGCGATGAAGCTGAATACGATCGACGCCGGGTCGCTGGTGGTCGCCTATCTGGAATTCGGGCGCCCCGATGGCTGGCCCTGCCTGATGGGCCACGGCTTCCCCTACGGCGTGCACGCCTATGCCGAGGTTGCCCCGGCGCTCGCCGCCGCTGGGGCGCGGGTGTTCGTTCCCTACCTGCGCGGCTATGGCCCGACCCGGTTCCGGTCGGCCGAGACCCCGCGCTCGGGCGAGCAGGCGGCGCTCGGGGCCGACATACTGGCGCTGATGGATGCGTTGGGGATCGAGCGCGCGGTGCTCGGCGGCTACGACTGGGGCGGGCGCGCCGCCTGCATCGTCGCGGCGCTCTGGACCGAGCGGGTGACGGAGCTGGTCTCGGGCAACTCCTACAACATCCAGAACATCGCCCGCTCGTGGGAGCCGGCGCCCCCGGCCGAGGAGGCGTCCTACTGGTACCAGTACTATTTCCACGCCGAGCGCGGCCGCCGCGGGCTGGCGCAGGACCGGCGCAGCATCGCCCGGCTGCTGTGGCGGATGTGGTCGCCGAGCTGGGATTTCGACGACGCCACTTTCGCGCGCACGGCGGCGGCCTTCGACAACCCGGACTTCGTCGATGTGGTGATCCACTCCTACCGCCACCGCTTCGGCTTGGTGCCAGGCGACGCGGCGGTGGCGCATATCGAGACCCGGCTCACCACTCAGCCGCCGATCACGGTGCCGGCGATCACCATCGACGGCGATGCCGACGGGGTGAACCCCGGCACCGCGCACCACGCCCGCCGGTTCACCGGCCCGCACCAGCACCGGGTGTTCGCCGGCGCCGGCCACAACCTGCCGCAGGAACGGCCGGCCGACTGGGCCCAGGCTGTGCTCGACGCCAGGGCGATGGCCGGGGACTGAAAGGCGCCAATCGCGGCGCTTGCCGCGCCCCGGTTCCGAGATATCCTTATCTCCCAAACAACGGGAGGACCACCGCCATGCAGCGCAAGCGCGCCAGTGATTTCGACCAGAGGATTCTGGAACTTTACGATGGCTATGTGCACGGCAAGCTGTCGAAGCGTCAGTTCCTCGATAATGCCGGCAAATACACCCTCGGCTGCATCACCGCCGCAGCGGTGCTGGAGAGCCTACAGCCGAACTACGCCATGGCCCAGCAGGTCGCGCCCGACGACCCGGCGATCCGCACCGAGCGGGTGAGCTACGACTCGCCGCGCGGCCACGGCAGGATCGAGGGCCTGATGGCCCAGCCGGCGAGCGCGACAGCCAAGCTGCCGGCGGTGCTGGTGGTGCATGAGAACCGCGGCCTCAACCCCTATATCGAGGACGTGATGCGCCGCGTCGCCAAGGCCGGCTATCTGGCGCTTGGCCCCGACGGGCTGACCCCGCTCGGCGGCTATCCGGGCAATGACGACGACGGGCGGACTATGCAGCGTGAGCTCGACCGGGTGAAGCTGATGGAGGACTTCTTCGCCGCCTTCGAACACCTGGTGAACCACCCCGACAGCACCGGCAAGGTCGGCGCCGTCGGGTTCTGCTATGGCGGCGGGGTCTGCAACGCCCTGGCCGTGGCCTACCCTAACCTAGCCGCGTCGGTTCCGTTCTACGGCCGTCAGACGGACGCGGCGGACGTGCCGGCGATCTAGGCGCCGCTCTTGCTGCACTACGCCGACAAGGACGAGCGCATCAACGCCGGTTGACCGGCCTATGAGGCGGCGTTGAAGGCCAACGGCAAGGCCTACACGGCGCGCATCTACCCGGGCGTGAACCACGGCTTCCACAACGACACCACGCCGCGCTACGACCCCGAGGCGGCGGAGCTGGCCTGGTCGCGGACGCTGGCGTTCTTCGCCGAGAACCTGATGTAGCGGCTCAGGCCTCGATGACGATCTTGCCGAAGTGCCGGGCCGACCGCATGGTCCGGTAGGAGTCGCGGGCGTCGTCGAAGGCGACGCGCCGGTCGATCACCTGGCGCAGACCATGTGCGGCTATGGCCCGATTCATCGCCTCGAACATCCGCCGCGGGCCGACATAGATCCCGCGCATCGTGAGCGACTTGCGCATGATGTCGGTTGGCACCACGTGGCCAGCCGCTCCGGTCAGGATGCCGATCAGCGCGATCGTGCCGCCCACCCGGGTCGCCGCAATCGACTTCTGCAGCCCGCCGACCTCGACCACCCGGTCCACCCCGGCGCCGCCGGTCATCTCCAGAACCGCCTGCTCCCAGTCGGGATCGGCACGGTAGTTCACGGTACCTTCGGCGCCGAGCCCGCGCATCCGCGCCAGCTTGTCGTCGCTCGACGAGGTGACGATGGTTCGCGCCCCCATCAGCCGGCAGAACTGCTGGGCAAAGACCGAAACCCCACCTGTCCCGAGCAGCAGCACCGTCTCGCCGGCGACAACCGGACGCGGTTCAGTCAGCGCGTGCCAGCCGGTCAGCGCCGCGCAGGGCAAGGTGGCGGCCTCGGCGAAGTCGAGATGCTCCGGAATCGCCACGACGCCCCGCTCGGAAAGCACGACCTCCTCGGCCAGCACGCCCTGGCGCACCCCGCCGAGCGCCGACTGCATCGCCTGCACCGAACAGTCGCCCGCCTCCCAGTCCTAAGAAGAAGCAGCTCGCCATGCGGTCGCCGGGGATGACCGAGGTCACGCCCGGCCCGACCGCCGTCACCTCGCCGGCGCCGTCCGAGTTCGGCACCGTCGGATAGGGCAGCCGTCGCGAGACCGGGTCCTCAATGGTCGCGAGGTCGCGATAGTTGATCGAGCTGGCGCGAATGCGGACGCGGACCTCGCCAGGCCCCGGCTCCGGCAGTGGCCGCTCCGACAGCCGCAGGGCGTCGATGCCGCCGTCCGACACGATCTCCCAAGCACGCATCGCCGTCTCCTCCGCCCTTCGGTCCCGACCGCGCCTCAGAACGCCACCTGATCACCGCCCTTGAGCGCCAGCATCGCCCGCGCCTCCTCCGGCGAGGCGACCTCCAGCGACAGGTCCTCTAGGATGCGGCGGATCTTCACCACTTGGGCGGCGTTCGACGGCGCCAGCTTGCCCTTGCCGAGGTAGAGGCTGTCCTCCAGCCCGACCCGCACATTCGCCCCCATCGTCGCCGCCATGGTGCAGAGCGGCATCTGGTGCCGCCCGGCTGCCAGGATCGACCAGCGGTATTGATCGCCAAACAGCTTGTTGGCGATCCGGCGCATGTGCATCACGTTCTCCTCGTCGGCGCCGATGCCGCCGAGAATGCCGAAGATCGTCTGTACGAACAGGGGCGGCTTTACCAGCCCGCGGTCGAGGAAATGGGCCAGGTTGTAGAGGTGGCCGACATCGTAGCACTCGAACTCGAACCGCACCCCGTGACCCTCGCCCAATTCCTTAAGAACACGCTCAATATCCTTGAATGTGTTTCTGAAAATAAAGTCTCGCGAGGCTTCCAGATACTGCCGCTCCCAGTCGTGCTTGAACTCCAGGTAGCGGTTCAGCATTGGAAAGAGGCCGAAATTCATGCTGCCCATGTTGAGCGAGGTCATCTCTGGGCTCGCCTTCACCGCCGCGGCGATGCGCTCGTCGACGGTCATGCCGTGGCCGCCGCCGGTGGTGATGTTCACGACCGCGTTCGACTGCTGCTTGATCCGCGGCAGGAACTCCATGAACACGCCGGGGTCGGGAGTCGGCCGGCCGTTTTCCGGGTCGCGGACGTGCAGATGCAGGATCGTCGCCCCGGCCTCGGCCGCCGCCACCGCATCCGCCGCGATCTGGTCCGGCGTGATCGGCAGATGCGGCGACATCGTCGGGGTGTGGATCGACCCGGTCACCGCGCAGGTGATGATCACCTTGTCTTGCTTGGCCATCTTTGCCTCCCTGGATGCTTCCCCCCTGAGACTAGGGCCGATATTCACGGGCTTGGCAACTCGGATCTTGCGCGACACCGTCCGGCATTGTCGCGCGCATGGGTGATCTGCCGTGCGCGCCAAGAACCAACATCCACCCCTCAGCCCCGAGCTTGCCTTTCCATCTGAGCCCGCAGCCAAGCAAGCCCCTCATCCGCCTTGGCACGGGCACTCCATCCCATCGAGATCGGAAACGTCAGCAGATCGATCGGCGGGGCGACCACGTGAACGCGATCGCCCCACAGCCCGGCGACACGCGACGGGACAGTCGCGATCATGTCCGTTTCCTGCAGCAACACCGGCACGACCAGGAAGTTGGGAACCGACGTTCTCACCTTTCGCCGACGGCCGAGCCTTTCCAGGGCGATGTCGACTGCGCCGCGAAATCCACCGCCCTCGGTCGACACCAGGATGTGCTCGAAACCGCAGAAGCAGTCGATATCCAGGCCGCCGCCCGCAGCTGGATGGTCTCGCCGCATCACGCAAACGAACTTCTCGTCATAGAGCTGCCTAGTAACCGCCAACGCCGGCATCATCGACGGCGTCAACAGCAGCAGGTCCACCTCGCCCGCATGCAAGCGGCGTTCGACAGGCTCACCTTCGGGCGCCAGCAGGGCGAAGTCGAGACCCGGATACGGGCCTCTATCGCCGCAACCGCCGGCGCGCTCAGAGACGCATGCACTGCATCCGTCGCCACGATTCGGAAGACACGCCGCGCCTCTGCCGCGTCGAAACCCCGAACATCAATCAATGCACCAAGCTCGGACAGAATCCGCGTGAGCGGTTCGCTCACGTCGAGCGCCCGTCGGGTCGGCACGAGGCCGCGCCGACCGGCAGTGAACAGCCGGTCCTGAAACAGGGCGCGAAGCCGGTTCAGGCGGCTCAAAACCGCCGGTTGGGAAAGGCCCAGCCTTTCGCCCGCGGCCGTCACGTTGCGTTCGCCGAGCAGGACGTCAAGCGTCACCAGCAGGTTCAGGTCGATCCTTCGCAGATCCATAGCCATTCACCAAGTCAATTTCACATATCCAATATTATCCATACCACGGATTTCCTAACTGCGCCTATCCTGCGCTTCGGCAGCAATTCGGAGGTGGATCGTGGCGATGGACCTCAGCAATCAGCGAATCCTGATCATCGGCGGCTCTTCCGGCATGGGGCTAGCTAGCGCGCGCGTCCTGGCAGAGTCGGGCGGACAGGTGATCATCGCAAGCCGGTCGCAGCGCAAACTGGAGGCGGCACTTGGCGTTTTGCCGGCGAGCGTGACCGCTCGACCGCTCGACTTCACCGATCGCCGGTCGCTTGCGGCGGCCGTGTCGGAAATTGGTACGCTCGACCACCTGGTTCTTGCCGGCGCCGGCGCGCCATGCTGGGGTTCTCGACCGGCGGCCCGAAGCAGATGCATGGCGAGACGGGTCTCAATGGCCGCGCCGACGTGGTGCTATGGCCGTTGCAGAACGGCGTGCTGAACTTCGTCGGCTACGATGTCCTGCCGTATTTCCATGCGCCGGGCCCGGCACAGGCCGACGATGCCAGTCGTGCGGCTATGTTGGAAGAGTGGCGACAGCGCTTGCGGGCGATCGACGCCACGCCCAAGCTCGACTTCCACGGGCTCGACGACTTCGACGCGGCGGCGGGCTGGACCCTCAAGCCCGGCATCCAGGGGCGCACGGTCGGCCAAACCGGGACAGGATAGGCACAACCGGTACGGCGAGGCACGACAGGTCTTGACGATAGATTTGCCTGCAAGGCCGGGCAGACGTCGCCCCTGCCTCCGAGCGGCGCCGGGCTTGCACTTGCCGGCAATCGGAGATTCATGAGTTCCCCCTGCCGACTATCGTAACCGCTCCGGCGCCAGATCGGCCTTGTCCAGGCCGCGCGCCGCTAGGTCGTCAGGCAACTCGCCGCTGGCGATCAGCGCCGCGGTGGCGCGTCCGAGCGCCGGCGAGGTCTGGATGCCGTAGCCGCCCTGCCCGGCGAGCCAGAATAACCCCTCCGTCGCGGCGTCGAACCAGACCACCGGGCTCTTGTCGGCGACGAAGCTGCGCAGGCCGGCCCATTTGTTGACCAGCCGGGGCACGCTCAGCCGGGTGGCGGACTCGATCCGGTCGATGCCGATGGCGATGTCCAGCTCCTCCGGTTGGGCATCGCAGGGCGGCGACGGGGTCTCGTCCGCCGGCGAGCCGAACAGCCGCCCGGCATCGGGTTTGAAGTAGAACTGCTCGTCGATGTCGATGGTCGCCGGCCAAGGGTCCGGGTCGATCCCGGCCGGCGGATCGAAGGTGAACACCGTGCGCCGCTTCGGCACCAGCCCGACGGCAGGCAACCCGGCCAGTTCCGCCACCCGGTCGCACCAGGCGCCAGCGGCATTGACCACCACCGGCGCGGCGAAACGCTCGGCCCGGGTCTCGGCCTGCCAGACGCCGCCCGCCCGCCTGAGCCCGGTCACCTCGGCCCCGGTCACCAGCCACCCGCCGAGGCCGCGGAACACCCGCAGATAGCCGCTCAGCCGCGCATGCACGTCGATATCCTCGGCCGCCGGCTCGTAGAGCCCGGCGGCGACATATCCCGGCCTGAACGCCGGGCTCAGCTCCAGCGCCTCAGCAGCATCGAGCCGCCGCACCGGCTCCGCCGCGGTCGGGGTCTGGGCCAGGGCCGTCTCCAGCGCCTGAAGCTGTTCCTCGCGCGCCACGAAAAGGATGCCGCGCCGGCTCAGCAGCGGATGGTCGCCGAACCCCTCCGGCGGGTCGGTGAAGAACGACCGCCCGGCCGAGGTCAGCCGCCGGTTGGTCAGGTTGCCGTAGGTCTCGGTGAACAGCGCCGCCGAGCGCCCGGAGGTGTGGTAGCCGGGCTGGCTCTCCTGCTCCAGCAGGATCACCCGGGCGCTCTCCGACAGTGCCCAGGCAGCCGAGGCCCCGGCGACACCGGCGCCGATGACAAGGATATCTGCGGTCTCGGTCATGGACGACTCCGTAGCGAATTCCGCTGCCCTTGTCTCGGCCATATCCCCGCCCATGCGCCGAAGGCGCGTGTGGCGGTGTCAGGGGGCGGGGGCGGGGCCGCCGCGCTTCCCGAGTGCCCAGGCGCGCCAGCGCACGGGCCGAGGGGCGCAACCTTGGGTCCGGTTGTACCTCCGGCGATTCGCTGCTTTGATGCGCGCGACGCCGCGACAACCGACGGACCTCCGATGAAAACAGTCTTCCACCCAGCCCAGCGGGCCCACGACCCGAAGCATTTCCTCTCCGCCGGCGCGGCAAAGCCGAACCCGGAGCAGCCGGCCCGCATCGATGCCCTGCTCGGGGCGGTCACCGCGATGGGGCTGGAGATGGCGGTCCCGGCCGACCGCGGCCTCGGCCCGATTGCCGCCATCCACACGCCCGAGTACCTGCAGTTCCTGCAGACCATCCACGCCCGCTGGCAGCACATCCCCTGCGCCGCGCCCGAGGTGATCCCCAACATCCATCCCTCCCGGCATGGCGCCGGATACCCCCATTCGGCCGTCGGCCAAGCCGGCTACCACCAGGCCGACACCGCCTGCCCGATCTCGGCGGCGACCTAGGACTCCGCCTACTGGAGCGCCCAGACGGCGTTGGCCGCGGCGGCGCTGGTTCTGAGCGGCGACACCTCCGCCTACGCCCTCTGCCGCCCGCCCGGACATCACGCCTTCGTCGACCTCGCCGGCGGGTTCTGCTTCCTCAACAGCACCGCCATCGCGGCCGAGGCCCTTGTCCGCGCCGGCCACCGCCCGGCGATCCTCGATGTCGACCTGCACCACGGCAGCGGCACCCAGGGCATCTTCTATGCTCGCGGCGACGTGCTGACGATGTCGATCCACGCCCACCCGGAGAGCTTCTATCCGTTCTTCTGGGACTACGAGAACGAGCGCGGCACCGGCCCCGGCCTCGGCGCCAACCTCAATCTGCCGCTCCCCACCGGCACCGGCGACGCCGGCTTCCTCGAGGCGCTTGCCGCCGGCCTCGCCCGGATCCGCGCCTTCGTGCCCGACCTGCTGGTCATCGCCCTCGGGCTCGACACCTATCAGGGCGACCCCTTCGGCGGCCTCGCGGTTTCCACCCCCGGCTTCGCCCGCATCGCCGCTGCCGCCGCCGGCCTCGGCCTCCCGACGCTGATCGTGCAGGAGGGCGGCTATCTCTGCCCCGAGCTCGGCGACAACCTCGAGAGCTTCCTCACCGGCTTCCTCGACCACCACGCCCCGGCGAGCGGATGACAGGTCGGCAGGCACCGGCAAAACCCCACTTGTCCCGCGTGAAATCGGCTCACCCGCATTGCCGTGCACAGCGCCGATGGACCGGCGGCGAATCATGCACTAGGTATCCGCCTGGACGACATGCCGGATCGCGCCCGAAGCCGATGAAACCCCTTGTGAATTCATCGCCCTGCGCGACCCCCAGGATGCGGAGGACGGAATCATGACTGTCCATGCCGGACAGCCCAAGGCGAAGGAGACCGCCAAGCCGACAGCCGAGCTGCGCTCGGTCGTGGTCCGTGTCTGCGGCGATTCCGGCGACGGCATGCAGCTCGCGGGCGCGCAGCTGACCCAGACCTCGGCGGCGGCCGGGAACGATCTCGCCACCTTCCCCGACTACCCGGCCGAGATCCGCGCGCCGAAGGGCTCGCTCGGCGGGGTCAGCGGCTTCCAGATCCACTTCGCCGCCGACCAGGTGCTGACCCCGGGCGACGAGGTCGACGCTCTGGTGGCGATGAACCCGGCGGCGCTCAAGGAGAACCTGCACTGGCTGAAGCCGGGCGCCACCCTGATCGTCGACGACGACACTTTCGACGACCGCGGCCTGCGCCAGGCCGGCTACGAGACCAATCCGCTGGAGGACGGCAGTCTCGCCGCCTGGCACCTGACCCGGGTGCCGGTCACCGCGCTGACCAAGGCGGCGGTGGCCGAGACCAGGCTCGGGCGCAAGGGCGCCGAGCAGAACCGCAACCTCTTTGTGCTCGGCCTGGTCTACTGGCTCTACGGCCGCTCGCTGGAGCCGACGCTCGACTTCATCGCCGCCAAGTTCGGAGGCGCCGTCGCCGACGCCGCCCGACGGGCGCTGAACGCCGGCTGGAGCTACGGCGAGACCACCGAGGCGCTGGAGCGCAGCTATGTGGTGCCGCCGGCGCCGCTGCCGCCGGGGCGCTACCGCAACCTGACCGGCAACGAAGCGATCGCGCTCGGCCTGATCGCCGCCGCCCGGCTCAGCGGCAAGAAGGCGTTCTTCAGCGCCTATCCGATCACCCCGGCCAGCGACATCCTGCATTATCTCAGCCGCCTGCGCGGCCACGGCGCCCGCACCTTCCAAGCCGAGGACGAGATCGGCGCCGTCTGCGCCTGCATCGGCGCGGCCTTCGGCGGCGCGATGGCGGCCACCGCCTCCTCCGGCCCCGGCATCGCGCTGAAGGGCGAGGGGCTGGGCCTGGCGGTGATGCTGGAGCTGCCGCTGGTAGTCATCGACGTGCAGCGCGGCGGTCCCAGCACCGGCTTGCCGACCAAGACCGAGCAATCCGATCTGTTGCAGGTGATGTTCGGCCGCTCGGGCGAGGCGCCGCTGCCGGTGCTGGCCGCCGCCAGCCCGTCGGACTGCTTCGACATCGTCGTCGAGGCCTGGCGCATCGCTTCGCGCCTGATGACCCCGGTGGTGGTGCTCTCCGACGCCTTCACCGCCAACGGCGCCGAGCCCTGGCGGGTGCCCGAGCCGGACGAGCTTCCGCCGATCCCGGTACACCATCCCGAAGCCGGCGACGGCGATCAGCCGTTCCTGCCCTACACCCGCGACGACCTGCTGGCCCGGCCCTGGGCGATCCCCGGCACCCCGGGGCTCGAGCACAGAATCGGCGGGCTCGAGAAAGCCGACCTGACCGGCGCGGTCAGCTACGACCCCGCGAACCACCAGCACATGGTCGAGACCCGGGCGCAGAAGGTGTTGAACGCCCAGTCTATGATCCCGCCGCTGGAGGCCGACGGGCCCGACAGCGGCGAGTTGCTGGTGCTGAGCTGGGGCGGCACCCTCGGCGCCTGCCGCCGGGCGGTGATGCGGGCGCAGGCCAATGGTCTCTCGGTCGCACATGCGCATCTGCGCCACCTGCACCCGATGCCCGCCAACACCGTCGAGCTGATCGCCCGCTACCGCCAGGTGCTGGTGCCGGAGCTGAACATGGGCCAGCTGGCGACGCTGATCAGCGCCCGCTATGCCGCCAAGGTGACGGAGCTGCACAAGGTCCAGGGCCGCCCCTTCACGGCGGGAGAAATCGAGCACGAGATCGCGGCGGTTGTCGACGAGGGAGAGAGCGCATGAACATTCCCGCCGAGCCAGAGGCGGCCGACGGCCCGGTTGCCAGCGACTACGCCACCGACCAGGAGGTCCGCTGGTGTCCCGGCTGCGGCGACTTCGCGGTGCTGAAGCAGATGCGCACGGTGCTGGCCTCGATCGAGGCCAAGCGCGAGAACACGGTGTTCATCTCCGGCATCGGCTGCTCCAGCCGGTTCCCCTACTACATGGACACCTACGGCCTGCACGGCATCCACGGCCGGGCGCCGGCGATCGCCACCGGGCTGAAGCGCATGCGCCCCGACCTCGACATCTGGGTGGTGACCGGCGACGGCGACGGGCTCAGCATCGGCGCCGGCCATCTGCTGCATGCCATGCGGCGCAACACCAACATCAAGATCCTGCTGTTCAACAACCGCATCTACGGGCTGACCAAGGGCCAGTTCTCGCCGACCTCGACACCTGGGCAGGTCACCCGATCGACCCCGTTCGGCCTGGTGCTGGAGCCGGTCAACGCGGTCAAACTGGCGCTGGCCGCGAACTGCTCCTTCGTCGCCCGCACTGTCGACACCCAGGCGGCTCATTTGACCGAGGTGCTGCGCCGGGCGGCGGCGCACAAGGGCTCGGTCTTCGTCGAGATCTACCAGAACTGCCACGTCTACAACGACGGCACCTTCGAATATGCCAAGGCCAAGAAGACCCGCGCCGACCACGTGGTCGAGCTCGAGCACGGCAAGCCGATGGTGTTCGGCACCGGTCGCGACAAGGGGCTGCGCCAGGCGGGCTTCGGGCTCGAGGTGGCGCAGCTCGGCGGCGGTGTCACCGAGGCCGAGCTGGTGCGTCACGACGAGCACGCCGAGTCGACCGGGCTGGCGCATATGCTGGCCGAGATGGAGCACCCGGCGATGCCCGAGGCGATGGGGGTGCTGCGCGACGTCACCCGCCCGACCCAGAACGACCTGATGGCGCCAGGCGACGAACGCGATTCGGCAGCGGATGAGACGGATCTCTTCGAGCTGCTGCGCGGCACCGACAGCTGGATCGTCGACTAGGCGCCTGCAACCCGTCCGGCGGACCGCCCCCCCGCCGGCAGGAGGGGTCAGGCGGGGGGGTACCGCCCAGCCAAGAGGTCACCGACCATGCCCGCTTCGTCACCAAGCAACGTCACGCCGGCGCGGCTCGCCGTCATCGGCGCCGGGATGATCGGCAGGAAGCACCTCGAGAAGGTCGCCGCCGAGCCCGCAGCCAAGCTGGTCGCCATCGCCGACCCCGCCCCGGCTGCCGCCGATCTGGCGGCTCAATACGGCGTGCCGCTGTTCGCCGATGCCGCCCGCATGCTGGCCGAGACCCGTCCCGACGGCGTGGTGGTCGCCACCCCGACCGAGATGCATCTGCAGCCGGCGCTGGCGGCGCTGGAGGCCGGCGCCCATTTGCTGGTCGAGAAGCCGATCGCCGCGACAGGGGCCGAGGCGGCCAAGATCGTCGCCAAGGCACGCGAGACCGGGCTCAAGGTCCTAGTCGGCCAGCACCGGCGCCACTACCCGGTGCTGCAGCGCGCCAAGGAGATCGTCGAAGGCGGCGAGATCGGCGCGCTCGTCGCCCTGCACGGCCACTGGACCCTGCTCAAGGATGGCGGCGGCTACTGGGATCCGGACTGGCACAAGCGTCGCGGCGCCGGGCCGGTGCTGACGAACCTCATCCACGAGTTCGACGCCCTGCGCTTCATCTGCGGCGAGATCGCCTCGATCCAGGCCGAGATGTCTACCTGTGTGCGCGGCTGGGACAAGGAGGACGCCGCCGCCGTCACGATGACCTTCGCCAGAGGCGCCATCGGCACCTTCCTGCTCTCCGACGCGACCCCCTCGCCCTGGGCCTAGGAACTGGCCACCGGCGAGAACCCCGCCTTCCCGCCGGCCTGGCGCAACACCCATCGACTGATGGGCACCGATGGAGCGTTGGAGTTCCCGCAGCTGGCGATCTGGAAATACGGCGGCGAGCGGGGCTGGAACTTCCCCATCGAGCGGCGCGAGATCTCCTGCGACGGCGCCGATGCCTATACGCGGCAGACGGCACATTTCTGCGCCGTGATCCGCGGCGAGGCGGCGCCGATCGTCACCGCCGAGGACGGCGCCCGGACGCTCGCCGCGGTCAACGCGGTGTTCGAGGCGGCCGACACCGGCTGCCGGGTGACCCTGTAGCCAAGGCTCCGCCCCTACTCCGCCCGCGCCCGGCCGAGCATGGCGATCAGCGCCAGCAGGACAAGGCAGACCGCAGTCACCAACACCAAAGGCACCGCGAAACCGCCGGTCAGCTCGGACAGGGTGCCGATGGTCAGCGGCCCGAGCACGCCGCCGATCTCCGCTGCGGTGAAGAACAGCCCGCCGGCTAGGCTCCGCCGCGCCTTCGGCACCCCCGGCGTCTCCATCAGCAAGAGGATGGCGACGGTCATCATCGAGCTGCGCGCAATCCCTTGCAGGAACAGGCCGGAGGCGAGCCACGGCCCGGGATCGAAATGCAAGAGCAGGCTCGCCACCAGCGCCGAGACGAACAGCAGCACCATCACCCTCAGCCGCCGCTCCGGCGTCGCCAGCCGCGGGATGATCAGCGAGCCGACGACCCCGGCCACGGTCGGAATCGAGGCCCAGTAGCCGGCCAGCGCCGGGCTCATGCCGCGGCTGCGCAGCAGCTCGGGCAGCCAGTTGTTGAGGCCGTGGTTGATGAAGAAGATGCCGATGCTCATCGCCAGCACGACCCGCACCTCGCCGAGACCGAGGATCTCGCGGAAGGCGCCGAGGTTGAACTTCTTGCCCTCGACCTCGCCGGCCTTCACCCGCGCCGCCGGATGGCTGGCGATCGCCAGCCACATCAGGCCGCAGGCGGCGACGAAGCCGGCATAGAGGAACAGCACCATCCGCCAGTCCTGCCCCGTCAGCGGCATCAGCCAACTGTTGGTCAGCGACAGCGCGGCGATCCCCCCGAGCGACGGGCCGGTGATGTAGATCCCCATCGCGGTGCCGCGGCTGGCGCCCTCGAAGCGCTCGGCGATCAGCTTCGGCGCTCCGATCGAGATCAGCGGCCCGCCGACGCCGAACAGGCCGACCGCGGCGAACAGCAGCGTCGCGTCGCCGGCGAGGCCCCGCGCCACCCCGGAGGCCCCCATCATCAGCGCCGCCAGCAGCAGCGCCACCCGCGCCTCCAGCCGATCCAGCACCATGCCGCAGGGGATCGCCGCGGCGAGATAGACCAGCTGCCAGGCGCCGAGGATCGCCCCATGGTCGAATGGCCGATGCCGAGCTCGGCGGTGATCGGCGCCACCAGCGGCGCCATCGACGCGGTGGTCAGGCCGAAACAGAAATAGATCAGCCACACGCCGCCGAGCACCACCCAGCGGTAGCCGGACGGGCTGTCGGCGACGGAGTTGTCGGGATCACCACCCATCCGCGTTTGATAGCAGCGCTGTGACGCCGGTTCCATCATCCGTCGTCGCGGCGAACGGTCAGCGCCGCAGACCCCCTCTCTGTCTCTCCCCCGCTGGGCAGGGCTATCGCATATGGGAAAGGGCGGCGATGAGGTAGTCGTTGCTCCACATGCATTTCCGGATGCGGTGGCTGATCGGTGTCTTCGGGGTGTCGATGAGTTGCAGGAGGTTGCGCGCCAGCCGATTGACCGGCGCGGCATTGGCGGGGGCATGGTCGGTGCGGGCGCG
>Ga0209255_1000120_pt1 | contig 14829 bp, 11 predicted proteins | sample WorMetvaBAHAMAS2_FD_187394 | JGI IMG/M metagenome (GOLD analysis project Ga0209255, IMG submission 187394) | Marine gutless worms symbiont microbial communities from Max Planck institute for Marine Microbiology, Germany - Olavius vacuus... | ecosystem: Host-associated > Annelida > Digestive...
CCGTTTTTAGTACCGATGAGAAGTATCTGTATCTGATGTCGTTACTATAGGCCTATCAGTAGTTTGTGCCATCTCATTTACGTGTACACCCTGTTTCATACACTACAACCCCTTTAACTTTTGGCGGATTCTCTGGCAATTTCTAATCAATGTTAGTTCTGCTAATTCAATCAATATTCTTTGAAAATAAATGTCTTCCCTAAGGTATAAAGAAAACTGTTGTTCTCAGTGACACTGTGTGATCACTGTCTTGGAGTTACACTAAAATTAAAAACAGAATAATGACAGTCAGTATTGACAAAATGTCAACAATGCGTACTCAAACAGCTTCTTCAGCAGCAACATTGCAAGTTTGTATTTTTTTGTGCTATTGCTCGATGGCAGTATCGATTAATTTCTCGCTAATCAAGATGCTGCCATTCCTACATGATCTGCCGAAGCAACATTCAACACACTTCGTCTTTGTCTTACACTCCCTATCCTGCGTGATCTCCATACAGCATTGTTAATCGGATTCTATTATTAACATTCAAGTAGCCACTAGCCACAGTAAGGTGGGATGAAATTTGTTGTCTTGTATTTTTAAAGTTTTCGAAGAGTTTCATCGTGACATCGTGTGCAAATGCATGGGAGCATCTGGATCCGCGCATAGTTGACACTGCTGTTAAGAAATAGCACAAGAGATTGCAGAGTGCATACTTGTGTTGCTGCTAATAAAGAACAGTTTGAGTTCGCGTTGTGACAATTCTGTCAATAATGACTGTCATCATTCTTTTTTTCGATTTTTACCGTAACATTTACACAGTGCGCCACCTAGAACTGAAGAATAACATTTTTTGGTTGTATGTTATGGTTAAATATTTATTTTCAAAAAGAATATTGAATAATTTCAAAACTTAATATCTACAGGAAAAGTGTTGTCTGGAGAACAATTTGTGCAATTCTCATTAAAACCGATTCAAACTTGGCAGAGAAACAGCCAAAAGTCAACGGGTTTTTTTCTTACGAAACACGGCGTATATACCCCGTTATAGCATTTTGCTTAATGCTGTTATTGTGCAACGTGGCATCCTTTCCCGTATATACTGTATTTAACTACATTGGCACGGCATGGACATCCTATTTGTCACCTAGTGGTGTAATTTCGTTTTTCTACGAGTAAATAAAGGCAGTAGCTGTGACTGTTGACTGACTGTCGCACTCGATACAAAAACAGGTCATTTCGGCCCATCTTGATTTTACAAGTCTTGTCTCTGACTTGATTTGTGCATTTTGTTGTACTGACCAGAAGCATCAATATCGTTAATATAACAGCTTTGTGCCATTTTATTTGATTGTATCATTTGATATCTATAATTGATATGATCTTGATTGATGAATGACTTTGACGTTGAGTGTTTAGCCGTTGCACTACAGATTATACGGTTTAGTGTTCGTGCATGCACAGATTAATACGTGACAACACTGAAACTGGCATGATGACCAAACTGAGCAAAAGTAACTGCTAATTAAGACACTAGCTAGTCTGTATGCAAACGAAATGACGACAAACAGGAACAAAACAAAAAAAAATGTCGCACCAGCATAACAGGTGATAAACATTGACCAAACTGACCAAAAGTAACTGCTAATAAGACTCTAGCTAGTCTGTATGCAAACAAAATTAATTTTGTGTGCAAACTAAATTTTGACCAAGATGAACAAAAAGAAAAAAAAAATTGTCGCATCAGCGAACAGGTGATAAACGTTTGGTTGAAAATGTTCAATGTCAAGTGACAGTAAAGGCAGCGAGGGTTAGAATGGCCAAATGAATAAATTTTGTAGCCATTTCATAATTTTACACATTTTGACTCAAGTACCTCTAATTACACTAGCAAAAAATTGCATCAAAATTTCCAGTAATGTATTTTTATGCTTTCAGTTTTTTTGACAACATACACCACACTCTAGTTTTAATTTGAGGAAGTGTTCTTTCTTTCAGTGCCGGCATCAGTTGCTGAGCCTTCCTCAGTTCAGAAAAGTTCGGTGGTCTTGTCAGGGATGAGAAATGACTCTGCAGGAAGTCAAGTTCATTTGCAGACCATTGATGTCTTGGACCTACACAAACCACGTCACTCGTCAATACTACTGATACCTAACACTAATGTGCTAGAACCAATTCTGAGATACATTAATGCCATCCTAGTAAGCTTTTCTGCATGGTTCTGGTGTCAATGAATTGGCATCATTGAATCTACAAACACCATACAACTTATCAATCTATGTGTGTGCTTCCAAATCGTAGCATTTACAAGTAAATAGATTGTTGAGCTCCATGCCTGTTGCAATCTGGTTATGCATAGTGCCTGTGTACAGCACACACGAATCTGTTAAAATAGCTTGTTTTTTGGCTTGGAACAGTAAGTATTTAACTATGCAAAAAAGTACAGATTTACAGAAATCTACTTCTCTCTTCAAACAGTTTGCATTATACTGTCTGATAGGTTCAATTTTACAGTTCACAGTTACAGCTTATTGGATACAGATTTTCTATAAAGAACAACCAATAAATATGCAATTATATGCAATGCTGATACTTAAATTTTGTTCTTAGTATGCATATCCCCTTTTGGTACACATTGTCTATGTGTGCATTCTGCCACTAGTGAATAAATGTGTTCATAATATACCTAAAGTTTTAGCCCTCTTAGCAGTTCTCGTATGACTGTCATTGACTACAGCAACTTGCACATGTCGTCTGCGACTTTCGAGTTGTGCTGCTGCAGGCATACAGTTGACATCTGCATAATCAGAGTTAACAAACATAAACGTTATCAGTTTAATGTCGTTTACTCAAAAGCAAGGGTCATACGTACTGTAATGTACCAAACTACAGAGTGGTAAAAACTGGAGGCAACAGACTTACCTATCTACACATATGTAGATTACTAAAATTTTAAGATGGTCTTGCAGCAGCAAAACGACAGCACAACCTTAATCATATTCGTCTGTAATAATAATAATAATAATAATAATTTGTATTTTGAATTATGCTGTAAATAGTAAAATGCTGAAAAACTAATACACGAAGACAAAAAATACACTGTGACCCAAAACGTGCAAGGTTTAGCTTGCTGTTAATAAGTTGGCTAAAACGTAACCGATCTTCATTTTTTTCTGCTAGAAAGAGTATGAAATTTGCACGAAAGCCAAATAACATTGTCACCACACTTAAGTAATTTGCTGCGCTAGCTCGGATAATTATTACAGTAGTCCAAATTTGTTGTCTCAAGTTCTCAACAGTCCTATTGTCCACTAATTTTAATGTTTTAGATGTTTAAAACAGCGGCGGTTTTACCTGCTAATTTAACACAAATATTTCCATGACCACAATTTTACTTACCTATTTTTCAGCGACTTGATTGCGTTGAAAATATGTCATACCAGACGTTATAAAGTTACTGCCTTGTTTGTAAACATGTTATACAGTGACAAAGATAAGATTCTAAAAAACATTACATAAGCTGAAGGGATATAATGCGAGACTGTTAAGAGCAAATTTTCCGCACAAAGGATGGACAATTAGAATAAACAGTTTGCTCAAGAAGTTCACGGGCACAGTGGACAGAGACACCCAACTCTACCACAGAACTGGCTCTTCAGAGCCAGTCACATTTTCTGGAAGTAAAAAAGCCTGTACTTATGTTTAGAATTTTGTTTTTTTTTCTTCAACAGTGAAAGAATTGTGAAAATCGGTTAAGATTTTGCTGAGTTAAAGCTATAACATGAAACGCATTGTAAGAGCACCTACAGACTTCTAGCTAAACCCTGCTCATTTTTTTTAACACAGTGTATGTTGAATACTGAATTTATAGAAACAGTAAAATTTTATTATACAATTCTCAGGCCGTTGTAAACATGCATGATAAGATAAGTGGCATATATATCATTTTCTTGTCAATGTCTTCAGTGTTTTTTTGTGCCTGATATTCCATTTGCACCTGCATACACTGCTCCTTGTCCTAATGGTTCAGATAGGCTACTTGGATCTGGCAGAGCAAAGTTTGAAAATGTACTCTGTATTTTTAACAAACAACATTTTATTGTTTTAGTTATGCTAACAGAACAAATACAATTATGTGTTAATAATACTCACAGGAATAAAACAAGAAATAATTAAACTTCAATGTATGGTAACAGTAGACTACTTTGGCTATAGCAACCACAATTCTTTGCATTCATTGGTATCTTAGCAAACATGATACCTGTTTCCGTTTCCATTTCATCACTGTCAAAAACGCATGTTCTTTTCCTGTGCTGGGTATCCCTCTTTCTGCGAGCTGGAACCCTGTACATTCATGTCCACCTTGGTTTAACACTGACAGATGTGTTAAACTGCTTGCAGGTACGGTATGGTATAGTAGAGTTTAACGTCCCACTCAACACATTATAGGTCATTTTGGGATTTTAAAGGTCAGATGACCCATCCAGCAGTGTCAAGCGCTTGCCTTGCTGCTGACGGTAATATACCAGAAATCACTAGAAGAAAGGCACTCTTCTGAAAGACTGGAAACAGGCTGTTGTCATACCAATCTTCAACAAGAAGCTCCGCTAACGCTAAGAGGACTACGCGGCCGTTGCAGAAATAGTAAAGGGCAACCCAAATATTTGGGAGCTTCCCTAGCCCAAAGCCACAGCCACTTTTTCCTTTTTGTGACTTTATGGTGGATCTTGGCAAACCCAAGCTGTGTACCAAATTTGAAGTCGCTAGCTTCAGCCATTGTGTAAATATTGAAGGGGAACCCCCAAATTTATGGGAGCTGCCCTAACCCACGGCCATGCCCACCCTTTTTTCTGCATGTGATTTTATGACGGGCCTTCGCAAACCCCAGCTGCGCACCAAATTTGAAGTCGCTAACCCCAGCCATTGCAGAAATATTATAGGGGAACCCAAAATTTTATGGAGCGCGACTAGCCCAAGGCCACCCCTACTTTTTCCTCTGCGTGTGATTTTATGATGGGCCTTGGCAAACCGCAGCTGCATGCTAAATTTGAAGTCGCTGGCTTAATTTATAATGGAATTATAAGGGAATTTGTTTTTAAACGACAAATTCGCTTTTTGAGCCACCCTTTGTGGGAGTTAGGGGTAACGTACGGACTTCATCTATGGCTCGTTGGAAAGCGCGTAGTCGACTTCCTATTCGCGATAAGTGAACTTTTTTCGCTAGCTCTTACGGTTGAGACGTTATAAGCAGATATTGGTCGAAGTCGGCGCTTTTCAGAGGGGGTGGGTCACTTTGAGCGCAAATTTTAAGTGGAAGCGGACGTCGCCCCCAACACATTTATACACCGTTAGATAGGGGAATGGCTCTGATACAACTTTGCTGATGGAAGTTTTCACACAGACAAACTTTGTAGCAGAGTTTATTCGACTTAAATTGATTGTTATTCCCAAAAATGTCAAATTTACTTTTTGAGCCACCCTTTGGGGAACTTAGGGGGTAATGTACGGACTTCCCCTATAGCTCGTTGGAAAGCGCGTGGCCAACTTCCTATTTGCAATAACTGAACTTTTTTCGCTAGCTCTTACAGTTAAGACGTTATAAGCAGATATTGGTCAAAGTCGGCGCTTTTCAGAGGGGGTGGGTCACTTTGAGCGCAAATTTTAGGTGGAAGGGGACGTCGCCCCCAACAATTGTTGGTGTCAGAAAACTAGAGTCTTTTGCTACCTCATAGTGAATACCGCGTAATCCTATCTTCATTCGTCTGAGAACAATACCAGCGTGTGACGGACAGACAGACAGACGGCGATAGCTATACTGCGCTCTGCATTGCAAGCAATGCGGCCGCGCAGTAAAAATGGAAATAAGCATGAAGCTAGTAACTACAGACCAGTCTCCCTGACATCATTCGAATGCAAAATCATGGCAGTCGATAATACGAGACGCCATTGTAACTCATCTGGAACAGGAAAATTTCTATGCAGACTGTCAGCATGGATTCATGAAGGGCAGATCTACATTAACCAATATGCTGGTAACTCTTGAATGTTGGACTGGCATACTGAAAGAAGGCTCAGGTTTAGATGTTATTTATTTAGATTTCAAGAAAGCGTTCGATATAGTACCTCACCAGAAACTGATGCAGAAACTAAATGCGCTGAAGCTGGGAGATACACTAACGACGTGGATCAAACAGTTCTCTGTTAGATTGAGTCAAATGCAGCGTATTGATGTTTGCCGATGACATAAAGATCTGGACTAAAATAAAAGAAATTGGAGATGGTCACCTACTGCAACAGGATCTAAATGTGTTAACTGAATAGTCAAAGAAATGGTTACTTTCTTTTAACATGGATAAGTGCAAGGTCATGCACATTGGACACGACAACAGTATACAATGTCAGATGGGAGTAATACACAACAGCTAGAAACGGTTACAGTTGAGAAGGATCTTGGCGTCTGGATAAACAAAGACCTGAAACCAACGGAACAATGTATTCAAGCTACCAAGAAGGCCCAGTTGGTGTTAGGAATGATAGACACTTCAAGGTAATCGATAAAGAGGACTTTGGAATAATATACAAGACCTACGTCAGACCACACCTTGAGTACTATGTACAGGCGTGGTCAATGCAGCTGCAAAGGACAAAATGTGCTTGTATAAAGTACAACAACGGGCGATGGTTAAAGGATTCAACAAACTTTCATATGAGACCAAGTCGAAGAAATTGAATATTTATTCCCTGGACAGACGAAGATTACGCAGCGACTTGATTGAAACGTTCAAGATTATTATCGACAAAGAACATGTGAATTCCAGTACATTTTCCCAACTGTTAGATGTCACCAGCAGACTTAGAGGACATTCACTGAAACTGTTCAAACGAGATGCTGTACAACAATCAGACAGAATTTCTTTAGTTCACGTGTCGTCAATGAATGGAACAAGTTGGATGTCGTAGAAGCACCATCGACCAACGCATTAAAGAACAGGCGTGACAGACACTGGAAAGATATGGGCGTTGTCAGCTGACTGGCGCTACCGCCCATCAAGCTCAAGTATAAGTACAGGTAATTAAGTAAGTAATGAGCAGAGGGGTTAAATTGCATGTAGCAACACATATTTACACAGATGACATTTGAGAAACAGAAACAAAAATATTTAGTCATAAGCCAGTTGCAATCTAAGACATGGAATGTGTCAATATACAAATTACAGATAATCATTAAATCTGCCAACAAATATTAAACAAGAAGGGGCTGACAATTAACACTAACTGTATTCACTGTGGTCTGTCAAAACAACTGACCTTTCAACTGCTTCGTCAGAGTTGGCACTGTCACTGGCAAACGTATCAGAAATGCCTGAAAACATAGCAACAACAGTACATAAGATCATAGAAACTGTTTTTATGGAGCATGTATTTTCCATCGGACCCCAAAAACTGGAAGCATTTCTGAGTAGCATGCAAAAAATTACTAATAATTAGTAAGTGTATTTAACATATCTCCAAATGGTTCGTTCATTTGCTATTTTTTGCATCAAGCCCTTCTTGTTGAAGACTGAGCAACTGACAGCTGAAGACAAAGTCACTGAACATTTGAGGTCATGGATAAGGTGCACAATAGTACTTTCAAAATTTCGCATTCAGCAGTATAATGTGGCAATAAACGCAACATGAATTATTGAGGCACATACTTCTTTGTTTTTCGGCAGAAGGTTCCACCACCACTGGGACCATGCCCGCAGTATTTACTGGAAATCCAAGTTCTCTGACAAAGACAAACAGATATATTTAAAATTACAAATTCTTGGAACCATCAAACTAATAAGCATAAATTCTACAGACCACAGTTTCTGTAAAAAAAATGTAAGCAATGTAACAGATGCATGAACAACATATCTAGCCACATAACGAAACATGTACATGCCTATAACCAAACATGTGCATGCAACATCTATGACAAATACCAGTCATCAGCAAACTTCACTGTTCTGACAGCTAATAAACACCGCTACATTTTTAGCAAATAGCATGCAACAACCAACAGAACAATCCCTTCAAGAATCAAGAGCCCTTACCAACATCCAACAGTTCACTGCAACTTTATTTGCTAAATCACAAAATTGCATTTTTGAGCCACGCTATAGGGGCATAAGGGGCAATATAAGCGCTTTATGTGAAAGTTTTACCGCAAAGAAACTTTGTAGCAAAGTTTTATCGATAGAATGTCAGTTTTATTCGTAAAACAGCGAAGTAGCGTTTCTGAGCCACCCTTTGGGGGACTTAGGGGTAACGTATGCGATTCATCCTTAGCTCGTTGGAAATCACGTTGTCGACTTCCTATAGGTCATAACTGAACATTTTTCGCTATGTCCTATGGCTCACGCACTATGAACGAAGAAATTGGCCTTTGTTGAAGGGGGTGGTTCACTTTGGGGTTAAAAATCAGGTCGAAAGGTTAGGTATACACCGTTAGATAGCGGAATGGTTCTACTACAACTTTGCTGCTGGAAGTTTTCACACAAAGAAACTTTGTAGCAGACTTTATTCGATTGAAGTTGAAATTTGTTCAAAAACACGTCAAATTCACTTTTTGAGCCACCCTTTTGGGAGTCAGGGGTAACGTATGGACTTCATCTATAGCTCGTTGGAAAGCGCATAGTCGACTTCCTATTCGCGTTAATTGAACATTTTTCGCTAGCTCTTACGGTTGAGACGTTATAAGCAGATATTGGTCGAAGTCGGCGGTTTTCAAGGGGGGTGGGTCACTTTCAGCTCAAATTTCAGGTGGAAGGGGACATCGCCCACCAATCTGTTTTGGTGTCAGAAAAGCAAAATGATTACTCTTTCATATGGTATCAAAATATCGGCAGTATGTTCTATCATTTCGTCACAAAGCACACGTGTGACAGACAGACAGACAGACGGACGGACAGAATTTCAATCCCAAGACTGCGCTAGCATAGATGCTTCGCGCGGTAAAAATGATTATGATAATGTAGTATTGTGTATCAGACTTCGAGTACTAGAAAGATAATCACAACATTGAGAATATACCACCCTAAAACGTTTTTGCATCATCATTTAAGAGTTCACTATACATGACTGTCTGCCTTAGATACCGTCTACGACAAACGTAAAACATGATAAGAAATAACCTCTCTATAGCTTTATCAAAGTCAACATCAGCATTACCACTGTCACCAACATTCTTTTGTCTGTTAAAAGCAAACACAGTAACATCAATAATTGTTAAGAGATATGACAAGGTCAGAAAAATGACAAAAGCCGACCGTTGCAACCCTATCAAATTAGTTTGTGCTTACATTCTGTAGAAGAGTTTTTATCTAACCTCATAGAGGGATATACTATAATGCCATTATTATCTATCCGGGGATATATCCTCATGGTGGATAAATGTTAGCACGACACCGGCCCAGCTACTGTGCACCGGCAGACATTGTTCTGTTCGTTGTTTATGCATCGATACATCAGTGCACACAAACCACAATGATGCATGCAGGCTAATTGAAGAAAATGGCTAGGGGCCATAGCACATTTGTAATTTTGCAACAAAAACTGTGGTCATTCTGTCACAATCCACTTGTGTCATAGACGACCAGTTGACAACACACTATGACAACAGCCGAACATTGCATTGCAACGGTCGTCTAAAAATCAAATAAGTGGTACAAAGATGACTAGGAACAGCCTGGATAAAACTGACGCATATCATTACCTGAACTGAGATTCTTCAAATATATGACAACTGTGAAATAGAATTTACATGAGCAAATCTTCAGCCTCCTAAGACATCAGCTGCATGACAGGTAGGCAGGAAATAAAAATCAACAATATCCACTGTGGAATTTGAAAACAACTGACCTTGTAATTTCTTTGTCAACTTCATCGTCACTGCCACTAGCCCAGCAGTCAGCGATGTCTGAAAATAAAAGTGATATATACTTGTCAAAAGCTAACGCCTGCAAGCAAATGCTCGATTCAGCATCAGTAACTTCCATAAATCTATCTGTACAAATATCAGTCACAGAAATGATACGTAAACTTATTAAACTATCTAGCATATACATCAACAACGCAAGTTTTATTGGTGAATGGCTATTTCACCTGATCTTATCTGACAACACCTGTGTACTGGACCACTTCTCCCAGACAAAAATGATCAACATTACTACCTTAGACATAAGCGTCATAACAGGCAGCTTCTTCCAAAAAAAACAAGCAAATTGTTCGATTCTAACTTTATTGTATGAATGCTGTATAAACATTGTTACTGACTCAAACTGTTTTATGCTTACTGTGTTTTTACCACGCGACGCAGCTACGCTGGCGCGGTCTTGGGAATCAAAATTCTGTCTGTCCGTCTGTCACACGCGTGCTTTGTGATGAAACGAAAGAATATACGGTCGATATTTTTATACCACATGACAGGGTAATCATTCTACTTTGCTTACACCAAGAGGGGTCGGTAGGCGAAGGCGATACCCCCTTCCACCTAATATTTCCGCTTAAAGTGAACCACCCCCTTTCAAAAAACGCCGACTTCGACCAATATCTGCTTATAACGTCTCAACCGTTAGAGCTAGCGAAAAAAATTCACTTATCGCGAATAGGAAGTCGACCACGCTCGTCAAAATGTCAAAATGATTCAGATCAACAGACATTTTGATTGTTGAAAACATTTTTTATTCTCAGTAACTGTCTTCTAATGTCATCATAACTGACACATAGTGCATTTATGCGATCTTGCGCTATACAAGTAGCATTAATAATAAAAATAAGATCTTGTGCAAAAATAAGTGGATCACTTGTACCTGTTACAGAAATATCAGACAGTTTCTTCCCAATAAACTGGGAAGATTTTCCAGCATCAATTGCCATCAGAAGCTTACTAAGCTTTGCCATCTCAACAACAGGTTCCTGCAAACGGTAGTGAGACTTATGCACGTCCATCGTGTGACCAAGGTGTTCAGCAAGCCACTCTCTTTCACCATCTTTCATGTCCACTAGCTGCAAACATGTCAAGATGCGAAACCATAATTGTATTTGAATCTCATGAGTTTAAATAGCTACAGTGATACCTCCTCTGATAAGAAAAATACTATCGCATCATGTCGCTATACATTTTTTATTGTATTGTATTGTAATACACCTATGCATTCTCAATCAAATCATCTGTTATCAATCAAAATGTTCATCAGTTCAAACATCTGTGACTATATAAGTAACATAAGATTACAAAGTCATTATCTCGACATTGTCAAACATAAAAGCTACTTTGTTCAAGGATTAAATGTACACATACATTTAAGTCCATGCAGCCCTACATAATGTCGTTAGCGATATCCTTTTTGCATTAGAATTCATTTAATTAAGTAGGCAATAGCAGCCAGAAGTAAGTTAGCTAACTATTTTAGTATCACATACATAGTTGTATGTTGCATTGTTACATTTAATTCATTTCTGATAGAAACTGGCAAAACCCCGTTTCTACTAGGACAGTTTAAATCGCAGTTTAAAGTGACCAGTAAAGACCGACCGAAATTCGGTTTCGGTGACGAAACTGCCCATATTTTTAGTTTCGGTTACGGCCGTAATCGTGCAGCACGGTTTCGGCCTACTTTCGGTTACGGCCGAAAGTACGACAAGGTTTCGGCGTGAACCGAAACTGTCCCTGTTAGCAATTCGCTAGCTCCACCACGGCTATGCTGCTAATGCTAATGTATGCAGTCTGCAATTCGAAAGGCAGAAAGATAGCTAAATCAGAGCTGTGTGACGAGGTGAGCGTCTACAGATGGCTGAGCTGGGGATGATGGACGAGCGAAAATTAACTCAGATCTGTCCTAATGCCTACAGTGTGAATCATTAAAATGTCTTTAACCAAGCAGATGGTTGACGTAGATGCTGATACTCCCCATGGACATCTGGCAGTCTAGCCAGTTTCCACTATTGGAAAGAGCTGCGATGAAGTATCTATCCGCGCCGCCAACAAGCGTGGCGAGTGAACAGTTGTTTAGCTCCGCAGGACAAATTTACGCGGATCGACATAACAATTTGCGCGGAGAAAACGCAGAAAAACTGTTGTTTCTTGCGTACAACATCCGCTTATTTGATTTCAAGTACTGACTGATGTTGTAGCTTTCACAAAACGTTTGCTTCTGATATGTTTGAACGCTTACTGAGTGCTGACTTGTGCAATCACGTTACTTGTAACTGCACCCGTTCGGTGCTTATTGATGTGTTAAATAAAGTTCAAGACAGGCATATAGCTTCAGTTTCGGTCGAAACTGTAATCACAGTTTCGGCGTGGTTTCGGTTTCGGCCGAAATCGAAAATGCAGTTTCGGCGGCAGTTTCGGTTACGGCCGTAACTAGAAAAAGTGGTTTCGGTCGGTCTTTAGTGACCAGTGCTGTCAACTAGTTACAATGATGACAAATAGACCAGCAGATGGATGTACACACCTACAAGTACTAATAAGTACCATTAATGTCAACGACAACTTGCTGTCAGTATTAAACAATATGTCTCAACATACCAGTAGCCACACATACACAACTGAAAACATTACTAGCTTTCACTAACTAATAATAACTTAATATGAAGATAGGCTAAAATAAAATACGAAAATTGGAAAATTAATCACAGAATAACAAAAAGTGATCAATAAAAATATTGAAAATGCAACAGCTTGATATACCTGACTCAAAGTTGCAACATATTTCCTTAGCCGACTGGATGTAATCAACCGTGGTTTCTCTACCCCAGCAGCAACAGCAGTGTTGTGTAGAACCAACCAGGTATTCAAGTGCCCATCGCTGGAATCAGTTGCAAAGAAATATCTGTTGTGTTGCGAAATTCCACACTGTCTCCTGGTGTCAGCTAGAACATTCATTGCTATTCCAACTTCTGGGGTGATCAAAATTGGCACTCTGCGATTTCGTTTTCCGGGCACCTGGACCATGTCCATCCGCTGCATAAGTTTCTTCTCAACTGCATTCAAGTTACTGACAATCTCACGATTGCTGGCATTCTGCCACTTTGGTCTGTTCAGATACTGAGAGAGTTCCAGCTTTACTGGCTCACTTGCTCTCCTCTTGTTGAATACTAGCAGTTTTGTCAAAACTATCTCTGACAAGCTTCTCCATGTGCTGTACTCAGGTTCCGCCTTCAGCTGAGAACAAAGCGTTTCAAGCTGTTGCTCTGTGAATGCCTTCAACTTAAGAAGATCTTCCGTAGACGGCAGTTCATCTGGTTTGTTGTAGCGTTTTGACTTCAGCATGAGCAAAGCAGGACACGAAGCAACATTTCCATATTCAGACCGGAACAAGTCCATGAATCTTTCAACCTGTTTCTCTTTGAATTCATCACCTTGTCGAATAGCCATGCCTTTCTTTACCTGACAACACTTCGGTACAATGTTACCAATCATGAGAGCCAAAGATGGTGTAGCAAACAAACTGTTGCCATGTTCATCTGTATGAAGGCCGCACAAGATTTCCACAGCTTCGATAAAGGCATCAAAATACGTGCCATCCAAAAACTCGGACAGCGATGCTCCCCTTGAGCCTGTTGATTGTCTCAGTTGGTCCAAAAGTCTGGCAAGCAATCTCATTCGCATAGCTATCCTTCTTCGTCCTTTAAGACCGATTCTTTTCAGTTGTGTTGTGCCAAACCTAAGAATGAGTGCATCAGCTTTGACTGTCGCCAGATTTCTGTCTCTTCTCATCCTGTTCAACACACCATACTTGAAGTTTTTGTCAACATGGCTGTCTTCTGCGTCAATTGCGCCATCCAGAAGACTTCGTGAACTGTCAACCAAATCACCTGACTTTGCCTCAACAGATGTTCTGACACACGGACAAACGTGGCGCCATAAATCGTACATGTAATAAAATCCGTAGCAATGTACGCACGGAAGGTATTTTTCTGGATTCTGTTCACTATTCGATCGCCTAGCAACTATTAGCTCGCCACTGGCTTTCCTTAGTACATCAACGTTGTGCAGAAATGACCCCAAGTTCTTAAGACGTTTCAGGCCTTGCTGTCTAGCACTCCCTGTCTTTGCCATTACCTGCGCTATCAGGTAGTTATCGGAATGTTGTCTCTGAAGATGCCTGGACAACCACAGTACTTTTTGCCGACAAACAAAACAGCAAAGTTTCTTGTCCCTAATGCGTTTTCCATCAATCTTTCTAGCCACTCCAATTGTAATACGTCTGAACTCCACTTTTTCCCCATCATCACCACGGTGTGTGTGCTCATGTCTTGAGTGGTGTGATATTTTAACCTCTGCATGTCTTTTAGTACTTCCAATAAGGTGACTTGTTCCCTTAGTGCTGCATTTTATGGCCATCTTAGCACTGCTGTCAACAATGCTGCAACTTGACAAGACATGCTTCCTAATCAGATACTGGCCCATCTCTGCATCAACAGATTTGTTTGTTTGTTTGTTTCGACCACTGCCATCGCTGATGGCAGTGCGGTTGTGCCTCCGAGTTGGTCTAGCATCTCTGACAGCACTTCGACCACTGCTGACACTCCAGCTGCTGCCAGTTTGGCTGTGACTACGACTTGGTTTAGAAGTTCTGACAGGACTTCGATCACTACGGGCACTTGCACTGCTGCCAGTGCGGCTGTGTCTCCGATCACTACGGACACTTCGACTACTGCTAGCGCGGCTGTGTCTCCGACTTGGTTTAGAAGTTATGACAGGACTTCGATCACTACGGGCACTTCCACTGCTGCCAGTGCGGCTGTGTCTCCGATCACTACGGACACTTCGACTACTGCTAGCATGGCTGTGTCTCCGACGTGGTTTAGAA
>Ga0209255_1000121_pt1 | contig 14827 bp, 1 predicted proteins | sample WorMetvaBAHAMAS2_FD_187394 | JGI IMG/M metagenome (GOLD analysis project Ga0209255, IMG submission 187394) | Marine gutless worms symbiont microbial communities from Max Planck institute for Marine Microbiology, Germany - Olavius vacuus... | ecosystem: Host-associated > Annelida > Digestive...
CGCGGAGACGCACTTCTCCCCTAAAACTGACCCACCCCATCTTTTCACTCTTTCAGATTGTGCAACGTTGTGCGGCCATCTCGGCAACTGCTGAGTTCTTTTTTTTCAAAAAAAGAAGCCAGAAAACGTAGGATTGGATTAACGTTAAACTAATATCGAGAACATGTAGACATATTTCATATCGACGACGTATGTCATCAAGATGAACGAATTTATGTAATTAGTATCGCAATATCTTCTGTCTAATCGTAAATTAAATATCTTGAGACTAAGTTTATTTTTAGCAAGACGAAACTTCCTACATTGCGTCACCATTCCCGCTGGGCAATTTCGGATATCCAGCCGCCAGTCTGACCAAGTCGACAGACGTGAAGTTAGCGACTTGTTGAACTCCAATCCTGTAATGCAGAAGCAATTCCACAGGCATGTTATTGTAGATTTACAGCATTACACTGGCATTACGACTAAAAAGAGACCAAAATCAGCCATAGAATACAATATTTTTACGCCAGGTTAACAAAAGATCTAACAATGCAACAGTGCATGCCACCATATCGGAGATAATACAGCACTTGCCATTTTTAGCAGTTAGCACACAATTAGTTCTTAGTTCTGTTACGACCTCCTTCCCTCCTAGCCTTCTAGTCCCTAGAATTTGAAATTAACCACGTGATGTGTAAAGTGGAATAATTTACTAAGAACGAGAAAAGTGACAAAACACATATAGCAGTGCAATAGGCCTACACTACAGTTAATAATATCCGCTCGATAAAAGAACATAACAACAACACGGTCTATAGTGCTATTTGGCCTAGGGGTACGGTGAAACGCTGGGGGACTAGGGCAAGTATTAAAATGTTTATCTTCATTGTTTACACACACCATTCTGTAACAAATGGGCCTACTTACGACAGGACGTCGAAGACGGACGAACAGCAAGTCAATGAATTGTCGAAACAGAAAGTGTTGACGGCGTTCGCAACCCATCGCAGAAACATCGATAGACGACCTATAACCTGTGTAATACAATCCTATCGTTGTATCAAACTGAGCTCATCCGTTGTTTATTTCGCAGTTATTACTTAATTGGCAAATTATGATAGTTTTTTAACGCCTGCATCTGGTCTCCAAAATTATTGTAGTTTTACTTTATAAAATATGAATACAGTGCCACTCACACGGTAAATTACCCAAGACCTTTTTCCACATAAGGTAATAATAATAATACTAATACTAATGCGTCCATTTCTACAGCACAAAATAAACTGTCCTCAGTTGTATTAGGACGCTATAAGTCATTAGGTTGGTATTAATGTGTGTTTAAAAATAGATATAATAAAGGAGCCGTTTAACTATTGGCTTGAAGGCTGTCTGCGTCACAGCCGTATGCTAATGTACGCCAATAGCTAAAGGCGTGAGCTGTAGTGATAGCGGGGCAGGTGTCTTCTATTGAACGTTGAATCAAGACGTGTCCGTTCTTGTGTTGGGTTGGTGTGTTACGAGAGAAACAAGAGGATCGAGCACGGTCCAAACGCTACAGCTCTACGCGTTGTTCTTACGACAACTCAAGTCCACGTCGCACTTAACACAACTTAATACCAACGAAGGACACCAACTTGACAGTTGCACTCACGGCAGTTCAAACAAACATGTCTGTAGTTTTCAGGCAAAAGTCTGCAGAGAAACGGACGCAGAACGAATGTTGGCTGGCAAACTGTTCCACACAAGAGGATCAGCGACCGCAAAGTTACGTGTGCCGAGTACAGTCTTGATTCTTGGAACAACGAGACATAGACTGTCAGCAGACTGAAGGTGCCGTCTACCCGCCACAGTTGTGACAGGCAATCGAAATGCAGTAAAGTACTCCCAACCACATTTCGTATGCTATTTAATACTGACTGCCTTGGCCTGGCCTTGCGCTGTGCTGAAAGTCCTTGGCCTTCGTCTTGAGTTCTCTGGCATTGGTCTTGTGACCTGTGGCCTTATTAGCATCATCATTAAAGTAGTTAACTACACGTCTTTGGAAAACTGATCACCGACATTCATCAGCAGATCTTTAACTTCTTCAGAGAGTTTGCCTATCTTCTCTTCGTCGAACATGACGAACGCATCCCTCAACGCCGTTTCACTGTCCGTACCGTGTAGCTTCTCGCCGAACAGTGTCAGGAAATGCGTTAAGTTTCTCTGGACACTCTGCCAACATCTCTTTGAATCACCTTCGGGTCGGGCTCCCACCAATGGCAAGTATTTTCTGTCTCTTCGTCTCTGTAATCCAAGTTAGATCGGATTAACGCTCTCCCAGACGTGGCTTCTAAGCCTTTGGTTGCCGACTGCGGCAATGTGTTGTCTACCCTACAGCAGCGGTGTTATAATCAGCAGTTGGCACACGCCAGGCGAGGCTGCTGTTACAATTTTCACCATCTAGGTTGCTGTCTTACTTCTCTAGCCAGCCCGTGCAGAGCCGCCTGGGGAAGTTTAGAAACAGACTGCCTTGGCTTGATGCCGCGATTGGAGTTTAGGCTGGCATGTAGCGTTGTTTCTGGCTGACTGCTGCACATTTTCTCTCTCAGCGTAGGCCTAGCCTACCTGTTTATATGCCAGTTTGGTTTTGTCTGCTGTTATAGGGTTCTAGTATTAGGCCTACTTGTATATAGTTGACATACGTTTCAGTCTATAGTCTGATTTAACGTACAGTGCCTGATAGACAATAATGATATTTTAACACAACCACCATGAGCCTACATCGTCTATATCGCCTTTAATTTGCGGCATATCACTGACAACCCTATTGTTACGTTTTGTGTTCTTATTTTTCAAATGATTTGCTATTTGTTATAACGGTGAATACTTTTCTGTTTGCCGTGGTATAACTCTACATCCGTTTCAAGTTGGTCGTACATTTATTTCTTTCGATATTTCATTTTGAGGCATTAAGTTATAACTTTCCACCTAACTATCCAAGTATATAATTATGATGTGGGTAAAGAGGCTCTGCCTTCACCCATAATAACACTACTACTAGTACTACTACTACTACTACTACAACTACTACTATTGTGGGCACTTCGCGTCATTCCATTCATCTTCACAAATGTCAGCGGCCGTTTTCCCTGCTCACAACTTGGCTGAGTCGATCATTGCTGCCCAGTTCTGTGTTGTTGTTGGTAGACAGAGTTTGTTAGATCCATCTGATACCCTGTTTGCCTATACTCTACCTCTACGTCTTTTTCTTACTGCATGGCCACTATATCTACTCTTCCCATTTAAGCAAAGTCGTTTTTAGCTCTTCGGCATTTCTTGCAGTGTGTGTTTGTCGTATCGGCGTACGACTATTCTTAATGGGAGGCGATGTAATGAAGATTGAGCGTTAGAAGCTGATTTGTACCTGCTTAACCTCAGAGGAAAGCTCCTCGATTTGTTTACTCATTATTTCTCTTCTCACAACGATTGCGTCAGAAGTCCTTGTCGCAGTACGTCTAACACGTGATCGACCGCGTGATGAAGGGATGTTTGTATTGAAGACTCGCTATTCGAATATTGGACCTTTGTTAGCCATCTACTGCTGTGTTCGATTGGCGTACTAGGTTCGGTTCAACTCGAGTCACGTGATATGTGTGTGTGTTGCCTATAGGCTTGAAACTTAGTTGTATATAAGCGAATGCATCGTCGAAATACTGCGTTGATGGACTTTGGTTTGGTGTCAGCTTGACTGCGCCAGCCGAAATGCTTGAGTGAACAGATTACAGAAATTGAAAAGGGAAGAATTGAGTTATGCTAATTCCCCAAATTACACACTGATAGAACATCTCAGCGCTGTAATAAAACTGTTTCATCTAAATTTGCAAACTTCATATCTACCTTTGCAGTGTCAGATCTCGAGAAGGTGACTAAAGAGCCTTCCGACGATTCCTCTTCATTCACTGAAAAGTAAAAACTACATGTAATAAGCTTCGTAGGCCTATTCAGTCACGTGTATTCATACTAATAACAGTGACGTCCCGGTCTACTTATGGCACAACACTATAAAACAACAGCGTATAACAAAGTTGTAAGCGTAGCGATGATAAGGTGAAGTGTACGATGACTGTGCTACTAACAACATTAATACATTACAGCCAAAATCGAGAGCCTGTTGATAAAATATAATGCAAAGAATTGCAGATTACGGGAGTATTTGGACAATATTGAAACATCTTGGCGGTTAACATATGAATAAAAACAGGAGTTATTTGAAATTGTTCAAATTACAGAAGAGAAAATGATATCGAACGACCGCTTATATTGAGGGCATACCTGGACAAGTTGATAATTTACAGAATCTTCTATCAGTGATTGCTGGACCGCAATATTCTGGCGATGACAGCAGACACTGTCTGGTACGTTCTTGAACTCCAGTGTCACATGACCTAGAACACGGGGTCCAGTCGGACCATGCATCCCATGATGCAGCGGTAGTTGTTCCTTCGCTAATGTCCGACAGTTGTGTAACTGCAACCTTTGTGATAGTCACTGAGGCGCGGAGTGTGGTCCTGTCTGTCGTACGATCACCAGGTTGTGAAATGTATGCCGATGTTTCAGTAGCACTTCGTGTCTTTCCACTTGCACCCAAGGCGCCGGATGTGATACTATGTGTCATACGATAGCCAGGTTGTGAAATATACGAAGATGATTCAGTAGCGCTTCGTGTCTTTCCACTTACACCCAAGGCGCCAAATGTGGTCCTGTGTGTCGTACGATCACCAGGTTGTGAAATATATGCCGATGTTTCAATAACACCCCGTGTCTTTCCAGTTACACCCAAGGCGCTGAATGTGGTACCCAAGGCGCTGGATGTGGTACTATGTGTCATACGATCACTAGGTTGTGAAATATATGCCGATGTTTCAATAACACCCCGCGTCTTTCCAGTTACACCCAAGGCACTGGATGTGGTACTATGTGTCATACGATCACCAGGTTGTGAAATATACGAAGATGATTCAGTAGCACTTCGTGTCTTTCCACTTGCACCCAAGGCGCCAAATGTGGTCCTGTGTGTCGTACGATCACCAGGTTGTGAAATATATGCCGATGTTTCAATAACACCCCGTGTCTTTCCAGTTACACCCAAGACGCTGGATGTGGTACTATGTGTCATACGATCACCAGGTTGTGAAATATACGAAGATGATTCAGTAGCACTTCGTGTCTTTCCACTTGCACCCGAGGCGCCGGATGTGGTACTATGTGTCACACGATCGCCAGGTTGTGAAATATACGAAGATGATTCAGTAGCACTTGGTGTCTTTCCACTTACACCCAAGGCGCTGGATGTGGTCCTGTGTGTCATACGATCGCCAGGTTGTGAAATATATGTGGATGTTTCAGTAGCACTCCGTGTCTTTCCACTTACACCCAAGGCGCTGGATGTGGTACTATGTGTCATACGATCACCAGGTTGTGAAATATATGTGGATGTCTCAGTAGCACTCCGTGTCTTTCCACTTACACCCAAAGCGCCGGATGTGGTACTATGTGTCATACGATCACCAGGTTGTGAAATATATGCCGATGTTTCAATAACACCCCGTGTCTTTCCAGTTACACCCAAGGCGCTGGATGTGGTACCCAAGGCGATGGATGTGGTACTATGTGTCATACGATCGCCAGGTTGTGAAATATGTGCCGATATTTCAGTAGCACTTCGTGACCTTCTACTTACACCTTGCGACTGCTGGACCGAACTGGTCGCAGCTGTTATCGGCATACTGGCAGTCGTTATATCACGCCCAGCAGTATGAGCCGTTGCGTGGTCCGCCGTTACCCCGTCGGTTTTCACAGTAGTTCGATCCTCAGGACCAACCACGTCCGTTACCATTAGTATGCGTCTGACGTTCGTTCCACAGACGTCGACAACAGTAGCGTTTATGGTGCAGACAAGGAGTCCGTGAAACCAATCGGGCGTGGTAAACAGTACATTGCCGAAGTCGGTTTTTTCGAGATAATACACACCGTCGGACCGCCGTCGCCCGGCGCTGAGAACAGTATCATTCGGTACGCACGCAATTTTTACCGAAAGACTTGTTGCAGGTTCAGGCCGGGAAGACCTGGCACTGACGAATACGACCAGTGAGTCATTGTGTACAGTGTCGCTGTACGAAACTTCGAGAATCGGCGGCTCACATGACAACGTCAAGTCGAGACTACAGTTGTAACCTGCATAGCCCGCGTCACAGATACACACACCTCCCGAGCCACACTGACCTCTACCAGAACAGTTCGCCGGACAGTCCGTCGGTACGTAGACGTCAACCGAGCCGGAAGTATCCACAGTACCCGAATTACCGACGTTGTCTGTACTTACACCAACGACGGTGTGTCGGACATTTTCAGGCAGCTCGACGATCACCACAGATTGAGTGATATCTGACTTGATTAGCTTCAGAGATCCGTCGACTACAAGATAAAGGTCCACTGACTTTACACCTGAGCCCACGTCTTCTGTTACTATATTAACTAACGCACCGTCGATTAGCGTAGATACATTCATGGAAACAGTTCCAGCTGTTTTGTCAACAGTATGAAAAATGGTCGACGTGTCAATATGCGGGTTTTCGTCAAACACTATATTGGCGTTTTCTGTTATTCTTGACAGCGATTGGGCACTACGTTTAATATTAATACTGAAAGTTACATAGCCTTGACCGTTTGTTCCATTGTTCGGCGGAAGAAATCCAACGAGAGGATTGCTGGGCGGCAAACCAGTCAAAGGGTCAATCGACCGCAATAGCCATATAGCTTCCTTGGTTATGGGATCGATGAAAACATGTACTTCCACAAACGTTCCGGTTTTATCGGTCGCATCAATTCTGCTCAGGTGAACACGTGAACTTCGAAATTGGAAGTCTTTTTCGTATACGTCAAATTTAACCAAGCCTACCTTAAAGGTGCCAAGTTCAAGATTCGAGTCGATCGGACAACGGATGATAACCTTCTGGGCTGGAGCCGTAGCATTGGGATTATTTTCAAATTCGATTTTGTACACAAGACTCTGGTCAGCAGAAATGTAATTGGCGTCACCGTAGCCGACTGGTCCAGTAATTTCATTGGGATCAATAGATCTCACCCATCGTATAAAGCCATTTTTTATCAAATCAGTAAGCTTTCTGTTGTCGGTGTGTTTCGACAAATAAACGTCAAGAGCAGCTCGAGATAGATCATAAAATGGACGAAGTTCTTTTGGTATAACATTAACAGCGCCACTTTCCAGCGCATCCAGTAAATCTCCTCCGGTTAGGAGAGTTGCAACAAAGCTAAATACGAATTTGCTTGAAAGAGAATCGAATGGATTAACTGACGTGATTGCACTATTCAATGCACTTGTACCTGTTGCTTTAGCAAATTCACGCCAGTCAAACTTATCTCCCGAAAGGTGCAGTTTCCATAGATAATTATTAGCTCCTTTAATGCCTCCTATCACAGCTTCTTTGCCTATTTTATATAGCAAAGTCCTTCCCACAAGTCCAACCGCCGGTAATATAGGGACTAGCCCATTAGTGTCTTTGAATATCAATGGACTGTTAATTGCATACGTGTATGGATTTATGGGACTTCCGAACACTCCCGTTGGATCGGGCGATATGAATCTACCATGTTCCGAATCGTAAAGGCGATTTCGTATACGAACGATGTTAGCGGTCTCTGAAACTACTGGAATGCCGTAGAGGCCAAGAAATCTAAATTTGTTGACATCATCCATAGACAGTGACAATTCACGTCCAAATGGATCGTAGTTATAACTCGAGAGAATTTCTCCAGTTTGGCTTCCTGTCTGTATTGTTGATCCATCACCGTCGAAAACATAAAACACGGCGTCATGGATATCAGCTGACTCCAATGAGGCAATCAGTCCATGTTCTTGCCCGTAATGCATCCTTTTAATATGGCCGGATTCAGTTTGTTCTGCTAGTATATTTGTCCCATATGTTCCAAACGGATCCACCAAATACTTTGTGTACTTACCGTCTGAACAGGTCTTAGCTGAAACTGCTCCAAACACATCATGTTGATAACGACAAGTGATGTCTCCTGCCGTAACTGTTGTACAATGGCCCAGTTGATCATAAGCAAATCGTTCAACATACGTTCTTGTCCCCATACCTGTTGATTTGCTAAGCAAATTGCCATTCACATCGTAGGTAAAATTCTCAGCATTTCCATATTTCGTGTACTGATGTAGAGAATTCGTGGTATAAAACGATTTGTCAGTTGCAGTTTGTTTATACTTCCTGTTTAGGTTCGAGCTGTATTCAATATTTTCATACTCGTCGCTGAAAGGAGACCGCCATTCAATCAGTTGACCGATAGCATCATATCGGTATTTCCAGACACCTTCTTGCGTTTCAGTCTCAACGCGATTTCCCCACTCATTGTGCACGTACGAATAATATGACATCAAGGTACCATTAGGAAAGAAATTCCGCAACTGCTGTAGCCGAAGTGACCCGTTCTCGTATGTATATTCTGTGTACATCCCATTACCAAGTTGCTTCTTCGCTATCTGTGAATGCTGTCCATATTCGTAAACAGCAACAACTGAGCCACTGGCATCGACAACTTTGGACAGTCGACATGAACTGTCATACACGTAACTGCTCTTGTAGCCGGTATTCGATGTAACTGAACTTCGCTGACCACACTCGTTGTATGTGTATCTGAGTGAGGTACCGTCAGGATATACGACCGATATTGGAAGTCGTTGTCTGTTATATGCCAAGGTGGTTGTGCCGCCGTCCGGTGCTGATACAGCAGCCAGCAAGCCATCAGAGTTATGACCGTAAACGTAGCGCCCGGACGATGTCTGAACAACGCTGAGATATTGCTTGTCGTCGTAGCTGTAGGTTATGCGAGATCCGTCTCGCAGAGTGGCAGATGTACGTTGTCCTTGATCGTTATACGTGAACTTTTGTCGTTTCCCGTCTCTGAAGCCAACTGATGACACGCGATCACCCGTATACGTCGCACTGTAATATGCAGACTGTGTGTCGCCTATGCTCCTTACCCTGCCATCCGGTCGCAGTTTCACTACTAGCTTTTCGTCGTTGGCGTTTGCTATGAAGTATGTCCGCGAACTGCGATCAAATGAATGAGTTTGTTTTAGCTCATCTCCAACAGTGACGTATACCTCGTCTCTAACATTATCTCGCCGGATGTTGACCGGTAAACCGTCGTCTGCAGAGTTCTCTATCAGTTTTCCACTAAGACCGAACACAAATAATGACGACAGGTTCTGAGGTAAAACCGTCCTTTCGATGCTTCCGTCGCAATGGCGATGAATACGAAGTTCCTGAAGGATATCGTCGCCATAGTAATCAACAGTTTGTGCCATTAAATGCATCACATCGTACGTGATCTCTGTTCGTCGCTGACCTTTAACAATCAGGCTCAGATCGCCCTCTGCAGTGTACTGATACTCAGTAACACTGTCACCAGCTACGCTTGTCAAATAGCCATCATCGTTGTAACTATAATAAACTTTAGACAAGACGACTCCTGATTGCATCAGTTCAGTGCTGGAAATGAAGCCATTGCTGCCATATACAAGGTTAATCGTGCTACCACTTGAATGATGCGTTAATCTAACTGGCATATTGTTGACGTCGTACGTTATACTGATAAAGTCCACTTCGGTTTCATCTGTAATTCTCTCCAACAAGCCGGAATTCATGTCGAACACGTATGAGACGCCCTTAGAGATGTATGTCGCAGTCGTGTTGTTTATCTTAATACGATCATTGGGTAAACGATGATTAGAATATAAGCGGCTGTCGTCCATGCTGGTAAAGGTAAACTCTTGCCGTTGCTTTATGAGACGAACACTGTTTGCATGTACGCTGACTGCCATTTCCAGCATGGGTGATGACCAACTCCTTCCAAAGAGTCCAACTGATTTGCGAACGGTGAGCTGTTGAGGATAGGTGCGTACAATGCGCAAAATGAGCGAGGACGAATATGAGCGGTCCTCAACATCGACCGATTCCGACAGAACTAGACGTGGTACTGCTCCGTCAGCCACTCCCACAAAATGGCCGATAAGATTGTCGACTGAATTCATGGCAGCGTAATGCTGTGTAAAGCGACCGTTGATCGTACGTAGTAAACTTGTCGGCTCACTGCCGAAGCACCGCTCGACGTTTCTCCACACGATGTCCCATACGTCGTCGGCGACATTCGACGGTTTAAGTTCCAGTTTAAATTTCCTCAGAATCGCCAGAACCAGTTCGTCTTTGGCAACGTACAAAGAAATGGGTACATCGCCCACGAAGTCCTCGTCATCTGGGATCGCACGGAATGAGTATACCGCAGTAGATTTCGGCAAAATAATAGATGGGGGACGATTTTTATTCAGAGGAAAAAAGAGAATATTTTCAGACGGCAAGACGCCTACATCTGACTGCGTTGAAAGCAGTTTAATATTTTGTTCTGCGGTAAGTAATAACAGCGGCATCGATACATCTGAATAGCCAGCATTATCTATTTTCACATCTATGATACCTGGCCGACCAGGTCGTAGTGCTCTAGGCGTCACAAGGTCGACTTGAAGTTTTCCTTCAATTGCTAGTCCAGACACGACCACGGCATCTTTAAGTTCATAGCTTCGATTGCGACCAACATCTTGTAGCAGCACATCGTACGTTCCAGCGGATAATTCACGTGAATTGAATGTAGCATACGCCTCCTCCGATGTGTATCGATAAATCTGCGTCGCTGCGGTTTGTATCTGGGAATCATTCGTTAAGAACGCTCTTAATTTTCTGCCGAACAAAGTTCCTGATATTCTTATAGAAGCCGTGGCACCTGCTGTTGCCAAAAGAGACGGATATACACCAGTCACTTCAAATTTTGCCTCCTTAACTGAAAGGGAAACCTGGTAGGATTGCTTAAACGCTGCGCTGGCACTTTCGACTAACAAATAGTAATCGCCAGATTTTGTGTACGGCAAGTACACGGTTTGCTGTGTTGTCCCAATCTGCCTATAAGCTACATCATAGTCGTATGTTTCCGGTGGGCTATTTCTTTTGATGAACAGCCCGTGATAGGCCAGTTCGTACAACGTGTTTAACCTGACTATCAGTCCAATTCCAACTGGAATGTTTGTCAACTCAAACGACCTGTCTTCATTAGTGTTGAAGTCGTACGTCTTGTTCTCACCGATGCTAATCGTAGGAGGATTGACAGACATGTTCAATACACTGACACCGATATTGTTTAGCAAGTTGTAATCTTTAACATTGCTTCTTGTTCGTACAATGCTCTTGTAGGAGCCCTTAGCTACAGGTGGAATTTTTCCAGTATTTTCGTATATGGAAAAATCGGCAGCAGAGCCTTTCTGATCAAGACTGAAAAGACCACAGAGAGGTCCAACGACAGTTACGTCAGTTATGTGCCATACGTCGTCGGAGGAAAGATACACGGAATCACATTTATAACCGAAAGTGGCTATGCTTCCGTTATTTGCAACGGTCCACTGGAAATTGACATTTTCCGAATAAGTGGCGTTGGTCACTGAGCTGGTTATGTTCATTACCACCAGGTCAACCGCTGGTAAAACTACAATTTCGGTCAATTGGTAGTCGTTGTTGTTATCGAATGATGACTCGAAAACTTCTCTGCGAACATTTGCCGTAACGATGAAGTAGTAAGAAATAGCCGGCAAATCGAACGGGATTACGAAGGAAATTTTATGTGTGTATCTTTCCCCTTTGTCCAGTGTACGCGGTCTTAGCGCCGTCTTCAATGCAATGTCGAATGGATCGATCAACGTTTCATGACTGAGGTAAACAGCGTCGTACCAGATTCCAGAAGCGCTAGCGTTGCCTACGTTGCTAACAGTAAACTTCAATTCGTACATCTGACCTGACTGAACACGTATTGTGCTCATATTTCCAGTTAATGAGATCTCTAAGTCTGGAAGTGGTCCCGGCTGTACATCAATAGTTGTGTTTAGATGCACTGCTCTGTCGCTTGATCTTAATCTTATTGGCAAACGGTCGTTGACGTCAGTTATAACGTACACGTATGTTGGGCCACGAATGGAATAAGGCAACAGACCGCCGAAACTTTCACTGTAAGACGCGCCGATTTTTAACTGATAATTGTTAATGACCGAGCTTATCAGAAATCCAGAAAACAATACCTGTTGTTTGGTTGCACCTGGTGTGGAAAATACAAATAATGAATCTTTCCACGTTGACGATGGCAAGTCTGCTTCACCTGTATTTGTAACAGAATAGTTTACTGACAGCGTTTCACCGCTGTTAAATATCGACTGTTTCAAGGGCTCGATGGAAACTGAGAGGTGCGGAGATGGTCCGGCTGGAATGTATACACCGGAGGACACTTGCAATGCGTTGTTGTCCTCTCCTCCGATTTCAGTAACGTTGTACGCCGAATCAACTTGGACTGCAATTTGAAAATGGCCATATATAGCTGGACTCAGAACCATTGTTGCCGAGCTTGCGTACGTGTCTCCGAACGAGAGTCTCCTGATACCGGTAACGTAGGTCGTGAGCACGGCACTTCCATCAAAGTTCACCAGCGATATTCGATCAGTCCAATTCATAGGCTTATCCATGCTGTTACCCACATTTATAACCGTACACACCACGGATAGAAGTCTAGCAGCGAACAGCGAGCTGATCTGATAACCGCAAGATGTGGGCTGAAAGTCCGGTGACGGCGGCGTGCTGATTGCTAGCGGCATTTCCATGTAGTTGTTGCCTCGGTTAAATTCCACGCCGACATTTCTACTTTCGTACAACGCAGTCGTTACTCCAAGTCTATGCGATCCAGCAAGATTGTTGGGAATTGTCACGTTCAGTTGTCGTTCATAGTTCTGCCGTGGCTGGAAGTCATCCGAAAAAGAGATGAGCGTGCGTGACAAAGAAATTTTCGTGCCAGATTCAGTCGTTAATGTAATTTCATCAAACCACGACAGCTGATGCCTACTTGCTATATTTCCAACATTTTCTACAGTCCACGTGACTACTATGATTGATCCTGATTGCGCATGATTAGTAGCGTTGACACTTTTAAGAGCAATATCAGGTACTCGTTCCTGCAAATTCACCCGCTCAATCAACATATAGTTATTACTCTCGTTGACTTCAAGAACTTGATTTCTCGAGTCAATCGACACATAAACGTTGAACAAGCCCACGAGAGATGAAGAAATATACGTCGTCAGATTTGAAACCAGGCGATTTTGAAAGAAACTGTTTGGCGAGAAAAATGATATTAGTTTGACTGTTGTTTGAGAAGTGGACAGCATGACTTCGTTCTCCCAGGATGCGATTTGTGGCTTTCCAGGACCGTTGTTCAACAAAGAGATGCTCAGTGCCATGTAGTTTCCTGTGCCGTTTTCGATTATAACTGCTGAACTCGGTCCTAAAGTTATATCAGGGAGTATTTGATTTATTCTCATTAACACAGTTTCGTCATTATTGTCATTTGACTGGAACTCAAATACTTCATTAAAAACGTCCGCCATTACTGTGACATTGTAATCTCCACTTCGTGCAGTGGGAAGAACTATGTATTGAAACAGGGACACATAAGTACTATCATGTGCAAACTGCTCTCTTCCTGGTATATACTGATTCTCTGCAGAGAAAATTGTGATACCATCCGTAATCGATGTTATTTTAACGTCGTCTCTCCACGAGTATTCAAACGGTTCTCCAGAGCCAGCATTTCTAATAACAGCAAGAATAGCAAGAGTATCACCAGTTGTCGCTACCTTCGGAACAGTAATATTTGACACAACCAAATCTGGATACTCAGACAATGTTATCGAAATTTGCAGCGCGAAATCGTTGTCACTTTCATCAGTGTGTTCAAAAACATCGTCATATATATCTGTGCTGACAATAATGTAATAGTCCCCGTAGATAGCGTTTGGTATTTTCACAGAAATTGAAGTCACGTATTGCTGACCCGAAGCCAAGGCACCGTTGTGAACTCTGGTCGTTAAGTCCTGATCATCAATGCTTCTTTGGTCATCTACCGAGAGAAAAAGTCGGTCATACCAACGTGCGACTTGCGTTATTCCAATTCCAGAATTTTCAATTGTTATCCTTACCGTTGTCTCCCGTCCGGAGTGTATGAATTGATCAACTTTGATCGCTGACTTTACCTGTAGATTTGGAGGCGGAGTTAATTCAACCTGTATCGGTTGAACTGCCAAACGGCGATTGTTTGCAGTGGAGAAGTCTTCGATATGTCTACGTACATCGATAACGACAAACACGTAGAAATTACCGATATCTGATGGCCGCAGGTTAACATCGTCGCTAAATGTGTATCCATCTTGTGGATCTACGTACCTGTGCTGGTGGGAGACTGTTGTCTGAAATGCATCGCTGAACTCTGATGATCGACTCAAGTAGACAGCATCATCGTATACTGACGTTGAGTGGCTTGTACTCACGTTCCCGATATTTTCAACTACCCACTTTACCGTAAATGACGACCCCGAAAATGCCTTTGGCGGAACCTGTACGCTTATCACTGACAGATCTGCATAGCTCTCGGTTTGAAATCCCCACGTTGGGCTCGAAATTTCTCGCGTGCCGTTACCAAATGGAACAATGTAACCGATTCGCCAAAGATATCTGGTATTCGGATACAACGTATCGGCGAAAGTGTACGTTCGTCTCCATAGTGGAACGAACGATGTTGGTGTTTCCGGTTCGGTGGAACCAAATTGCCAAACGTATACGCTGAACCCTTGCGACTGAGGAAATAACGGCCATCCTAACGTTGGAGAGAGACCGACATGCTCTTGTCC
>Ga0209255_1000122_pt1 | contig 14809 bp, 7 predicted proteins | sample WorMetvaBAHAMAS2_FD_187394 | JGI IMG/M metagenome (GOLD analysis project Ga0209255, IMG submission 187394) | Marine gutless worms symbiont microbial communities from Max Planck institute for Marine Microbiology, Germany - Olavius vacuus... | ecosystem: Host-associated > Annelida > Digestive...
CTGAAGGAGTCTCTGCTGATGGTAACGTTACCATCAGCAGAGACTCCTTCAGGCGTTCACTGAAGACTTTTCTATTTTCAGCTTACTTGTGTATATAGCACATTAGATCTTTCTGGACGATGCGCTCTACAAGTTTACTCACTTACTTACTTACTTACTTAATTTAAGTCCTGTACTCGTAGGTGAATGTAGGGCTTGGAGCTGAGCTCAGACTCTAGGCAGTGAGCTTGCAGGTGATATTTATCATAAACCCAACAGGTGTGCAGTAACTTTCCCAGCCGTGGGATATTACCGCCGTTAGATCAGTACCAAAGTATACTGCTTAATGACAGAGGCACTCAGATGTGAATAGTGCTCAGTGTCAATGCTTGTGGCTGGGAGTTGAACCATCGCTCTCTTCTAATTGTGAGTGCTGCCATGCTTGGGAAAAAGGAGACCAAATTATTTACTGTAATATTTTCTATAAAACACTGGCACTTTTGATGAAATTTGGTGCATAGTTTACTTAATATAAATTTGCTGTAAAAGCACGTAAACATTTTCCACCTCACCTGAATACTGTCTGTACACTACGGTACCTTGTGAAACTTGAAATGCTCATCATGCATATGATACCATTGAGTTGTTAAAGAAACTCCAGAATTTATCCCACTTTAACTGTGGCATCCAAATTTGCCAGATTTGATTACAACCTGTGGGGAATATTTATAAACAATATCACTTTTACTAGTGAGGAATATATTGCAAGAGAAGGTCACAAAACGTGCTCACTGTACACTTTCTCTTGCAGTATTCCCCAAACGCTGTAATCAACTGGATTCAAATCCCGGACACACAGTATACATAGAAGTCGTTAGTCAGTGACTGTGGAATGTACCGTTATTGTTCTTTTAGGGGGACACCGGGACAGTGCGAGAGTGTTTAGTTACTGTGACTGCGTTCAGGTGCGATGGAGAACTGGGGTCTGGTGACGTACCGCGAGACAACACTACTCATTGATGCGGCTCAGTCCTCGGCCGCCGCGAAACAGACCGTCGCTCTGGTTGTTGGTCACGAACTTGCTCATCAGTGGTTCGGCAACTTTGTCACTATGGCAAGTGACATTTTGTGTCCAGGACACTCTTTGTAGTGCTCTGTAAGTAAGTAAGTAAGTGCCTAAAAGCAACACTCAGAGGTTAAAAGGTCAAAGTTCAAGGACTCGACGAGATCAAATATGGGCGGAAAAACAATTTGTGAATTTTGAAGGTCATGCGTTCAAACGTCATAGTCGCGTTACACATTATACAGCCTTTTTGGTGAATGAATATTGGTCGATGGTTTGTTGTCAAGGATTATCTACTTTATCATTCTTATTTGTGTGCCAGAAAGACATGCAGCTTGTAAAAAAATTCTGCTGAGGCATTCTTGAGTGTCTTATGCAGAGAGCTTTGGGTTACCAGTACTTGGCCTGATCTGCAGTGAACACAGATAGTGGGCCGGTTAAATGAAAACGAAACATTTACGTGGAAAAAATACAAATTATATATTGGTTGGTAGTGCTCTAAGCTATACATGCAGGGAACCGTGTTATCTATTCAGACAGCGATGAGCACGATCCGGCACCATTGTGGTGTTTCTGTGATTCCACTGCTGTCTACAGATGTCACAACTTACTTTAAACATCGTGAGCTTTCCTCTCTGCTGGTTTGAATATGCAGTTTGTACAATGTGACTTTGAAATATAGGAAGAGTTTGGCTGGATGTGTTTCCCAGCACAACCAGTGAGTTATATGGTTGTGGTGGGAATAGACCTGGTATCATCAGCGATGTGGCTGTTTCTTGTGTTAATTGCTGTAGGATGTCTGCTGATTCTGTTTAAATACAGTTGTTTCTTGTAATTGTGGTTTATGACTGTGACGTGGCTTACTGGCGGATTGTATTTCAGGAATGGTGGACTCACCTGTGGCTGAATGAAGGCTTTGCGTCGTGGATTGAGTATCTGTGTGTAGATTACTGCTTCCCAGAGTATGACATTTGGACGCAGTTTGCCACGTCGGACTATACCCGCGCTCTTGATCTCGATGCTCTGAAAAACAGTCATCCAATTGAGGTACTTTGTGAGATTGCAACTCTGTTTTGTGGTATTGGTGGTATATTGTTCTTCAAGATGAGAGAACCTTTGGGCGTTGTGTTGTGTTGACTTGTGCTGGCAAGAGTTTGATTTCCAGCTAGAGCACTGTTATGTAAAATCCTCAGGCAAGTTCCATGTAGACTGTTTTCTTTTACCAAACAGTGTATCTGGCAGATGGACGATCTGCATCGTCACTGTCGCTGCATGTTCCACGGTCGTTGCACAGGACCATCGGCGATCGCGCCTTCCCTGTTGCCGCGGCATAGGTTTGCAATGCGCTGCCGCCGCCGATCACGTCGCTGCCGTTGCTGGGGGCATTCAAGCGTACACTGAAGACGGAACTGTTCCGCAGATCATACGGCAACGCAAACTATCGGCCACAGCAGTATTGACATTACAGTTGTAGTCTGAGAACATACGTTATAAGAGTGTAATGTACTTACTTACTTACTTACTAATACGTGACACATAGCGGCCCCGAAGCTTTGTTCAAGACTTGCGTCGCGATGAAATTCGTGGATGATGATGGTGATGATGATGCTGTGCCCCGTATCCACGATCTTGCGGTATTTGCCTGGTGTCTTGCTGAGGGCGAAAGAATTGGAGATGAATGCCACCTTATAGGCCTGTACAGCTCATACAGAATCTCATGCATAAATACAGATATAAGGGCCAGTCGTTACATACCTGTATGTGCATTTATGCATTTGCAGCGGAGTAACTTCAGCTGAGTTTTGAATTGTGTATTACTTACCGGTAGCTTTTGAAGTGTGTTTATGGGTTCGACCTGAGTTTATTACATAGCTGTTAATTGTAGGTTTTCATGATCAAATCAGATCTTTACTTTACAACAGAAAGAAAAGAGGGACAGTTAAACTGTCGGTAATTAGCTTTGCAAAATGCGAAAATCGAAAATATGTAAAAAAGAACGTGAAAACACAGGAAATAACATTATTGCAGTGCATACTGGTAAATACAAACAGTGGACTTAACTGAGTAATAAACGGGCAGCTCAACAGCTCGTATTTTTTTTAAAAGCTTACAGTTCTGAAGCTGAAGACCGTTCTGTTCCGGTTGTCATTCTCTGATGCGATCTGACAATGTACTGACAATGTACTGTGCTTTATCTGCATGCCCGTCGCTCAGTGCTAATCTGTCACCATCTACTGGCTGATTTTGTTGACATTGTACGGTGGTCCTGCAGCAGCAGTGCGATAATGCCACCTAAATAATACTCATTTCTATCACTACTACTACTAGTAGTTCAGATGCAGGGACTGTATCATCTGGTAACGAGTTTCAGGCATTGACAGCATGATTTTATCATAACAGTGATGACGTGTGTGAGTGGTTGGTTGACTGTTATAGTGTGAGAGACGGTTGTCTGCAGTGTGGTTTTAATGTCGTGTTTGTTGTGGTGTGAAGGTGGCAGTCGGTCATCCGTCCGAGATTGACGAGATCTTTGATGCAATATCATACAGCAAGGGAGCATCAGTCATACGCATGCTGCACAACTACATCGGCGATGCCGTGAGTAACCCTCGCGGTTTTTGCACGACGAGTGTAGATTCTCTTTTTTCGTCTTGTGTAATGTGTAATGTACTGGCAGCCCCGTCGACCTGTTGATCGGCTAGTTCTATCACTGAACATGTCGTAACCTGTGGACTGGTGAGGATTTTTGATTCACTGCATTAGAGTCAGGCTAGGTTGTGGAGTATGGTTTAGAGTCGTGGTTAGGATTAGGTTTCTCTTAGGCCTAGGGTTGGGAACTGTTGGGACAGAAGGTGCAAAAATGGAGTACTGGCTGCCAGTAGACAATAATGACATTTTTTTTGCAAACACCCATTAAGTTGTATATCCCGAGATGCAGGAGATTATGGTAATATTTTTACAGTTACATGTGCTCCAGATACATGCCCACCAAATCTTAAGATGGGTATGTAGGAGCCATTGAATGGAGTGACCACGAGGAAATACACGAAAAACAACCTTTCACACAACTGTGCTGCACAGTACAGCACAAAGCAGTTCTGATAATCTTCCCTCTTACCTTCTGCTGCTCAGATGTTGTCTGTGTGTGACAGCTGTCTTTTTTCTTTTGATCACACCTTGCAGGTAACAGGTAAGCAGTCTAGGCTGATGGACTAACTGCGTCATCGTGTGTGGCAGGACTTCCGCAAAGGCATGCACCAGTACCTTACACAGCACCAGTACAGCAACACATTCACGGAAGACCTCTGGAGGTCACTGTCCGAGGCCAGTGGCAAACCCATTGAAGACATCATGACCACTTGGACTAAACAGATGGGATTTCCAGTTCTGAAGGTACTGTCAGTCATTGTTGGCTTGGTTATTAGCGTTAGATACTTTCTCTGTTTAATGCACAAAACGTTATTAATTTTTACCGTACGACTGCGTGTAATGTAATGCACGGTATTACGAAGGCCTTTACGTCGGTCTGTCAAACGCGTGCATTGTGACAGAAGAATCTTGTACCCACATTCTTATTGTACCATATGAGAAAACGTTTATCCTAGTTTTCTGACGCGACGAATGGGTAGTGGGGGACGACCCCTTGTACCCGAGATTTTGGGCCAAACTGGCCCCGTTTTAGCAAAAATGCCAATTTTCAATTGATATTCGATCTATTTTTGCTCGTAGCGCCTTAGCCGTAACACCTAGTGAAAAAAGTGTAATTAACAATAATCGGAAGTCCACTACACACTTTCCAATGAGCCTAAGATGAACATTGTACGTTAACCTTAAGCCCCCAAAGGAGGCTAAAAATGCAAATCGGTCGTTTTCCATGTAAAATTGCACTTCACTTAAAGAAGTCTGCTACGAAGTTTCTTTCTGTGAATACAGTCAGCAACAAAGTTGTAAGGCATTCATTACCCCTCATTATCTCTAAGCTGCCCAAAGGGGGCTCAAAAACGCAAAGTGGCTGGTTTTCTTCCAAACTTTGAACAGTAATCTGCAATAACCTCAACACTGTACAAGATGGGATGTCAGTTAGTATTAGTCGCTAATAGGAAGTCTATAAGACTTTCGATTGGTACCGACATCGGTGACCTTGAACGGCGTAATAGCCCTTATTCTGCGTTATTTCACCGAATTCGATAGCTTTGCCTGCCGATCATGTCACTGGTTGAAGATAGACCTATAATGTCCCAGAATATCATCTTCCAGTTATATTTGGCCAAAACTGACCAACGAAGCAGTCACACGGTCACTTTGCGACAGCTAAGATTCTTGTTTAAAGGTGAAATAGTATGCCTTTTCAGGTGATATATCATTACTTGTTATGCCTTTGCCGCTGATTAGCTGCTGAAGGCATTCAGTTTTTGGGCTGTCCGTGTGTCCGTGGTTATATGCTACAAGTTTGTCAACATCTTAACAAACCGCTTGTGGAATTTCATCAGATTTACCACTTAGGTGCAGTTCGGGACAACGGTGAACTGCGTAGATATTGAGGTCAAAAGGTCAAAGGTTAGGGTCACGACCAGACCAAATATGGTCAATTACAGCACGTGGGAATTTTGAGGTTGTGTTTAAACGTCACTATCCTTTCCAGCGAAAGCTTACCAGTGAAAGTTTGCTGTCGTAGATCATCTGGTTTGTTAACATGTCGCTACATTTGATCCACACTGTGGAGTCATGCCCACCAGGGGTTAAACTGAGCCCGAACATGGCGGAACGGCAGTCCAGTAGTTTTTTTGGAAGCAGCTATGGCTGTCTGCCGGTGTCCGACACTTTTGGACAGGCCATAGTCGGAATGCACCGCGCCAAGATGGCACGCATTTTAGTACAGCATTCCATCTTTCAGTTTTGCTGTCAGATATCTTTGAATGTAGTGCACCTGAAAACTCAACAAGACAGTTGTCGTTGCCAGAGGCCTGATTTTCAGCTGCAGGCGGTATGACAGGACATTTATTGAAGTATATGTGTGCCAGAAATTGTGAGAAAGAGTGGGGTTTACCACAGATATTGCAAAAATAAAACGGTAGTTTTTTTTAGTCACATGGTAGTAGTTGAAGTGGCTGTTGTATTGTAGGTGACCGAGCGAAAGGACGGCAATAAACGTGTGCTCACGTTGAGACAAGAGAAGTTCACAGCTGATGGCAGCGCAGACAGTATGTTGTCTTGGTCCTTAACCTTTCGTCACTCTTACCAAATGTGTCTGCTACCTAATTAACTCTTTACACACTGTCATTTGAGGTGTACACCCAGGTTATTGAACCCTTTACACCAAAGTGTGGCTGCAGAAGACCCTTTGTGTATTGTATCGGTCCACTTGTGTTTGCACAGCATTCCATACAGTCTAAATAGTCACGGAGGTGCTATGGTAGTGGGGATTACCATTTTGCAGCCGTGGGACAGGTGTGTTTAACTGTTTATATAGATTCAGGTAAAGACTGAGACAGGTGAGCAAATGTTAATACAGGTGGAGTCTCAGTGTGGTAAGTATGTATTGATGCAGGTAACAACACACAGTGGCTCGTTCCTGTTACTGTGTCGACGGCTTCATCGCCGGAAGAAGCAGTGCACAAGTTCATACTCAGTGCTCCGGAAGAGACGGTGACCGTTGATGGAGTTAAACCAGACGACTGGCTCAAGGTGGTAATAGTAATAATGGAGTATGCATTTTTATTCTGCTGTAAAGCCCCTCAGGACACACGCTTCAAAACTGGTGCCAGAAATCGGCGCCATAAATTCGATGCCAGATTCTGGAGCGTATGTCATACCATCTGGCATTAAATTTGTACTGGCGCCGATTTCTGGAGTTGAATAGAATACTGCACTATTTCTGTGCCAGAAGTCGGTACGAACGGCTTCTCTGATTGGTTGACGGATTTGTTTACATTCATTGCTTCCACTTCCACTTAAATTCTGAATCGTAAAACAATCACTAAAGGCTAAGTTGTTTTGTTGATCGCGTTTCTTTATAGACAGTACGGCATTTTTTGTTATCTTGGGATCTTTAGTGTCATCCTGAGAAATTTTTCCCAGAAACTTGGAAATTCGTGAAAAGTATTCTTTTTGGTTTACTTTTTCGTTTGGTTTGCTAATTTGTTTCTTGAAATTGTAGAATTGAGTTTTGTGACGAAAATGTTAAATTACTAATAAAGTTTTGTTCGCAAAATACTTTTCTGTTTGGTGTTAAGTTGAGTGATTATCACAATCGGATAAAAAGAACTGTATCTCGGTCGTCTGAGTAAAGTAATTTTAGCTTTTGCGGTGACTCGAGTTAATGCGTCATTTCTGTCGGTGGAGTATGGGCCAAAGCCACTTGTCTTAATCTGTTTCCAGTTTGTTCTGCCGCCTCGCTCTTTCTCGAGCTGTATTTACAGCCCACCATCCACTTTTCTGTTTCCAGTCTTTTTTCGAGCTACTCCTTGGCCTTATCTCCACTTTCCCTCAGTCTTATCTTTGTGGCCTTACACTGTCATTATAGTGCTTTTGTGTAGTAAATGAAAGCTATTAAATAATTAAACTTTTGTTAATTTGTGCATAGATATATTAATTCGCTGTGCTTATCTTTGGCATGTGCTGATGCTGATGCTGCAGATCAATGCTGGTGGTGTTGGTTTCTACCGTACTGTTTATCCAGAGAGCATGTTGGATGCTTTGATTCCAGCCATCAAGGATCAAACAATGCCTCCTAGGGACCGTCTCGGCCTCCAAAACGACCTATTTGCACTGGTATTGGTTTCTTAATGTACGTCACGCAGAAAAATTAGCCAGTTTCTTTAATCAGCTTAATTATATTGTTTTCACTAGATAACAGAACAAGCAATCTGTGTTCAGTGATGCTCAGCTGGTAGCACGTGACCTATAAACCCACTAAACTAGGTCGGACTGGCCTAGTTTTTTATTTATTACCATGGTTTGTCAGGAATTCTTGTCATCTCGTGCAAGTCCAGGGCAATTGAGTAAGTATGTGTATGTGTCCCAGAATAGACCAACTCCGTTTCCTGGCTTGATGTCGTAGGAGGCGGCGAAACCAGTGCTTAGTTGTAGCTTTAGATTTTCTGTCATTGTTAGATAGGGCACGTTTTTGTGTTATTTATTTGGTTTCTGGGTGCTCATTTAGTTCGTTACTTTTTTGCTGTCAGTACCAGATAATTGATTGCCTGGGAAGATTCATGCAGCAGCTGTACGGCGGCCCACCCTCTGTATATGCACACACTGACAACACTGTAAGTGCAATATATATCACATGTAACAAGCTCACATTAGGACTCTGGTGCATGGTAGGCATGAGAGCAGGGACAGCAGCGAGATGGGAGCACGAGCGATGCTAGGGTGAAAAGGTAGAGGCATTAGACTGCTGTCAATAAACAGTTGTCGATGGGCGCACAGGGAGTATTGGGTTACACGAGAAAGTGTGAGAATCGTTTCCAGAAATACCAGGAGAATCCATCTGCCTAAATGGCTACGATCGAAGCCCTAGATTACAATGATATAATATAAATTATAACATGGGCTTTAAAGTGCAGCTGGCAGGGCTGCTATATAGTTTCGTTGTTCTCATTCACTAGGTGGCAGCACCATTTTGATGCCACGCTGGTTAACACACAGAACAGCTTTTGACGGTTATACTGTTAGCTCCGCCAGTTGAGCTATAAATTAGTTGAGGTTATCCGCAGTTAGTCGAATATAGACTCCACGTTTTTTGTGGATCGTATTTTGTATTGCAGTCTAGTTTGTATCTGTGTGCGTGTGTGTTTGTGTTACTGTGTAGGCTCGCGCTGGATTCATGTCCGGCGCAGCAGTGCTCAAAGCGGTCGAGGCCTTCAGCAGTGAGTCAAACTACACTGTCTGGAGTGATCTGTCTTCGAATCTCTTCTCTCTCTCGCTGCTGCTGCAGTACACCAGTTTCCATGACAATTTCAAGGCTTTTCTCCGCCAGCTGTACTCGCCCGTGATGGACACGGTCGGCTGGGATGCCAAGGACGGCGAAGGTAGTTGTCCGGAATGATTTCATATTCATGTCAAAAGTTACGAATCAGATTATTCATTAATGTGTGAGTACTGTTTTGTAGAATTTTATGTTAATTGTGTACATTTTTATGAGCAAAATAAATGACGACGATGAGTATTCTGCCCAATAATGTAGCTCTCGTTTAATTTATTAGTCTGGTAGCAATGTTAAACATGCTCCATCAGCCGTCTCACTTCAGTATGTAAGTAAGTAAGTCAGTGTATTTATACTCGGCACTGGAATCGCGTAAAACGTCTCAACGATGCCGGGCGTATGAGAACAGGTGTGTCTTAGTGCACGTGTATGAAAGCGTTCTCTGACAGCTGCTCTAGTGTTCGTAGTGCAGACGGCAGACTGTTCCAGGTGGTAATTTGATTGACAGCGAAACGTCGCTAGCCCATTGCAGTAGAGAGGTGTGGAACCAGTAAGATTTGACTTAAAGCAGAGTGCACTTCTGTCGATCAGTTGTGGCCGTAGCAGGTGTGCAGACGTCGCTGCGGTAGGCAGGAGCAACAGCGTGGATACACTTCCAGACCATCAAGGCCGTCTTGAGACCACTCGTTGCCTAACAGGCAGCCAGTGTAGCTCCTGAAGACTTGGAATGGTGCGATCACATCGACGAGCTCCAGCAGTTATACAGTGCTCATATGGTGGTATGAGCAGCCATGTTCTGCACTGACTGGAGTTTCTGGAGATAAACTTTAGCTTACTCCCGCCAGTGTAGGGTTGCAGTAGCTGTAGTTATCCTATTTCAGTAGTTTTTCAACTCGTGTTGTTGCTGAAACTGCTTGACCAGTGTCTCTCACTGTGTTCAATCTTTACAACATCAGTCTGTCTCTTCCATTGTTGCCGTCTACTTTTCTGCCCCTGAACTCCACAACTGAAAGCAAATATTCTAATTGTCTATCTGGATTCGTGTGGCATACATGTTGAGTGTACCATATGTACCTTGTTCGTAATTTCTATGCCTTCGCCGGCAGTTGGTCACCGAAGGCATTTTGTTTTGGGGCTGTACGTGTGCGTCCATGGTCATGTACTAACAGTTTGTTAGCACAATATCTTGCCAACTGCGTGTGTGAACTGGGAAATTTACTGAATGTACAACTTTGGTGCACTAGGGGACAAAAAATGGACTAATTAGATTTTAACGGTGAGACCAAACATGGTGGAAAAGGCACTTTGGGAATTATGAAAATCTGAAGGTCGGAACCTTTACAGCGAAGGCATACTGGACAGTGCTTCACTGTCGAAGGTCATCTGGTTGTTTAGTGTCTTGTCTCTTTCTAGTGATGTTTAAGGAATAAGTAGAGAGAGGTCTTATCCACTGGCACTGAAGTGCCCTATCACTGATGATTGCTTGTCCAGCAGGGCTTCCAACTGTTAAAAGTCCAATTTCAGTGTCTTCTTGCCTACCATTCTGTGAGCCTGGAAAAATAGCTGAGGCTTATAAGAAGTAAGAGCATGCAACTGTCACTGGTAAGAGAAGGTGAGATCCACAGACTGAGCAGAGTTTAACGATCCAATGGACACACAGTAGGTAATTTTAGAGACGGGGTCAAATCTAGGGTATTTGGACGTTCATCTTCACTCGAGGTAGAAACGTGTGGTTTTTCTGTGCATTTACTGTGATATGGTGCTGTGATGATGGGCAGTGAATTCTCTGCTGTCGATCCTTAAATTCTCACGCTGTGCTGTGATTGGTAGGCCATCTGACGGCAATGCTACGCACCCTTGTGATTGGTCGGATGGGCAGTGTTGGTCACGAGCCTGTTGTCAGTGAAGCCAAGAAGCGTTTTGCTGCTCATTGTGACGGCACGGCTGAACTTCCAGCTGACCTGCGGAGTGCTGTCAGTTTTATTTGTTTATTTTGATTTTATTTATTCATTCATTTATTATCAGTTATTGTGGGCTCATACGTTTATTGCAGAATACGAGTGTTGAAAAAATAAGTGACTATTATTGTGTGGACACATGTGTCTGATTTTTAATCTAGAATATTTATAAATGTGACGGTTAACAAATATGCTATTTTTAAAACAGTCCAAAAGGTTTGTGTGAAGTCTATTGGGTTCTAGCTTAACCAGAGGTAAGTGTGGTTAATGAGATCGTTAAACAAATACTGCCTGTAAAATGTCGTGTCACAGTTGGTGCACCCATTAGTGTTCTTCTGGTTAAGGCTCACAGACTTACGACACAGTAGATCGTTGGTGCTACAACCTGTGTGTACTATACTTGTTTCACTGATTTTCATTGTGCACGGTTTCCTGATCCAAATATTTTGTTAAGAATCAGAGCTCGGAAAATGATAAGTCCCTTGTTTCTTGGGAAGGCATGAGTGTAGATTTTAAGCCTATAAATACCGGACGTTAAAAATTAATGTCTCCGTATATTGAGTCTGCTATGGCTCATTGCACACATGGGTACTGCAGGCACGATGGTCAGAGCATTATTAAGCAAGCAGTTCACATACGTTACGTTGGTGTTGTGTTGAGTAGTTTACAATTACACAAGTTGCTAATGGACTTGTTATCACCTGTGAATGCTGTGTGGTAATGTGTTTGGTCGCATCTGTCTGTAGTTCTCTAACTTTTGAAAGCCTTGACCTAAAACAGTTATTTCTGGTATGCAGTTGCATCTTCAGGTTAAGTTCATGTAACAGGTTGAAGTCATAAGAGCCCAAAAGCATGTCTGTGTATCCTGTTTGTGGGAGGTCTGCCTCGGATTGAAAGGCAATCTAGTTGACGACTAGTTTGATGAACGTTTGTATTCTCAACGTTTCTCAGAATCGTAGAGAGTGTTTCTTCATCAATTTTGCACATCACGTGCCAGTCGGGTACGGAAAGTGTGTTCGCATTCAGTCTCAGAACTTGACACTACATCGCTGCGGTGTTAACTGTGTGCCAGGTGTACAGTGTGGTGTTGAAGCATAGCGGTGAAGCGGAGTATGAGTCATTGCTCAAGGTATGCTTGCCCACAAAATGTTCTCTTTTGTGATTAGCTCAGCTGGCTAGCGGAGCTAATTGTATACCCGATCAAAAGCTGTCTGTGTATGTGAATGGGTTGGTGTAAATCATAACTGCTGAATGCAGTGACTTATAGTCCTGCATGCACAAACTCACTTAGTATTAGCGCATTAGAGGTGTTTATGCAATGGTGCTGTACGAATCTACATTTACTTACTTACTTACTGATGAACAAGATCAGTCCGGCCTAGTTTATCGAGTGTCTCAGTCAGCTTGTTTCCGTAGCTGACCTGCCAGCTGGGCGGCACAGCTTCATTGCCTGCTGATGTGCTCGGTGGATATAGGAATGAAAGGTTCATTTTGGTCTGTTACGTATTTTCATGTTACATTTTTTAGTAATTATTTTTTTATTTCTTCAACGTCTGTGGGTATTATGTAGTTTCACGTTATGGTATGTTTTTTTAATCGTTTTCTTCAACATGTGTTGAGACCTGGTCAGCATTGCTCTGTCACACCTCCGTGTCGCTTATTTCCATTTCATGGTCTTGATCCATCAGGGAGCTAACACCCAGAGTTACAGAAGGTGAATCATACCTCTCTCATAACCTGCCGCTGTGCCACTGTCCTCCCAGTTTTTATGCCATATTATACTAGCTTGGTGACAGAGACCAGGGTGTGAGCACCTTGCCTAAGGTTATTGTGCTGCAGTGCACTGATTGGGAGTACCTCTCGGTCATGGTGGTGGTCTGGAGTGGCGGTGGCGCGTTAGTCTCGATCAACGAAGTTAACCTACGTCTGGCCCGGTTAGTACTGGGATGGCTGACCATGTCCGGGTTCAGTTCTCATTGCCCTGTATTTATCTCAGTATGTAACCAGCCACCCAGGTCAACTCAGCCTGGCCATCCCCTAGTGGGTAGGTGCAATGAGTACCAGCCAAAGGGCAGTGACGCCTTGCGGTTGGGGAGTAAAGGCTGATATGGTTTGGGTGTGGGTGGCAGTAAAACTATGTGATTTCCTTGTTACACATGGGCCATATCTTTAGAGATTATCATTATAAAGTGCTAAATTCACCTTCTGTAATTTTACTTTGATAAGACTGTAGCCCTGCCATTGCAGTACAGTGTGTCGTGATGTAGCCATTGATGATAAAGAATACAGATGAACGAGTTTGCAGTCATATAATAACTATTGTAATATGTTCAAACAGCACAAGCCAACGCTACTGGCTTTCACTCATGGGGTGTGGTTAGGGTTAACGCGTTGTATCATTCTGTGTTGTTCGTAGTTATACCGGGCGACCGACCTGCAAGAAGAGCGTGTACGAATTCTCCGTTCACTCGGCGCAACGAGAGACAAGGCTCTCATCCAGCGAACTCTGGACTTTGCCATCGGTGTAAGTCCGTGATATCGCTATCCACGTTTTACTGCGTTTCTTTCAGAACATCTCTGAATATCGGCTGCAGCTCAGCAATGCCTTACAGTACTTAATTATTACAATATACGTACTAACCAAAGTGTTAACGTTGCATAAAAGTTAGGAAAACAAATGCGTCTATCTGTGCTGTGTCTGGTTTTTAGAGCAGCTTGTAATTTGAATGAGTTTGGAAGCTTATATACTGCATACTGATGCAATTAATTGTCGTCCACACAGCACTGTTGTATAACCCATTAAACTGGGTGAGTGGAATTTGAGTAAGTAATGTGTTTCGTACAGCAGGACATCAGCTACGGCCAGTTCAAACGGCAAGTGAAAGCATTTCTGTACCCTCTTAATTGACCATGCCTTTACTTATCTGCTGCTTCTATCTGCAGTTTTAATGAAATTTATCTGTTCTTGCAGCTTCACTCTGGATTGCCTTGCTTCCCGTCAAAAACACACTTAGATGAGCAGTTCTTACAGTTCTCTGGATTGGGTTTCATCACACTGGGCTCGCGTTAGCACAGTATTTTTTTTTCCTTTTTTTCTTCTCTGTGTTTTCTGCACACTATTGCGAATAAAGGTATATATTTCACGGTGGGATTGATTTTTTTGGTGTTTATCTGTGTGTATTTTGTGTGTTTTTTTACTGCATTATAGTTGTTGCATTATTATGAGCACGGTTGGGTGGACCTGATGGGATTGAAGCCTAATCCTTAGGACCTATCTTCCTCCAGTGCTTTGACGCTGTGGGTCATTTGACCTATAAAAACCTTTTTCCGATATCACCTATAATGTGTTTGGTGGGACATTCAACCTTGCTCAATCAATCATGGCCACCAAAGATAGAATTCTAAAATTCAAACGATTACTACGGTGGTATTTAATCGTGCGTCATTACGCTGAAGTGAATCGTTGCTTGCTTGTGAGGGCAGGATGAAGTGAGGTCCCAGGACACGATATTTGTCATTGCGGGAGTGACGGGCTCCATCGACGGCCGAGAACTGGCGTGGAAGTTTGTGTGTGACAAATGGTCACTGCTGCATGGCCGCTATAGTGGTATTTTTCTGCTGGCCAGATTACTGAAGGTAGGCAGTGTTTCTGTTTGATATTGTTGTTATTATTTTGAATGACAAAAGCTAGCTTGCTGTGGAGGAAATGGATAACTATATATCATGGTGCTAGACCTTGTCAGGAAGAGTGAGTTTCAGTGGCTACGGTGGTTATTATCAGTAGCAGTTCGTGTGTCATCGTCTGTCTTTTGGTTTTAAATTTTTTTGTTAACTGCAGCCAGTTTGTCTGACTTAGTATTTTTAAATTTGTGAATTTTGTTG
>Ga0209255_1000123_pt1 | contig 14781 bp, 15 predicted proteins | sample WorMetvaBAHAMAS2_FD_187394 | JGI IMG/M metagenome (GOLD analysis project Ga0209255, IMG submission 187394) | Marine gutless worms symbiont microbial communities from Max Planck institute for Marine Microbiology, Germany - Olavius vacuus... | ecosystem: Host-associated > Annelida > Digestive...
TGGCGGGCCGGATCTCTAAGCTGGTGGCGCAGGAACAGGTTTGGCGGCAAATTCATACGCCACATCAACAGCTTGATCCATGCCCGCAAACCAAGTCAGCAACCCTGATGAATAATCCGGGATAGGTATGCGCAAATTCGCTACCTTGTGCCTTGTGAACCGAGATTGCGTATGCGAGCTCCAAGTTGTTCTCGACGCTTTCCGAGCCTCCGCTCGCAAGGTCTCGCCCATAGGCAATCCCAAGCTGCTCTTTTCTAGCGAATTTAACTTGAAATCGCTTCATTCGGTAACGGCTCTTTTTAGCGTCAAAGCCATGTTTTGAACGAAACCGATCTCGCCGTCAAATATCTCGGCGCGCTCTGACTTTCGCGTGTCGAAGTTATAGGCCCAGATTGGATTGGACTTGGGTCGGTTCCGATACTGGATAACCTTGTCAAAGAGCGTGATGCCGTCCACCGTTCCAAACCAATTCATAACGCCCCTTGCCACTCGGTTCCGGATCGCTTCGTTCAGCGCTTCCACCCCGTGCGGTTCCGCCCGGTGTGGTGTCAAAACCTGGTAATTCTCGGGCTTCCATTCAAAGGCAGAGCGCCAAAGTTCGTACGGTTTGGTGACGTCCAACGGTTTGCCAGTGTGCACTGACATTTCCGATTCAATTTCCCTGATCAGTCGATCAGATAGCGTTGCTGGCTCATCCCAGTAGACGATGCGAAGGTCAGCATCCACTTCACCTCCCTTGTGAACAGCCGACAGCAAAGCTTCGGCTTGCGGGGAGGTGGCCTTGCCGTCGTCGCGCGCTGTGCCACCGACGAACAATTCGGCCAGGTCAAGGATCGCCGTACCGTTGCCTGCGATAGCGTTTTCCATCTGCCGCCGATTCTGATCGAGACGCGCAATACTCCCCTTCTTTCTCCCGTCGAGCCAGATGATGGTGCCTGCGAAAACCCGTCCTCTGCCGATAGGGGGAAGCTGGTTGGGGTCACCAACGAGAATGAAGCGGCGCACTTGCCGCCAATCGATAGAGCGAACGAGGCTGGCCATAAGCGCGAGATCGAGTATTGAGGCTTCGTCCACGATGATCGTGCCGTTTCCTGCCCTCTTGCCGCCGCTTCGCCCAAAAGTCAGGTTTTCGTTGAGCCAGACACCCTTTGCCAAGAACGAATGAACAGTTGAGGTCTCTACCCTTTCTATCCCTCGCTCATGGAGCTTCGCACGCACGCGATCCGAGGCCTTACCGGTTGGCGCCATGACTGTAATCGGTGCGCCGTCACCTTCGGTCTGACGAACAGCTCGGATGATCGCACAAATCACAGTCGTTTTTCCGGTCCCCGCGGCGCCGGTAACGGCGGATAGCGGCCTCCGGAAGATCGTTTCGCACGCTTCTGCCTGGGAGATTACCGCTTGCGTGTAATGCTCTCGTGCCTTCGCAAGCAGGGGGCTCTTCTTGTCGAGAATTTCATTCTGCCAATCCTGATCAGAGAAAGGACGCTGCAGCTGAATGTCCGCACGACCGGAGAGACTCGTTAGTGCATTCTCGATGTCTCTCTCGTCATCGTAGACATCCTGCAAATATAGCCAGAGGCTGTCGGCCTCCTGGCGCAGAACCAGCGCCTCTTCGAGTGTCGTGCGATCAACCTCGAAATATCTGGCGGTGAAATGCGCCGACTTCCATTCTGGGAGCTTCTGAAGCCTAGCATTCATCTCCGTGAGAATGCCATCTGCCGCCCGGAAAGTCTGGTTTGGTTCGCGCTTTAGCTGCTCCACGCACAGTGCGCGAAAACGTCTGGCGTCGTCGTATTCCATGTCGGCGAGTGGCTCTCCACCGAGTTCTGGAGACGGCAGAATACCGCGATCGATTGCACCCCAGGGAATTGTGTCGTCCGGGCTATCGCCAACATATCTTTCGGAGAGGACGTAAGGGTTGTCAGCAGGGGCGCTCCAATCGTCAGTAAGGCCGTGCTCAGCGCGCAACCTTTCATCTTCGCTAACAATCCTCTCGAATTGATCAAGGGTTAGATCTAAGGCGGGGCAAGACATCACGGAGAAGGGTTCGCGCGTCGTCTGGCTTTAACTGCCACTGCCGCGCCAGCTTCTGCAGCGGCTTACCCAAGAGACCATACTGTGTCACTTCCACATTGTCGTCCACCGCTACAAAGAAGAACTTGTGAGCTTCCTTCGACTTGCCTTCGGCCATCAAGTGCCGGGCATGGTCTGTGGCCTGATCGGCTCCAAGGAATCGCATGACATTGAGCAGACTGGGATAAAGGCCGCGCTTACTCCAGAGCTCGGCGATGCAACCGAGAATCCACCGCTCGCGTTCTTCCCAATCTTCTCTATCGTCGCCAAACGCTCTCAGTTCGCGGACTGAACCGAGGAATTGCTCAAGCAGCCCAATGGCGTCGTCGTTGGTTAGCAATCGCGCGCCATATTTGCAGGTCCGCGGATTGTCCGGGTAGATCACAAACCGGTTGAGTGTTTCAGGATCGATCGCCCCCATCGCCAGCCCGGCGCCGGCCCCGGCGGCGATGCCGATGGTCGAGGAGCCGGTGGCGCTGGCGGTGGCGAAGGCGACCACCGCGCCCATCAGCATCATCCCCTCGACACCGAGATTGAGCACGCCCGAGCGCTCGGTCACCAACTCCCCTATCGCCGCCAGCAAGAGCGGCGTCGCGGCGATGATCATCGAGATCAGGAAGTTCTCCATCGCCCCTTGGTCCCCTTGTCCCTCACGCCCGGCCCGGCAGCGCCAGCCGGATCCGGAACCGGATCAGGGTGTCGCAGGCCAGCAGGAAGAACAGCAACATGCCCTGGAAGATGCCGGTCACCGCCTTCGGCAGCTTCATCAGGATCTGGGCGTTCTCGCCGCCGATGTAGCTGACCGCCAGGATCAGGGCGCCGAACAGGGCGCCCAAGGGGTTCAGCCGCCCGAGGAAGGCGACGATGATCGCCACGAAGCCGTATTCGGCCGAGATGCTGGGCTGCAGCTGCTGCGCCGTGGCCGAGACCTCGATCGCCCCGGCGAGCCCGGCCAGCCCGCCCGATAAGAGCAGCACGAACCAGACCGTGCGGTCGCGCGAGAAGCCGGCGAAAGCTCCGGCCCGCGGCGCCGCGCCGATGACCCGCACATCGAAGTCCTTCATCGTCCGCCCCATCATCACCCAGAGGACGACAGCGGCCAGGATCGCCAGCACCACGCCGAGATGCAGCCGGGTGCACTCGACCAGCACCGGCATGACGAAGCCGGCCTGGAACTCCTTCGACTCCGGAAAGCCGAAGCCGAGGGGGTCCTTTAACGGTCCGCACACCAGCCAGTCGAGCAGGAGTGCGGCGACATAGGTCAGCATCAGGCTGACCAGGATCTCGTTGGCGTTGAACCGCACCCTCAAGAGCGCCGGGATCGCCGCCCAGGCCATGCCGCCGAGCACCCCCAGCGCCAGATAGGGCACCAGCATCAGCCCGCTCGCCCCCTCTGGCGCGCTCAGCGCCAGCCAGCCGGCGAGGATTGCCCCGGCGATTATTGCCCGGCGGCGCCGATGTTCCACACATTGGCGCGGAAGCACACCGCCAGCTCGGTGCCGATCAGCGCCAGCGGGATCGCTTTGACCACCACCTCCGCCGGGGTGTAGAGCCACATCGCCCCCTCTTCGGCCGGCAGGGTCAGCCACAGCCAGAACTCGACGAAGGGCTGGAAGAAATAGACTTGCAGCGCCGCCAGCGGCGACTTGCCCATCAGCGCCATCAGGATGCCCCCGGCGACCAGGGTCAGCAGGATGGCGATCACCGGTGAGAGCAGCGCCAGGGCGCGTGAGGGCTGCGGGCGGGGGTCGAGGACGATCATCGGGCGACCTCATCCGCCGGCATCTCGGTCTCCTCCGGATGCGCTCCGCCCATCAAGAGTCCGACCTTTTCCGGGGTCATCTCGGCCACCGGGCGCAGTTTCGACAGCCGCCCGTGGTAGATGACGGCGATCCGGTCGCAGATCGAGAAGATCTTCTCCAGATCCTGGCTGATCACCAGCATCGCCAAGCCTTGCCCGGCGAGATCAATCAGCGCCCGGCGGATCACCGAGGCGGCGCCAGCGTCCACCCCCTAGGTCGGCTGGCTGACCGTCAGCACCCCGGGCTGGCGGAGGATCTCGCGCCCGACCACGAATTTCTGCAGGTTCCCCCCCGACAGCGATGCCGCCACCGGGTCCTCCCCGGCGGCGCGCACGTCGAACTCGGCCCGCACCCGCCCGGCCCAGTCGGCGGCCCTAGCGAAGCCGATCCAGCCCCGCCGGGCGATGCCTTCGGCGGTGTGATGGGCGAGGATGACGTTCTCGGACAGCGTCAATTCGTCCACCGCGGCGTGGCCGTTGCGCTCCTCCGGCACGAAGGCGGCGCCGGCCAGGCGGCGCCGGGTGGGTCCGGCGCGGCCCAGAGGTTTGCCATCGATGACGATGGCCTCGGCCCGGTCGGCCGGCACCTCGCCGATCAGCGCCTGCATCAGCTCCGCCTGGCCCTCGCCTGCGACCCCGGCGATGCCGACCACCTCGCCGCCGCGCACCTCGAGCGACACATCCTTCAGCGTGACCCCGAACTCGGATGCGGCCGGCAGATTGAGTTCGTTCACCGCCAACCGCACCGCCCCGGGTCTGGCCACGGCTGTCTTGCTCTCGACCCATGCGATCTCGCTGCCGACCATCATCTCGGCCATCGAGCGGGCGGTCTCGGCCTTGGGGTTGCAATGCGCCACCACCTGCCCGTGGCGCAGGATCGTCGCCGTGTCGCAGAGCGTCTTCACCTCGTCCAGCTTGTGCGAAATGTAGAGGATCGAGCAGCCCTCCGCCGCCAGCTGGTCCAGGGTCCGAAACAGCAGCGCCGTTTCCTGTGGCGTCAGCACCGAGGTCGGCTCGTCCATGATCAGCAGCTTCGGGTTCTGCAACAGGCAGCGGATGATCTCGACCCGCTGCTTCTCACCGACCGAGAGGGTGTGCACCGCACGCCTGGGGTCGATCGCCAGCCCGTAGGCGGCCGAGACCTCCTCGATCCGCCGCGCCAGCGCCCGCATCGGCTCGGGCGGCAGGGCGAGGGCGATGTTCTCGGCCACGGTCAGGGCATCGAAGACCGAGAAGTGCTGGAACACCATGCCGATCCCGAGCGCCCGGGCCACGGCCGGATTGCGCACCGCGACCCGCTCGCCGTTCCAATGGAACGCGCCGCTGGTCGGCTGCAGGACTCCGTAGATCATCCTGACCAGGGTCGACTTGCCGGCCCCGTTCTCGCCCAGGAGCGCGTGCTTTTCACCGCGCCGGATGACCAGGGTAACATCGTCGTTGGCGGCGAGGTCGCCGAAGGTCTTGACGATGTTGCGGGCCTCGAGCAGAGGCGTCCCCCGCGCCGTGTCAGCCCGCGCCGTGTCAGCGTCCATCCGCTTGGCCCCCTTGCCGCCGGCCTATTGCCGCCGGACAAGGGTCAGCAAGGCCTCGGGCATGTTCAAACCGATTGCGGCGCGGATTCCAACCCGTTTCTCCCGCGCACGGCGACGGGGCGCGTTGCTGGCCTGCTAGTTGGTCACGATCCGGTAGCGCCTATCCGGTCGTTGCCGCTGTCGGAGAAGAACAGCGTCGTGCCGCTGATCTCCACCCCCTCCGGGGTGCGGAACCGATTCGAGCCCAACCCGGCCCCGGCGCCGATGACCCCGGTCATCAGGCCCTCGGGGGTGAGCTTCTTGACCTGGTGGCTGTACTTGTCGGCAACCACCAGGTTGCCGGCGGCATCGATGTCGAGGTAACGCGGCCCCGACCAGCCGTGCTCCGGAGCATCGAGGACCGCGAGCACCTCAAGCTCCGGCGAGAACTTGACCAGCCGGTCGTTGCCGGCATCCGCCACCCAGAGATCGCCCGCCGCATCGACGTCAAGGCCGTGCGGCGCCGAGAGCCCGCCCGCCGAGGCGACCGGATGACCGTCCTCGAAGGCGACGATTGTGTCACTCCAGGCGCCGGTGGCGTAGATGCGGCCGCTTGGGTGTGCGGCGACCCCCTCGGGGCGGCCGATCCCTCCCGCCAGCGTCCCGGTCAACACCCCGCCCTCGAAGATCGCGATCCGGTCGTGCAACGTGTCGGCCACCAGCATCCGACCGGCGGCGTCGAAACCGACATCGTGAGGTGCCCCCAGCTCCGCCGCGCCGATCTCGCCGACCAGCGCCAGCGTCTCCGGGTCGAGCACGGCGATGCGGTCGTTGCCGAGATCGGCGACGTAGAGCCGTCCGTCCGGCCCCAGCGCGAGGTCGTGCGGGTTTTCCAGTACCGTCTCGGAGGCGGCGTCGAAGGCGGCAAAAGGCCCGGTCTCGCCGGCCACGGCGCCGGTCACGGTGCCAGCAAGGGGCAGGGCGATCAGACAAAGCGCGAGCGACAGTCGGTGCATTGGAGTCCTCCCTGGTGCGGTGCCCTAGAAGGTAGGGCGCTCGTCCGCCGAAAGGAGGGTCAGGAACGCCGCTCGACGACGAAGCGCGCCGCCTCGACCAGCCGTGCCGCGCGGGCGCCATAGGGGGCGAGCTCCGCCGCCGCTTCGGCGATCAGCGCGGCGGCGCGGGCGCGGGCGCCCTCGACCCCGAGGATATCGACGAAGGTCGCTTTGCCGGCGCCGGCATCCTTGCCGACGTGCTTGCCGAGCTCCGCCTCGATGCCGGTGACGTCCAGCAGGTCGTCGGCGATCTGGAACGCCTCGCCGAGCGCCCGGGCATAGGCTCGGATCCGCGCCATGTCCGCCTCGGCCGCACCGGCGACGATCGCCCCGGCCTCGGCGGCGAACTCGATCAGCGCCCCAGTCTTCAGCGCCTGCAACCGCTTCACCTGGGCCGCGGAAAGCGTCGACCCGGTGGTCTCGGCGGCGAGGTCGAGCGCCTGTCCGCCGACCATCCCGGCATGGCCGGCGGCCTCGGCCAAGCGCAGAGCCAGCCGGGCGCGGACTTCGCCGTCGGGATGGGTGTCCGGATGGGCAAGGATGGCGAAGGCGAGGGTCTGCAGGGCGTCGCCCGCCAGCACCGCGGTGGCCTCGTTCCAGGCCCGGTGCACCGTCGGCTTGCCGCGCCTGAGGTCATCGCCGTCCATGCAGGGCATGTCGTCATGGACCAGGCTGTAGGCGTGGAGGCACTCGACCGCCGCCGCCGCGCGCTCGGCCCCGGCGCCGGTGTGGCCGAAGAGGGCCGCCGCCTCCAGGGCCAGGAAGGCCCGCAGCCGCTTGCCTCCGTTCAGCACCGCATGGCGCATCGCTGCTGCCAGCTCGGCTTCGCCCCGGTCGCCGGTCGTGGGCGGCAGCAGCGCCTGCAGCATCCGCTCGGTCCGCGCCGCTGCATCGGCCAGCGCCGCGGCGAAGCCCGGCCCGCTTGCTGGCTCGGCTTCGGTCATGCGCCTCTCCCGGCTTCTGCGGTCAGTTGGTGTCGAAGATGTCGGGCAGGGCGTCGGCGCCCGCATCCTCGCCCGCAACCTGCGCCCGGCGCCGCTGCAGATTGACCGAACGCAGCGAGACATACGGGTCTTCGCTCTCGTAGAGCAGATCGTCGATCACCGCCTTGTACCGATCCCGCTTATCGATGCCTTCGAGCGCTCTGAGGCCCAGGCTGATCTCGAGCGGAGGGTTCGGCTCGACTAGGCCGAAGGCGCTGGTGGGTCTGACCAAGGCGTCAAAGACGACGCCGGTAACGTCGCGCGTAGTGGTGGGGCCGACGACCGGAGCCACCCAGTAGGTTCCCTCCGGGACCCCGTGCTTGCCCAGCGTTATGCCGAAATCGGTGTCGATCTCGGGCAGGCAGAACTCGGTCGCCGGGTCGAGCAGCCCGCCGGCGCCCATGACGGTGTTCAGGGTGAAGCGGCCGAGCACGTGCAGCGCCGGCTCGACCTCGCCCTGCAGCACGTAGTTGACGAAATCTGAGGGCAGGTCGAGGTGGTTGAAGCCATTGCCGACCAGCAGCTTGACCGTGGCCGGGGTGACGGTGTCGTAGACTTGCGCCACCGGCCGCAGGGCATAGCGGTCCAGCGCAATGTTGGAGTCGAGCACCTTCCGGTTGAAGCTTTCATGCGGGTCGGTCGCCGACAGCGGCGCGCCGGGTTCGGCAGTGGCGCAGGCGGCGACGCCGAGGACTGCTGCGAATGCCAGGGCCCGGCGGATCGCCTTGCTCAATTTCATCTGCCAGCTCCCTGATCTGCCAGCCGCATCGGCCCTTGGGTAGGATTGTTCAAACGGTTTGACATTCCGTGCATCGACGACGAACCGGGTGCTAACCTAGCTTGGCGTAGGCGCGGTCTCAAGCGACTTCTTGGCCGAGTAGGCCATGAAGCGGCGGGATGGCGGCGAATGGACAACACCCGTCCGGTGTCCTGAGCTTCGTCCGCCGCGTGATCGCATCAGCCGACCAGCGCCGCCGCGCGTTCGCCGGAGCGGATGGCGCTCTCGATGGTCGCCGGCAACCCGGTGTCGGTGGCATCCCCGGCGAGGACCAGGTTGACCAACCCGATGCGCGGTCCGAGGCGTTTCGCCACGCCCGCGGGCGATTGGTCGAAGGTTGCGCGATGGTGTTTGACGAGTCTTGCATTCCAATATGAAGTTTCCGTGTCAAGGCCAAGTAAAATTTTAATTTATTCCCAGATCGTGGCGATGATTTCATCTCCGTCCCTGTGGCTCAGCCCGGTTGTCTCGGCGGCCGAGACGGTGACGCTGACGACATCGCCACGGCGGAAGATCCACTGCGCTGTTGCCGACAGGAAACCGAGGATCGGCGGCGCGGCATCGGGCGGCGGGCTCGGCAGCACGAAGAAGGCGTTGACGATGGTGCCGGGGTCATCCGGCGGGTCGACCTCTGGCAGGACCGCCCGCAGCCGGTTGGGCGGCAGGGCCAGCACCACCCGGTCGGCGGTGCCGAGCGCCTCGTCGCCGTCGGCGAAGCGCAGCGCGGTGGCCCGCCCGGCCTGCGTCTCGACCCGGCGCAGGACGCGGCCGAAGCGCGATTCCACGCCGCGCGCCCGCAACCAGGCGAGCGCCGGGTCGACCAGCGCCGCGCTCAGCCCCTCGGGCGCCAGCAGGGGCCGGCACTGGCGCTCGCCGCCGGCGAAGGTCTCGCTCAGCACCGCCCACAGGAGGCGGGCCGAGGCCCGCTCGGGCGGCGCGTTGATCGCCGCGATCGTCAGCGGCTCCCAGAACCGGTGCCAGGCCGGGCCGCGGCCGGGCAGGGCCTCGACCACCGTTCGATCCGGCCCGGCGAAGGCCCGCCTGAGCCCGGCGAGATAGTCGGCGGCCGAGGTCTCCGGGACTCGCCGCCCCGGTGCCGCGATCCACCACGGCACCGGGCCACGGTTCATGAATAGGACCCAGCGGCAGTCCTCCGCGAGATCGACGAAGGGGAACCGTGCCGGCTGTTCGACCATCCGATCGCTCGCCCCCACCGCCGCCAGATAGGCCCTCGCCGAGCGGTTGCCGCTGAGGACGAGGTGATTGCCGTTGTCAATGACCCGGCCGAGCCGCGGGTCGTGGAACGAGCGGCAGCGCCCGCCGGCGAAGCGGTTGGCCTCGTGCAGCACGACCCGCCGGCCGCGTTCGACCAGCCGCACCGCGGTGGAGAGCCCCGCCAGCCCGGCGCCGACGATGTGGACCGTGCCCTCAGCCATCGGGGGGAGCGATCGGGCCGAGCAGGCCGGTCAGACCGCACCACAGATTGGCGGCGCCCGAGAGCCGCACCGGCCCGTCCTCGCGCCGGAAGCCGCTGGCCTCCACGCGGGCGAGATAGCCCTCATAGACGCCGGTCATCAGCAGCGCCGGGGCCAGCGCCAGGCGGCTCTGCCCGGCCATCAGCCGGCGGGCGGCGGCGAAGTCGGCCCGCGCCAGACGTCCGACCTCGGCGCAGGCCTGCGGGAGATGTGGGTGGTGCAGCGCCGCAGCTAGGTCGTCGACTGGAACGCCGGCCGCCGCCAGGGCTTCGCGCAGAAAATAGAGCCGACCGAGCGCGGCGTCCTCCTCGACGTCGCGCAGGATGTTGGTGAGCTGGAAGGCATTCCCCAGGGCCAGCGCCGCGTCTCTGGTCGCCTTACTGTCGGTGGCCCCGAAGACCCGCATCGACAGCAGACCGACCGACCCGGCCACCCGCCTTGTATAGGCCCTGAGCCGCGCCAGCGGCGGGGCGACGAGAGGACCCGCGGCGTCCATCTCATGCCCTCGATCAGCATCAGGAACTCCGACCGCGGCAGTTGGTAGCGGCGAACCGGCCCGACCAGTGCCCAGCCGATGGCTGAAGCCGGGTGCCCGTCGAAGACCCGCCCGATCTCCTCTCGCCAGTCCGCCAGCAGGCGCATCTTCTCCTGTCGCGGCCAGTCGCCATCGGCGATGTCGTCGATCACCCGGGCGAAGGCGTAGATCGCATGCATCGCCTCGCGCCGGGGCCGGGAGAGCACCCGCATGCCGGCTGCAAACGAGGTGTGGGCCTCAGCCGTGATCGCGTCGGCGACCCGCTGCGGGTCGGTCCCGGCCGGAGCGGGCAGGGGGGCGAGCGAGTCGAGCGTTGCCGTCACGGGCGCACCAGCCGGATCAGCCCGGCGCCGAAGGCCGCCGCTAGGTCGAGCTTCGAGGGCCGCACCCGCTGTGCCAGCGGGTCCTGGCGCCTGAGCCGCGTCGCCAGCCGTCGGGCCAGGCAGTGGATCACCGCCACCTCCGCCGCCAGCCGCCGCGACCGGACCAGCCCGGCCAGCGGCTCGGCCCGCTCCAGCAGGCGGTCGCAGCCGTCGCGGCAGCGGTCGAGCACCCGCCGCAGCCCCGGTGCCGAAGCCGCGGTATCGAGCGCCACCGCCGTGACCCCGGCCTCCGCCATCCAGTTCTCCGGCAGGTAGACCCGGTTGAGCGTCTGGCGGTCGGCGCCGCAATCCTGCAGGTGGTTCAGCACCTGCAGCGCGGCGCAAAGCGCGTCGCCACCGCCTCGCCGTGCAGGTCGAGCATGAACCGCCCCACCGGATGGGCCGACAGGGCGCAGCACGCCATCAGCTCGCCCCAATCGGCATAGCGCCGCTTGACCGCGTCCTGGCGGAAGGCGGAGAGCAGGTCGCGAGCGTGGGCGTCGCTGATGCCGGTCTCGGCCAGGCTGTCGCGCAGCAGCACCGCCGGCTCGGGCCCCGTCGCCGCGGCCCCCAGCCCGGCCTCGAACAGGTCCAGCCGCCGCAGCTTCTCGTCGGCGCTCAGGGCGGGGCTGTCGGCGATGTCGTCGGCGGCGCGGGCGAAGCCGTAGAACTCAAGCACCTGCGGGCGCAGCCGACGGGCGATCAGGATCGAGGCGACGGGGAAGTTCTCGTCCCCCGCCCCCTTGCCCGAAGGCGTCTCGATCCCTTGTTCGGTTCCGGGGGCCAATGGCCCGGCTACCTGGCTCGCCATCTCATCCCCATGTTCTGCCGGCGCAGGATACCGGCGGTCCTATTCGGCCAGCAAGGCGGTTTCGCGCAAGCAAGCCACCGCCTCGGCCAGCGCCGCATCGACGGGCGGCTGCGCGAAGCCGAGCTCGGCGCGCGCCTTGGCGTTGCTGAACCGCACCCGCCGCGCCGCCAGCCGCGCCGCAGTGAGCGGCAGGCGCGGCGCGCGGCCGGTCAGCCGGGCGATGCCGGCCTCGGTCCGCGCCGCGGCCTGCACCATCCACGGCGGCGCTCGAAAGCGCGGCGCAGAGGTGCCGGCGAGCCGCGCCACCTGCGCGGCGAGGTCGGTCAGTTCCATGTCCTCGCCGGTCAGTAGATAGCGCACGCCGCTGCGCCCCCGGTCGCGGGCGGCGATCACACCGTCGGCCAGCGCCCGCACATCGACCAGGTTCACCAGCGCCTCCGGCAATGCCGGCACCCCTCCTGCCGCCAGCGCGCGGATCATCCGGCCCGCCGGGGTCGGCCGGTGGTCGCCCGGCCCGATCGGTGCCGAGGGCAGCACGATCACCGCCTCCTGGCCCATCTTCGCCGCCGAGAGCACGGCCAGCTCGGCCTCGCGCTTGGTGCGCGGGTAGGGGCCGAGCGTCTCGGAAGGGGTCAGCTCCACCATCTCGTCCACGGTCGTCTCGCCGTGCCCCACACCGCCCTCGGCCCGGCCGATCAGGGTCAGGTGGCTCGACACATGCACCATCCGGGCGCCGGCCTGCCGCGCGGCGATCAGCACCTCGCAGGTGCCGCGCGTGTTGACCCGGTCGTAGAGCACCCGGCGCGGGATCCAGAGATCGGTCACCGCGGCGCAGTGGATCACCTCGCCCGTCCCGGCCGCTGCCGCACTCAACCGCGCCGTATCGAGGATCGAGGCCTCGACCCGCTCGACCTCCTCGGGCAGCGGTGCCGGGAAGGTGATGTCCAGCGCCCGCACGGCCTCGCCGCGCGCCGCCAGCGCCGCGACCACATGGCCGCCGAGAAACCCACCAGCGCCAGTGACCAAGGTCGGCCCGTTCACGGCGCCCTCTTGCGGCAGGCCGGCACGATCATCAGCAGCGACTCGATGTCCCGTTTCATTCGCAGAGTCCCGCCGGGGCCGCATTGCCCCGCCGCGACAAGCCTATCGCCGCGCCAAACCTCAGGCAATGTCGCCGGGGAGCGAAAAAAGAGACGCCCGGGCGAACCCGGGCGAGGAAAGAAGGGCAGAGAAGGGGGAACTCACCAAACGTACTCGGGGCTCACAAACGGTACTTCAACTGCACGGCTCCGATCAGCTGACCTTCCGATTGGCCTTTGAATTCCGGGCTCAGCCAGTTCAGCGAGAACCCGATTCCGACCTTGTCGTATTCCAGAAGCAGCCCGGTGCGCAGCCGCCCGACGATCTCTTGGCGCGGCACGCTCGGCCCGCCGACCGCGAAGCCGCCGTCGAGGAAGGCATCCGCGGCGACATAGCCGACATCGCCGCCGAAGAACGCGGTCCAGTTGAAGCCGCGCCGCGGCATCGAGGCGCCGGCCATCACCGCACCGGTCGCCGGGTCGGCCCCCCAGGTCCGGCCATCGAGCGCCGTGCCGGTCGAGGTGATAGCGCCAGGTGTGGCGGCCCTCGACGTTCACCAGCATCTCGCTGCCGATGATGTTGGCGAGGCTGGCGGCGTCGCCGGCCATCCAGGTGGCGTCGTGCACCCCGTTCTGCAGCTCGAACAGCGGCAGCGGATCGCCCTGCCAGCCGACCTCGACGCCGATCCGCGCCTCCTCCTGCACCGACAGGGTCGGCGACAGCAGATCCGGGCGGGCGGTGCTGCGCAGGTAGATGCCGGCGGCAGCGTATTGGGCATAGGGCCGGTCGTTGCTGTTGACGCCCTCATAGGCAGTGTTGTCGGGGGTCATCAGCAAGGCGCGCGCATTCAGCTCTAGGGCCGAGGCGCGGTCCTCGAACCAGTTCTGGTCGCTGAAGATGTGCTCCGGAAAGACATAGGACTGGGTCAGCCCGCCGGTTTTCCAGCGGTCCTTGCCGTCGCCGAAACGGTCGTTCCAGACCACTCCCTCGGTCTGGATCTCGTTGGTCTTCGCCAGCCAGTCCCAGCCGGCGGTGCGCGCGCTCCCGCCGACGGCGGTCGGGCCTTCGGCCTGAGCGGATGCACACCCGGCGGCAACGATGGAAGCGGTGGCTGCGGTGCGAAGTGCGGTGCGAAGAACTGTGGGAAAGCTGGGCATCTGAACCCCCTTGAGCACGATTGCTGCGATGGGTAAAGCCGGCGACCGGCAGCATGACCAATGATATCAATGACTTGATCAAGACGACAGCCCGGAGCGCTACGGCTGGGCGGACATCCGACGGCCAGAGCACCCGGCGAGCTCTCACGCTGATGCGCGCGCGAGGGCTCGGCTGCTGCCACCCCAGCTGGGAGCACCGGAGCGCTCGAAAAAACGGCCGCTAACGGGCCAGTTGCCATACAGCGTAGACTGCGGGCACCCCGCTGTCTACGAGCTGCGGGTGTCGGCACCGCCACCTCGCCGCATCTCCCCAGGGGTCATCCCCGTCCAGCGCCGGAACGCTTGGTTGAAGCTGCTGACCTCGGCGTAGCCGAGCAGGAAGGCGATCTCGGTCTGGCTCAGGCCGCTGTCGCGGAGATAGGTGAGCGCCAGCTCCCGGCGCAGCCTTTCCACGATCTCGTTGAAGCTGGTTCCCAGATCGCCGAGCCGGCGCGACAGGGTCCGCTTGCTCATGCCGAGCTCGCTGGCGACCGTGTCGAGCCTGGCGGCGGCAACGGTGAGCCGGTCGACGACCAGCCGCTCGACGCGCTCGATCAGCGTTGGCGGCGGAGCATCGTGGCGATCGAGAACGTCCTGGCAGTGGATCTTCAGTATTGTCAGCAGCCGGTCGTCGGCTGTCCGAATCGGGGCCCGCAGGTCGGCCAGCCTGAATCGCATCTCGTTTGCGGCAGCGGTGAAGGCCACGCCGCCGCCGAAGAAGCGTTCGAACTCCCTGAAGCTGGCGATCTTGTCGAAGGCTGGGCGAAGGGCATTTTCTTGTGGCCTGTTGAGCCTACCGATGAAGAGATCAACTTCGCTGCTGAAACTCTGTCGCTAGCGATGGTTGGATATGCGGAAGCTATCCCGATTTATTCATGAAGTTGGCTTCGTTTCGGGTTTTCGCGCTGGATCGCCCGGCGTTGCCGGGTGTGGATGATGCCGGAACTTGGTCTTCGCCTGGGGGGTTGGTGTTCGGGGCTTGTCGGCGGCGCTGGCCGCGCGTTTCACGGGCCTTGGGCATGTATCCGGCGGAGCATGAGCGCGATCATCGGGGCGTGCGGGCAAGCTGACGGCAGGGAGAGCCTGATCCGGGTCTTCAGCTGCTCGACGCGGACGGC
>Ga0209255_1000124_pt1 | contig 14772 bp, 8 predicted proteins | sample WorMetvaBAHAMAS2_FD_187394 | JGI IMG/M metagenome (GOLD analysis project Ga0209255, IMG submission 187394) | Marine gutless worms symbiont microbial communities from Max Planck institute for Marine Microbiology, Germany - Olavius vacuus... | ecosystem: Host-associated > Annelida > Digestive...
CCCCCGTATGCACCAAACCTGAATCTCATTGAGCGATTTTGGAAATTTCTCAAAAAGAAAGTCCTCTATAACCGATATTATGAAACGTTCGATGAATTCCGAGAAGCGTGTGAGACATTCTTCAAAATCCGCACAAATACCAGCGCGAGCTGCGTTCATTGCTGACGGCGAATTTCGAACTGATCGGTTGAGTGAAAAACCGAAATATTGATATTAGATTAGTATAATCAAGGCATTCGAAAGCGTGATTTATGAGCATCACCATGATAAAGTATTGAGCATGGGATTTTTTAAGGTCCCCATTGTATATGATCCTTGCTTACAACTCCTTTCAGAATATGAACATCTTCCGCATCACATACCTGAATGATAAGTTCTCGGCATCGCTTTTTAATACTGGGTAACGATTTTAGTGACCATATACAATATGGACCATCAAAATGCTAACCGTATGACTACCGCGTCTTTGATCACTCATTAGCTAATTGTAGCATACCTGTGTAGCAGCTAAAGCCTTGCACTAAAGTGCATAGTTTTGGACTAGCGTGCTGGGACAATAAAAGGAGGCTCTTTATGGATTCCAGACTGACCGAAGGGGACGGCGGTCCGTAGCACTCTGACCGATGACAGAACAGGCAGTCTTTTCTCAACAATAACAGCAAATTATACGACGATCCTCTGGCTTGCTGAGAAGGCAAATTTGCGCAAAATATCCTAACCAGTCTGGAATCCATAAAGAGCCTAATAAGGATACACTGGATTTGGAGCCTCCTTCAGGAACATCCGGCATGTTGCAGCTCTTTCGCATTAGCGGTTTCCTGCCCTATCTCGCGATGGCCTTCCTCAACGCCTTCGTGGATCTGGGGCACAAGATTATCATCCAGAACACCCTGTTCAAGACTTATGACGGGGATCTCCAGATCATCCTGACGGCCATCGTCAATGCCCTGATCCTGTTGCCGTTCGTGCTCCTGTTCACGCCCGCCGGGTTCCTCTCGGACAAATACCCCAAGCCCAGGGTGATGCGGATCAGTGCCTGGGCCGCCGTCGGGCTCACCTTGGCGATCACCGCCTGCTATCGGCTGGGCTGGTTCTGGCCGGCCTTTGCCATGACCTTTCTGCTCGCGGTTCAAAGCGCACTCTATTCGCCGGCCAAGTACGGCTTCATCAAAGAACTGGTGGGCGAGGACGCACTGTCCGCCGCCAACGGGGTAGTCCAGGCCACGGTAACCGCGGCCATCTTGGCGGGAATCTTCTTCTTCTCGGTGCTGTTCGAGGTCTTTTTGGCGGAACAGGCGTTTATGACTACCAGGGAGATCATGCAACTGATCGCCCCCGCAGGCTGGTTCCTGGTGGGCTTTTCCCTGCTCGAGCTAGCCCTTGCGTACCGGCTACCCGAGCAGCGACCGCGCCTCCAGGCTATGCACTTCGACTGGCGGGCCTACTGCACCGGTAGTTACCTGATGGAAAACCTGAGGATGGCCTATCGGGACCGGGGCATCCGGCTCTCCATCCTGGGTCTGGCCGGTTTTTGGAGCCTCGCGCAGGTGATGGTCGCCACCTTTCCCACCTTTGCCAAGGAGACCCTGGGGGAGACCAACACGGTGGCGATACAGGGTGCGATGGCCTGCTCCGGCATCGGCATTGCCCTGGGCTCGGTCATCGCGGGCCGGGTGTCCCGCGGTCGTATCGAGACTGGACTCGTTCCCATCGGCGCCCTGGGCATCGCCGCCGGATTGTTTCTGCTACCGGGCCTGCCCTCGGTTTGGACCATGGCCTTGGATTTCCTGGGTATCGGCATCATGGGTGGCCTGTTTCTGGTGCCCTTGAACGCGCTGATCCAATTCAATGCCCAGGCTGGGGGGCTGGGCCGCGTCCTGGCCGCCAACAATTTCTTGCAACACCTGGTGATGTTGGCCTTTCTGGGGCTGACGGTAGCGGCCGCCCGGTTGGAGAGCGGCAGCCTTCCCATCATCCATGCCTTGGGCGTCCTGGCGCTGGTGGGGACCTGCTACAGCCTCTACCGGCTGTCCCGGTCCCTGGTGCGTTTCCTGGTGGCGCGCATCCTTATGCTCCGTTACCGACTGGAGGTGATCGGCCTTGCGAACCTACCGCCCCGGGGCGGGGTGCTCATGCTGGGGAACCATATCTCCTGGATCGACTGGGCGGTCGTGCAGACGGCGAGCCCGCGCCCCATTCGCTTCGTGATGTATCGGGCCTTCTACAGGCGCTGGTACCTGCGCCGGTTCCTCGACCTTTTCGGCGTGATACCCATCTCCCGGGACCAGAGCAGGAAGGCCCTGGATACCATTGCCGGGCTCCTGAACGCGGAGGAGGTCGTCTGCCTGTTCCCGGAGGAATACATCAGCCGCACGGGGCAACTCGGGGAATTCAAGCGGGGCTTCGAGCTGGTCGCGACCAAGGTAGCGGCGGCCAGGGCGGGAACCAGTATTATCCTGCCCTTCTATCTGCACGGGCTCTGGGGCAGCACCTTCTCATTCGCCAACGCCAGGCGCAAGGCACAGCGTCGCCGCCGGCGGGAGCGGGAGCTGGTGGTGGCCTGGGGGATACCCCTGCCTATCACCGCGACCGCCGCGCAGGTCAAGCAGTCCGTGTCCGATCTGTCGATCAGCGCCTGGCAGACCGCTACCCGAACCTTGCCGACATTGCCCGAGGTCTGGCTCAGGAGCGCCGCCGGTCGGCGGGGTCGGCGCTGCGTCCTGGACGCGACCGGCACCGCACTGAGCAACCGCCGCTTCATGGCCGCCGTTTTCTTGTTTGCGCTGCGGATCCGCAGGCTGGCGCAGGCACGAAACCTCGGGGTACTCATGCCCGCCGGCGGTGCCGGGGCCATCGCCAATATGGCGGTCCTCCTGACCGGCAGGACCGTGGTCAACCTCAACTACACCGCCGGCCGCGAGGCCCTGCGCGCGGGTATGGAGAACGCGGGTATCCGCAATGTTATCACCGCGCGGCGCTTCCTCGCCAAGCTGAAGGAGCGGGGGCTGGATCTGAGCGACCTGTTTGCTGGGATCGCGCTGCATGACATGGAGGAGCTGAAAGCAGGTATCGGCAAGGCCGAAGGTCTGCTGATGCTCACGGCGGCAAGCGTCCTGCCCGCCGGCTGGGCCTGGCGCCTGTTCGGTCACCGGGCCGCTCCCGAAGACACCGCCGCCATCCTCTTCTCCAGCGGCAGCGAGGGCGCACCCAAGGGTATCGAGCTCACCCACCGCAACCTCATCGCCAATGTGCGCCAGATCGCCGACCTGCTGGCACTGGAGACCGACGACCGGGTCCTCTCCAATCTGCCGCTGTTCCATGCCTTCGGGCTGACGGTTACCAGCTTCCTGCCCCTCCTAGAAGGCATCCCCATGGTCTGCCACCCGGACCCCACGGACGCCCTCGGCTGCGCCAAGGCCATCGCCCGCGGGCGAGCTACCATTCTGTGCGGCCCCCCCACCTTTCTGCGCCTCTATACGCGCAACAAACACATCCACCCCACCATGTTGGAATCCCTGCGGGTAGTGGTAGCAGGCGCCGAGCGATTGAACCGGGACGTGCGCGAGGCCTTTGCCCTCAAATTCCACAAACCCATCTACGAAGGCTACGGCACCACCGAGACGGCGCCGGTGGCGAGCTGCAATCTGCCTGACCGCCTGCACACCCACGACTGGGGGATCCAGATCGGCCACAAACCGGGTACCGTGGGGATGCCCTTACTAGGGACCAGCTTCCGCGTCGTCGATCCGGTGAGCCTGGAGACCCTGCCGCCCGGGGCGGACGGGCTCATCCTGATCGGCGGCGCGCAGGTGATGAAGGGTTATCTCAATGCCCCGGCGCTGACTGCCGAGGCCATCGTCGTGCTCGACGGCCGGCGCTGGTACAAGACCGGCGACAAGGGCCACCTGGACCGGGACGGCTTCCTGACCATCGTCGATCGCTATAGCCGGTTCGCCAAGCTCGGCGGGGAAATGATCAGCCTGACCCAGGTCGAGGAACAGGTCCGGCAGGTGCTCGCCGAACCGGAGCTGGAACTGGCGGCCCTCGCTGTCCCGGACCCCAAGAAGGGCGAACGTATCATCCTGCTCATCGCGGCCGACCTGGATCCGGATGGGCTGCGCAAGGCATTGATCGACGCCTGTATGAATCCGCTCACCATCCCCGCCGAGGTTCGGCCAGTGGAACAGATCCCCAAGCTCGGGAGCGGAAAGACCGATTTCTCCGGGGCCAAGAAGCTGGTGCGTGCGCTCTGTCGAAGCGCGTAAGGTCGTACAAGGGTGCCGAAGTACCGACGATATTTCGTTGGCCCTTCCGGCTATCGGGTAAAATCTGCAATGCCGAATGGTCATCAGTTTTGTAGGTCGGGTTAGGCGCGCCTTGCGATGCGGGCGTGGGCAACTGTGGCTGAACGCGCCGTAACCCGACATCCCAGGCTGGCTCGCAGCATCGTCTGTCGGGTTACGGCGCGCCCAAATCCTGTGACCCGACCGAACACCGAAGCACGCGCCTAACCCGACCTACGTGACTGCATCCTTGTACCCACCGAGCGGGCTTTCAGCATCGTTGGTGGGCACAGCCCACCTACGGTCGGCCCCCCGGCGGGATGGGCCGTCCATGGCCTTTCCCGTCCTAATGATTGCTCCCTGCCCCCTCTCCGGAGGGTGTCGCAAAAGGCACCGATCTTGCCCTTTGATCCCCTCTCGCCCTTTGATCCAACCCCTCTCCCGGCGGGAGAAGGGTTGGATCAAAGGGATCAAAAGTGGTGCTTGTACTTGACACCGAGGCAGCTTCTCGCGTTTTCTATGCGCCCTTCACTATCGGATGCTAAGGAAACGCATGAACCTGGTCATCGTGGAATCGCCCGCCAAGGCGAAGACAATCAAGAAATACCTGGGGCCCGACTTCGAGGTCATGGCCTCCTACGGCCATGTGCGCGATCTGATCCCGAAGGAGGGGGCGGTCGATCCCGATCAGGGGTTCACCATGCGGTACCAGGTCATCGAACGCAACGAACGACACGTTCAGGACATCGCCAGGAAGCTTAAGCGGGCCGAGGCCCTGTATCTGGCCACCGACCCGGATCGGGAAGGGGAGGCCATCTCTTGGCACCTCTATGAGCTCCTGAAGAGCCGCCGTCAGCTCGGCAAGCGGCCGGTGCACCGGGTCGTCTTCAACGAGGTCACCAAGCGCGCGGTGCAGGATGCGATGGCCAATCCGCGGGAGCTTTCCGGGGATCTGATGAACGCCCAGCAGGCGCGGCGGGCCCTGGATTATCTGGTGGGCTTCAACCTCTCGCCCCTGCTGTGGAAGAAAATCCGGCGCGGCCTGTCCGCCGGTCGGGTCCAAAGCCCCGCGCTCCGGCTCATCGTGGAGCGGGAGCAGGAGATTGAGGCCTTCAAGATCCGGGAGTACTGGACCGTGATCGCGGACACGGTCAAGGAAGACAAGGACTTCGAGGCCAAGCTCACCCATTTTGGCGGCGACAAGCTGGAGCAGTTCAGCATCCAGGATGAGGCCTGGGCCGAGGAAATCAAATCCGCCCTGGCGGCGGCGGCCCAGGGCAAGCTCAAGGTCGAGCGGGTCGAGCGCAAGCAGCGCAAACGCAACCCGGCCCCCCCCTTCATCACCTCGACGCTGCAACAGGAAGCGGCGCGTAAGCTCGGTTTCACCGCCCAGCGTACCATGCGGATCGCCCAGCAGCTCTACGAGGGCGTGGACGTCGGCGGCGGCGCGGTGGGACTCATCACCTACATGCGGACCGACTCGGTCAACTTGGCTACCGAGGCCCTGGAGGAGATCTGCGGCTTCATCGACGAACGCTACGGCGCCGACCACCTGCCGCCCCGGGCGCGCGTCTACAAGACCAAGGCCAAGAACGCCCAGGAAGCCCACGAAGCGGTCCGGCCTACATCCATCCGACGCCTACCCCAGGACCTCAAGGCCCAGCTGACCGTGGATCAGGCCCGGTTCTACGAGCTGATCTGGAAGCGCACCCTGGCCTGTCAGATGGCCCATGCCCTGATCGACATGGTGGCGGTGGACCTGAGCGCGGGCGCGGGCAACCTGTTTCGGGCCACCGGCTCCGCGGTGGTCAGCCCCGGCTTCATGCGCGTGTACCTGGAGGGACGGGACGACGCCAAGGGGGCGGACGACGACCAGGAGCGGATGCTGCCCCAGCTGCAGGAAAGCGAGCTGGTGGACCTGAAGGCCATCCGCCCGGAACAGCACTTCACCGAGCCGCCGCCGCGCTACACCGAGGCGTCCCTGGTCAAGGCCCTGGAAGAATACGGGATCGGTCGCCCTTCCACCTATGCTAGCATCATCTCCACCCTGCAGGATCGGGAATACGCGGAGCTGGAGAAGAAACGCTTCCATCCGACGGATGTGGGCCGCATCGTCAACCGCTTTCTGACCGAGCACTTTACTTCTTATGTGGATTACGACTTTACGGCCAAGCTGGAGGATGAGCTGGACGCTGTCTCCCGCGGCGAAGGGGACTGGATCCCCCTGTTGGAACAGTTCTGGCGCCCCTTCAAGGACCGCGTCGATCACACCCAGGAGCACGTCAAGCGCAGCGACGTTACCCAAGAGGCCATCGAAGAGGCCTGCCCCCAGTGTGGCGCGCCCCTGTCGATCTGCCTCGGGCGCCACGGCCGCTTCATCGGTTGCACCAAATACCCGGAATGCGATTACACGCGGGACCTGGCGGACACCACCAAGCCCGAGCGGCCCCCGGCCGAGGTGGTCGAAGGTCGCAGCTGTCCCGAGTGCGGCTCTCAGCTACAGCTGAAGCGCGGCAAATATGGCAAATTCATCGGTTGCGGCGGCTACCCCAAGTGTCGCTATATCGAGCCCCTGGAACGTCCCCAGGACACGGGCGTCACCTGCCCCAAGTGCGACCAAGGCACCCTGCTGAAAAAGAAGTCGCGACGGGGCAAGGTCTTCTACTCCTGCTCCACCTATCCTAAGTGCGATTACGCGCTCTGGAACGAACCGATCGCTGGGCCCTGTCCCCAGTGCGGCTGGCCGGTACTCACGCTCAAAGTCACCAAGCGCGACGGGGCACAGAAGGTCTGTCCCCAGAAGGAGTGCAACTACACCGCTCCCGGCGACTAGACCGCCGCACCCGAGCGGACCCTTCTCGCGTCGGGTGGAAACGAGTAGGGTGGGCTGTGCCCACCAAAAGGCTATAAACTCACCAAAAGGGCTGACAACAATGCCCGACTACCGTAGAGCCTGCGCCGGCAATACCTGGTTCTTCACCCTCGTCACCGGACAACGCCGCGCCATTCTCTGCGATGATCGTCTGCACCCCCTATTGCGACAAACCCTGAAAACGGCCAAAGAGCGCTGGCCCTTCCGCATCGATGCCTGGGTCCTGTTACCGGACCACCTGCACTGTATTTGGACCCTGCCGGAAAGGAGATATGGATTTCTCCAAGCGGCGGGGAAGGAATTCGGCAAACAGGCCCGGTCGGTGGTGGGCACAGCCCACCCTGTTGGATCAAACATCGATGGGCTGGAAGCTGGCGACTGGTCGCTTCCGCGTGATTCGTCGTTTCCCTGCCGGTGCGTCCTTTCCGCCTGGGGCTCCGAATTTGGTATCATCGCCGCCAACAGGGAGCAGGGAGCAGGGAGCAGGGAGCATAGACCTTGGATCAATACCGCCACCACGCCTTCATCAGCTACGCCTGGGCCGACGACCAGTGGATCGCGCCGGCCAGTGGATCTGGGATCTGGATCAGGAGTCGGCCTCTGCCCTTCTACTGCCGGACCCGGCAGGGAGCAGATCCGGCGATCTGCTGATCGGCTTCGCGGACGGCGCCATTCGCGGCTATAAACTGCCGCCGGTCACGGCGGGACACTCGGATTCGGGACAGGCCGTTGCAAGACCCGTAGCCGCGACGGATGCACAGGATGCACCAGTCGCGCCCTCGCCGAATACAGCGGGCGATTTGCGACTCGATTTGCCCGGCGCACATGACAACTGGGTGCTACGTTTCGCGGTAACGCCGGATGGACAAATGCTCGCTACCGCCGGCATGGACCACACCGCCCGTATCTGGCACATCCGGCGCACTATTGACGGCCTGTTACTGGAGCCGTTACGCCATTTCAAACAGCACTCGGATACCGCCCATGCCGTCAATTTCTCATCGGACGGCCAATTGCTGGCTACCGCCGGCTATGACGGCCAGGTCGGGCTGTTCGATCTTAAGACCGGTGATGGACAGCTGTCAACGCGACGGCTTGCAGTTGACCAATGGCCGCACTATCGCCGAGCTGTTCGATTGACCCCTCTGGGCCAGCCTGAGCCTGGACGGTTGCCACATCGCCGTCGTCAGACGCGGGGCATCGAAGGTTGCCCTCTACGCTCTCGACCCGACCGCTGGCGATACCGACACCGTCGCCGAGCCGTGGCAATTGGTAGGCCACGAGCAAAGCGTCTTCCGCGCCATCTTCGATTCAGACGGCCGCCGGCTCGCCACTGTCAGCGCCGACAAGACCCTCCGCGTCTGGGATGGGATCTGGGCCCGGACGCCGCGCCGACGGCCACGACCGGCCAGGTCCTCTTCACCCTGCGGTTGCCTGAGCTACCGCAGAACCCCGGCCCCTGGGATTTCGATTTCCGCCGCGACCGGGACCGGGCCGGCTGCTGGATCGCCGTCCCCCTCACCGTCGGCCGCATCGCCCTCTACCGCCTCCCCTACGCCCGGCCCCCGCCGATCTCCGCCCGTAAAAAACGACGGATCACGCGAATCCTCACGAATGGATTCGCGCAGATTCGCGCGATTCGTAGTTTTCTCTTGGTAGCCGGTAGCCGATGAGCATAGCTTATCCTATGAGCTGAACCGGGTGAGTTGGTGGGCACAGTCCACCCTACGGGGGCCGCCTCTGTCCCCTGACAACTACCTCCCACATCTACAGGTCGCCGGCAGTCGGGAGCTGTTCGGGTTCCTTCGCCACCTCGACAAAAAAACTTGGCTCTTTATGGATTCCAGACTGGTTAGGATATTTTGCGCAAATTCGCCTTCTCAGAAAGCCAGAGGGGCGTCGTATAACTTGCTGTTATTATTGAGAAAAGACTGCCTGTTCTGTCATCGGTCAGAGTGCTACGGACCGCCGTCCCCTTCGATCAGTCTGGGAATCCATAAAGAGCCAAAAACTTTGCGTCCTTTGCACCCTTGCGCGTCCGATCGATACGGATCGCTCAAGGCATATCGAGCTGTTCCAGAATGTTCCGCGCCACCCGGCGTTGTTCGTCGTTGCCTTCTTCCAGCACCTCGTAGAGCAATCGCCGGACCCCTGTATTCTCCTCCTGATCGCGCAGTTCTTTGATCCACTTGAGTTTCCGGTCCACCGGGTCCGGTTCGTCCGATGCCTCGGAAGCGATGTCTTCAGCGGCCTCGATGGCATCCAGCTCCGCTTCCAGCTCCTCCTCCGTCAGGGGTTGGAACCGTTCCGGATCCAGGGGATCGCCACCGGCGATGTCCCGGCCGACCAGCTCTTCCTCACCACCGGATTTTCCGGCCTGTCCGCCGGAAGCCGCGGTTGGGCTTATATTTGGGTCCTCGCCGAGGGGGGCTCCCCCGGTGGATGTTCCCCCAGTGGCCGCCGTTACCTGGGCTTCTTCGGATGCCTGCCGCCGCTGCTGGAAGAGGCGAGAAGAGAGGACCCCGAGCTCGAACAGGATCCACATGGGCAGGGCGAGCAGGGTCTGGGAGATCACGTCCGGGGGCGTCAGCAGCATCCCCACCACAAAGACGCCGACGATGAGGTAGGGGCGTTTGCGGGCCAGGTCTCCCGGCGTCGTGATGCCGGCGGCGACCAGCAGGATGGTGGCGATGGGAATCTCGAAGGCGATGCCGAAGGCGAAGAACAGGGTGAGGACGAAATCCAGGTAGTGGCTGATATCCGTCATGACCGCCACCCCCTCCGGAGCGGTCCCGGTCAGGAAGGCGAATACCAGCGGGAAAACCACGTAGTAGGCGAAGACCATCCCCAGGTAAAAGAGCAGGATGCTGGAGAGCAGCAGGGGAATCGCCAGCTGCTTCTCGTGGCTGTAGAGTCCTGGCGCCACGAACGACCAGAGCTGGAACAGCAGATAGGGCATGGACAGAAAGACCGCCGACACCAGCGCCAGCTTGAAGGGGGTCAGGAAAGGGGAGACCACCTGCGTGGCGATCATGCTGGTCCCCTCCGGCAGCTGCGCCATCAGGGGCGTGGCCACATAGATATAGATGTCATTGGCGAAGGGGAAGAGGACGAGAAATACCAACAACACCGCCATCAGCATCCGCATCAGGCGGTCGCGCAGCTCTACCAGGTGAGAAACGAAGGGCTGTGCCTGGCTCGGTGCTTCGGAATTCGTGGGGGATGACATGGTGCTGAGTGGATCTGATGGCGTCTGGAATATGCCCGTCGGTGGGAACCCTACCGGCGGGTTGCGCGGCCCCGGCGCATCGGGGCGACCGCAGCCGCGCGAGGAGCCGCTTACCCGCCCTGCGTGCTCTGATACGCGTTTTGACGCGGCGGATTACACGGCGTGGAATCGGGTGGTCCACGGGTGGTCCATGTCCGCCATCCCGGCATTGTAAGGTATCGGTCGCGGTCAGGCGTAGCGAGTGGCCGCAAGCTCCAGATAGTCGTGGTGGAGGCGGTTCACCTGGACCTCGAGCGATTGCGGATCGCCGCTGTTATCGATGATATCGTCCGCGCCTTCCAGGCGCCGGGATCTGGGGACTTGGCTGTCAATGATACGTTGGATCTCCACCACATCCAGACCGCTCCTGCGCCGGACGCGGCGTATCTGCTCCGCTTCGGGAAGATCCACCACCAGTATGCGGTCGGCCAGGCCCGTCTGCCCGGCCTCGAACAGCAGGGGTATCTCCAGTACGGCATAGGGTGCCGAGTACTGTGCCAGGCGTCGTTGCATTTCCGAGACGACCCGCGGGTGCAGGATCGATTCGAGGCGCGCGCGCGCCGCAGTGTCCGAGAAGACCAGGGCGCGCATGGCGGCCCGATCCAGGTGTCCGGCAGCGTCGATGAAACGGGTGCCGAAGGTCTCCGCGATCAGCTCCAGGACCGGGTTGCCCGGGGCCGTCAGCGCGTGGGATATAGCGTCGGCATCGATGACGGGCGCCCCAATTCCCCTCAAGCAGGCGGCGACACTGGATTTGCCGCTGCCCACTCCTCCGGTTAGAGCTACGACCAGCATATGTGAGTATCCTCATAAATGAGCGCGTAGGGATCTTTCCGAAATCATTACCCATCATGAAACCCTAAAGACACTCAAGGAACAGTTCAAAAACAAATTGAATATCCTGGCGATGAGGGATTGCTCGGTGAGCGCGCACAATGCGGGATATGTGTTCACCTTGTTTTTGACCCGTTACCAAGCATCGGTGCCACTCCGCGCAATCTGTGGATAGATAGGATTCAGAGCAGTTCCTTCTCCTTCCAAAACTTCTCGGCGCCCGGATGCAGGGGGGTGACGATGCCCTTGATGGCGGTTTTTACGCCCATCGCTTCGAAGGTCTTTTTCTGGCTGACCATATAGGCGAGTCCCTCATCCGTATAGAGCTTGGACAGCAGGTCGTAAACGATCGCGTCCGGGACCTTCGCGTTGGCAACCCACAGGGCCGAGCCCTGAAAGGAAGCGACATTTCGGTCGACGCCCTTGTAGGTCCCCGCCGGGATCTCGACCCGGGTAAAGTAGGGGTATTTCTCGTAGAAGCCACCTTCGCTCGCGTCCTGGTCGAGATCGACGAGGTCGATGGCGTTGGTCCGGGCGGCCATCATCACCGCGCCGCTCGGGGCGGCGGTAAACAGCCAGAAGGCATCGAGCTGATTGTTGCCGAAGGCATTGGCGGCGTCGTTATAGCCCATGGCGTTGCGCTCGATCTTGTCCCAGACCCCTAAGTGGGTGAAAAAGAGTTCACAGTTGGCGAAGGCGCCCGAGCCCGCGTTGCCGACGCCGACCTTTTTCCCTTCCAAGTCTTTCACGCTGGTTATCTCGGAGTCCTTACGCACGATCAATTGAGCAGGGGCCCCGTAGAGATTGGCCACCGCCAGTACGTCTTCGTATTTTTTCTTGTCGTTCTTCAACTTGCCTTCGCGACCGAGATAGACATGTCCGGAGTAGACGACGCCGAACTGCATCCTACCGGCGTTCACCTTGCGCAGGTTCTCGACCGATCCGGCGGAGGATTGGGCCTTGACCCGATAGTCCTTGGATTCCTTGACGGGCCCATAGGTCTGGATGGAGTTTGCGACGATCTGAAAGGTGCCGCCCGCGGGGCCGCCGCCGAACACGATCCGTTTAGCGGCAAGGCCGACGGAGGGGATAGCGAGCATGCAGGCCAATAATGCAATGCCGGCGGTAAGGATCATTCTCGGGTTCAGCTTCATGAGGTACTCCTGGGGTGGATGATGTTTGCGATCTGCTTGGCGATCAGCGGTCGTTCGAGCAGCGGCGCCAATGCCGACTCTACAACCTGACGCTTCACTTTAGCGCCCAGGGTACACTTCAACAACCAGGGAAGAGCAACCGATTACGTGATAACCCCGTAGGGTGGGCACAGCCCACCTTACGTTCACGATTCTCCTTCGCCCTCCATAAGCTCCAGCGCATTGCCGTCCGGGTCCCTGCAAAAGATCGCCGGGCGACCGGAACGGCTGCGGGTGAACGCGATGTCGGCCCGCTCCAAACGGAGCACAAGCGATGCTACATCCTTCACCGCCAAGGCCAGGTGACGGTCCCGTCCACCATGCTGCGGACGCCCCTGTAACGGGTCCGGGTTGGGGAGTTCCAACAGATGGATCTGCTGATCGCCCACCCACAACCAGGCCCCCGGATAGCCGAGATCCGGGCGGTGCTCGTCGGGTATCAGTCCCAACAGACCACGGTAGAAGGCGAGTGACCGCTCCGTATCCGCAACGATCAGACTGACATGGTGGATGCGAATCTCTTCAGGCATCCGATAATCTCCCGTTTCAGAGTGTGTCGATATCCGGTAGCCCCGGATCGGCACCGGGTTTGCCGGGTGCCATGGGTCAGACCTTATACTTATGGGGACTCCTGACTACTCAAGACGTCGCCCTGCATACCATGAACCCGGATTTGAACCGTCTCCAGCCCTATCCTTTCGAACGGCTTGCCGCGCTGACTGCCGGTGTGGAACCGCCGTCCGGATCGGACCGGATCCTACTCTCCATCGGTGAGCCCAAACACGCCCCCCCAGCGTTGATCGCGGAGGCGATGAGCGCCCATTTGGAGGGCTTGTCCATCTATCCGAACACCCACGGACTCCCGGAGTTACGGGCGGCCATTGCGCACTGGCTCACGCGCCGTTTCGACCTGCCGGACGGGGACATCGACCCGGAACACCAGATATTGCCGGTGAACGGCACCCGCGAGGCCCTGTTTTCCTTCGCTCAAGCCGTCGTGGACCCAGGCCCCGATCCCCTGGTGTTGATGCCCAATCCCTGTTACCAGATCTACGAGGGGGCGGCCCTGCTGGCCGGGGTCCGACCCTACTACCTGCCCTGTATCGAAGAGAATCGCTTCATACCGGATTTCGATTCCGTGGCCGCGGATGTCTGGCGGCGTTGTCAGCTCCTTTACATCTGCTCACCGGGGAATCCTACCGGGGCGGTTATTCGGCAGGCCACTTTGCAGCGGCTGATCGCCATAGCCGAAGCATACGATTTCATCATCGCCGCCGACGAGTGCTATTCGGAGCTCTACTTCGACGAGGCGGCGCCACCCGCGGGGTTACTCCAGGCCGCCGCGACCATGGGGCACCGGGACTACCGACGCTGTGTGGTGTTCCACAGCCTGTCCAAGCGGTCCAGCGTGCCGGGGTTGCGCTCGGGCTTCGTCGCCGGGGATGCACGGATCATCGAGCGTTACTTCCGCTATCGTACCTATCACGGCTGCGCCATGCCTCTACACCATCAGTACGCCAGTATCGCCGCCTGGGGCGACGAGGGGCATGTGGTCGCCAACCGCCGATCTTACCGGGAGAAGTTCGACGCGGTCCTGACGCTGCTGGATGGCCTGCTGCCTGTCTCCCGGCCGGACGGGGGCTTCTATCTGTGGCCGGCGACCCCGATCGAGGATACCGAGTTCGCCCGTGGACTGTTTGCCGAAGCAAACCTGATCGTCCTGCCGGGCCGTTACCTCTCGCGCGAGGTGAATGGGGTAAACCCCGGTGCCCGACGTCTGCGTCTCGCCCTGGTGCCACCCCTGGATGAATGCGTGGAAGCGGCACAGCGCCTACGGCGCTATGTCAATTCTCTTTAGGCAATCGGTGCCGGTGCGAAGCTAGTACAGCAGTACCGATATACTACTCTCATATGATTTTTTCGTTGAAGAAACCCAAATAGTCCATTGGAAAATAAGGTATCCTAAGCGCCATGTTGGACTACACCCTACCACCGGAGCAGCTGGATGAACTGCGTGCGGCACATCGCGGTACGCAGGACAAACGCGAGGCCGACCGCATCAAGGCGGTAGTGGCGCTTGCGACCGGCTGGACGGCAGAGGAAGTGGCGGAAATCCTGCAAGTTGACGCCAATACCGTGCGTAACCACTTCAAGCGCTATCGCGCCGATGGCCTGGCGGGATTGAACCGGGTGGGTGACGGCGTCGGCGGCAGCCCGTGCCTCCTCACGGAGGAGCAACTCATCGCGTTGGATATCCATCTGCAAGCGAACCTGTACCTCTCAGCCAAGGCGATCGCCCATTGGGTGGAGGAAACCTTTGGC
>Ga0209255_1000125_pt1 | contig 14725 bp, 9 predicted proteins | sample WorMetvaBAHAMAS2_FD_187394 | JGI IMG/M metagenome (GOLD analysis project Ga0209255, IMG submission 187394) | Marine gutless worms symbiont microbial communities from Max Planck institute for Marine Microbiology, Germany - Olavius vacuus... | ecosystem: Host-associated > Annelida > Digestive...
GAGGCCTCACAACGGTGGTGGTTGGCTCGCCAGACACTTCTTCTTCCTCCCATCCGTGATCATTATTTCGACCGTCTTGGAACGATTCAGTGTTAAATTGCTGCCTTTGGCCCATTGTTCAATGTTCTCTAATTCGAGCGACCGACTGTCAACATTACTGGCTGGCACGATAAGATACGTGTCGTCGGCGTACACAGACCAGGAGGTAACTTCTCCAGTATGGGCAAAGTAATGCTGTTTGACCCACTTTTTCCGCGACATGCGGCCTCGTTTCTAGATACCGGAGAGTACGGAGGACAAACAGACAGTCGGACAGATTCCATCCGTAATGCGGTTTCTTATGAAATGACCGCCTAATGATCATAGTACGATAAAGGTACAAGCTTGTCGATCGAGAGTAAATGAACGAGTATTGTTATACGTGTACACATCATCACCTGTTGACAGTGACGGATCTGCACAACTAGCAAAGGAGTGTGAGCGGTAATCGGCCGGGTCAATCGTTTTCATTTTTTACTCACAACATTACCATTATCTTATGCTGGGAAATTAAAGAAAATATTTTTCATCGTCAGAGGGAGGTTGATGGTTATTTCCACCCTCTCTGGATCCGCCAGTGCACGTTTACTTCTGGCGACTTCCACACACTGAAATGCAATTCTGGCTAATTCTACTACATGTAGTTTATTATTGGCAGAACAGTGCTGACTATTAGCTAGTTGCCTAATTAAGGCACAGCCCCTTCCGGCACACCGCCCTGCCGCAGACGACAACTCCTTGATTGGCTGCACAAGCCACGACCTGACAGATGATTGGTCGCTAGCCAGTACCCATTTCTTTGACAGCCTATGCCCATTTCAGTGCTCGTTTGGTGCGTTCTTTTATTGAACCAGATGTTTTGAAAACAATGTACTGTTCGACAATACCGCTCCGATTTATTTATTCAATCTGCTCTGGAAATTAGGGTTAGGAATTTAGATTAGACTCAGAGTTGCACTATTTTAGCATTTTGTTACGGAGAATAAGGAAAGTGAGCACCTTATCTTCCGCGAATTTCACGGACCGTGACATCTTGATAACAGAACGCAACCACATAATAATAATTACATATTCTAGGAATGCCCGTGCATAAATTAGACAACTAGCTAATGAATCGACCGCTGTGAACTCAGTTACAGTCTCAACACCGATATAGAGCAGTGTCTGTGATGATCATTACGACATACCTTAATCGTGTCCAGAGGATGGCCAACTAGAACACCAGCGCTACCTGCATGCAACATGCACGCAAAAGCATCTATTGCTCCAGTGACAACATGGTCAACGTACCAGGTTCACTGGCAGAGAAGATAAATTCGTTATTGTCTGGTGCTGCTAGACCACCCTTATTCTCAGCTTTTCTGCCCCGATGCATACGGGTTTGTTTGTCCGCTATTTTATGTAATGGAGAGGAAACGGCTGGCCGATGTCGATGAAATTTGGCAGGTACGGCCATCCCATGGCTCTAGGAGTGCGTTTGAGAAAATAGCTTCTGCGTTGCCCAACAACAGGCAAAATCTCCAATGTGGGTACTAAACGCCAAACCGTAGGTATCGGCAAACGCTGAATTTTCGTCTGTAACTCTGTAACAACTTCGAATGGCATGCGTACACATTTTTGATTTTCAATTTAAGCCTTACTTTTTACATTGCAGACCTTCGAAATTACGGTAAAACAGCGACATTTGCAATTATCTTTTAAAAATACAAAAAACACATGTAAAGGATTCCCGCAGAGATTGCAACTGTGGTTTCTCTCTGAAAATCTGCTGAAAGTGGTAAAAATAAACTCTATAATTTTACTTGTTATCTCTAGCGGATGTGCTCAAATTACGTTGACAATTGCATATGTACATGCACATTAAAACCAGTGACGTCACTGGGCTTGGTGCCACCCGGTGCGGAAACTGATGCTGTCACCCTATTTTTCGTCAAAAAAAGTGACGACCGTCACCACTCCTACCCTCTCCGCCTTCCAATCATCCGTTTCTCTAGTATTCTTTGTAAATTCAGCCGCAAAAAAATTTACACTCTCATCAGGGTGTCACCCCTGGATGGTGTCACCCGCGGTGGTCCGCCCCCCCCCCTCTAGTGACGCCACTGATTAAAGCTAAAGCTATCTCGTGGCATTTTTATACTGACATTCTATTACAAACCACATCAACGCGGGGCAGTTGCAACGTAATGGCTGCCCATGCGCGCCACGTGCCATGCACGCAGTCAGCGTTAGCCGTTTATGGGCGAAGTTTACTAAATTCTGGAAACTGAAAAAGGTTTTCCCGTCTGTCTGGAGCTAGTTTCGATCTGAAGATATTGGCGCTTAAGTCGCGATGTCGTCGTAAAACAATAGGCAATTTCGGGGCCCATGTTTTAGGGGGAGGGAACCCCAAATTCTGGACGTGCATTTTCAACAACGGCCCACTTCCGAATATGTGGCACAAAGTTTGGTTGACTCGTGTTTTGTGAGCACGCTGTACCTGCACCATAACAGTGCAGGATCAAAAACTATTCTAAGCTCTCAGCCATTTGTAGGCCAAAGTTCACCAAATTTTGGATAAATGTAGGGGGCACTTCCTAATTCACCATTTTTTCTGTTTGTTTATGGAACATTTCGTTAAGCATTCGCGCTTATACCTCGTTGTAAAACAACCAGAAAAATAGGCAGTTTTAGGGCCCCACGTTGTAGGGGAAAGAACTCCACAAATTTTTGCTATCGATTTTCAAACATGGTCACTTTTGAACACGTGGGAAGTTTGGCTGAGTTCCGTTCGGTGACCTCTGTGTAAACACGCTGACAATAAGTGGACAAAAAACGGGCTTAGCTCTCAACCGTTAGTAGGCCAAAGTTCACCAAAGTTTGGATGGCTTCGTAGGACCCTTCTTAGTTTCAAAACCTGTTTTCCACTCGTCTGTAGCTAATTTCATTTTAAATTATTCGCGATGTCGTCCTAAAGTCGGTCTGTAACAATGCGTATAAACGCTCTAAGCGCTCAGACATTTCTGGGTCAAGTTCATCGAGTTTGAGAAAATTACAGAAGCTCCTTTCAGTATTTCGAAATCTGCTTCCGTTTGTTTGTAGCGCGTTTTTTCCGAACTTATTCGTCCTTACATGTCGTCGTAATTCGTAAAACCACCAGTTTCAAGGCCCACGTTTTAGGGGAGGGAATTACGCCCGACTTTTGACGTCCATTTCCAAATCTGGCTCGCTTACGCTTTCTGGCTCGCTTCGCCGAACGGAAGTGAACCAAACCAAAGGTTCACTTGCGTTCGGTAAGCTCGGTGTAAACACGTTGACCATTTTTAAAAATAAGAAAGTGGGTCAAAATGCAGGCTTAGCTGTCAGCCGTTTGTGGGCCAAAGTTCACCCAGTTTTGCAGCTATACATATGTACGTATACGTACATATAAAATTTATGTATAGGCACTTGTAAGGGATACGTCGTAGTTAAAAATCTTTTTGCCGTTCGTCTGTAGCTTGTTTCATTCTGAAGACATTCGCGAGTAAATTATTATCGTCATCATCTTTATTAAAAGTCTCGATGTCGTCATAAAACCACCCGAAAATAGGTAGTTCTTGGGTCTCACGTTATAGGGAAAAGGGAACCCAAAATTCTGGACTACGGTTGAGTTGCGTCAGGTGACCTACGAGCCTCGAGGGCGTTCTAAAAAAGTAAGAATCCGACCATAGATGGTCTTCATGCAAATGCATCCGTGGCCGGCCATAAATATGTCGTTTTCGTGAAATGTTGTCAGATCAGAATTATGTTTGAATTACCAGCGACGCTACCAGCGATGAAATCACCGAAGAAAGACAGCGGTACTTCTCGGCGGTCACTGAAGTCGAGGAAAACATCAGCGCGAAGTGACTGCACAGTTTCCATCTGAAACATACAGCGTTTTAGGAGAAATTCAACGTTACGTTACGTGGCGCCAGCATCGCACGAGGCTAGGCGCAGCGGTCGCAGTGTTCGTTACGTGCGCCCCGGTTATCCTGTGCGAAGCCCGTAGGCTATTGTTTTAGTGGCGTCTGTGTGTCTGTGAGTCTGTCAATGTGTGTGTGTGTGTGTGTGTGTCTGTGTGTCTATCCACATAAACTGAAAGAAAACTACATACAAATATCTTACTATGGATATGTATAATGGTGAACCCCAGAAGTTTTTCCGTCGCTGGACTGTCTCTGGAACTCTCTGCCTGTCGCATTACGTGACTGAGACATCTCACTTACACAGTTTAAGAGACTTTTGAAGACACTTTGGTTTGTGTAGGGCTGCGGCGCATAGTGACTGTTGCTTTTTGCGCCGTGTACAAATATTCTTACTTACTTACTTACTTACTTACATTTGACCTCGGTCTTTGACCTAGAAAGCTGGTTTAGTATTTCGGCCCAACGCGACATCCCCTGTGTAAAAAATATCGACTCGCCACGCAGCAAAAACGCCGTCGGTGCAAGTACATATCTCATAGACAAGAGGTGGCAATGCGTGCAAATTAGTGCTACTGTAGAACACAATTTAATTACCAATTAATTAATTAATTATAATTTTGCGAGTGCTTTGGTCGCTGTAATCTCCAGCTAGTTGCATGCGTTGCCTGTCGACTCGTGAAGTGATTGTAAAAATCTGCTTTAAAAATTGATGTTTTAAGCAGGTCGATGACACTCGTCACAGTGTATGTGATGTTACAATTCCATTATTGACAGTATTTGGCGAGCTAAGATAAATGAATGAAACACACACGCACCTACTGTAGCTGCTGATCAGCCACGCACTGAGACCGTCCTTGCCTCCACGGCCGCGCGACTGCGCCGGTCTGGCGACCGCCTTGAGGAGGTCGCTTCGTCGAAGGAAACTAGGCCTAGTCGAGCAGCAGTCACAACATCCGCGTCTACCAATCGGCGCTGTGCGACTGACCGGATCACGGCGAAGCGTGGGACCGTTCGAGGCTGCAGCGTGACCCATCCAAGCGTCTGGCCGCCCGGGTGCGATTCTGGGCCGACAGCAGGCGCCAGCAACGAGACATTGCCCGCCGTATCCGGCCCGCAGCAGCAGCACAGCAGCAGCGCCGGCGGCGGCGTCGGCGGCGCCGGCTACTGCTAAGAATAATCGTCTATATGCATTGGCACAGTGCCATGCTGCAGTGACGTCATAGACAGTTATGCAGCATCCCACATGGTACACGGCAGCATCAGTGACGTCACTTCAATTTTTTTTCTCCCACCCTGTACCCCCGCTGAAAACAACACATGCTACTCCTGCTAGATCCTCTATGGTGACTTCTGTGTTAGCTGGCGTTTTAGTGGTTTTTAACACGAATGCGCTTCCTGCGTTATTCGGATATTATAGGTGGCTGGTAGTGCTGTAGTTTTTTTTTCTCTCACGGACGCAGCGACCTCTGGACTGTTCGTTTGCGCTTCGCAGGGTCTGCAGGGCCGGCAAAAATTAGATTATAGGGTAGAATCGACTACGACATGATTAGTTTTTTTTCTCAGACGTTTGTTTCTGCGACGTATTCATGGAGAGAATAAGCAGTAATTGCCAGCAGTACTCATACTACAGTATCAAAAGAGTCTGTAACATTGTAGTTTCTCATTTATAGTTACGTTACACTGAGAGATAACAATCATAACACTGCCGGTTGCGCTTGCCAGGGTTGTGGTCTCGGTCTCGACGTCTCGGTCTCGAGACGGTCTCGAGACGTACCAACGTCTCGTCTCGGTCTCGTCTCGGTCTCGGCCAATTACGTTTCGTGCCCAAGACCAATTTTCGGCCAAATTGTGCAGGCCACGTTAATAAAACGTACGCAGTGTGAACGGGCTTTAGACGTTGTGAGCCTATGCTGTAGTTACTATTGCTCATCATATTAACACGCTAAAACAATGAACGTGAAAGATAACATCTAGGCTTGCTATTGCAATCAATAAAACTTGTACTTTAACGTCTCGATCACGTTTCGAGAGCTACAAACGTCTCGTCTCGGTCTTGTCTCGGCTGGTGAAGCCAACGCCTCGGTCTCGGGAGGCAAGCGTCTCGGTCTCAAGCTTTTACCTCTCGTGCCCATCCCTGGCGCTTGCCTCACTTTTAAGTGCTAAAATGCATCTATAATCAGAGAACTGCAGAGCATGACCATTACGGTTATGAATGATTGAATGCATGAACGAACGAACGAACGAATAAGTGCTGCATTCGCGTCATACGATGCAGGGTATAAGATCGGTAGCACGCTTACATCTGCATTAAACATATAGGCCTAAATCATAATAAAGATTGCCTTCGGATCTAAGCCAGACCACTCGTGAATGCGTGCATTTAATTACGCCTGGTCACTTCCGGTCACGTGACAAAGATGGCGTCACACCATTCGATCCGCCACGCGAACTTGATGGCTCTGTGTTTTATAGAACCACAGTTATTGCCGATCGGAGTTTCACATTGCAGGAATAGGGATTTTTTGGACCTGTTTTGCTCCTGTGACCTCTGAGAAAAAATGGTTGGTGGGGAGCGACTCCTTCTACCTGAAATTTTGGGGCAGCCGGCCCCCGTTGGAGCGAAATCGCCGATTTTGAACCGATATTCGCTCGTAGCGCCTGAGCCGTAAAACCTAGCGAAAACAGTTCAATTGACACTAATAGGAAGTTCACTACGCTCTTTCCAATGAACCTAAGACGATCACCGTACGTTGCTCCTAAGCCCCCTTCCCCCAATGGGAGGCTCAAAAACGCAAAACGGGGGCCAGTTGACCCAAAATTTCAGGTAGAAGAGTCGCTCTCCACCAACCATTCTTTTACTCAGAAAACTAGGCTAAATCTTTCGTATGGTATAAAAATCTGGACAGAACTTTCTTCCGTTTTGTCACAATCCACGCGTTTGACAGACGGACGAACGGACAAACGGACAGACAGACAGAGGGACAGCTTTCTCCTGACTAGACCGCCTGCATTCAATAAAGCCCGGTAAAATTCCACTAAAATATGCTCCGAAACTTTCAAAAGTTAACTGTGCATGTGTACTAACTCGATCGGCTTGTTTTGGCTGCCGACGATCACTTGGCGCTGTTCTACATTGATGGAATGAATCCTGACGACCACGTCATCGATGACAGCACCAGAAACATTGTTGTGAGTAGCTGTTATTACCGCGCTTTACGAGATTTCGGGCCAGAAGATAATTCCGGTAGCTAAAATGACCTTTAACGATCAGACAAGGTTATCGGCACTATAGGTTATACTGTATATGATTTCCTATTGATGTTTCATAGTAACTGTATCCGCATCTGATATACATGTAGTTTCCATTTGCAGTCAGGCGTTGTTTATCGAAAACGCACCATTTTCGTTTCTTAATTGACTGTATTTACCGTAAACGTTGAAAATGACTCTGTCGAAATTTTGCCACTATGTTGCCACAATGAAAGAACTAGAATGGTGGGGCTGCCATGGCAGGTGGTGAAAGCTTGATACGTTTACCCGTTTTCACACACAGTGCTCGAGTGTGACAGACGGACAGACAGACAGAGCAGCGGTCGAAGTCACATACTGACAATCTGAACACAATTCACCGGTTTATCAGATGATAACACTGCGGCCTAAGATTAGTAATAATTTGTGCATAAAATTACCAACTATTGTACATTAGCGTCGCACAACGTCGCAACATTGTAGCAGTGATTTCGAATGTGAGCCTATTTTCGACTTTGCCATATACTACACGCGGTGGCTCGCGGCCGGTACGCTCGTTCGATGTTTCTGTCGATTATCTGTTCGACACTGAAAACTCAGTCATTACGAGGATGTATATGGCTGCGGAGATCTGGGCGCCAGTCGAGTGGCAAGTGATCGGCGTCAGCTGAAGACTTGCGGGCAACTGTGACGTCTCCACATCCGCCGGCCGGCTACAGGCCACCACCTCAGTGCGCGTACCTCTCCTCGCGAAATCGACAGCACACCAACTCGAAAATTATCCGTATCACCATCAGCAGCAGGTTGCCGACTGCAAAAATCATCATCAACACGCTCTACATGCAGTCGACACGAACATAAGCATCATTTACGGGAAGGAATACGGGGGTACGGGGGCATGGGTGCCCTCACTTCTTGGAGTGGAGGGTACTGTACCTCACTTTTGTCACATTTGCGCAAAAGTTGGTCAATAGTTTTTTTTGCGAATATCAAACAAGAAGCTCAGCTACCGCAGAGATAGCGCGCGTCGGCGGTCATTACACCATTCAAAGTCATTCAAGGTCATTGATTTCGGTACCAATAGAAAGCACGTATGCAACTTCTACTAACGGACATCCTAATTTCGCACTGTTTCTCATTTATCGCGCAGTAGGCCTATTGATTAAATTATCGCTTTTGACAGAGGACACCTCTCTTTAGTGCACTTGTTCTCCGTAATCTCTAAAAAATCACCACAAGTCATACATTGCTAAAAGCTAGATTCTTTGAACTGTATTTTTGTTGCAGACACTAATGGGACTGTCGTCAACCACTTTGACGTAGTTGGCCCAAAAGCTGCGGTAAAATAACGCGAAATAACGGTCATTATGCCGTTCACGGCCATTCAAGGTCACCGATTTTGGTAACATTCGAAAGCCATTATGCGACTTTCTATTAGTGAATCATACCAACTTACATCCTATCTCTCACCGTTTCCAAGTTATTGCAGATTATTGGTCAAATTTTCGCTTTCGACACATTCGTTTGAGGTGAACCCGTTAACGTACGACTATGAAATTTGGTCTCAAGAAACTAGAAACATCACTCTATCGTACGGCTTAAAATATATTTCGATATCTTAAACCGTTTAGGCGTGGATCACGAGTGTGACAAACGGACGGACAGACAGAACGGCCGTTAGCAATAGTGCGCTGTAACGTAGACGCGCGCTGAAAATCGTTTATTAGATGCCAGAGTTAACCGCTAAATACACACGGTTCAATTTACTTTCCCCACTAGGGAGCGCAGAGGCCACAGCGTCCCAGACCTCCGCTGTGCAGAGATGAGGGAAAGAGGAGAAAAAGGAAGAGGAAGAAGAAGGTATGTGGGAGAGGAAGAGAGGAAGGTATTTTACCTCCACTTTTCGGGCTGCAGTGACGCCAACGGAAACAGATCATTCATGACGATACAAATGGCGAAGTTGAAACTACTGCTCGAGTGAAAACACAGTAACATTAACAACAGCGTTGAGTCTCGCGGTTTCACAGCAACTAATAAACAACTGAGCCTCGACACCACATGTGCCCCGTCGATCGGTATCAGTCATTCAATTATTCAGCAACAAAGGAACAAAACAGACCTCTTACAAGTCGGTATGCCTCGGCCGGAAGGACAACGAACGGACGGCCTAAGTCGATGGGGATCTCTCTGCCGGAAAAGTGCACTTCACCTCACTATGACCTTGACCTTTGACGTTTGACCTTGAAAACCTCTTCAGCAGTGCCCACTAACGTGATGAATATTTGTGCTATCCCTCACTGAGTACGGAGATATCGCGTCGCGCGAAACAGTCGTTACGGACGACGGCCTGCTGGATGAACGGACGATGCCCGAACGGAATACCCGAAACATGCATACGCCGCGGATTCTTCTATAGCGGAAACAAGAAGGACAGTGTTTGCATTTTTTACTTTTTACCGCACTGCATGGAATGCAGACGCGGTCTAGCGATAAGAATTCTGTCTGTCTGTCTGTCAAACGCCGTAACGGAAGAAAGATCTGTCCAGATTTTTATACCATACGAAAGATAATTTAGCCTAGTTTTCTGAAAAGAAATATGGCTGGTGGGGGCGACCCCTTCTACCCGACATTTTGGGTCAACCGGCCTACGTTGGAGCGAAATCGCCGATTTTGAACTGATATTCGCTCGTAGCGCCTCAACCGTAACACCTAGCGGAAAAAGTTCAATCAACACTAATAGGAAGTCCACTACGCGCTTTCCAATGAGCCCAAGATGAACATCGTACGTTGTCCCTAAGCCCTCCAAAGGAGGACTCAAAAACGCAAAGTGTCCAAAATTTGAACAATAAGCTGCGATAACTCCGACACGGTACGAGATAGGATGTCAGTTACTATTAATCACTAATAGAAAGTCGTATACGATTGGTACCGACTTCGATTACCTTGAATGAATTTGAACGGCGTAATAGCCCTTATTTTGCGTTTTTTTTCACCGAATTCGATAGTTTTGCTGGCCGAGTATATCACAGTGGTTGAAGATAGACCTATAATGGCCGTGAAATATTGTATTCCAGTTCCAGTCTTCCACTTTTGGCCTGCAGCGCGGTCTCTCTGCGATAGCTGAGCATCTTGTTTATTCACTGCATCCGATACGTGCATGTGATAAACCTTGAGTAAGGTACGCTGAAAAAAAACTGACGGTAGTTAGCTTAGTCTAATGCGCTTTCCAGTTACTCTGATTACTACATAACATTACTGAATGTGCCATCGTTTGAAGTCAACAGTTAAGTCACCTTTTGAAATCAGCAGCTCGTGCAACAACAGAGAATACCACGCAATTCGCAACGATGACGACGACGACGACGACGATGATGATGAGCTTTGTAATAATAGTAGTGATAGTAATGATAATATGTAGAAAGGTGACAATTGCGAATGCATTGCAACTTGAGGCCGTTCGACGTTGCGCCACTCGTTTTGGACTGTTTTTTGTCCAAAGTTGAAGTGCGCATGTGCACAAACTGGTATATACCACCTTCCGGTCAGAATTCTGACAGCGCCACTAGGACCCCGATTTCCTTAAGAGAGCAAAAATTTTGCTATCAGACGATGTTTTCAGGCTGTGATCTTGACATTTGACCACTTGACCTTAAACGTTTGTAGTACATCGGGTGCCACGCGATCAAACTCTGTACCAAATTTGAGCAATCTACAGTGGAGTTATTGTGATTTAAACATTAAAAAATTTGGAGTGGACTCCCACCTTGAATTTCATTGTAGGGGATTTCAATCACTGCGCGACCTCTGCGGACCCGCAATGCACCCACATACCTAATTTCAGCGAAATTAAAATTTGCAAAGTTATGGTGATTTAAACTTTAAAATTTGAGCCCTCCCCATCTTGGATTTCAACTATTGCGAGGCCTCCGAGCACACGTAAAGAACAAATGTGCCAAATTTCAGCAAACTCTGACCGTCAATTGGTGAGACATTTTTGGGGGGAGGGGCGGTGATTTATGGACCATAGTTCTCAGAATGGGGTGGACCGATCTAAACTAAATTTGGGGTGGTCATAGAACCCCAAAGGCCCTCTGCAAGTTTGTGTTACATATCTGACGTGTTTCGAAACCAGAAGGTCTAGAATGCAGGAGGTCTTCTGTTTTACGCATGTCCTTTTTTTCTTTGCTAACCGCCCACTAAGGCCAAATGTTGCAATTATTGGCACCTCATGTACAAACTATGGGAGGGATGGGCAAAATTTCAGAGTCAGTATTGAGAGCAATCATCGACGCTCCCGCTGCTGTTTTCAGATTTCCGACATATTGCTCCAATTGAAAACCGGAGCGCTTCAAAGTCGAATGGTGTTGAAAATCGAGTCCAAATTTCGCATTTTTTGACCTCCCATGTTGAAATTAGGAGACGGTTCGGTGAAATATCTGAGTGAATTTTCCGTGCGACGCCTATGACCCAACCATTGATTTTGACAGGGAACGGCTGGATCGTCTCGGAGATTAGAAGGCGGTTGTCAAAGAAAATGAGGACAGAGGTAAAACAGAAGACCTCCCGACTATCGTCGGGCGACTTAATAATACAGAAAATTAATGCAAAAAAATCAACAGTAAAAACCGATTATCACTGGAAATCCGGTGAAAGTCCCTAAAACACCAACCAAAAAGCAAAATTTGAAAGTTTGAACAACCGTTGCGCGGTTACAAACTCTTATTAACAGAATAAGTTCTCGGCCTAGTCGCCCACACCTTTCTAATGTCTAATCAGCTTACAGGTATACAGATATATAGGCCTACTCATCCGATCAAAATTCTGACAGCGGTATACAGATCACGATACCTGTTGCAGCGATGGCCCTTCGCGTACGGGTACGGTTTTTCGCTTGCATCAGCTGATAGTGCAGTAGAGGCATCAGCCCCAAGCAAGTCGCCGTTAAGTGCAAGATCTACAAGGTGAACAAATAACGTTCACGGATGATTACACGAGCAACCCGCACAGCAAACACTGCTGCAACCACTGCTGCTGTTGTAATAGGCCTATCATCATTATGAATTACGAAGATCAAGAGAGCAGAGAAAAACCGCTCGCGGCTTTATCTTCATACTGGGTTAGAGACGTTCTTATAGGCCTATATAACTCCCCGAAAGTCGGCCAAGGTTTTGTTATACAAGCATTATACATTGTACATTGTGCGTATGCACTTCATGTCAGTTCATTGAAATGTTCCTTCGGAGAGGAAATTTATTTTGTGCTGAAGACAGTTTTCTCAAAACTGAACCTTTTTGAAAGTTTGTAACTCAGAAAGGCGTTCTACATATCAAATATTCAGTTCATACGGAGTTGTTGTGTAAAATGCGGAGGAGTATTTCGGAAGTATTATGACACTGGACAATGCTGCAGCAAGGATGCTCATAAGACGAATTCAGAAAGCATTAGGACCCCGTTTCTGACATTCTAGATCTGTCTCTGAAATGACTGTTTCTGATGCGATACGGATGTGTCGTCATTCGTCAACACTGACCAGAATGGCGACGGTGAAGTGTTGCGTAGTGACGTCCGGATGCTGCACGATGACCAGCTGAATAAAGTCGTAGATGAATACCAAGCCGAGGCACACGAGCAACACCAGCGACACCGTAGTATACACTTTGGTTGGCGGAGCGTTCGGCATCCGCAGCAGCTGCCGCTTCGTCGGCGGCTTCAACTTGGCCGCCCGTCCAGCGGCGGAGCCCGGCCGTCTCTGTGGTCCTCCGGGCTTTTTCATCGCATCGTTTACGGCGGCGGCGACCTTCCAGACGTCTGCGGGCTGACGAGTCAACGACACCGTTCATATCATAGGCAGCGGAGAGCGGTTCGCGTCTTGGCGACGAACGCCGTTCGCGATCCTCACCGATTGTAAACTTTCAAAGTTCACGGCGCGGAACCTAAGCTCTTTCAATTCACGGCTGTTGTCGCCGCGACGTTTGGCGACAACTTTTATGCCATACTTAGCACTCACGATGGTGTCTATAAACGCTTAGCAGATTTGGCAGATATCCGGAAATGTATACTTTGCAGGCCTAATAGTTATTTACTTTTCGAATACATAGACCTAAATACAGGAATGTTTTATTGTTACTGCGTCTGACTGCTTCGCGCCGTTGCCAACCACGATGACGTCATCATCAAATTATAAAATCGCGTCCAGCTGCTGATGACTATTGCGCAGTAATGCATGCGTTATTTCACATCTCTATGAAAATGTAACAGTCAGTCGAGTCGCAGGCATTTTTCGGTCGCTCTTATACTGCGATAGCGCACCGCTACAACTTCGGAGTTTAGCGAAAATACGTAACAGAATATTTTGTGGTCAAAATTGTACAAAATTGTACACTACACATTGTATTTAATCACCGTTTATCACATCGTCTACAGTGTCGGTCAGTCGATCTGCTGTTAGGACGAAGCCGAGTACTAGCGAGCGAAGCCATCAGTGTCGACGAGTTTCACAGATTTTTCACTGACAAAGTAGGCCTAGGGGCGGTCCGCGCCGCTACAGGTAGGCCTAGCTGTAGAGCTGCCTTAGTATTTTGTTTGTACTTCTTCGGTTTTCTATGATTGTGTCCATATATTTGTTGTTTACTGTATTGTGATTCATTCGGACTGTATTCTTGCATGTATGCTATTTGTATGCATATGCTATTTGGTCTTATGACCACCAGATTGAATAAACGCTACTACTACTACTACATGCTGGCGGTGTACCATCGAGCTTTTCAGCAGAACCTACTGCTTTTTCGTTTACCGGATTCCATAAGAACACTGTTGATGACATTATTTCCGCCATCTGCCGGCTGCCGGATAAGAGTTGCGTCGTCGACACACTTCCAACACCTCGGCTGAACTAAAGCTTTGCTGATTTGATTGCTCCGTTTTTGACGGTGCTATTCGGTCGCTCCTTGTCAACAGCCACTGCGCCGAAACTCAAGAAGTCAAACCTCGACTCTGCCGATCCGCGGTTTCCAATTTATCGGTGGTGTCCAAGCTTCTTGAGCGTATTGTTTTCCGGCAGCTCTAGCTACCTGTCGGCGGCAGACCTTCTGCCACGACAGCAGTATGCATATCGGTTACATACCGAGACGGCCGTGCTGAAAAATACTGACGGACATTCTGTATGCAGTCGATGTCGGCGATCTCTCTGTCCTCGTCCTGCTCGACCTGTCCGCAGCATTTGATACCGTCGACCACGACATCTGGCTGACAAGGCTCAAAAAAGGTCTTCTTCGGTATCAGTGGTGTTGCGTTGGACTGGTTCCAGTCCTACCTGACGAGCAGGGTGGAGTGTGTGCGACGCGGTTCGGCTCGGTCGACACAAAAGATCGTGCGGTTTGGCGTGCCACAGGAGGTCTGTCCTGGGCCGCCTACTGTTCATCTTATATACTGCCGACTTAATCAACCTCATCGAGGGATATGGTCTTCACCCTCATCTGTATGCCGACGACACGCAGATACAGGTTTCTTGTCAC
>Ga0209255_1000126_pt1 | contig 14679 bp, 15 predicted proteins | sample WorMetvaBAHAMAS2_FD_187394 | JGI IMG/M metagenome (GOLD analysis project Ga0209255, IMG submission 187394) | Marine gutless worms symbiont microbial communities from Max Planck institute for Marine Microbiology, Germany - Olavius vacuus... | ecosystem: Host-associated > Annelida > Digestive...
TCGAGAATATCTGGCAGTATCTGCGCGGCAACAAGCTCGCGATCACCCTCTTCGACGACTACGACGACATCGTCGACAAATGCTGCGACGCCTGGAACTTCTTCGCCCAAGACAGGGCCGCCGTCGCATCGATCACCACACGAAACCGGGAAGCAGTCAATAACTAGGGCGGTTGGTGTAACTCGTTGAAATTTCAATGTTTAAGAGTTAACGTGCCTTTTGTTCCGGGTGGCGGATCGCGCGCTTGGCTGGCGGAACGGATGTCGTGGCGGGCGACTCCGCCTATCGCGCCGCTCTTCCCGCCGCGAGGTCGACCGGCTCTCCGTGTGGAGTCGCCAGATAGGCGGCCGCCCAAGCGTCGCGCAGCTCGGTCAGCGTCGACGCATCGGCCAGGTCGAGATCGCGCAGGAACGCCTCGAAAGCCTCGAGCCAGATCTCGTAATAGGTCGAGCCGTCCCGGGGCGCCCCCTTGGTGTCGGCCCAGGAAATCGCTGCGCCGAACCATGCGGTCCAGTCGGGCCAAGCGAAGACGCCGGCCGCCGCCAGCGCGTGGGTGGTGGCGAAGAGCTGGGCGTGCCAGGGCTCCTCGAACGGCCGGTCGGGCTCAGTCGGCGGGGGCAAGGTAGCTCTCCCAGAGATCGGCGGTGACCGAGTGCTTCGGGTCGGCGTCGGGCCCCCAGAGATTGCGGGCGGTGAAGCGCACGGTGTAGAGGTGCTCGGGTGCCTCGCCGGTCAGCGTGGCGCTGACGTCGGGTAGGACATGGGCGCCGTGTTACAGATCGACGGTGCCGACCCGGTCGCGCATGTATCCCGGCAGGAGGGTGTGGCCGGAATGGCCGAACTTCGCGGTCCGTACCCGGTCGCCGAGCGCGAAGGCGGGCGCGGTGTTCACCTCGCGCCGGCTCGGCCGACCCTTGGGGATGAAGGCGAGGAAGCCCGCGGCGTCGACCGGCGGTGTCGCCTTCTCGGTGCCCGGGTCCGGCCGGCCGGAATCGATCTCGGACCGGCTGATCAGCCCGGCGCCCTCGGAGAGGTTGACCACCGAGGCGAGCCACTTCTCGTAGTAGGTCATCGTCAGGTAGTCGGCAGGTGGCAGTACCTCGATCGAATGCCGTCCAGCGTCGAGGTTCCAGCGCCGCCATAGCGCCATCAGCAGGCGCATGCCCATCACCCGCGCCTCCCAGTCGTTGTGGAACACGGGCTCGTCTTCCTCCACCGGGACCGGCCCGAAACCCTCCATGCCGCCGAGGTCGTGGATGCCGTCCATCACCCGCCCTCCGGCCCTGTCAGCAATGCTGTGCCGACCATCGAATCGCGGCTGACCAGCGCCGCCAGCTCGTCTTCAGACATCCCCTCGGCACCGGCGGGGCGCTCGGGGATCACCAGATAGCGGATCTCGGCAGTCGAGTCCCAGACCAGGATCTCGACATCGTCGTCGAGATCGACACCGAACTCGGCCAGAACGGCGCGGGGTTCGCGCACCACCCGGGCGCGATAGTCCGCCGACTTGTACCACACCGGCGGCACGCCGAGCACCGGCCACGGGTAGCACAAGCACAGCGTGCAGACGACGACGTTGAGCACGGTATCCGAGTTCTCCACCGCCACCATGTTCTCGCCTTGCAGGCCGGAGAAGCCGAGTTCCTGGATTGCCGCCGTCGCGTCTGCGAGCAGGCGTTCCCGGTAGGCGGGATCCGTCCATGCCTTCGCCACGACGCGGGCGCCGTTCTGCGGGCCGATCTCGTTCGAGTAGGCCTCGACGATGGCATCGATGGCGGCTGGGTGGGTCGACCAGCCCCTTCTCGACCAGGAGCGTCTCGATGGCCCTGACCCGCAGCGCCGGCTCGGACGACAGGAGCGCGTGGGCATGGTCGTGATCGTGCGGCATCGGCATTCCGTTCCCTCTGTTCGACCGAGGTTCCTGTCGTGCGACATACCCGACTTGGTCGGCTTCCTGCGAGCATATGGACTCGGAGAACGACCTTGCAAGCGTTGTCCGCGCCACACCTCGTTCGGCGCGAAGTCGGGGCCGCAGCCGCTATGCCGCGGCGACGCTGGCCGCCGGTAGGCGCAGGGGCTCGATGTGCAGGCAGTAGTCCGGGTCGACGGCGTAGACTGAGCCGTTGGGCACACCCTTCCATGGCTCGTCCGGGGTCAGAGGCTCGGACGCCACCTCGACGGCGCGGTAGGCGGTCTTCGGCGTGTGATGCACATGCGGCCGGCCGCAGATCGCGCAGTCGATGATCTCGTCGCGCTCCAGGAACCACAGCGTGCGGTTGAGCCGCGAGCCAACGAGTTGCTCGCCGTCGCTGAGCACGACGTTGAGGCCGATACGCCGCTCCGGGTCGATCGCCACGCACCAGGCGATGATCTGCTCCAGCCCCTCGCGCAGGGTCTCCAGCAGCGAGGTCTGGGGGCCATGCGACCAGCGCGTCAGCAGGTAGTAGAACATGTGCTCGCTGTCGGTCTGGCCGCGGATCTCGGCCCGGTGGAGCGGGTCGGTGCGCTCTAGAATCAGCGGGCGGATCTGGTCGAAATTGGGCACCGTGCCGTTGTGCGCAAAGCTGAAGCGGCCGAACGAGAACGGATGGGTGTTCTCCATCCCCGTCGCCCCGATGGTGGCACGGCGGACATGGGCGACAACCGTATGGGCGTAGAGGCGGGCCGCGCTCTTGGCGAAATGCTCGCCGTGATAGGCGGCCCAGGCCTGCTTCTCGATCATCGGCAGGTGGTCGCGATAGTCGGCGACGCCCCAGCCATGGCCGTGGGTCAGGCCCTCGGCATCGCCCTCGCTCTGCAGCATCAGGTTGTTCTGCGAGCGCACAAGCCCGCATTCGACGCGGGTCGGTTCGTTGGCGCGCAGCGCGTAGAGTCGGCACATTCCTCGTTCCTCCTGGCGCCGATCATATATGGCGATGGGGCGCAAGCATATGATCTTGCTCAAGGCGGGCTTGCCGTAGCTGCCCCATCCTGCCGCCTCCCCCACGGCCGAGGACGTTGCATGCCGGCAAAGGCGAACAGCTCCGACGATCGCGTGTCCTCCGGACGCCATGCAGTGCCGGTGGTCCGGAACTTCGACGCCGCGATCCCGCCGGGCGAGCGCGTTCGGCTGGCGACGCTGGCGGCCAAGCTGCTGCGCAACGAGCCCTCGATCGGACGCACCGACGTCTTCGGTACCGGGGTCTTCTCCGGACTGACCGAGGCCCCGGCCCTGCTGCTCGGCGATCAGCGCGAGATCGGGCAGCACGCGGCGCTGCCGGTGCAGGCGATGGAACATCGCATCGCCTTCCTGGCGGCGAAGGGGGATTTCCTCGCCGTCTAACGCACGTGCCCGGCCTATGAGCGTTACCTCGCCGAGCTGCTCGGCCTCGACCTCCTTCAGGTGATTGCGCTCGGCATGCCGAACCCGGCCGGCACCGCCGCCGTCGCCAGCCGCTGCCGCGAGACCGAGCCGATCCTGGAACAATTCGCCGCCGCGGCCTCCGAGGCCGGCCGCTTCCAGATCATCCCCCATATCGGCGCCGGTTCCGCCTGGACGCTGGCCGGGGCGATTGCGCGTGCGGCCCGGGTCCCGGTCGCCGTGGCGGCGGCGCCGACGCCCTGCCCCCGATCTACGCCGCCTTCGGCCCGGCGGCGGTGGCGGCGCGGATCGCCCACATCGCCCGCACCGCCGACAGGGTGATCGTCAAGACGCCCGACAGCGCCGGCTCGTTCGGCAATGCGGCGATCGATTCGGCGCCGGTCCGGTCGCTCGACCTCAGGCGCATTCGCGACCTGGTGCTGTCGATGCTGTGGGGCCGCGGCTGGCGCGGCGACTTCCCGGTTCTGGTGGGGGTGTGGGAGGCCGACGCCATCGCCAGCCCCTCGGTCCAGCTCTGGATACCGGCGCCGGCGCAAGGCGGGCCGGTGATCGAGGGGTGTTCGAGCAGCGGGTGAGAGGAGCCTATGCGGAATTCGTCGGCGCCGTCCCGGCGCAATTGCCGCCAGCGGTGGTCGGGCGCATGGCCGATGAGGCGCTGCGGCTGGCAACCCTGTTCCAGGATCTGGGCTATTTCGGCCGCTGCAGTTTCGATTGCCTGGTGACCGGCGTGGCGGGCGCACCGGCGGCGCTCCACTGGATCGAGTGCAACGGCCGCTGGGGTGGGGTCTCGGTGCCGATGACCCTGGTGAACCGGCTCCTGGGCAACCACGCCGCGCACGGGTTGGTCGTGGTCCAGAACGCCCATCTCGACCTCGCCGTGAAGGGTGTCGACTCGGCTCTTGCGCGCCTCGGCCCGCTGCTGCTGCGCCGCGACGGCCGGCAGGGCGTGGTGCCGCTGACCGGGCGCGGCTTCGAGGCCGGCGCCGGAGTGTATTTCCTCGCAGTCGCCCCGACGCAGGAAGAGGCTGAGCGCCTCACGGCCGAGGCCGTCGCCCGGCTGACCGAAGGGCCATAACCGAGACGAAGCGGCCGTCAGTCAGCGTCTTCCTCAATCCCGGCCAGCTTGCGCGCGTTGGCCTGCTTCTCCTCCAGCTTTGCGCCGCGGGCGATCTGGATCCGCTGCGCCTGGGGCGAGCCGGCGCCGTGCATCGACTCGGTGAGGTACCCCACCGCATTGCGGCCGATGGTCATGTTCTCGATCAGTCGCAGTATCCGCAGCCGCGCCTCGGGGGGCGAGTTGGTGCGCCCGGCCAGGTACTTGCGCACCAGCGGGCCGACCTCCTCGTGCTCCAGGTCCTGCTCCGACGGCATCGTCACCATCAGCCCGCCGGCGATGTCCTGCGCCAGCCGACCCATCTCGTAGGGGAAGCGGGTGACGTTCTGCTTGCACACATTGGCAAACATCTCGTCGTTGAGGTAGACGCCCGAACTCCATCACCCTGCCCTCATGCGCCGAGGCCAGCGCACCGGAGCGGATGGTCTCGTTCAGGTGCACCATCTCGACGATCTTGTCGCGGATGTGCGAGGCGCGCTGGACGCCGTTGAGCTCGGCCGCCTCGGCCGCGGCGCCGACCAGCACGTCGCCGACGCCGGCCTTACAGATGTAGCTGCAGCGGTGATAGGTGGTGAAGCGCTCGACCAGCATGGCGGCGAACTCGTACTCGCCGTGCATGAAGACGTGATCCCAAGGGATGAACACGTCCTCGAACACGATCATCGCCTCCTGGCCAGAAAATCCGGCGTTGCCCTGGTCCATGGTCCCCGGCTCCAGGCAACGGGTGTCGCTCGCCTGCCGGCCGTAGATGTAGGTGATGCCCTCGGCATGGGCCGGGACGGCGCCGGAGATGGCGTAGGCCTTGTCCTCTTCGCCGAGCCGGATGGTCGGCATCACGATCAGCCAGTGTGAGTTGACACAGCCGGTCTGGTGCAGCTTGCACCCGGTAACGAAGACGCCGTCGTCGTTCGTTCGGGTCACATGCATGAACATGTCTGGGTCGGCCTGCTCGTGCGGCGCCTTCGAGCGGTCGCCCTTGGCGTCGGTCATCGCCCCGCCGATGACTTGGTTGCGCTTCTGCACGACCTTGAGGAAGTCGAGGAGCCGCTGGTGGTAGCCGGTACCGTGTGCCGCGTCGATCTCGTAGGTCACCGAGTGAAGGGAGTTGAGCGCATCGAGCCCGACGCAGCGCTGGAAGCAGGTGCCTGTGCGGCGGCCGAGCGCGTCCTGCAGGCGCGCCTTGGCGACCAGGTCGTCGGCGGATTCGGCGATGTGGAGGAACCGGTTCACCCGGGTCCCGGCGAAGGGCGACAGCGCGGTGCCGAGTTCCTCGTCCTCCTCGGCCAGGGCGTAGGTCGCCGCCATGGCGTTGACCGAGGGTCTGATCATCGGATGATCGGCGGGATCGGCAACCCGCTCGCCCATCAGGAAGACGCGCATGTCGCGGCCGCGCAGGCTTTCGATGTATTCCTCGGCGGTGCAGATGGTCTCGAACCTGCCCCAGAGCGCCGGATCGGTGTTCGGTGGGAGATCGGTCATGGCATCCTCCAGCGGCTGCGGTCGGCCGGGTCGGCCTAGTCGATGTATTTCCAGTTAGGTGTCCTTCTTGGTGACATAGCCGTCGCGGAATTCCCAGAGGTCACAGCCGAGATAGGCGAAGGGCTCGCCGCCTTCCGGGGTGCCGCAGACCACCCATTCCGAGATCGCCTTGGTCTGGTCGACGATCCAGTGGCGCATCTCCTCCCAGCGCATGTCCGGAATCACCGCGTAGCGGCTGCGCAGCACCTCGCCGATCTCCGCCTTGCCGAGGCAGCGGCGGCCCTCCGGCGCGCTCGGGCCGCGGGCCATTAGCCATTCGCAGTCCTCGGCGAAATGCGAGAGAATCGCGTCCACATCTTGGCGGTTGAAGCCGTCCTGGATTTTGTCGAGCAGGGCGATGGTAACTTCCCTAGTCATGGCCGGGCCCTCCTAGCCTTGAATTTCAACTGAGCACGGCGAACCGCCCCGTTCGGATTTGCGCACCTCCCCGAGACAATATCGCGATCGCCGCTCACTTGGTAGGGCATCATGTGCTGCAACACCCGCACGCTGCGGGCCGAACCGAACGGCATCCAGTCATCGCTCGGCGGCGCAGGTCTCACCTCTGGGCGCGTTCATTCCACGACCGGCGGGAGTGGTGGGGGAATCATCAGGCGAACGGCCTTCGCAGCGCAAATCGATATGTCGACTCGGCTCTGTGCCGGCAGCCTATCTGCGAATCTCGCAAGCTGGTGGAAAGGTTGGTACCGCCTCCCCGGCTCGAACGGGGGACCCCCAGATCCACAATCTGGTGCTCTAACCAACTGAGCTAAGGCGGCCCATCGGCGGCTGCAGACGGCACCGCAGCCGGAGTGGCATGTGATCTACCCGCCGCAGCGCCAATTTTCAAGCGCTTGCTGTCGCATTTCTCTCATCAGGGCTGGAACCGGGAGCCGGTTTCAATAGTATCGCGGTTAATCATTTTGCGTGGTGTCCGGGAGGGCGTTTTGGGTATCGACAGCGAGAGCGACAAGGCAGCGAACCTGGTGATTGGCCCGACGTCGCTGGGAATGGTTCGGATTTACGTCGAGGCCGAGGGCGTCGATCTGCAGATGGATTTCGAGCCCGAAGAGGCGCTGGAGATCGCCGACGAGCTTCGCACCGCAGCTCAGAAGGCGGCGGCGGTCGCCGCGACACCGAGGCGCGGGGGGAAGCCGGGGCCCGGCGAAAAGGGCACCGGCTCCAAACCGGGGAGGAGGCGCAGCTGACCCTCCGGCAGAGCTCCAGCCGGGCGGCGTCCCGGCCGAAGCACCTGCGAGCCGCGCCGTGAGACCGGGCCGGCAGGGGGAGGCGGACTCCGCCATGCCGGTGGCGATGGCGGCGCTCGACGTCGCCGGCCAGTTGCGCGAACGCAGCCCCATCGACCTGGCGATCTTCGGCGACGAGGCCACCCGGCTGACCGACCGTTTCGTCGAGCCTGCGGGCGTCCAGTCGCTGCTGGCACGGGCGGTCAGCGACGGCAATGCCGAAGGCACCGCCTGGCTAAACACCTCGGCCGGGCAGCGCCGCTTCCGGATCAGCCTGTGGCGCCAACGCGGCGGCGAGCGGGTGCGGGTGCTGGCGGCGTTCTCGGCCTGCGGGGCCGCGGAACGGGCGGCGGACCGGATCGCGGGCCAGCCGGGGGAGGCCGGCCTGCCGGCCGCGGCCTGCGCGGCTCTGATCCACACCGCCTACGACCTGCGTGCGCCGCTGACGGCGGTGATCGGCTTCGCCGAGCGCATCCGCAGCGGCGCGGCGACGCTGAAGCCGACCGAGACCATCGCCCACGCCGCCGATATCGTCGCCGCCGCCTGGCGGCTGGTGCGGTTGGCCGAGGATCTGGAGACCGCCGGAACCTCGGGCGACACCCGCCCCGACCTGCGCATGGGCGAGGTCGACATCGCCCGGCTGGTGCGCCGGGTCGCCCGGCTCGCGGCGCCGGCGGCGGAGGCGGCGGGGGTGACGTTCAACGGCCATGGCCTGCCCGAGCGCGGAAAGGCGCCGCTGGTGATCGCGGACGAGAGCGCGCTCTGGAGCGTGATCGACAGCCTGCTGCAGAACGCGGTCCGCCATGCCGGGCGGGGCGCGGCGGTGGCAATAACGCTCGGCAAGCCGGCCCACGGACTGGCGCTGGAGATCGCCGATAACGGCCCCGGGCTGGACAGCGAGGCGCTGGCCGGGATCCTAGAGGGCGGCAACAGGGGGATGGGGCCGGCCACGGCTTGGCCTTCTGCCGCGAGCTGGTGCGGGCCAACGGCGCCGAGCTTCAGATCGAGACCGCGCCGGGCCAGGGGCTGACCGCGCGCTTGGTGTTCCCGGCGGCGCGGTGCCTGAACCCGGTGTGAGAGGAAGGAGCCGAGGATGACTCATCTGGAACGGCGAGGCTGGGTGCCGCAGGCCAGCGAGGATTTCATCCAGCACATCGCGGCAGAGACGGCCGGCGCGGACTCGCAGGCGGTGGCGGCGCGTATCGAGGCGCTGATCGACGAGAACCATGCAATCCACGACCGCGACTGCATTAACCTCAACCCGGCGACCAGCGTGATGACGCCCCGCGCCGAGGCGGCGATGGCGAGTAGGCTGGGCTCGCGGCCCTCGCTCGGCTATCCGGGCGACAAGTACGAGATGGGGTTGGAGGCGATCGAGCAGATCGAGGTGATCGCGGCCGAGCTGGCGGCGGAGGTCTTCCAGGCGCGCCATGCCGAGATCCGGGTGCCCTCGGGCGCCGTCGCCAACCTTTATGCCTTCATGGCCTGCTGCAAGCCCGGCAACGAGGTGATCGTGCCGCCGGCATCGGTGGGCGGGCACGTCACCCATCACGAGGCCGGGGCGGCGGTGCTCTACGGCCTGCGCATCCATCGCGCGCCGGTGGCGGCGGACGGATACATCGTCGACGTGGCGAATCTGGCGGTGATGGCCGAGCATGTGAAGCCGGCGCTGATCAGCCTCGTGGTAAGCTTGAACATTGCGCCGCATCCCGTTGCCGAGATAAGTAAAATCGCCGACAAGGTGGGCGCCAGCATGCTGTTCGACGCCGCCCATCTCTGCGGCATGATCGCCGGGCTGGTATGGGACAACCCGCTGGCCGAAGGCGCCCATCTGATGACCATGAGCACCTATAAGAGCCTCGGCGGCCCGGCCGGCGGGCTGGTGGTCACCAACGATGCCGAGCTGGCGGAACGGCTCGATCGCATCGCCTTCCCCGGGCTGACGGCGAATTTCGACGCCGGCCGGGTGGCGGCGCTGGCGCTGAGCCTGCTCGACTGGCGCGAGTTCGGCCCCGCCTATGCGGCGGAGATGGCGGCGTCGGCCCGGGCCCTGGCCGAGGCGCTGGCCGCCGAGGGGGTGCCGGTGTTCCGTGCCGGCAATGTGCTGACCCGCTCGCACCAGCTCGGCGTCGAAGCGGCGGCTTACGGCGGCGGCCAGACGGTCTCGAAGCACCTGCGCCGGGCCAATATCCTCGCCTGCGGCATCGGCCTGCCGATCGCGGCCGTCGACGGCGATCTGAACGGGCTCCGGATCGGCACACCGGAGATCGTCCGCCGCGGCATGACCGCCGCCGACATGCCGGAACTCGCCAGCCTGATCGCCCGGGCGCTGGGATCCGAGCCCGAGGCGGTGGCGGCCGAGGTGACGGCGTTCCGGCAGCGGTTCCAAGGCTTGCGCTTCGTCCGGTAGTGATGCCAATGGCCCCTTTCGCCGACCGATTTCATGCCCGTGCTTGACACGGGCATCCAGTCCGCAAGCCATTGAAAAGGGCGCTGGATTGCCGGGTTAAGCCCGGCAATGGCCAAGGTCACAACGGGTCACGAAAAACGGCCATTGGCATCAGCGTCCGCTGCGCTGCGTCTTCGGTTGTGCGCTACATTGCGGATCACCGATTTCTCCAGTTCGACCAGCAGGAAGATGGTCACGGCCACACCAATGCAGACGAGCCAGACAGTGGCCGACAACGGGCGCGAGTGGAACAGCCACTGCATGAACGGCGCGTATGTGAACAGCAGTTGGAAGGAGATCACCGTGGCCACGGCGTCCTAGGCGATCCGCGCCTCGGCTTTCAGGAGTCCGGCGAACGGCAACGACTGGAGCTTTCGCACGTTGAATAGGTAGAACACCTCGAACATGACCAGCGTGTTGACCGCAGCGGTCCGCGCCGTCTCGATGTCGGCGCCGGAGGTGCGCAGCCAGAGGAACATGCCGAACACGCCGAGCACCAGCACGGTCGACACGAACGCGATCCGCCAGATCAGGAAGCGCGAGAGGATCGGCTCGTCCGCGCGACGCGGCGGCCTCGCCATCACGTCCCGCTCCTCCGGATCGAATGCCAGCGCAAGCGCCAGGGTGACGGCGGTGATCATGTTGACCCAGAGAATCTGCACCGCGGTGATCGGAAGCAGATGGCCGAAAGCGATGGCGGCAACGATGGTGAGGGCCTCACCGCCGTTCGTCGGCAGGATGAACAGGATCGCCTTCTTCAGGTTGTCGTAGACCGAGCGGCCCTGTTCCACGGCGCGGGCGATGGAGGCAAAATTGTCATCCGCGAGCACCATCTCCGCCGCTTCCTTAGCGGCCTCCGATCCCTTCATGCCCATGGCGACGCCGACATCGGCGCGTTTGAGGGCTGGGGCGTCGTTGACGCCGTCTCCGGTCATGGCGACGATCTGGTGTCGTTCCTGCAGCGCCTGAACGAGCCTCAGCTTGTGGTCCGGGCTGGTGCGCGCGAAGACGTCGAAATCGAGCACCCTATGCGCCAGCTCTTCCGGCGGCATGCTGTCGAGGTTGATGCCGGTCAGCACGTTCCGGCTGCTGGCGAGCCCGAGCTGTGCGGCGATCGCCACCGCTGTCCCGGCATGATCGCCGGTGATCATCTTGATCCGGATTCCCGCCGCCTGGCACTGCGCCACGGCGCGGATCGCCTCCTCGCGCGGCGGATCGGCGAGGCCGAAGAGCCCGAGCATGGTGAGGCCGTCTTCGACGTCGGCGAAGGTCAGCGAGCGATGCTCCGCATTGGTACCCTTGGCCGCCAGAGCCAGCACCCGCTCGCCACGGCCCGCCATCTCCGCCATTCTTGCGTGCCAGTATTCGCGGTCGATCGGCGCGTCATCCTCGTGCATCCGCTGCAGCGCGCGCATCTCCAGCACGCGCTCCGGCGCACCCTTGACGTAGATGGCCCCGTGTCCCTCGTGGTCGTGATGGAGCGTGGCCATGAACCGGTGCTCCGACTCGAAGGGGATCTCGTCGGCACGAGGCCATGACTTTCGCACCAGGATCGGGTTGAGCGCCGCCTTCATCCCGGCGACGAGAAGGGCCGCTTCCATCGGATCGCCGTTGACTGTCCAGTCGCCGTCGCGACGGCTCATGCTGGCGTCGCTGCACAGCACCGCCCCGAGTGTGAGCGCCTCCAGCCGCGGCCGCAGGTCGATCGCCACCGGAGTGCCGTCGAGCAGGAATTCACCCTCCGGCCGGTATCCGGATCCGGAAAGTTCGAGCAGCTGGTGGCTTGTCGCGACGCTGCGCACGGTCATTTCGTTTCGGATCAGCGTGCCGGTCTTGTCCGAGCAGATGACGCTCACCGAGCCGAGGGTCTCGACGGCGGGCAGGCGCCGGATGATGGCATTCTGCCGCGCCATGCGCTCGACGCCGATTGCCAGAGTGATTGTCATGATCGCCGGCAGTCCCTCCGGAATCGCGGCAACCGCGAGGCCGACGGCGGCCAGAAACATCTCGGAGGCGGCAAGACCGTGCAGCAGCGTGCCGACCGCGAAGGTCGCCGCGACGAGCAAGAGGATCGCGATCGTGAGCCATTGGTCGAAGGTTGCCATCTGGCGCAGCAGCGGCGTGGTCAGGGTCTCGACCGTTGTCAGCAGCGTGCTGACGCGGCCGATTTCGGTCCGGGCGCCAGTCGCGACCACCACTCCCGTGCCCTGCCCATAGCCGACCAGCGTTCCGGAATACGCCATGCAGGCGCGGTCGCCGAGCGGGGCAACGGCGTCCACGATCTCGACCGACTTGTCGACAGGGACCGACTCTCCGGTGAGAACGGCTTCCTGGATCCGCAGCGTCTTGGCTCGGAGCAGCCTCAGATCTGCGGGGACCTTGTCCCCCGATTGCACGAAGACGATGTCTCCGGGCACCAGACCTTGGGCCGGAATCGTCACGCGCTCGCCGTCCCGGTGGACCGTCGCCTGCTGCGACAGCAGAGAACGGATCGCATCGAGCGCCCGCTCGGCGCGCCCTTCCTGGATAAATCCGATGATCGCATTGAGGATCACCACGGCGGCGATCACGCCGCTGTCGATCCAGTGGCCAAGCGCCGCCGTGACGGCGCGGCCGCCAGCAACACGTAGATGAGGACGTTCTGGAACTGCGCCACGAGGCGGAGAAGCGTGCTGCGCGGCTTGACCGGTGTCAGGCGATTCGGGCCGTGAGCGGCCAGCCGAGCTTCGGCTTCGGCGGAGGAGAGCCCGCCAGCCGATGAACGCAGCCCGCTCAGGCTTTCCGATACGCTCTGGGCATGCCATGCGGCTGACCGAAGACTTTGGTCGCCTTCGTCGCGCAGAACTACTTTAGGCGGCATCGTCGAGACCTGCTCACCTGTTGCCTCCTGGTGTCCTCTACACCCATGTCTTGGCCGAAGATCGCGGCCCCGGATCGCCTGGCCGAGCGATTGTGTGGCGAAGCGGCCCGCAGACCCGGTACGGCCGGACATTAGGCCGGCGCTCGCTGCTGCCGCATTGATTCGCGTCAAGCCCACCCGATGGCCCGGAGGCAGCGGTGACCGCGGTCCGCCAGCGGTTCCGCGGGTTGCGGTTCATCCGGAAAGCGGGGCAGTGTGGCAGGGCTGACGCGTGGCGGCACCAAGAGGGAGACAGGGAGTCCGAAGAATGACGGAATCGAACACGCTCGACGGCGGTCAGATGATCGTCGACTACCTGATCCGGCAGAAGGTGCCCTATGTCTTCGGGCTCTGCGGGCACGGCAATATCGGCTTCATCGACGCGCTCTATGAACGCCAGGAGGAGATCAAGACCCTGTCGGTCCACCATGAATCCGTCGCCGGGTTCCTGGCCGACGTCTACTACCGGATCTCGGGCCAGCCCACGGCCACCTTCACTTCCTGCGGGCCGGGCTCGGCGAACTTGCCGATCGCGCTCGGAAACTCGTTCCTCGACAGCGTGCCGTTCCTGGCGGTGACTGGCAACATCCCGACCTCGCGGTTCAACCGCGGCGCCTTTCAGGAGCTCTACCGGCACTACCAGGCCGATTTCCCTTCGACGGTGCGGGCCTATTGCAAGCGGGTGTTCCAGCCGACCCGAGGCGACCAGATGCCGCTGACGGTCCGCGAGGCGGGGAAGACCATGGTCCCCGGGCGGCCCGGGCCGGTGGTGCTGGACGTGCCCTTCGACATCTTCAAGGAGGATACCGGTGCCGCTGCCCCCGATGCTCGGGGCTGGGCCGGGAACATCTCCTGCCGCGCGGGCGCCGACCCCGAGGGGGTCGCTAGGGCGGCGGAGCTGCTGATGGCGGCCGAGCGGCCGGTGATCTTCGTCGGCTCTGGCTGCCGCTTCAGCGAGGCGTCGCGGCGGCTGCTGCAACTGGCCGAGAGATGCCAGATCCCGGTCGCCGGCTCCTCTTCGGGCCTCGGCGCCATCCCGGCCGAGCATCCGCTGGTGCTGGGGCTGGTGGCGCGCAACGGCATGTACAAGGCGAACCAGGCCTGCCGGCAGGCCGATGTCATCCTCGCCCTCGGGGTCCGGTTCGACGACCGCACCTCGTCGAGCTGGGTCCCCGGCTACTCGTTCAACATCCCTCCGACCAAGCTGATCCATGTAGACATCGATCCGGAGGAGATCGCCCGCAACTACCCGGTCGAGCTCGGCCTGATGGCCGATACGGTGACCTTCCTCGGCCGGCTCCTGCAGGCGCTGGAGCCCGGCGAGAGCGGCGCCAGCCCGGCGCGAAAGGCGTGGCTGGAGCAGATTGCGGGCTGGCGGGCTGAGTGGGAGGCGTTCATCGCCCCGGGCTTCAAGGACCCGGCCTCGCCGATCAACCCGCAGCGGGCGGCGCGCGAGATCGACCTGGCGCTGCCCGAAGACACGATCCTGGTCTCCGACATCGGCATCCACCACAACTGGCTGATCCAGTACTGCAAGCCGTCGCGGCCCGACAGCCTGGTCGGCTGCATGGGGTTCGGGCCGATGGGCTTCGGCGTCGCCGGGGTGCTGGGGCCAAGCTGGCGGCGCCGGACCGGCCCTGCGTCTCGGTCTGCGGCGACGGCGCCTTCTTCATGCACAACACGGTGCTGGGGACGGCGGTCGAGTACGGCATCCCCGCCGTCTGGGTGGTGTGGAACAACTACGCCTATGCCTCGATCCGCGGCCTGCAGCTCGGCTTTTTTTTTGGGGGCGCGAGCTGGCGACCGATTTCCACCACCCGGAGACCGGGCAGCCCTACAACCCAGACTTTGCCGCGATGGCCCGCAGTTGCGGCGTCGAGGGCGTGTCGATCGACCGGCCGGAGGACTTGGGCGACGCCATCCGCCAGGCGATCGATGCCGGCAGACCCTATGTCATCGACGCCAATATCGGCGCCGAGGCCAACCCCGGCGGCTACCGCCAGCGTCCGCTGGCGCTGTTCAAGGACTGCTTCGTCTTCCACGACTTCGCCGAGCTGACCCGCCATATCGAGGACCGCGCCGGGGTGTGAG
>Ga0209255_1000127_pt1 | contig 14540 bp, 2 predicted proteins | sample WorMetvaBAHAMAS2_FD_187394 | JGI IMG/M metagenome (GOLD analysis project Ga0209255, IMG submission 187394) | Marine gutless worms symbiont microbial communities from Max Planck institute for Marine Microbiology, Germany - Olavius vacuus... | ecosystem: Host-associated > Annelida > Digestive...
TTCATGTGCCGAAACCACCACTGCATCAGCCAGGAGTACTACTGCGACGGTCATGCGGACTGCGACGATCATTCGGACGAGGAGGACTGCAACTACAATAGTACATCGTGCACCGCGAAAGACAAGTTTCTCTGCTTGAGAACAATGCACTGTATCGACCGCGTTAAAGTTTGTGACGGACAGTTCGACTGTGGTTCGGACGACGTTTCGGACGAAGCCAGCTGTCTGCCTCTGGATTTGTTCCCGCCACCAAATCCGCTGTTGTGCAGAAATGGTTTGCCGTTGTCGAGAGGCGACTTTATGTGCAATTCCAGCCGGGTGTGCATTCCAGGGCGTGTGGTGTGTGACGGTTTTCCAGACTGCGAAGACAACTCGGATGAGATCGGTTGTAATGTGACAACGATTGTCTGTGCACCGTTTGGTGAATACCAGTGCCCAGGTGAGAACAAGTGCATCCCAATTCACTGGGTCTGTGACGACGATGAAGATTGCCGCGACGGCTCTGATGAGTGGAACTGCTCGGCTTCCGTAAAGTGTGAAATGCCGGACCGACACTGCCGAAACGATTCCATGACCTGTGTCAAAGCCGAGCATCTCTGCGACGGAATCCATCACTGCTCGGATGGGTCCGACGAAGGAGGGCACTGCGACGTAAACCTGTGCTCGATTCCGAATCTGTGCGAGTACAGATGCCAGCCGGCACCGGACGGATTCGTCTGTATGTGTAAACCGGGCGATAAACTGAATCCGGATAATGTAACCTGCAGTAATGCTAGTCCATGCCTGAACTGGGGTATTTGTAGCCAGAACTGCTCGGAAGGCTGGCACAACGACTACCACTGTTTCTGCCAGGATAACTACAAGCTTTCTTCGGATAAGTTTACCTGCAAGCCGAAGTCCGATGCCAAGACTTACATCCTCTTCTCAAACCGACACGAGATTCGGCAGCTGGACCTCCGTCACGAGACCTATGTCTCCTTAGTCTCGGGCCTTCGCAACACCATTGCTCTTGACTTCTACTACAACCATTCGAACCCCGACGGCAAGAACAGCATCATTTTCTGGTCAGACGTCGTGGAGGATAAGATTTACAAGGGTAGCCTGATCCTGAATTCCGCAACCAACATCGACACCGTAATTAGTCATGGAATTGCAACAGCCGAAGGATTGGCGGTCGACTGGATCACTGAACATCTCTACTGGGTGGAGAGCAATCTGGATCAGATCGAAGTTGCCGACTTTAACGGCAACAACAGGCTTACTCTTGTGTCCGGATTTATGGACAGTCCGCGTGCAATTGCTCTGGATCCGCGGGTCGGCCTGCTGTTTTGGACAGACTGGGACCGGCAGTATCCGCGCATCGAGCGATGTACAATGAGTGGAGATGACAGAATGGTGATCGTCAACGTTACTTCGGCAAGTGCTTCCGGAATGCAGGAATCTGGATGGCCGAACGGTATTGTAGTAGACTACGAGCTCCAGCGTCTCTACTGGATTGACGCGCGATCGGACTCAATTCACACGTCGAAATACGACGGCTCGGATTTACGGGAAGTGCTGAAAGGTCACGAGTTTCTTTCCCATCCATTTGCCATCAGTGTGTTCGGCAACAATATTTTCTGGTCGGACTGGCGAACAAACTCTCTAATCCGTGCAAGCAAGTGGAACGGAACGAACGTTCAGCTAGTTGAACGCACCATAACCCAGCCCTTTGATCTACATATCTTTCATCCATTCCGTCAGCCGAAGTTCGACAATCCTTGTGCGAAAAACAACAGGTGTGTCGGACGAGCTGTTTGCCTGCTGACTGTGAATCACAAAACAGCATGCCGATGCCCTCATATGACAGAATTGGTCAACAAAACGGCCTGTACTCCTGTGCCAAAATTCCTGCTGCTGGCACGCAAACATGAGATACGTGGCGTTTACATCAGTAATCCATATTTCAGTGCAATTCCGATAATAACAATGCCAAATGTGGTCAGCCCAGTAGCTGTTGATTTTGTTTCAAATGGGAATGTTAGCCATATTTATTGGACCGAAGCCGCCGGGACATCTTCTGGCAGCCAGCGTGGACTCCATCGTGCCAGCGTCTTGAGCACCACCATTAATGTCATTGATTCCGGTGCCCAGAGTCCTCAGGGCTTTGCAATTGATTGGATCAGCGAAAACCTTTATTTTAGCGGATCCTCGCTTAAGCATGCATTCATTGCCGTATCCAAACTGAATGGTGCTTACAGGCGCCTTCTTGATATTCCGTCCGGTAATCTGCAAAATCCAGTTTCGTTAGCGGTTCACCCCATGAAAGGTCTCTTGTTTTGGTCGGACGCGGCACTTGGCAGCATCTTCGTTTCATATCTTGATGGCCAGCATGTGCAGGAGTTGTACCACAGTAACGGCAGCATATCTTCCAATCTTTCCGTCGACTATGTCCGCAACGAGCTTTGGTGGAGCGTGCTGTTGAACGATAACACATCTCGGATTATGCACTGCATGCTGGGTAACTCTGCTGGCAGACATTGCATACCGACGCAGTTTCAGATTGATGACACGGTTAACTCTTTATCAGCACTGGCTGTCGACAATGGCACGGTGTATTTTGCACTCGGCAAAGACCACAACACCATAGAGAAAGCGAATGTAGATGGATCCCATCGAACAGTACTGAGAGAGCAAACGTCAAATGTAAGAGCGATGAAGATATTTGTAGCAAACCGGTACTGGCGTGACAATAAGTGTTCTGTAAATAATGGAAACTGCTCGCATCTGTGCATTCCTCTTCCTACCAGCCGCGGGTGCTACTGTGCAACCGGCTTCAAACTCAACCCACACGACCAAGTCACCTGCGAGGGTATTGACTCATTCATCATGTATTCAAACGTAACAGAGATCGTTGGAATTTCTGTGAATGAAAGCGACGTCGAGACACAGGCACTGGCGCCGATTTCACGCATCGAACTGGTTGTGGCCACAGATTTCCACTTCGCGGACGACAACATCTACTGGGTCGACAGTCATGCGCGGACAATTCAGCGAATTCGACGCGACTTAACAAATCGCGAAGTTCTGATCAATACCGGTATCCTGTCTGTAGAGGGCATCGCTGTTGACTGGATTGCCGGCAATATGTATTGGACAGACAGCGGCCAGAACTGTATCGAAGTTTCGTGGTTGAACGGTTCGCATCGCTACGTTGTCGTTCACAGTGACAAGGACAATCCAAAGGACATAGTCGTCGATCCAGTGAACGGCTACATGTACTGGACAGTCGTCGGAATGGAACCGAAGATCAAACGTGGTCGGCTGGACGGAACTGACCAAGTCGTACTGGTGAACGTTTCAGAGCCGTGGTCCATCTCGTCTCCGGGCAGCATTGCCTTGGACTACAGCAGTAATCAGTTGTACTGGTGCGACGAAACCCACAGCAAATTGGATGCGATCGATCTGAAGACGCTAGTGAGCAGAACGGTTGTGAACAACATTACCACGTGTGCCGGAGTGAGTGTCCTTGGAGACTATCTCTACTGGATTGACAGTTCTCTGCAGCAAGGATCGATCATTCGTGCCAACAAACGGACCGGAACTGGTCACACCGTTATGCGTTCCGACCTCGGCCATTATGTCAAGAATCTGGGAATATTCGACTCTTCCCGTCAACCGTCGGCTCCCAATAATCCTTGTGGAAGAGATAACGGTGGGTGTTCTGAACTGTGCCTGTTTAATGGAACAGCACCCGCCTGCTACTGTTCGCACGGACGAAGCGTCAACAAAACACAGTGCGCAAACTTCGATATATTCCTCGCTTTCTCAAAAGTGACCGGTATCGAAACGGTTCATCTGACCCAGTCGGCGGACGGTCTGCCAAACTTGAACTCCCCTCGGCCGCCGGTCGAAAATGCCACCCGCATGCGTAACGTGATCGGGCTTGCGTTTGACTTCGCATTGTCACGCTACTTCTTCAGCGACATACAGCGTGGTGATATCCAGTCCGTATCATTCGACGGCACCAGCTTCGAGGTTGTCGTCAACAACGTCGGATCGGCCGAAGGTTTGGCATACGACGAGATTTTCCAGGAGCTGTACTGGACCAGCTATACAAATTCGTCTATCAGTCGTGTCAGCATTCGTCTCACGAAGTCGGCAAGGGTTGTCGAAAAGATGGTGCAGTTGACAGCAGACGACCACCCAAGAGCCATAGTTATTGATAGTTGTCAGTCAAGAATGTACTGGACAAATTGGAACGACAATCATGCCAGTATCATGCGCTCACGCCTCTCTGGTGCCGGTGTGGAAAAGATCATTACTGCCGATATTGAGACACCAAACGGCCTGACGATCGATCACCGAGCTCAGAAGCTGTACTGGTCCGACGCCCGTCTCGACAAGATAGAACGCTGTAGCTACGATGGCACCGGACGCAAAGTCGTCGTACATGGTTACCCACAGCATGTGTTCGGCTTGACAGTTTTCGGCGATCATCTCTACTGGACAGACTGGCTGCTTCGTGCGGTTCTGAGTGCCAACAAGTATACAGGTTCCGACATCACCTACCTGCGGAAAAACATCGTGCGGCAGCCGATGGGCATCGTTGCTGTTTCAAAGGATGCCAATGAATGCAGAAAGGATGCGTGCTCGACTATGAGCAGTCGTTGCCAGCAGAAGTGCGAGGTTGATGCTTACGGAACTGCTTCCTGCGCGTGTAATCCTGGGTTTGAACTGAACAGCGATAGAACTACCTGTCACCCGCTGAACGTGACGTGCGCTTTCGGTCAGTTTGCCTGCTCCAGCGGCCGATGTGTCGACATTGAAGACACCTGCAATGGAAATCGGGATTGTCCAGGTGGAGATGACGAGAATGACCGGTACTGCAAGACTCGACTGTGTCCGACCGGCTATTTCCGCTGCAACAACGGCCGCTGCATCGAGTCGTCAAAGAAGTGTAACAGGTCCCCCGACTGTGGGGACGGCTCCGATGAGGAAGACTGTCCCTGTAATCCACAAACTGAATTCCAGTGTGCGACTGGCGAACGGACGTGCATCAAGGCGGTGTATCGATGCGATCAGGAGAAAGATTGTCCCGATGCCTCCGATGAAATCGGGTGCCCACAGATGAGCTGTCGCAACTTGCTAGGAGAATCGAATTTCGGCGCTCGACAGGTGATACACTGCAACCGCACGACAGCCTGTATCTTCCCGTCGTGGTTTTGCGACGGCCACAATGACTGCTGGGACAGTGAGGATGAGGAGAACTGTCCTCTGATGGCGACCCCGATCTGCGACGTCGGCTGGCGGCCTTGCAGAACTGGTGGTCACTGTGTTGTCAATAGCTGGTGGTGTGATGGTGATTGGGACTGTTATGATGGTTCTGATGAATCTAACTGCACAGTCAGCTGCTCTGGAGACAAGATTCTCTGCGACGGAAACCGGTGTATTGCCTCTGACTGGCGCTGCGATGGACATTTTGATTGTCATGATGGCTCTGACGAGCACGGATGTGCTGAATCTTGCGCAGGAGATGATTTCCCCTGTACCGGTTCAACCGGCTGCATTCCGAAGGCGTGGCTGTGCGACGGTGAAACCGATTGTCCGGGTGGTGAGGACGAACACCCTCAGACCGGCTGCAAGCCGCGTCCGTGTAACGCGGACGAGTTTCAGTGTCACAACTGGCAGTGTATTTTGGCGTCGTTCTTCTGCGACGGAGACGATGACTGCGGAGACGGATCGGATGAACCGGAGTGGTGCGAGCCTCGGTCGTGCAACAATGCCACCAAATTCTCGTGCATGCACACCAGCCAGTGCATCGACATCGGCAAACGATGCAACGGGAAGCCGGAGTGCATCGACCAGTCGGATGAGGACGAGGTTATGTGTGCGTCGGCAAAATGTGACGCAGAACAGTACATGTGCGTGAGTGGAAAATGTGTCAATCCGATGGCTTTCTGTGCCGGTAAGGAGATCTGCAGTACACGCGAGAAGGATGACATTCTGCGTCGGAGCTGCGGCGTTAATGAATGTCGCGGACATCCGTGCAGTGATGACCAGATCTGCGTGGACAAACCGATCGGGTTTGAGTGCCAGTGCAGACGCGGATATCAGCTCGACAGCGATGGCCGTACGTGCGTTGACATTAATGAATGTGAGAAGCATATCTGTAGTCAGCTGTGTTATAACACGGTTGGCAGTTACCGCTGCGACTGTGCCCCCGACTACAGACTTTCGGCAGACAAGCTGACATGCAAGGCTGCGGTTGCTGGCCAGCCAAAACCCGTACTGCTGATATCAAACCGTTACTATCTCCGCAACGTCAGTCTTAATGGATCGATTGTGGAGCTGCTGGCAGCTGACCTTCAGAATGCCATTGCACTCGACTTCGATTGGCAGGAGCAGTATGTGTATTGGTCCGATGTGATGAGTGCGGGCAGTAACATCAGTCGGATGTTCATCAACGGCACCGGACGTCAGGTCCTACATAGCTCCACGCTCCGGAATCCCGATGGTCTGGCCGTTGACTGGATTGGACGCAATCTCTATTGGTGCGACAAAACGACCGACACTATCGAGGTTTCCCGACTCAGTGGTCTATATCGACGTGTCCTGGTTAGCTCCGAGCTTCAAGAACCGCGAGCCATCGCAGTCCATCCGTTTCGCGGCTATTTGTTCTATTCTGACTGGGGAGACGATGCACACATCGGACGTCTTGGCATGGACGGTTCACAGCGGACTAGAATCGTTAACAAGGACATACTCGGGTGGCCAAACGCCCTGACAATTGACTACGTAACCGATGAGATAATTTGGGCCGATGCAAAACTGGACTACATCGCAATCTCCGATCTGAATGCCTCCGACATACGGTATCTGCTTCGCGGAAGCCATCTCCCACACATATTTGGTATCACGATCTTCGAGGACTACATCTACTGGACCGACTGGGAATACAAGAGTATTGAGAAAGCCAATCGGCGGACTGGTGGTGGAAGACGCAACGTTACAAATACCATTCATCAGCCAATGGGTATACAGGTATTCCATCCGCTGAGGCAGCCTGTTCACACAAAGAAGGATCATCGCAATCCGTGTGCCAATCATGGAGGTTGCGGTAATGGGACGCTGTGTCTGATCAAGCCGGGCGGCCGAGAACGTGTGTGTATGTGCCCCGAGAGGCATTTTCTCTCTGCCGACAAAACCACCTGTATTTCCAATTGTACCAGCTCAGAGTTCGCTTGTGTCACGACATACAAGTGTATTCCATTCTGGTGGAAATGTGACGGAGTGGATGACTGCGGCGATGGATCGGATGAACCGGCAGATTGTCGTCCATATGTCTGTCGGCAGCCTCAGCTGTTCCAGTGCTCGGTTCCAAACCCGTCGTCCCTTGACTGCATTTCCCCTCTCCAGATTTGCGACGGAACCGTTCACTGTAACGATTCGTCGGACGAACAGAACTGTGAGGCGCACACGTGTCTTGAGTCGCAGTTCAAGTGCCAAGGATCCGATCCGCGATGTATTCCTGCGACCTTGGTTTGCAACGGGCGTCCGGACTGTGCAGACAGCACTGATGAAAAGAGCTGCCCAGTGCATGTGTGTTCGTGGAACCAGTTTGAGTGCGATAACAAACACTGTATCCCGTATGTCTGGCGCTGTGACGGAGATGATGACTGTGGCGATTGGTCGGACGAGAAAGGGCCGAGTACCAACTGCACTTCCACTCCGTGTCCCGACGGCTACCTGAGGTGTGCGAAGTCTGGTCGGTGTGTTCCTATGTCGTGGAAATGCGACGGCGACCTGGACTGTGGAGAGGATGACCGCAGCGACGAGCCGGAAGATTGTCGAAGCACAACGTGTGAACCGACGTACTTCAAGTGCAACAACAGTCGGTGCATTCCCGGACGGTGGCGCTGCGACTATGACGACGACTGTAATGATGGCTCGGACGAACTAAATTGCATCCGTCGGAACTGCTCCGAGAGCGAGTTCCGTTGTCACAGTGATGGGAGGTGCCTGAGAAAGATTGTGGTCTGTGATGGTATTGCTCAGTGTTCCGACCACTCCGACGAAGACCCGAATCTGTGCAACAGTACTGCATTCACGTGTCCAGATCCATCCTATTTTCGCTGTGCGGGTTCTGCTTCCTGTTTTCCGCGAGAATGGAAGTGCGATGGTGAGCGCGACTGTGTCGATGCCTCCGACGAAGCCAACTGCCAGGAGTATGTCCATCGATGCCGTCCACACGAGCTTCGTTGTGGTGATGGAGTCTGCATTCCGCGGTCCTGGTGGTGCGATGGCGTTGCCGACTGTCTGGACAAATCCGACGAACTGCCGAACATCTGCAATGCAGACTGGACATGTGAGCCTGGGTTCATGCGCTGCAACGACAACCGATGTTTCCTGCGTGATTTTCTGTGTGATGGAGTTCGACAATGTCTCGACGGCTCGGATGAACAGAGTTGCGATGCAACAGTTTGCCGCAAGACGGAGTGGCAGTGTAACTCTGGAGAGTGCGTATCCCAGGATCGACTCTGCGATGATGTTTTCGACTGCGTGGATGAGAGTGACGAAGGCGCAATATGTCAGACAAACATCACATGTGTGAACAACGATAACTGTACCCCTCCGTATGTCTGTCGTCGGATTCCGGTCCGAACCATTTCCCAGTTGCTGGAACATTTCGTACGCCAGCTGGCGCACTTTAAGGCCCATCCGCTGCGTGCACGCTGCTCATGTCCAGACGGACAACGGATGACTCTATCTGGCCGGTGTGAGACACATGACAGATGTGGCGTATTTGGACAGTGTTCACAACGCTGCCACCCAGATAAACGCAGTTGTGCATGTGACGATAACTACCTCGCCGTTCCGCGCAACGGCACCACCAGTTGTGTTGCAAAGGGTCATCGACCCTACGTGGTCCTGCTTTCTGACTTTGAGTTATACACCGTCTCCCCGAATAGCATGTCGTCATTCATCCGCAGATTTCCACCGGAGAGAAGTTCTCGGGTGTTGAACCATGAGCTCAAGATGACGTCCGCCGATTATGTGATTTCGGGCAATAGTGCAACACTTTTCATTGCCAGCCAGTCGGAAGGTGCAATCTACCGCTATGATCTTCCGCTGAAGTTTGGATATCCGTTGACAGCCAAAAGCAGGTCACGGACTGTGAGGGCTGCAGAAGATGTCGGGATGATGCGTATTACTCTGCCACGGCAGTCAGACATCGGCGGCATCGCGGTAGACTGGGTCGCCGAGAAAATCTACTGGACCGAATCGGCAGAAACCGGCAGCCGTATTGCGGTGTCCGGATTGAACGGAAAGTGGCAGAAAACACTAATTAACAGCACCCTGCACCGTCCGGCCGCCATCGCGGTCGATCCAGAGTCGATGCAGATATTTTGGACTACGCTTGGAGTTCTACATGCCCGGATCGAATCTGCTTCGTTGAACGGTACTGGTCGAAAGGTGCTTGTCCAGTCCAAGATTATCTGGCCGACCGACCTCTGCATTGACTATCCTAACCGTCGCCTGTACTGGACAGATGAGAAGAAGCGAACTGTGGAGTCCATTCGGCTCGACGGCAGTGATCGCAGAATCGTCTGGGCATTTTCTCTGAATGGAACTCACACATACCAGCCGTACAAGCTCGACGTGTTTGAGGACAGTCTGTACGTTCTAATGCGAGACCCTCTGAACGTTCTCATCCTGGATAAGTTTGGACGATTAGAATCCGGCCGTGAATTGCTGCCTACACAGAGCCCCATTCCACTTGGTGGACTTCTGGTTGTCCAGCAGTCGAAGAAGAACACGAACCTTCGTCGTTTAGAGAAGATGAATCCGTGTCTTGACTTTTCCTGCAAGGAAGCTGGAAATGTATGCTTTAATACCAAATACGGTGCAAGGTGTGTGCCTCCCGACGAGGGTCCTGCTTCCCGAGTCGAACTGTCAAAGATTACCTGCTACAATTATTGCCAGAACGGCGGAGTTTGTACCGTGACCGAAATGAACGAGCCGAAGTGCCAGTGTTCTGACCAGTATACCGGTCGAACGTGCGAAGATGACATTTGTCATGGCTCTTGTGTTATGGAAAACACCGAGTCTTGTCGAGCCTCCGGTAGAGGTAGTTCACCATGTGTCTGCAAACCGGAATTTGAGGGATTGCGCTGCGACCACAGAAGATGTGACAGTTACTGCTTGAATGGCGGTACGTGCACTTTCGACCGCATGGTGAGTCAACCGAGGTGTCGGTGTCCGAAAGAATTTGTGGGTCCGCAGTGCCAGACGCGGCGCCGGAATGCGTGCGACGGCATAACGTGCCACAACGGCGGGTCGTGTCGGGCAACCGATAAAGCATACCTGGAGTATACCTGTGACTGCGGCGACAAATATGGTGGCAGGCACTGCGAACGGTGCAAAATTCCACCTTGCTCCGACCCGAACTGTCGATTTCACACCTGCAACTCGTGCGAGTCAGTGTCGTGCCATTCAACAGTACCCGACCTGGCATACTGTTCTGTGCTACCAAATGCCAGTTTTACATGCGAGTGTTCGCCCGGCTACCGTCTTGTAGAAACTTGTAACAAGGGCTGTCCCGTCTGCGTCGACAGCTGTGATGGATATTGCCATAATGGTGGTACGTGCGGCCATCAGCAACACACCGGTAACCCAGTCTGTTCGTGTGATGTACCGTATTACGGTCAACGCTGTGCGGATGTCTGCGGTTCGTGTCATATCAACGGAACCATGAGCTGCAATGCTTCAGTGTGTCGCTGCAAGGACGGATGGGAAGGAAAGTTCTGTGAGACAATCAACTGTGGTTGTCGGAACAAAGGAACCTGCATATCTCAGGTGCAGTGCTGAATGCATTACTTCTTTTAGAAAATAATTAATTACAGTTGCACTTTTTTTCTATTTTAGTACCCTTGGTAGTAAAGATTCCAAGGGTTAAAAGATAGAAATTACACTTTCATAGAAATTACACTGTAATTACAATTACACTTAGTTTCTCATTTTAATGTAATTAATTACAATAACAGTTACCCGGTATTTTAACCGGTTTTTAATTACTATTACATGTATTCACATGGTTAATTGATTATGCTTGTGATCACTTTTTGATTGTGAATGTTTAAACATTAAGTTGGACAACAATTTTATATTATCAGATAGTCTGGTCACACTGTGTAATTATTGGTACAGTACAAATACCTGACATAAACTAATTATATTCTGTTGTTTGTAGATTTTTCCAATGATGGTAGCATAGCACTTTCATGTGATCACAGATGTTTTAAATGTAATTGATTTAAGTCACACACTAATTAATCACTTTAATTGATTACTTCTGTAATTGTTTACTGTCTCAGGTTGAAAACCTTGGCTGCGAATGTCCACTCGGCTACGGCGGCCATCTCTGTGAAGTCCATGTCGGATGTGACGTAGTCCATTGCCTCAACGGTGGCACCTGTGAGGAAAGTGACGACATGTACAGCTGCTCGTGTCCAGATGGATTCTCTGGCGACCTTTGCAACATGATGCATGTCTCCCCCGGGTCATCGCGAGCCACGTTGGTGGTCGTCCTCATCTGTATGTTCATCATACTCTTGGTAGTGTTCCTGGTCCTCGCTGTGCTGGTCTACCGACGCCGCAGTACGTCCGGCCTCTTCAAACACCAGCGAATGGAGTCGGACACAGACGGCGCCAACGTGGAAATCGCGAACCCGATCTACATGCGAGACTACGAGGACGTCGACGACGACGAAGTTGTCGACGAACGTATCTTCGAGAATGATAAGCCGACCAACTTTGCCAATCCAGTGTATGACTCCATGTTCTGTGAAACAGACTCCGATGTCTTCGCGGCAGAGGGAGGCGCCGGCGTTGCGGAAGAAAGCCAGCTTCTTTCGTCGTCTTCCAACAACAAGAAACGGAAAAAGAACAAGTCCAGTCCTCGACATGGAACCCCACCATGAGGAATGAGGATGACCAGACAAAGATCCTCCAAACATCTTACTTGCTGCATTTCGTATAATATGCAACGGCAAGGCTCCGAAAGTGGCCGTTCTTATAACTTCTAGCAGTAGTGTGTGCGTTTTGCTGCTGATTAACTTGTGTGAGTAACTAGTGTTCTTCTGAAGACATTTTGTTGGAAGTTCTGATTATGAACGTCATACTCATTTGGGATAAAATTGACCGCATTTCTTGCAAAGTACTACACCAATCTTGCAGAAACTCGATGCTTGTCAACTTCTGCTAGTGTACATAGTGTTGACACACGTGTGTTATTTGTCATAGTGTGTGTGTGGTTATTGTTTGAACCTTTGCGATTGTGTCTGGTTTTCATTGCTAGTCTAAAACCTGCTATCATCTCGGTAATGATGTTCGAGCCAGTTGCAGTCAGTAATGGTGCCAAGACATGGTTATCGGTAGCTAGCTATAGGGCCACAGTTTAATTACAGTCCACGTTCATCCTCTGTAAAAGCCTACCACCAACAAGAGTGGCCCGAATGCAGTGTATCTCATTTACCACTGCCGAGATTGGTTAAGAGATTTGTCACTCGTCACACTATGACAGTGATTGTAATGGTTTAATATTGTTCTCTTTTCTGAAGTGTTGCCATGATGGCAGCGATACAATGATATTACACTGTAGTTCTTCTGGTGTCAAATGTTGCAGAGATCTATAACTGTTAATGTAGTAACACTGCGGACTATTTTAACCACTTTCTTCGTCCAGCAGATTTTACATATACATCTGTACTGTTGACACACTGACATTTTCGTGTGTTATTGACTAGAGCAAGGGTTTTTAACCAGGTATGCCTGCACCCCCAGAGGTGTGCAATGGGTTAAGAAGGGTGCAAAAATGGTTCTCATACCACGAGGCAGTGGTACTGCAGCTTCTGAACTGAATATATTGACAGGGAAATGCTATCTTCCAATAAATAATTGAGCAGTTTTTGACAGGATTGTGAAGGTTTTCTTGGATCAGTTAAATGTCTGCAGCTCAATAATTATTGTGGTACAGTCATACTATGTAAGGTTTACTGCAGTTTTTGACAGACAGGATATTATAGTGCAGATTTTAACGACATTTGGACAGCATTTTGAGAGTACAAATATTTAGTGCCACACACTTAGTTTCCACTTTGGAAACTTCTAAAGTCATCGCAAATTACCTTTAGTATGCTGATATGCCAACAAGAATACTTGCTCTCATGATAGTGGTGTTTGACTGCCTGTAAAACTCGTACTTTATCAGTCTTTGTCTGGGACTGGTGCTATTCCAGGGTAACACTGTGGAAAAACGCTGTTTAAACAGACACCGAAGGTTGTGCTGTGTGTCATTTTTGTTTGAAGAGTTTAATCAAACGTGTTTTTTTGTTAAGTCAAGTGTTCAGGTTTTTCAGTGTTATACGTTTCCGTGTGTAGTATTAACAACTGGGGCCGTTGATTGTGCCAAATGGTTACCTGTTAGCGTATTAGTCGCTGTAGATAGAAAGCTAGTTCATGTAACATAGTACGTTTGAACTAGTGTGGTGCTGCGCTCACTTATTTGCCAATTAGTGATGTTATTTTGCATGACATTTGCACGTTTGTAGTCAGTAATCAAGTTTACATGATTTTGAGTTGAAACGGACTGCTCAGGCGATGGCCGTTAATTTTCTACGAGCCTGCTAGAAATTGACATTTTCGTGCGTTCGACGATAGTTTTGTTTTGTTTTTAATCGATTTGTCGTGACTAGTTTGCTTAATGATGTGTAACGTGCCTTTATTTTTTGTGCGAGAAATTTTTGCCGGATTTTACCTGTCGAATGAGGAAACCTGTCTCCGATTTTGTTTGCTTTCGTTGTTTTTGTTCGGTTGCTCTACGATATTGGTAACAGTTCTTATTACGTATGAGTGTGTGAATATGCATATGGATATGCATATGCATATGCATGTGTGTGTATTATATGAGCATAAGGCGTTATGTACAGCTTCAGTAGCGGTGTCGATGCAAGATTTAAGAAGGCAATGGTTTAAGTGTTCGTTTTGCACGTAGTGTGGAATGTGCAAACATCTCGTGTGAATAAAACTGAAATAAAAGAAAAGGGTGAGCGAAAAGAACATCTGCAAAACAGTGAGAAAGGCATGAAATTAGTGTCAGGTAATTATCTGCATCTTATAGGGGGTTTTTCAACCCTCGAGTTTTCCGGGCACTCCAAGATGAGACCCCTAGTTGTCTTGCCCAAGCATTTGCATTCACTACAACTCATCGTTAACTGCATTAACTCGTAATGATCAGTGTATATTTAACTGTTATTATGCCGCTGTCAAATGCATAGTAACAGTCTTGTAACGGCAGTGCTGCTCTGTTGATGTGGTGGGCCTGGATCACACCAGAATGACTCAAACGCTCCAAAACAAGGAGTGTAACGTAAAAATTATCAAAAATTTCCTGGGAGGAGCTGGAGGACAACCCCTCCCCACTCACTATCCCCCTCGTGGCTTTCAGCCTCTGGTCTTTATTCCCTTTGGCTGCTTGCCCCTCCCCCAATCAGTGATGC
>Ga0209255_1000128_pt1 | contig 14488 bp, 8 predicted proteins | sample WorMetvaBAHAMAS2_FD_187394 | JGI IMG/M metagenome (GOLD analysis project Ga0209255, IMG submission 187394) | Marine gutless worms symbiont microbial communities from Max Planck institute for Marine Microbiology, Germany - Olavius vacuus... | ecosystem: Host-associated > Annelida > Digestive...
AGGCCTAACGGTTGCGTAATTTCACCGAATTCGGTAGCTTTCTGGGCGGATTGCGTAAAAGTGGTTGAAGATATACGGATACTTTCTGCGGCAGAAATGTAGGCCAAACAATGTAGTTTTAACGATATATTATTTATGGTGATATTGGCAGGGGACCACCCCAAGCGACAGCGACAAAGGTAGGCACTCCCTCTCGCTAGCGAAATTTTGACGAATAATCAGCCATAACTTGGAAACGGTGCAAGATAGGAGGTAAGTTAGTATTAATCACTAATACGAAGTCGTATATGAGCTTTCGATTGGTACCAAAATCGGCGACCTTGAATGACCTTGGACGACGTAATGGTCGTTATATTGCGTTATTTAACTGAATTTGGTAAACACATGCGTTCCAACACATAACCGCGTCGATCTGTGGCGGAATTTGTGCACGAGTCTATTGTATTTTGTGGTACGTGCACGATGTCGTCGTAAAGAAAGTTCACGTTCGCTATCTCATCCTCTGATGAGTTTCTTGTTCACTGGGTGACACTGCGAAGCGGCTGATCCAGCATCTCTCCCAGCAACCTTCCTTCACATTGCTCATATGCATTTACTCCTCAATCATGGCAGATTACAGTACATCATTATTACATTCATACATAGCCTTACTGGGTTTTGACACTGTGATGTGACAGTAACCATCTGCTGTACTTCAGTAATGTATTATTATGTGTTTGATGATATTAAATAGTGGTACCGTGTATGAAAGTCATGTCGCTCGTACAAATGAGAGTATGATGCACGTGTTTAATACAACTAGAATTGCGTTCTGCGGAACGTGGTATCTGCCCCATAGCCAAGTCCACAATCAACGAACTGTTTCTATAATTATGGCCGGATGAATTACGCATGAACGAAACGGCCATCTATTTACTTCCGGTCTAAAATCTGACGTCACCATCGTGTTCCTCGACCCCGATTTCCTTCATGACGCGAAAATTTCGGCGATTCGCGAACATTTAAGGCAGATGTAGGATTACTTAATATTTGCATGGGTTTTCAACACCTCTTAGCCTAAAATGAGGGTTTTGGGGGACGAAATAGGGAAAGGGGTGGTGCGATATTGATCCCTAACGAACTCGTTTTTTCCTTTTGGGGGTTCTTACGTCTGTGCCAATTTTGGTAAAAGTCGATCAAGACATGCGACCGTGAGAGTGCTTGCAGACGGACAGACACACAAAGAGACAGACAGACAAACAGACAGACAGACAGACGCAAACCGATTTTATAATCTGTCCCATACTATATGCTATAGCTATGGGACAGATAATAACAATATCATGTCTGTTTATCATGTTAACGTATATAATACCGATAGTTCGTTCGACAATTGACTGATAACTGTAGACCTACTGTGTTGAAGTTGCAAGTCATTGATTTTGACAAGATCGACCCAATATGTCGATTTACACGCTAGTCCGTAGAAATCTCCATCTATGTAAATCGTAGGCCCTACAGATAGATGTCTAAAGTCAAGAGTCCCAAAACTGACCTGTAGAATCCCAAAATGATCCAGGATAATCCAATAAGTTACACGTGGAAATGACTTTGCCGACTTTCGACAATAAGGAGTGTTCAACGCCAACGTGGCACAATAATCTACTTAGTGACACGAAAACTGTATAACTTGGTTCCGAAATAGAAAATGAAAGCGATGCGGAAAAACCGGAATTTTACCTCCTGGTATTTCTGCTAGGAGAAAACAATATGTTATGCCGTAGTCTAACATTCAGGCTGCGGGTTACGGTCGTAATAGATTGTCGTTTGATCATCGTAACAGTAAAAGATGAATAACGAACGTGTTCTCGAAGAGATCATATCCAAGTTTCTTCTCAGCACTTGTCGACTGCGTCAACAGCTCAGTAAACTCGCCGTACAGGCTGCACTGCGTTGTGTACTGATAGCGACAGAAAACCTCGACGAAGACAACGACGCCATTCCGCTGACAACAGGAAGTGTTGCTGAATTCTACATTGAACCGATGTTGCCGCATATCGGTGATATCGACGTGATGCACCACCAAAACACTGAGTTGGCAATACCGCGAGGACATCCACCACCGACACAGTTACCAGCTGAGTTTCACAACTATGTCAAGGTGAATGAGATTATTGACAGTCACTTACCTGGCTACGTGTATTTAGAGCTACGTTACTTACTGACAGAATGCGTCGATGATGGCAAGTACACAGCAGTAGAGTACGATAGACACGGGTTTGCATCAAATCATTGCTACAGTCATCACACACAAATTCATGGGCCAGCGCGCCTTTTAACATACGGCTCGCAATCTTTGTCAGTCGACTCGGTACGTTGCATACGTTGTCTCGTGTGGCCATCACAAGCCGCTGATTGGCCAACACGACACAGAAACTACGACTGGCCAGAATCGACGACTGTTGATCGTGTTGTCAGCAACGGATGTGATGTGGTTCCTGTGGCACATCGTCAATGTAGACAACATGAATGGATGGGTTTACGTCAGCACAGACTGTCGTTCTCACGAGCAGAAATCGTACTGATAAACAGCTGGATGCCAGTACAACAGATTGTCTATCATATGTTACGAGTTTTCATGAAGACTGAGAGATTAACAGACAGTGATAACTCTGGAGCAGGCACACTGAGCAACTATCACATCAAAACTCTGATGCTGTGGGCTTGTGAACTGAAATCGCGAACTTGGTGGGTTGGTGAATTTAATATTGTGAGAATTTGTGTCCCGCAGCTATTGCACACTTTGGGCGATTGGCTGACTGATGCACGGTGTCAACATTATTTCATCAGCAACTGTAATTTAATCGACAAGTCATTCTACATGACAAATGTCGGAGGTCAGTTGATGTCAATAGATGCGACGAGGTTATCAAAGTGGTTTGTAGACAATTACATACGAAGATGTTCCGAGCTCTGTCCGCGCAGTATTTCCCGGCTATTTGATGACGTCAGTACGACCACGAAACTACATAACGCAGTTTCTTCGGCTGTTGTCTGGCAGCTAAATAAAGCGCGAATCGACTCTTGGTGCGGGTTGCAGTTTATTGAATACCAAATACCGTCATGTATAGGCCGTCTGAATGCACGGTCGTGTAGTTGCTGGATGACTCAATTGGCAGCGGTCGACTCACGTCTCTCTGTTTACTTCACAGCAGTTGCCTTGCTACACGTTGCCTACAAATCATCAAGAAATGGACTCAACGATGAGTTGATGGATGTTTTATGGATACTGGTGACGAAGCGTGTTTGTAGTGGACGTTATTTCAATACTTCCAGCAGTGTGCTGTCGCTAGGTAAAGCCGCCAAGTTGATGAAAGTTGTAGCTAATAAACCACTCAGCACCATGTCACTGATAGCGATTGAACTGTCCAAGGCGTATCTGTACAGAGCGTTGAGATGTGAAGATTCTGATAGCGACTCCATCTACTGCCTGGCAAATGTCTACTTAGCAGTTTTGTACTACACTACAGGACAATACCAAAAGGCCATAGATCATTGTACACTGGTGATGAGATCACAGGATCACTCACAGTGCAGCTCGCATGTTGTACAAGGAGAACTTTTGCCAAATATTGATGTGGACGTTACCAACGTGCTCGGTGTCGCTCTAGTCTACCAACACGTGCGAGTAGCTGCATTTAATCATCAGCATCGAACACAACATGTCAGCGCATTGACCAGCGAGTTGTTTGCATATTATATGAATACAAAATCCCTGTTACACACACTGAGTTGCCAATTTACTGGAACGGCCTCACATGATGAATTCAGAAGGTATAAAGACCGTATCAGTAATAGTGTGGAACTGTTTATCGGTGATGTGCTTCTGTTTGTGTCACTAAGTCGGTTATTAAAACAGAAATTTTATCACAGAGCAGTTTGGCAACAGTCGCAACAACCGAGAATAAATCCAACTAAGCACAGTACTGCAGACCTGGTGGAATTACTGCAGAAGTATGCAGTCGCACATCTCACAACATTTCGTCAGATCGAGGCGCGACTCATTGCTCCCGTAGCCACGTTTGTCACAACAGACTTCGAGGCGCTGTACGCGTACAAACGTGGCGACTACCAGCAGTGTTTACGGTTGTCTACACAGAACGTACACACGCTGTTATATGCTAAGTGCATAAACAATATACCGACATTACCCGAGTTTATTCAGTTGCTGGATGACGACATTGTCTCACTGACTGCACTGACAATGATTCTTAATCCCGAGCGGAAATGTTTCGTTGGTTGTGCGTGCATCACTCAGTTGACTTTGTCGCTGTATCTGATGAATTACTGTCAGTTGAAGCTGCATCAGTCGGTTATCTCGCTGGCTGTGACACTTGACTACATTAAATTCTCTCATATCAGGCATCCAGTTGATAGGACCCTAGACCGACTGGTACTGAAGATGATTGCACACAAAGCTCTGACGTACATAACAACAATGATAAAGTGATAACAAACCTTAATGTGATACTTGATTGTGCAGTCCTGATTTAACAGTAGCTGTTGTTGTTATATCGATAGGGAAGGAACCGTTAAGCACGATTGTCGTTCGTCTGTAGCTCTGTATTGATGCGAGACATTGTTCGTCTGCCATGCGTGTTTGTGTGCTGAAAGGACGGACAGCTTTCTCATCGCTAGACCGCGTCTGCATTCCATGCAGCGCGGTAAAAAGTAAGTAAAAAAGATGTGCGTGATCATCTGAGTGATCTGACAGAAATATCCCCTTTCCGTTGCGTTATCGCACGCCAGTGATATAAGCTCTTTGATCGTGGCCGACAGGGCATTGCATTACATCAATATAATACAGAATTTTAAGCATTCCCGCCTAAAATTTCAATGACGCAACTGCGTCATTCCCCCCAGGGTGGACGCCCCTGGACTTGGGGCTTCATCGACTAGCGGTGGCGGCGGATGGCGCCGTTTTCCGAGAACTATACGACCGCCGCCTCAGACGGATAAATGCCTTCGAATCTGGCTGCGGGTAGGTGTCTTACTATTAACAAACTGTGACCCGTATTAGATCATATAGTTTGTGCTTCATGAAATCATGGTGTTACGTAAACAATTTAAACTTTGAGGTCTTATTCGTGGGAAATTTTTAATATTCCTGAAATATGTGCGTTGGATGTGTCGTTTACATGCTAGTTGAATATTATACATTACATTAAACAAACTGTGATTATTTTTATTTATTTATTTATTTATTTATTTATTTATTATTACACCACTAAGCAACGTGGTTTTGGTGACTGCTGATAGTATCGAGACGGTTTTTCATGGATTCGAGTCCGGACCGATCCGGACGGTTTTAGTTAGACCCTTATATTCTGCTCAACGGCTGGATTTGTGTGCATGGTGACTCTTAGTCTTAGCGTCTTTCGAACTTACTTAAAATCAATGCACTTTCATTCATTCATTTATTCATTCATTCAAACGCTGAGTACAACGGGCATCGTCTGGCCTTCAGAACGCTAGCCACTTGTGCAAAAGACTGTCCGGTGCTCAGCGGCTGTATGCCGCCGTACACCAGCCGGTCGAAAGCACCCGCCCTTCAACTTCGCTGTTTCCAACTAAACACGTTGCACAGCACTGGCGTTGCCAGGGAGGGATGAAAAAATTTTGGGGCTTAATTTAGAGAATAAGTTGTAAGTGCACCGCCGAGGGTAAGAGTGTACGCACTGGGTGATATTTTTGTATCGGGTGGGGGAGGGTGCGGTGTTTAATTTAGGAGGTTTAAGTGGCATTTTTATAGTGAGTACACTGACGACTAAAAAGGTCGTCAGCATTTGAGTCCAGAATAAAGTACACCCCGCAGCATAAATCCTGGCTACACCTGAGCACAGGCTGTAAACTGTTGCTGAGTGCTATCGATAAAAAAGATTACGAAAAAAATCATTTGACTAACGACACCAGTTCCACACGGAACCGACGTTGCATAATACTTCAATCGCATTGATATCATTGTGACGTGATACCACTTACTTAGTGACACGAAAGTTTGATTACTTGCTTCTAAAACTGAAAGTGAAAGTGACACGAACCAACTGGATTTACCGTTCATGACGCTTCCGCAACAGGTAAGCGACTTTGCGATATGTCGTAATGGTAATCTGTACTCGTTATGGTCGTAATCGAGTGTCGACGATAATCGTATAGTAAAAATGAATGATGAACGTGTTTTTGAAGAAATCGTCACGAAGTTCATGCTCAGCACTTGTGAACGGCGTCCACGGCTCCGTCCAATTGACGAAAGTGCTACGGCACTTTGTGCACGACTAGCTACTTCACACCCACACGACGACACAGACACTGACTACATACCGCTAACAACAGGAAGTGTTGCTGAATTCTACATTGACCCGATGTTGCCATCACATATCGGTGATGTCGACACGATGTATCACTGGAGCACTCAGCTGGCAATACCACGAGGACATGCACCACCGACGGAGTTACCAGCTGAGTTTCACAATTATGTCAGAGTATTTGAGATTATTGACAGTCACTTACCTGGCTATGTGTACTTACATCAACAATACTTTCTGACAATATGCGACGATGGCGTTAAGTACAGTGCTGAAGAATATCACAGCCAGAAGTATTTGCCAAATCGTGAGACGATGATTATGTTTGGACCTGCTATAAAATCTGTGCTCGACATCGGACTACTAGCTGACCGCGTTCGCAGCGTACGTTGTCTCGTGTGGCCACCAGAAGCCGCTGATTGGCCAACACGACACAGAAACTACGGCTGGCCAGACTCAGCAACTGTTAGTCGTGTTGTCAGCAACGGATGTGATATGGTTTGTGCAGTACATCGTCTGTGTAGACAACATGAATGGATGGACAATTATCAGTGGAGACTGTCATTCTCACGAGCAGAAATTGTACTGCTAAACAGCTGGATGCCAGTGCAACAGATTGTCTATCACATGTTACGAGTTTTCATTAAGCAACTGACACACGACGGTACCTCTGGAGCAGGCACACTCAGCCAACAGTTTTATAATATGTTCCGAGATATCAGGGACAATGATAACTCAGGCAAACTGAGCAACTATCACATTAAAACTCTGATGTTGTGGGCTTGTGAACTTAAACCGCAAAGTTGGTGGAGTGACAGTTTTAGTCTCGCGGGAATCTGTGCTCAGCTGTTGCAAACTATGGGTGTCTGGCTGACTGAAGCACGGTGCAAACATTATTTCGTCAACAGCTGTAATTTGATTGACAAGTCATTTAATACTACAAATATCGGAGGTCAGTTGAAGTCTACAGTTGCGGCGTCGTTATCAAAGTGGTTTGTAAACAATTACATACGAAAATGTTCGGAGCTCTGTCCAGATAGTGTTTCCCGGTTATTTGATGACATCAGTACGTCTATCAAGCTACAGAATGCAGTTTCGTCGGTTGTTGCCTGGCGACAACAGAACACGCCAGAGGTCTTGTGGAATGAGTTTAATTTATCAGAGTACGGGATCGCAGTATCTGTATACCAAAACCCTCTGACTGTACGATCATGTAGTTTTTTGATGCCTACATTTGCAAAGATGGATTCGCGTCTTTTCTCTTACTTAACAGAAGTAGCATTTCTACAGATTGCCCACAGATCATCAATATGTGGCCTCAGCGAAATGTTGATGGACGTTTTAGCGACACTGTTTGGACAGATTATTCGCAAGCCGCATTATTCCCGTAATTGTGCAGCTATGTTGTCGCTAAGGAAAGCTGAAAAGTTGATGAAAGATCTAGAGCATAACCCACTCAGCACTCTGTCACTCGTAAAGATTGAACTGTCCAAGGCATACCTGTGTAAAACCTTGAGTCGTGAAGATTCTGAAAGCGATTCCATATATTGCCTGGCAAATGTCTACTTGGCAGTTTTATACTATACTACAGGACAATACCAGACGGCGATAGATCATTGTACACTGGTGATAAGATCACAAGGTCACTCACACTGCAGCTCACATGTTGTACAAGGAGAACTTTTACCTAAGATTAACGACGATGTTGACAATATGTTAGGTTTAGCTGTATTCTACCAAAACCTGCGAACAGCTGCATTGAACCAACAGTGTCCAGAGCAACATGTCAGCATCTTTTCAACAGGATTATTTGCATATTATTTGCACATCAAATGTACGTCACTAACAGAGTGTCGCCAATCATCAACAGATGAACTTAAACTGTATGAAATCTATGTCAGTACTGAACAGCCGTATATCGGTGATGTGCTGCTGTTTGTGTCATTAAGTCGCTCGTTAAAGCAGAAGTGTTATCGTGAGCCAGTTTTGCACGAATCTCGTCGATCGTTGTACGCAACTGAACACAATGAGGCCTCAAATTTAGTGGAATTACTACAGAAGTTTGCAGTTGAGCATCTCACAACATATCGTCAGATTGAGGCGCGAGACTTCAGTTCTGTAGTCCCGATTGTCACAACAGACTTTGAGGCGCTGTACGCGTACAAACGTGGCGACTATCAGCAGTGTTTACTGTTGTCTACACAGAACGTTCATGCGCTGTTGTATGACTTTGAATTATATGCCCCGGCCCGTATTCCAACATTCCCGGAGTTCAATCAGTTCATGGATGATGACATTGTCTCACTATCTGCACTGACGTGGTTTCTGAATACTAAGCGTAAATATATTGCTGGTTATACCTGCATCACTCAGCTGACTCTGTCGCTGTATCTGATGACTCAATGTCAGTTGAAACTACGTCACTCAGTGATGTCACTAGCTCAGACACTTGACTACATTAAAGTTGCCGAGAGAAAACACGGAGTTGATAAGACCCTAGATCGACTAGTGCTGAAGATGATCGCACGCAAAGTTCTGATTATATATGCATGTATCAAGAATAAAAAGTGATGTGATAACTTACAACATCTCTGACATGTAACTCACGGAAACTTTCGTAAGTTTTATGCAGGTAATTCGACCACGGCGGGCTAATCTCAGCGGCAACGGACATGGACATGGACACTCTGTTGCTGATTCGAAACTTTGGAACTCTCTTCCACTGAACTGTCGAACTGCTCCATCCGTTAACACATTTAAGATCCGTCTTAAGACATTCTCTTTGATTCGGCATAACCGCACTGTAGCACGCGCCTCAGTACTACGACGCGATATAAATTGATTGATTGATTGATTGAAGACGCGAAGCAGAGATTTCAGAGTTAGATATAACAGGATCTGTGGAAAGCTACACTTTCGCCATAACTCTTTCAATATCCCAAGTTCCCGTAGCACTAATCTGTAGAGGCTACTGTCTGCTGCACTTTTGTGTCTTTAGGGCTGCCAACTGTCCGGAATTTTCCGATCTGTCCGGAAAAACGGAGACTGACCTTTCCGGACAGTACGATGGCAGGAAAAAAGTAAAGTCATTTGTATGATTAACATTATTCGTTTATTCTAATCCGCTAACACAGGGGCGTAGCCGAGATTTTACATTGCGGGCATAGAAGCTGAGCTCCGAAGGCGTGAGAATAGGTTGGGATTGGGGAGGGGGTGTCCCCTCCCCAACCGACTGGATCTGGGGAGCGTCGTGAGCTCCCAGAACTGGGTCCGGGGCGGAGCCCCGGCGACAACGCATTTTTGGCATAGTTGAGGCCCACATAACATTTCTGGTAGAGAGAACAGTATGTGTTACTTTAGCCAGTTTTTCTCCGTAAAAATCCACTCAATCGACGATTGAGGGGAGGGGCATGCCCCCTGGCCCCTCCTCTGGCTACGCTCCGGCACTAACAATATTAGTTACTAGAAGTTTGCTTACTCAGTAAAGCCCTAATAAGGTCGTTGGATTATGCTGTTTATTCCTGTTACAGGAAAATTTTTAATGTTAAATCCAACGAATATGTTCGTCTTTGTATGGACATGCTTAATTGCGATGATTTCGCTACGCTGTTATCTAAGAGAAAGCAGAAGTTTGCCGGCAGTTTTGCCCGAATGGACAGTATGCTGTGCGAACTGGTAGCCTAACAAGCTACTTTTACTATTTTTTTTCTCTTGTGTTGTTGCTCTTGTTATTATTGTCTTATTATTAGTTTTCTTTTTACATGGCTGTCTTTACGACGAAATAAAGATGTATATATAATAAGTGCATTTTCGAAATGTGTGATTTACGTAGCTGACAGAAGCTGTTTAAATAATGCCGGGTTTCCCACCTCAGTAACACGAAATTTCTGATAGAAACACTTATCGACTTTGTCTGTGTCCAACTAATTATGCTGTAAACACTGTTTAGTGTTGCTCAATGCCATCTACAACACTGACAGATGACGAGAAACTCATTTCCCTAACAACAGCAATTACACGTGGAACCGACGTTGCCGAATTTCGATGATGTAGATAGTTATGGAGAGTTCTTGTGCCACTTTGATCCTGACAGTACAGCTATATGAGCCAGATCCAGGTTGCCTCACCCCCTCAGACGGCGCGGAGTCACTGGCTGCGGCTGTCTTCGGCCTACAGCACTGTCTCGTCGGCAACGCCGCATCACACGCGAGCATAGTCACGCGTGTAGCCGACCGACGCGTCTATTGTCGCATTGTGGTACCGGTACCAGATATGTCCAGACATACACGTGTGCTGTAGGTCGCTTGTTAATATAGAAATTTTATCCCGAGCATATACTGCAGCAGTCTCACCAACTGATGGTGAATCCAACTGAACAGAATCGACGTGAACATAATAGGCTGACATCACATCTGGTAGAATTGCTGCATAAGTCTGCATTTGAATATTTCACAGCATATTATCAGGTGGAGGCGTGAGACTTTGGTTCTGTAGTCACGATTGTCTCAATAGACTTTGAGACGCAGTACGCATACAGACGTGGCGACTGGCGACTATCAGCAGTGTTTAGTTGTCTACACAGAACGCTCTCGCGCTGTTTTGCGGCTTTGGAGTGCCCAAGTGGCGGCTTTGCGCTCATTGTATGTCGAACTTTCCAATGTATCTGCAGGTCATTCAGTTGCAGGGCACTGACAGTGATTGCTAGTTGTAGGCCTATAATGACAGTGGCTATGTTTGCACCAGTCAGTTAACTCTGTCGCTGTATCTGATGACTCAGTGCCGAATGAAGGTACTCAGCGACGTCAATGGCTCGAACTCTTGACTACATTAAAGCCACTCACAGAAGCATTAAAGTCAAACATATTCTAGATCGACTGGTAGTGAACACAAAGCTCTGACATACAGGACAACGATGTCAACTGATAACCGATGACGTGACATCATTCTATGCGTATTGATTACATTGACTGATTGTTGATTGAATGCAGCATGGGCAGATGAATGAATCTTTCATTGCGGAGTCACAGTGAGGCAAATAGCATATGGGAAGCCAAGGCAGACATTTATAGTAGGATTGAGTGTGATCTGGAGAAAGGCGATGTATTACCTCCGTAGTGTTGAGTCTGGATGTATTGCTGTAGAAAATTCACGTTCAGAGTTATGCAATTTGCCACGCTGAACAGCACCGCGGGCAGGACGTTGGCGCGGGCTCACGCTAACGTCCTCATTGTTCCGAGAACAAACACTCGACTTGGCGACAGGAGTTTCTCGGTTGCGGGTCCGAGAATATAGAACAGTCTATACCCGCCTCACTGCAGCAGCCCGACATTGAATTTGGACACTTTAAACAACTTTTAAAGGCATTTCTGTTTGGCGAGACCGTGGCACATTAGTGACACTTTGATTTCAATGCACCCTGTATAAGTCGATTTACTTACTTACTTATATTACTTACTTATAAGGCACGAGCATTTTTCTCTGTGTGTATAAAGTGACATCATGGCATGCCAGTACTACGGGTACTCCATCGTCTCTCCGAGCATCATGGCCGCGAACTTTCCCAGTTTCCATAAATGCCTCTAATTCAGAGTTGTTCACGAGTCCGTTTTCTCTCATGACTCGACCCGCCGATTACAAGCAAGCCACTGCCCTGACCAGACTCAACCCGAACAACTTATGTCAACGCCAAAAGCTGTATTTTTAAATAAATGCAGAATTATCGTCCTCCATGTTTATAAATTCATTCATTTTATTCTTTCACTTATAGTACACCATACCGTAGTCCGTAGCCACACAGAGAACATAAATTTTAGTAAAGTTCGTAAACATCACACGAGAAAGATGTATAGTGAACAATACAATAAAGCACATTTTATTTTAAAATATGAGCAGTTTAGATAGCCCTTTCGGCTAGAGCAGTATCACAGTATGCATAGTTCATCGGGTGTAGTGTGGGGATAACCCCATCACGGAGGTTACTCCACAGTTTTTCTTAGGTTTGCAAAAATCTCACAAGTGAATCAGAATACGATCACGAGAGGTTTGGAATCACAGAAACTGGTGTTTTCACAACTGTGAAAAGTGTCCAGTACACAATGTTTTACAATACATTGCACAAATAATACACTATACATGATAATGAAAAACAGTTGCAGAAATCTGAGTCCCAGGTCCTGTGCTCCTGAGCACTGTGCGGGCTTCCGTCTCTGATTACCAGTGGCGTCGCCGGCTATGGGGCACTGGGGCACGTGCATGCCCCCTCGACTTCCAACGATTTCATTTTTAGTTCACTTCGGAGTAAATCTGACAGCCAACTATCCAAGTATTGTGTAGTCTGTGAGATTAGCTCTTTCGATCAGTACTGCATTAGTCACAAAACTATTAGTCATCGCGCAGCTGCTGCACCCGGCCCTAAAGTCCACCGTGAGTGCCCCATGACATAATTTCCATCTTTGCCCCTCCTCGCAACAAATCCTGGTAACGCCACTGCTGATTACAATGACTATACGATGCCACAGTAAAGACCATATTCCACTCCATCAGCATCAAATGACCTAATAGCACAAACACTATGAAAATTCATATCAGCTCAGTGAATGTAAGCTTCATTACAAAACTGGACTAGAACTAGAGACGGACCGATACCCAACCGATTAAGTTACCCTAATCTGGCTTGAGTACTTTTAATTTCATTTTTACATTTAAAGAATGAAACAACGATCTAACTGTGAGTTTTCATTAATTTCTAATTACAGACTAAATTACTGATCAAATTAACAACTATCCATTACCGCTGGAAACCGAGATGAGACGAGAATTTAGGTGCACGATACAGTAAAACTTTGCTAACACAGACTTCTGGGGACCACCCAAGGACGTTTGTGTTAAGCGAGCGAGGTTCATGTTATCCGAAAGTTGAAAAAATCAAAGCTACTGTACACTTAATTACACACACTGTAAATGCAATGCCAGTTACCCATAAGATACGTGCAAATATCAACAGTTACTGTTTAGAAGTAAACTATTGTTCACATTTCTTTTCACGTCTACTAATACATGTACATACACACGACGCACCAGCAGCCTGTAACATTAGCATCCCATCACCAGCAGTAGTCTTTACAGCCAGGTGTAGCCACCACCAGCCTCGCCGATGAGGGGCGCAACCACGGCTGAAAAGTTGAGGGGGACCAAGGTTTGGGTCCAAACACTGGGGCGCTTGCCAAAGGCCGGGCTGGATGTTGGGTGCGGGAGGGGGTCGCCCCCTCCTGCTGTGAGGGTTCCCGGAAAATTTTTGAAAACTCAGATGCCTAAATCCTGCATTCTGGTGACTACTATGCTTATTAGTGGGCTCCCTAGGACGTGAAATTTATTGCTTTTTGAAAACTACGGCCAAAAAGTTGGGGGGACCAATACATTGTTGGTCCTCCAACCTAAAAGTTGGGGGTCCAGTCTCCCCCAGTTTCTACGGTTGTTGTGCCTATGCCGCCGATCACTTACGTGTAGTGAAATTAGTGGACCAACATCTCCAGGTGGAGCAGCCAGCGTGCTAGTACCACGGATGTCGTAGCTAGTACAGTGTGTGTTATGTAGCAGTAAACAACTTGCCTCCCGTGTGCGATCTTGCTGGTCCGAGCCACTTCATCTGTGTTAACCGGTGTACTTTGGTACTCGACGGGCCAGAAATGGAGTCTTGTTTTATCCGAAAGTCCATGCTAACCGAGTCCGTGTTACCCGTCAACATATCCGTATGAAACCAAGGACTTTTGACCCGGTCAAAAAAATTTGTCTGCGTAAACCGAGGGTCTGTGTTACACGAGTCTGTATAACAAAGTTTTACTGTATGTGAAGTGAATATCTAATTAAAAATGGGTATCGGTCCATCACTAACTAGAAGCTAAACGATGCTGTTCGTCATACTTTCAGTCCGATGTAGACCATCACCTGTCAAATACACACAGTAAATAATGCAAAAAAGCACAAATAAGAGAGAGAGAAAAAAAACAAAAAAAAGCATACAAAAAACACCTCACCTCACACGGTGCATATATACAGTGTGTCTCAAAAAAAAACATCCCCGACATTTTTAGCTGTAACTCGAGAAAGCATTGTCGGATTTTCATAATTTTTGGCACACATGTTAC
>Ga0209255_1000129_pt1 | contig 14481 bp, 12 predicted proteins | sample WorMetvaBAHAMAS2_FD_187394 | JGI IMG/M metagenome (GOLD analysis project Ga0209255, IMG submission 187394) | Marine gutless worms symbiont microbial communities from Max Planck institute for Marine Microbiology, Germany - Olavius vacuus... | ecosystem: Host-associated > Annelida > Digestive...
ACATAAAAATGCATTACTAAACGTGCCAATTTGACTCTGATTTTAGTTGATGACAAAAAACATCAACAAACAGTATACCTGGTATCACGACATGTAACAGACGCCCGAGGCTTGAGGCCAGTGGTCTAATAAACGAATACACGCCGGCCTCTAACAGACGCCGGGGGCTTCAAAGCCTGTGTTCTAATAAACGCTGAAAGCGTTTGTTAGATGTTTTACGGTACGTGGTCTCACTCTGACCTTGACCTATGACCTTTTGACCTCAAAATCTAATCAGTTCACCTTTGTCCCAAACTGCAATGAATTTGTAAAATTTGGTGAAATTTCTGCAAATGGTTTGTATGATACTGGGTTCACGAAGTTTTAGTATATGTATATGATCATGCACACACGAACAGATGCACAGACAGAATACTTGCTGGCGGATCACTGCTGGCCGAGGCATCACAACAACTCAACTCTTGGAGATTACTTCACTCAACTTACAAGAAGTATCAACCAGAACTGAGCAAAGCAACACAGATGAGAGGCATATCACTTAGGAATCGTCATCAGCTAAAATATATATTCACCACTGTACTAGGACATGCTCATACATGCCTAACAACTGCCGTGATGACGTAACAACATATCTGCTACAGAATGTGCAGACGTGTCACAGACAACGATGCATCCGCACGTTTTCTGAGCATACGCGGACAAACGTGGATGCAAACTTGCGTTTAGTGTGGACGTAGACATTAACATGCCCCACTAAAGTCATGATTTGCACGTATTTGCTGAATGCCAACTGTAAGTTACGATTTTTACCAAATCAGACTTTTTATTTTCTTACACTTAACCTGCAAGGATGTGTATGTGACGTTTAGGCCCACCCTAAGTTTCTGCTCATCACCAAAATGTGGAATTGTGGTCAGATGCTTATCGACTAATTCCCGCAGACATAAATGCAAAATCTGGTAATGCGGATGTCCACATCCACACGTCTGATCTTCAAACAACAACGTTCTCTCTGTAACCGTTGCATTTCCATGTGGCAGAAAAGTACATAACACATTGTAATACATCATATTTAGATAATACTGGCACGTGATGGCTTGTCAGCAACAGCATATAAAAGAACATTATTACCACTACTGCTACTACTATTATTATACATGCATACACTAAAGTGACACTGTTGCAAAACGTTGCAGGGGCACCATACAAAAAGTAATGTCAAATGCATGTGCACTACAAAGGGGCACCTCAGCAAAAAGTCATGCTTTTGGTCCATCAGTAAAGTATATAAAATATGTGTAGTACAAACTATATTGTTCATGATTTTGCTAATTAATTAATTTCTAAATCTGTTGATATCTCGCACTCATGGACAAAGCATGTTCACTGCATGAGAGTATCAACACATATCAGACCATTTAGTGCTACACAACTACACGACTGCATATCAGAGACAGACAGTGGGAGTAAGCAATTATCAAACATCAGTTCACCTTTAACGACACATGACCTACACAAAGCTACATACACACGTACAGGGCGAGCCAAAAAGCGGACCATTTTCAAAAGCTTGCAACGCCTGTATATGATGACACAGAAAGGCATGCCATACTCCAAGATGTTCAGTTCTTTATCCGGAGTAAGACTGGAGTGTTGCATGTCACCGTGTTTAAATAGTCTTTGCACAAGCTGTTGCGGAAAATACTACACTAAAAATAACAATTCACCAATCACATTATGTCTGCTTACCTGTGCAGAGCCACAGGAATCTATTAAAAGAAAACGTGCCACAAAGTAGTTTGGATCTCGTCAATCCTCAGTGTGCAGAGCTTTGCAACAAAAACCGTATAATCAAAGATATTAGATGTTCATAATCTGAAGTGCATTCCGTTAGACAAATCGGGAAACAATAATTTGGGCAACAGACCAAACTGCTACAAACAGCACACATAGTGATTAGGGCACACAGTAAATATGGTGAATTCTATGTTGACTGACAGATGTTAATATTCATGAATCAGGATTGACTCTGAATGTTCTGACAAAAATGTACACAAAAATTGAATGCTGTCATCTAAATTGTTACTTTTATTAAATTACCATTTTACCTAAACTTGTGCAAAGAACATTTAAATTTGGTGACATTCAAAACACCAGTCCAGATATAAACATGAACATCGCGATGAACTAAATGCCTTTCTGTCATCACACACAGGTGTTTGCAAACTTTTAAAATGGTCTGTCTTTTTGGCGTGTATTTTAAAGCAATTATTTGTCACAGTGATAAGTGACAGAATGAGAATAGAATACATTGAGTTTGGCTCAAGTATCTCAACTACACATTAATAGATGCAATATGTGTCAAAAATACTCATGTGATCAACAGTCCAAAACAACACAATTCACAGACTGTACTGTTTTACACCATGCAGCTGTGACACGCTGTGACACGCGTGGAGACCAGCAGAGGAGCTCAGCACAAGCAGCACACATGCACACACACACACACACCCTCACACACAGACACACATACAGGCTTTAATCAGGTTGCGAGGAAGTAGAACACCGCACCTCGCAACTTACCACAACCTCACAACTCCTACACGAATGTTACCTCGCAACCACACAAATATTAGAATACATGCCCACACAACACCTACCCATACGTCTCACACACGGACTTGTACGCTAACGATGGAGTGAGGATTTAGCTAATGTTTTCGATCTACATCAATGGCCGCCTCAGCCTTCATTTGCAAGGACCTAGCTGTGAGGAAGTAGGAAATCGAACCTCGCAACTTCCCACAACCTCGCAAGTCGCAACACCACGTTCATGCACGAATTTGACCTCGCAACTACATGAATGCAAACACACACACACTGTGCATATTCACTCCGACATGTGGACATATTTGCACTGCATGAAACAAATGCAGTAAAACAACAAAAACAACTTTTATCAGTACTAATACAAAAATAATACGTGAATGTCATTTAATTGCAATAATCCTCCTTTCCTTAGGTCTGGTTGCACCAATGCCAGTAAAATTCATCACTTAACTAACCTCATTTCTAGCCATGGGTTAAATTGATACTGTGCAGCTCCAAACCAATGACGTATATTCATTAACACTAGACCAACAACACTATGAAAGTAGTGTGCGCCTTCTGAATGTTGAGCGATAATAGGGCAACACATTGATACATCCGTTACTATGTCCATTACCAAGGACTCCACTTTTGTCGCTATGGCCGGCAAAAAGTATAAAGTGGCCTTCCAATATGTGCAGTGGGCGTTTAGAATTGACTGATGTATTTCTAGTCTTTTCTTTTTATCACTGTACTTTGAGTACGATTTTCGAAATGAATAAATAAATAACCCGTACGAAAATAGTTCCTTCTAAACGTCAGGTGCTGAAGCCTATTAAATTACTTGAAGGCATCGGAAATGGTGCATTAATATTGAGCACAGCGACAGTGTGAACAAATGATCAACATTTCATACTTTTACAATCTATTGGAGTCTGTGGGAAACCGTCGCCAGTAGAGCACCTGCGGATTTATAATTCGTGCCCATGCCAGCGCACACCACTGTGCCACCCAATGCTAATTTTGGCTTGTCTGACTAGAGTTAGTGATCTAGTGGTTTAAGTGCTCCAAACATACTAATGAATGGTTATCGGTGCTGACCCGGTCATAGTGCTTGCTTACTGGCTGATAAACATGACATGACCTGCTGCCATGACGATATGCAATGGTGTAATAACTGCAGCGTAGAAATAGCACTGTCATGTCACAGCTATGTCATCAACAGCGGAAATTTCTTCAATGAAATGATAAATATGAAAGACTACTTGCCACAGGTCAGTTTCTAGCAATCCATCTCATGTATTTGTGCCCCAGCAGTCACTTTAACATCAGTAAACAAATACAAGTCAATAACAACCAGCAGAGGCATAAAGTTTTCTGGATGTCCATTCAACTGTCCGTCCATTGACACCTGATTTGTGTGATACGATAGCTCTTTACTCAGTGGAGGAATTTCAACAATTCTTGACAGAAATACTCATCATGTAAGTGACAATTGTTGAGAAGGTTTTCAAAGTCGGAGGTCAGATGACAAAGTCATGTCGAGTGAATGCTATAATAGATTCCGACGGTGTGGCATGGAGCTAACTGGAAGTCAATGCCTCCTTAAATCTGAGGTTTAACACTATGCTATTCCCTTATATGCTGCAATGAAATTTTCTTTAACCACAGGCAAAAGCCAATATAACTAAGGATAAAATTTAATGGATTTATCTGGCATTGGTGCAACTGGACCTTAAGGCAACAATAACAGAACTATTGACTTTCTGTAGCGACCGTCACTGACTCTCTATCATGTAACTGCTGAAGCACCTAGTCCATGGAAACAAATTACCCAGTAGTAGTATTATGCCGATTGAAAACTTGGCTGCTATTGTCATGTCACTGTTATCATCACACTTGTACCACCTTTACTATATCTGCAGTAATCAGATCAGTCATATTCAAGTAAGTCATTTTGCTCACAGCTGTAACTGCCCACTGCAATCACAGATCATCCAATCAAAACTGTCTGCAGAGACATGGTATCAGACGAAGTCGAGGCAAGGAAAACACTGTGAGAAAACTGTCAAACACTTGCAGTGAAATGTACAATTTCACATAACAATCATTAACACGACGAATGAAGAACTGCACTTTCAATGAGTCACATGATACAATGGCAGGTCCAATTGTGTTTCAACAAATATCATTTCACATTTGATCAGAATTACAAACGACAAAGCAGACGTTTGTAGCAGAACGTTTATAAAACACTGTGTTCTATAAAAATGGGACCCAACTGCATGTTTGCTATAACTTTTCACTCTGTGGAACAATTTCAATCACAAGTCATAAGAAGCTGTTCATCTGATAACCGGCTTGCTAATATTACTGGCTCGTCTTTTAGATATTATTTGTAAATCATGACATAACAGCACATCATTGATTACCAGTATGCATGTGTAAAGCCAGTAACAATGCTGTTTTCAACTGAAAATAAGCATGCTATAAAAAACAAAACAAACAGCATGGAGCTAATATTGAACATCAACATTTCTGAATAAGTAGTGGTTGTTAAGTGGCTTGAAGAAACTATCTGTAACACTGATATAATATCAAAAAATTGATATAAAATTGGCGCTGAAAACACCTACACACTGCATGCCTTGGACAGTGACAAGACTTTGAGTTTGTGTTGGGCTGCATCAGGACGACGATTTGAACACAATGTGTGAAAAATTCTCATTTCTGACATTTTGTATCTGTGAAATATCGCTGATAACTGGTTACTGTGTTTAGTAAAATGTGCACTGTCTGCTAAAATTTGTAACTGTGATTATATTACATGCTACAATATTTTAAAATATGCGCAGGAGGATCATATAACAAGAAAGCAAATTATCTAGCAAATACGTGACATAACTCTCATCAAAACTGACTTACATTTAGGGAAGTTATAGCAAACATCCAAAGAGATTCCGATTTTATGAAACACGAGGTTGAGGTTGCAAATAACATCTATGTAAACTGAGGTCAGATTTGCTAGACAAGAGCAACATCACTAGAAGAACACAGAGGAACTAATGAGTGAGAATGCACAATGACACTAACAAGCCAACCATCAGCAGTGATACTCAGCTGGCATCTCGGCACGGATTTATCATATGCAAATGTCAGCGTAATGTTTTTGGGAATGTCCAGGAACTGTGTTCTGGCAAAATTTTCTTGAGGGTTTAATTTCTCATGGGGATGTGTATGAAAAAATATTTTTGAGGATGCTTGGGGGCTTTGTTTGGAGGAAATTTTCCAAAGGGGAATTTTTCACTGCGATATACAGCCTTGGGCACGGGTTGTGCACCCTTACTGCAGTGCCTAGGTCGACTCAGCCTTCCACCCTCTGTGGGACGGTAAAATGAGTATCAGCTTACGAGCTGAGTAATAACAAAATGGCGATGGCGTCTGCGGATGATAGCAGCCGATCGGCGGACTCACAGCCCAAATCGGTTGGTTTGGTCTGAGGGTTGGCGGCCACCCGGCGCTCAGTCTGCATTCATCAAATGAACCGGTTGAACTCTCGCAATGACTATGTCATGATGACAGCACCATAAACATTGTCATAGTTATTATTATTATTTTCACGAGGAAAATGTCTGGGGGTCTTGGAATACATGTCCAGATCCCCACACAAGATTACGAGTCTCCACGTGTAGCAGTTATGATGAGGCCACTGAGGTTAACACGCACACACACACGCACACACACTAACACATGCACAGATAGAGACAGGCTTTAAATATAAGCTCAGCCAGCTAAGCTGTAAACCACCCAACAAGATGAGACGTTGTGTGGTCTTCTGCTGTCACCTCTTCCTGTGTGAAAACACCATGAAAACAAGATTTGACATAACACAATCAAACATCATGCCACACCTTGCTATTAACTACTGCAACTATTCCGATCATGACAGCGATTAGTTTTGACAAAAACCAAGTTTACTCTTCTGTAACATATGTCCATTCACTGCAACAACAGCAATGAACGCTTCACACTCACTTTTTGCTTCAAAAAATTCGTTGCTGACACATAAACAGCATCAAAACCTGTCAGTCTCAGGTGAGTTAAGTAACATAAATAATGAAATGTGGCGGTATCAGTCAACACATACTGTTACAATCATAGACATTACTCGCATACTCTCTCAACCTATCCACAGTGACTACCACAAAGTAACATTCAGTAATAATTTACAATATGTTGCACATAAATAACATCTCAGTAGAACAGTAATGTCAATAACTGAAAAACACATGATGATGCACACAATGGCAACACGGCTAATGTCGGCCGTCAACGTGACACAACGCTCACTGACTGCATCACCGTCACTCACAGCATATAACAACAGAAGCTGACAAACAAGCCACGATCACTCAGTTGAGTGAAAACATTGGAAATTACATGACACAAAGTAACATCTATCAAACAAGTGTCTGAAACTGATAAATTAATCAACGTTTTCGCATTTGAATTGCACTTTGCGTGATAATAAACTGCACAAATGGTTAATTAACAACTTATATTTTTAAAATAATTTACAGAATGAAGAGCGAGCAATTTTTACAGCAACCAAGGCTGTGTCATAATGTGGTAAAACCAGATAAACATCTGAAGTCATATTTTTCACGACTAAGTTACATTTTTTTGTGAACAACAGCTCAGCTATTGCTGAGATGGCTGCACAATGTGGCAAGAGTTAATTTTTCATGTTAGAGTGGCAGTACCTTTTTTAATGCATTATTTCTCAGTAATCTCTGAGATTATCACCATAAATCATCACCAAAAATTAGATTCTTTGAGCTACATTTTTGTAGCAGATAGTATGGGTTTAACTTCAACTACTGTGATATAATTGGCCTTCACAGATGCCAAATTTGGTGAAAAAATGCAAAATACCAGCTACCGGTGCCGTTCAAGGTCATTCAAGGTCACCAAATTTGGTACCATTTGAAAGCCGATATGTGACTTTTTATGTGTGAATAACAGTAACTTATCTCCTATCTTGCACCATTTCCAAGATATGGCAGATTATTGATCTAATTTTTGCTGTCAACAGGCAACAGACAACCCTCTTTAACACATTCATTTGGAGTGAACCCCGAAACTCAGTATTGCAAAATTTGGTCTCAGAAACTAGAGGCATTGCTCTGTCATATGGTGCAGAGCACATTTGGATATCCTGAACCGCTAGGGTGTGACTCACAAGTGAGACGGATGGACAGACAGACAGACAGACTTTATTGTAGCAAATGCCAGGCTTCACTATGTTGCACAACCAATAATGAACAATAAGTTAATTACTATATTCTGTATATTCTTCAATAAGTTTGTTAAAATGATGGAAAAACAATCTTTACAACCAGCGAGTCTAGACCGATTGATTGAGCAAGGTTTAACGTCCCACAAAACACATTATAGGTCATATCGGGACGATTTTTACAGGTCATATGACCAAACCAACAGTGTCAAAGCACTGAAGGAAACCAGTTGGTCTTGCAGATAAGGCTTGAATCCCACTAGGACCACTCCACCATGTTACAATAATACAACTCTAGGCAACCGCCCAATGTGACAAACCCAATCTGCTGGACCTGTAAGAACTGCGCACATGAGTGTGCTGCTGACTGTGAACATTGTGTCACACAACCCAGTACAGAGCAGTTCTGATAATATTCCCTCTTAACCTCCAGACAATCACCATAACTCTGATGTTGTCTAGCGAAGGATAGCAACAGCTGCACTAGATGATACGAAGCTGCAATATTGCCAGTCTGAAATGGTTAAAAATTTGTCAAAAAGCATGCTGAAATTTATGCTGGAAACATGTTAATGGCAGTTCTCAGATTTAAGAAAAGGAAAGGCAACTCTGTGACAGAAAACTAACATTAGCAATAAAAAATAAAGAAACCAAAAGCGTGAAAGTCACAGAGACTAAACTTGTGCAACACTGACTGAGATGATCGTGTGGGACAACTGTAAGAAACAGCAGACAAATGAGCAGTTACTGTGCACAAACTGAGCAACTGGCATAACTGATGACATTACTACACAACTACGCTGTCAGTCAATCCCTGTACAGTTGGTGTTCACACACAATGAACAACACAACTGAGCGACAACTCACTGCTGTCATCTCTCATTTCAACTGGCACATCTGTCGTCTTTCATAGTTCCCTCAACCTCCTTCCAGTGCACTTCAGTGTGTTCTATTTCTATTTTCTACTTTCACTGCTACATTGTGAGCAAACGTGCCGTGCTGTGCACCACCATCAGCAGCATCAGCTACACATCAACGCGTCTTCTCATTGCACACATACATGCTGTGAGACAATCAGCAGCAACACACTCAGCTTTCTGACATGCCACTGTTGCTCAGTCAAAACCATACACACATCTATCTCCGTGTCACAAAGTTTCCCTCTTGCTAGAGATACACATTAAATCAGTTCCAGTAACAAACTTAATATCAAATTACTGCCCAAAAAGTCATACTGTGTACCAAAATACTAACAATGAATACTGCAGTGCACTGAAGTGCAAAAATATCATAGAAGCCATTATTTGTAACAAGATGACCTTGACCCTGACCTTCATTTAACCCACACTCCTACAACATTCTTGTACACCTGTCTTCCGAGACAAATACATCTTCTGCATGTACTTTGTTCATTGTGTTGCAGGACACGGCACACAGCAGTATTGCTAGTCAACCATCACAGCAGACACATCAGTGCGCTATGCTCTGTGTAAAGATCTTAACAGCATCTTGAAAGTCATCATCATTCAAATGTACAACTGCAAGAAGCCGATGCCATCCTGGGTGTATATGAGTAGCAACATTTCAAGTTGGTTGAATGCACACATTTCACATGACACCTCACACAATCACTACACAAAGTTTCTAAGTGAAAAAAACTGCAATATGGCTTTTGTGAATTAAAAATTTCAATAAACCATTTATCAATAATTAACTAATATAAATCGATAACATGTTTCAATCTAATTTTGCTTAAACACTCAACACATAGAGATAGATCTATGTCAATATTATCATAACTATCACACAAAATTCAACCACAGCAAAAATTTAATTGACAATTAACTATTAAATGTTAATAATTTAAATTTTATTGAATAAATGATATAAATAAATGATATATGTTTGATGTACATTAAAAGCAAACAAAATTATAAACAACTAGAAAACTATATAGTATATATGTTCCTAAGTATATCAGTCAGTTCCACTTCTCTAACAATGCTAAATGCTAAAAAAGACCTAAATATTTCTGAAATTCCCAGTTTGAATATTATGGAACTCACCACTTTCATCAAATAATGACAATTACTGAAACAATGGATGGATATCTGGCATTTAAAAATTACAAATAAGAGCAGTCAGCAAGCACTTGCTAGTGGATGAGGAGAATCACATCAGTAATACATAAAATCTGCACAATGATTAATACTAACAGCACTCAGTACACGAAAACTCAATCACTCTAATCAATTATGCTTTCTATCGACATCACTGCTAGCACAGACAGCAGTTCCACATCAGACTCTTTTATTTGATTCCATGTTCTCTAACTGGTATCACTGGATACATGTCAAGTGCTTTTGATTGTAAGGAAACTGAACACGTCCGTCGGACCTTCACGATACACGACACAATTCACAAGCATAGCAAATATACACAAGCGTCAATAATACAGCCTACAAGATGCACAAATCTGTTATCACGTTTGAAACAAAATTCATAATCATTACAGATCAAACCAAATGCCAACAAACACATAAATAAAACAATCAAATGTTAAAATAAACTTGTAATTATGAAATCATAATGGAAAACTGCCAAAACGGCTGAATGTGGTATACTCAACAAAGATCATGCTAGGACGATGTGAACCGCTAACAACGTGAGACAATTAACTGCATCATCAGATCAACAGTTATAGCACAACGTTTGCATTGCAACTCAAAGCTCGCAAACCGACGACGACGCGGTCAAAATATAACTTGAACTGACAGAGAATACACACAATACTACTCAACCACCTACTGATACACTTATCAGAACTCAATAACCCAAATACCACACTCAGTAGACATAATACAACTTGATATATAGTATTGCATCATGGCGACAATGAAAACTGAACAAGTGCCAACTGGCTGTCACACTTCTCAGATGTTGCAGACAGACAGTTGATCAGTTGTATATCAACTATGGAAGCCCAACAGCAGTGGTCAACTCATCATCACACACTGACAATACAGACTGGACTGGACATTATAGATGCATGGTCTCACTACACTGTTGTGCCACGCTGCAGCTGTCGTAAAGCTTCAGTCATGTATGCACTCAGCAGCGACACACTGCAGCTCATATGTAGTACACCGTGGCTGCTGCTCAGTCTATCAAAGAATTCCGTTACACCTGACAACACATCACAAACATAACATTGCATCGTAATACAATGAAGGTGTCTTTAGGCCACCTGATGTATGTCAAACGCCTTCTACACCTGACAACACATCACAAACGTAACATTTCATCGTAATACAACGAAAATGTCTTTAGGCCACCTGATGTATGTCAAACGCCTTCTACACCTGACAACACATCACAAACGTAACATTTCATCGTAATACAACGAAGGTGTCTTTAGGCCACCTGATGTATGTCAAACGCCTTCTATTTGATGCTGGGCCTTTTTTAATTTTTTAACCAACCTCTAGTCTCTCAGACTGCGCAGTGGCCCCATACCAGAGGTTGGATCCCAGGCCAAACATGATCGACTCACTCAGACATCTTGCCCATGATCTGTTTCTAAATTTTTACAGGGGGTCAAAAGTGTGAAATTTGGCCTCAATTTTTGACCCCACTAGTGCACTGTTGAGTCACCCACATTTCACAACAAAGCAAGACATCTAAAATCTAAAACAAACTGATTGACCTATGTCCATTGTCCTCCCCAAATTTGGTGCAGTTCAGTTCATGAGCTCCCACTGCTGAAGGGGCCTCTGAAAAACAGACGGGGAATATCTGATAAACTGTCAGTAACTTACCAGCGCACTGCCCGATTAGATATGCTGCTGCATTACGGGTCCCCAGAATTGTTAAAACTCACTTCCAGTGAACCCAAGATGGGAGACGGTGACCACGCTGGACTTAACTTGAATCACAATAACTGACAACTGCGGACTGTTAGATTTTGCTAAAATTTTGTACATGGGTGCATGATGGATCCATGGAGGTTGTGCCATGGTTATAATCCAGTTACCACGAAATTGAAAATTGCAGATTGCACCCAAATTTTAAATGGTTCCATCTGTATAACTGTGCAGCGGATTGTCCACTGCGTTGTAATTTGGTATGATAGTGCATTATAGGTCTAAGAAAAGAAAGACTGGCACGATGGGTGAACTCAAGTGGTAATGCACTGCTAACTGCCACCTTTCCTAGTTTTATTATGTTCTTCACAAAAAATAACCTCTGCAATCCTCTTACTTTTTCCACAGCTAAACTAAATGGTCTTTGATGGTGAAGCGTCATGGAGTTCAATAGATTTCTGGAGTGGTCGCTACGTGATCTTGATTTTAAACTGCTTTAACTCCATGATCTTGGAAATGTCATCGTTGTCATCAGGACCTGCTAGCAAGCAGTTATGATGGGTTTCGCTAAAATACGTCCATATATTCTGCAGACAAACGAGAAAATGCATTCTAAAGTGCTTATTTGACCAATTACTAATAATTACTACACACCTCAACGTACTTAACGTTCATCTAATCAGTATTTTCTGCAGCAGCCGCAGGTCTCTACTGAGTTTGCCAAAAGGTTGTTCAGTTACCCTGAACCTGAAATTTGGAACAACATACCCTCTGACATCCAACTTTCCCATACCCTCCCAACCTTTAAACGTCGTCTTAAGAACGTACTTATTTAAATAGCTTTCATACTTCACTCCCGCCATCCTCCCCACTTAGTGACTGCCTGCACCTCAGATTCAGCCGTGCGCCAACGTTGTGCACTTTGCAAATTATCGTATTATTATTATTATCATACGCAGTCTCGCTGCAACCTTGGCCTTTCACCTTTTGACCTCAAAATCTAATTAGTCTACCTGTGTCCCCAAATGCACATAAGTGGTAAAATGCAAATTTAGTAAAATTCACACAAGTGGTTTGTAAGATATCGTATTCACAAACATTATGTATATGATCATGGACAGAGGCACAGATAGGACAAAACACAATGTCTTTGGCAGCTAATCACTGGCAAAAGCATAAAAATCATAATCCAAAATGCAACTGTCATTATCCAGATAAATGGACACTTTCTGTACACTTGAGTAAAACATATCCTTTTAAGTCACATGCAACTGAATACCTGCTATCAATGCTTCATTTAAATTTCATTATGATCCATTAACAAATCACACCAAATGACGCATACTGTTGCACAGACTGGCAGTGTGTGTTGGTATACATGGTTTGTATAATGAACTGTGGGATAGTAGCAGCCCTGGATCAACATTTTACAAGGTACAATTTCGCCATGTAACATTATGCGACTTCTGGCCACCCTGAGACTTTCCCATCACAGTCAGTTATCAAAGCCTCGGACTGATGAATGATTTCCATCACTCAAGAAGCACCATCATAACTGAATGTCAGACTATAGAGAAACACTGTGAAACTGTCTTACATGCTTACAATCAAGAATGTGCCACAGTCAGCCCTCTAGCCACACATGCAGTAAACACCTAACAGTGGGCCACCTGCCACGTTCTTATGTCACCTTAATCACCAGAAGATCAGTGTACGAACATGAACGAGTTCACTCACCGGGACTGGTGTGAACAATGCTATCAGCTTTATCCCAGAACTCGTGACAGTCCTGTAAGTAGCTGATATGACTGACATAGTTGACAATGATGGAGTGAACACGCTGTGGCAACGTTACCAACTTGGTATGTCCGTTGGTTACTGGTGGCCTCGGCATAGCATGCTCATTGCCCTGACTTCCCTAACATACACACACACAACTGTACAGTCACACAACCTGTATGCATACAATGATCACCAAGTATTATCACAAAGCAGAATAAAGGAAAAAGACAGCAAACATCTACAGAACACTATCTGTTACAACAGTGTTTTGCATATGTCAATAGACAGTAATCTAACAATGCACAGCAGTGCATGCAGCAGTGCATGATGAAAATCAATTACAATGACACAACAGTGAACAATATCCAAGTGCACAATAAGACACACAACAGAAAAACTGTTATAAAATATAGAAATTAATGTAAAAATCTTAACACCTAACACAGTGTAAGGGCAACATAAGTCTGCCTTTAAAACCGCAAAATCGTTGCTTTTACCGCGCTGCATGCAATAAAGACGCGGTCTAGCGATGAGAATTCCGTCCGTCTGTCTGTCACACATGTGCATTGTGACAAAACGGAAGAAAGATCTGTCCACATTTTTACACAGTTTTCTGAGAAGAAGAATGGTTGGTGGGGGACGACCCCTTCTACCTGAAATTTTGGGTCAACCGGCCTCCGTTGGAGCAAAATCGCTGATTTTGAACCGATAATCGCTCATAGCGCCTCAGCCGTAACACTTAGCGAAAAGAGTTCAATTATCGCTAATAGGAAGTCCACTACGCGCTTTCCAATGAACAATGTTCATTAACTGAACTAACTGTGGTGTTTGGATGTATTACGTGAATGCAGATTAATGCGGATAAAAAATGGCACTGCACATGTAGCACGATAGCGTGAACCGTGAACACGCTGCTGGCCAGACATAATGAATGAACCTAGATGGTGCATG
>Ga0209255_1000130_pt1 | contig 14475 bp, 12 predicted proteins | sample WorMetvaBAHAMAS2_FD_187394 | JGI IMG/M metagenome (GOLD analysis project Ga0209255, IMG submission 187394) | Marine gutless worms symbiont microbial communities from Max Planck institute for Marine Microbiology, Germany - Olavius vacuus... | ecosystem: Host-associated > Annelida > Digestive...
CGAGTTCCAGGCTGTCGGACCTGCAACAGAAAACGCCCGACGGCCGAACTTGGTGCAACGATGACGTGGCACGATGAGCTGGTGGCGACTTGCGGAGCTACATATAGCAGCGGATTTGCGACTCGTGCGAATTTTGGCTTGAAATGATCATCATTATTATCATCATGATAGTCGATGGATTATAGTGGAGACACTTATGAAGTAAGTAAGTAAGTAAGTAAGTAGAACATTTATAAAGCGCATTACGCAATGCCTCTAATGAAATCCATTCCAACTATACACCGTGTCCAAGAAAAATTAGCCAAAATGTTTCTATCGTATATTCTACAAAACTTGGCCGATTCCTACCTACTATACTGAATAAATATGCTACGAAGTATACTGTACACGTTTCCCACCTCACTTGAACTGTCTATACGCCATCTTGTGAAACTTAAAAGTCGTTTGTCGTTTTGTGACAATTCTTATGCTGGAAAAACCGCAATCGTGTTTCAGTAAAAAGTAAGTCACTTTTGTTTTCTACATAGCTCTTACATTTGTTAAGATATTTCTAAACCGTAAAAAATCTTTATTGCCTAGAACATTTATGAATGTAACAGTGGGAAGAAACGCTGCTGATTGCCTTCCGCAATGCACACCTCCAAGGTAACCGCATTACCTCGTTAACCGTCACTGCTCTGATGTCATCGTTAAGGTTACGGAATGAAAATGGTGTTCTCTGTCGAAGATAAACATTAATTAAATCGCTGCGAGAGTCGAAGAAATTTTCCTCTAGACGTTTGTTAAAACAGTTCCACGATCCAGGATGGAAACGAAGTGGATTAGACAAGTTACTAAGCAAAATTGTTTGCCAGCATTGAAATTTCCACAAAACGACCTTTAAGTTTTGCAAGGTAGTGTAGAGACACTGTTCAGGTGAGATGGAAACGTTTACATTACTTTGTGGCAAATTCGTGGCACACCAACTTTTATAGAATCGTCTGAGTTTTATAGAAGATATGACAAAAATATTTTGGCTTACTGTTTTCTGGGGCACGGTGTATATATTCTCCGGTGACCACTGTCTGCTGGCTTAGCATCTGACACGTGCAGACGGAAGTGCAACATGTTGGCCAGTAACAAACCCATCATCTTTGATTCCGTCTTTGAGCGATCTGCATCCAGCTGCTTGTGTGGACTGGTAAGGTAAGGTAAACGTGGATTTGTACAGTGCCTCGTCATGAACACACCTCTAAGGCGCTCAGGTATGGCACGCGTTCTCAAGTGATCTCACAGTTTTAGATGCACATCCCGCGTTCATCCGCTAACGGAATGAACCATACACGATTCGATCCCGTCGTCCAGATGCCAGCAGCATTTCGAGGAGGTATCAGGTTGATCTTCTATGCGAGAGCAAATATCGCCTCCCAAAGGTTGCCGTCGTTTTCACTGTGAAGAGGCTGTCAGGCGCAGGCACATATAACTGTCACCTCATCGACATAACATTCCCTCTGAAGCAAAACGCAGCACCTGAGCGCTGTAATCCTCGTTCTGTCCTCTCAGTCGCCGACCACTTGTCGCTAAATCTCGAATGCATGATTTAGTACGACCGTCGATTTCGTATGTTGGTCATAGGCGTACACTGCGGGGTCACTCACACAAGCCGGTGCACATGGCACAGTGCATTTCTGTCTACAAAAAATGTCCCATATTGGCAAAGTAAACTTAACGTTATACCGGCGACACGGCATATCGTATGCATATTTCTATGTATCGGGAACCGTAGTATTATAATGTAGCTATTCTGAGTGTTGTGTAATAGATTATTTTAGTGTTATTTCTCGGATATAGAGGTAGAGGCCTTTGAGGCCTGCTTCCGTGTGACGTGATGATATGGTCCTGCTATCGGGTCCAATTTGCGGTTTAGACGGCACCATTCTCACAAATGTTAACCGACTGCTACATGTTAATAATGTGTCTGATCTTTCTGCCCTGTTAATATTTCTAACATGGGCACCGCCGAGCCGGATCCCAAAATTGCATTTTTTCGCCAGAAGTATACAGCTAAGCCAAGTGAAAACACTTTTCGTCCAAATCAGTAGTGAGGCTACTGCAGTCTGGTGCCAGATGCTGTAGTCGTGCTTATTGAGAATGAGGACGACGTGGTTTCAGCAGCTTCGAGGATTTAAGGGTTTAAGATGATCACGTGACCGACATAAAAATGTCAAAAAGTGGAGAGACGCGTAATAATAGTATGACAGTTTTATAAAGTAAAGTCGCCGATATTAGCGTGCAAATACCTGCGGGGACGTGTTGATGAAATGTTGTCGCTGACACAACACTCAAGACACAGGCCATAACAAGCACCTGCTGTAGACGCAATCCAGCCACCGCAGCTTCAAGTCGTGTCATCGCTGCACCGACTGATGGGTACTGTCTTAACTGTTTGTCTGTCTGTCTTCTCATTCTAATGGCGATCTGTGAACGCGACCTATGTGCACTGTCCAGCGCATGCGTGCGCCTGTATGTAGCGACGATACGAGCGTCACTGGAGGATTGGTTCAGGTCATGACTATGACGATGTCAATCACGTTGACGCTTCGTTAGCGATGACATCGTCGCCGACTGCACGGTGGTCTCATCCCTCAACAAGCCACGCCTGCACAGTTGACGTGTCCTGACTGTCAACATTTCTTCAGCGGCAGCCTTCTCACGTGTGCGTATTGCTTGGACTGCTGTAGACGACGTCGAGTGACGAGCTAGACGGTGCTACAGAGACGAGAGCACTTGTCAGCGTGTGTGGTCGTCTCGTCGGTCTACTGATCGCCAGATATCGACGACGAGTGCGTGCGTGTGTGTGTGTGTGGTCGCTGAGCAGCGTCCGCAGCAAAAGCGCCGTCCTCTATAAATGAGACGCTGACTGCTGGCCACACGTTAATGATACTCACGCTATTGATACGCCCGTACTCAATGAAAACGCACCCAACACGAGACGCAAACCACCGATCCAGTAACTAAAATAGCTATGATTTAAGCCCTGAATGCTTTGTGGAAGGTCACAGATTTCAGCTATAGCTCACCGGTGAACGAATTGTGGCATAAAGAGTTTGTAATAAGTTTCTAATAAGCGGACAAAGTACAACATTATAACTGCAGTATAAGCGTTAAACAGTAAATGTACTAATACGTATGCACAGTTTTCGTCGACTTTTTTGATAACATTTTTAAAGAAAATTCATTAGATTTGCCTTAATCCGTCTATGCATTGCGTATAGATGTAATAAACTTCAAATATTAAATTAACAAGAACTCAGCTGTTGCTGAGACGGCGGCGCAATGTTTCGTATGTCACTTCCTCGACGAGAGGGGCGACTCTCTTTAGCGCACTCGTTGGAGGTGACTGAACTCATAAATATTCATGATTGTGAAATCTGACCTTGAGAAACTAGAAACATCCCTTTATCGTATAGTGCAAAAGTATTTCGAGTTCTTGAACCCAGGCGTGACTCATAAGTGTGACGGACGGACGGACGGAGAGACGGACAGACAGACAGACAGAGAGACAGACAGACAGATTCGCTCATAGCATATGCCGCGCTAGTACGTTGCGCGGCCAAAACGTATGATAAACGTTAATAAACATCAATGTGAAACATTCATAAACTTCGATGGCATACATGTTTAGTCTTTTGCTCGAGACATGCTAATTATTTACAGTATTGTATTTTATTCTAGTAAATTAGTATTCTATTAACAGTATTCTGTTAACAGAACACAGAAATCAACCATGCAGGACAGTATCTTAAAAGTCTTTATGTCGAAGTTTTGTTTGAACGATGCATGATTTTAATTTTAATTATACAGGCATGTGCAATGTGTTTTATTTCAAATATTAAAATGTAATAAATGTCTGCTATATGTCACATCATGTCAGGTTTCAGCTAACAACTCTCTCCATGGACTTCCGTCTTCTGCAATCTCCTGTGGCGAAACACATCACCTACCAGTTGTGGTACCGTATCTTGAGATTTTCTGCTCTGCGCAGATCCTGTTCTTTGGCGTAACTAAAAGGCAAATCTAGCATCGGCTACGGAAGCGTAAAGGAACTATAGCTTCTGCACACAAAAACGGTGTATCGAAATTCACAGTAGAGTAGGGATGTTTGATAAATTTGCTATCTCACGCAGTTTATTTTGTGAAGTATCCTTTTGCATCCATTAATGGGTAGTTTACTCAACGCATAATTTATCATCAGCGCCGTATCTTTTTAACACACTGTCGCCACACGTTGCCAATTAAATTTGACCTTTTTTCATGCATCAGTTGCAGAGCGTGACTTCAACGTTCAAGGAAACGATGAGTCTTTGGCGTGGGCCGATAGTTGTCGTAAATATTGAATTAGACATTGCACAGAGTAGTGGTGAGCCTGCGATAAGCGACGAGAATTTAAATGCAGTGCATCCATTAACGATACGACGCCCGCGGGAGACGACCATTGCGTTACATACTGTATACGTAAGGTCGCATGCACTGCAGTCGATAGCATGGTAGGCCAGTCTGAGCTGCGTGTTTGATGGTAGAGCTGGCCTGCAGGGTACCTACTGTCTGAGTGGTGTCACAGGCTAATCCTCAATCACCGCCAGGCTCTCCACCTTGCAGACAACACGACGCTTCATCGGATTTGCTCCAGCTCCAGTTGTCCATGACTTGTTTCTAAAACCACGTCGACGTCCACAACCATTCCGCACTTCCTTGGCTTCTTTTGCCGTTATCACACGTTGGTTTTCTCGCAGCACGAAGTGACAACCTGTGCTCCGTGCGTCACATTCCAGGCCAACTCAGCCTTTTATCCTTTCGGGGTCGATAAATTGATTAGTAAGCTGTTATCATATGTGTGCCCCTCGCTCAGGTGGCGCCATCTGGTGAATGCTTACGAGGTCAAGGCCGGGCCTACCTGATCGGATTGTTAGCAACTTAGAGCCGTTTGTATCTGGCTGCTTACTCCCCCGTGCTAAACCTGGTTGTTGTTGCTGTCCTGCGTGACAGGCTGTTGTGTAATTGCTTGTAAGGTTGAGGGGTATGTCTTAACCATCATAAAGATTATTATCATTATTACTATTATGCTAGCATGAGTCGGCGAAGCGGGTGTAAAGCCTTTGCGTGCTATAACACTTTCACTGATCAAAACTGTCGTTAATGAAACGTTGTAATGTTGCTGTAAGATGTTCTAAGATGACGGACGTGAAAAACAGAATGTAACAGCAAAGTAGGCTCAACTCGTAGACTGCATGTGCGTAGTACTAGTGCGTTCCATACAATAAGAATGACGGTGTGTAACGTAGAAATTTATTGAGCGCTCCTGTAGGGACATAAAATAACACTAACAAATATTTCATTACGGTTAGACCCACTGAAACTGAAATTTTTCCTCTGACGGCTAAAGCTACTTTTCAGTCGGCTGCTGTACCGTTCTGCAGTCATCATGAATTCGCGATGACATGCGGCGTGGATCCAGTAGTAACTGCCTATATTGGTGTACGTCATACATGCGGTGAGTTGCTTGATGATTGATTGTCATGCATCTCGGCATCTGCATCCTATGGGTGAGCATGGAGGTCATGTGTCAAAGTCATACACGTCATTGCGGCTAGGATTCACTGTATTGTATTCCACGATGAGCGCGGGCGGGGGGAGCTGCAGGGACGAAGGTGGCAACGGCGTGCAGCGACGTATATCATCGATCGATCGGACGGATGACCTGATGTGTCGATAGATCGATCGTCACGCCAGCAATGCGGTAGGTCGGACCACACAGCGCGCCGGCCCGGCGCGGCCGCCGATACAGTACAATAGCTCGATTACATGCATGGCTCGCGGCGGCGGCGGCGGCGGCCTGCTCACAAAGTCGCAGATCCATCACGCCGAATAGCGGCCGCGGCGCCTCGTAAAGCGAGCAAAACTCGTAATGCGGGTCGCAATATTATATACCATGCCTTAAGGCCTATGTGAACTATTCTATTTGCCGTTTCCACTCTGCAGGAAGAACGAGCGAACGAATGCGCCAGCGCCACTGTGACACGTTTATAGTCGAAAATTAACGGTGCTCTGCACCTTATTTCTATAGCTGTATGCACTGGCTTCATATTCGTGTTGTAACACGCGTGAAAATATCGTATGCAGCGTATACAAATCCCATTTAAGAAGCTATCATGCACACACATTGTTCTGCCCGTCTATTTGTCACATTTGTGTACTGTATGCATACCAGGATACGCTTTATCGTATAACAGGGTCTTCACTTTGTGTACTGTATGCATACCAGGATACGCTTTATCATATAACAGGGTCTTCACTGTGTAGCGTTTAGCGGCTTCATTGTTCTTCATTAAAAACATCTGGATGTCATACGTTCGACAGTCAGCTATTTGCTGTGTTATAACTTGTCGCAATATTCAAGCAATGGTCTGGTGAAATGACAGCTACAAGGCGAAGTTATCGGTTTATCACAACGAACGTCACGCAGTCGAAAATTTCACCAACGTGAACAGTATTCGTCATCAGTATATTGGCCCATAGGCGTAGCTAATGGGAAGGGATGCAGGTCCTTTCCAAGGGTTAGTTAGATGCACCACCACAAGGTTAGAATACCAAGCAAATTCGCTCGGTGTGCGGGTTTTAGATCCTGCTGTTACACACATTTTGCATAAAAAGCACTACAATTACAATATGTTATTTCAATACTAAAAAAATCTGCAAAATTCTCCGCGGAGGTGTAAACCGGCCCTGCCCAGACCCCCTTTAGCATCCCAATCCCATACGTAAAAATGAAACTACGATTATGAGTGCAGCCACGCCGCCAAAATCCTGGCTAAAGCAATGATACGGTCAGTTCAAACGACACGGCGTTTCTCTGAAGACGATGATGAGTTTGAGGTATCATAACTCGGTACTCGTATGCCTATATCATATCGGTGCACGGCCAGGGGTTAAAGTAAGCCGGAACGCATCGGAATCGGAACGCCGTTCCGCGGGCCCGGAAATTTCAACCTGGAGCGTTCCGGTTGCAAAGTTATTGGATTTCACAGCCGGAACCTACGTTCCTGGGTCCAGTAAGTTAGCAATCTTCGCTATAGTAATCCGACAGTTAATAAGTCATTCAAATTTCACATTTTTATTTTTTTACTATCACAAATTCACAATGTGGAATGTTTTTAAACAAAATTTTACAAAACTGAAAAAAACCAGACAAATCATGCTTAATACATTCAGTCGATCATTGATAATTTGACAGCCCGCTATTGAAACATGGGCCCAAGAAATGAAGGGGCCCGAGAACGAACTGGGGGCCCGGAGAGCTGAACTCCTACTTGAACATCTGTGCACGGCAGCATAAGATGGCGACGTGATCATGCGATATAGGCTACTGGTAGAGTTGTTGAGAGGTCTAAATGAACTGAAGCAGTTACGGCAATTGATTAGTCACGTGCAGCGCGTGATTGGATCGTGAATAATTGAGCGTTCATCAGCTCGAAAACAGCCTCGAATTGCACCGACACTCAGCGCTCAATTGCCTAATCGCACGTAGCACTTTCTCTCCCGCGTTTACTGCAGCAATGTAAGGTGGTGCTAGTTTGTCTTGAGTCGAAACTATATGAGCTTCGGACGTTTGAAAATGTACAAGAAAACTAAATGTAAAATAATTAAAAAGAGAGCTTCATGTGCTTTTTGAAGATGATAATACATGTAAAGTCAACAAAATTGTGTGGTGGATCCGCGTAGTCTCACAGTGGTAGCAGGCCTACTGTGTACTTCAACGGCTCTTCGGCGTGGATTCACTCTTGTCCAAGACGTCACGACAATCTTTGCACTAACTCTTGATGGCTGAACAACTCGAAGAGATAACGTGGAGATGATTTCAAATGATATAGGCCTATTAGCTAGCAGTTTGAATATGTAAACGTGTACATCTACTTTTTCTCGAAATCCCGATGTGATGTGCTAACTCAAATTACACTGCTGTGCCCAGCGCGTGGAATTCAATAGAAAACAGCCAGTTTCATCATAAAAGCAATGTGTTTAGTGGTGTAAATGTGCATAAACATGCATGAGGTGAAGTATGTAGGCTATACCTGTGTGGTCTGCAGCTATGAACAGCCAACAGTCAAGGAGGGTCACTGAAACAGAACACAGAACCAGTCGCATAGCAATAAAAAAAATTCGAAGAAAGCAGGACAATAGTAACTTGTAGCAGAAAGAGAAACGAGACATAGAAGCCGCCGAGCGGTGTGGAATGGAAGAAAATATTTCCCTATCGGCTAATTAAACTTCTGAGAGCGTCGTGAGCGCACCCATGGGAGGTCTCAGCCGAAAGCGGGTATGGTCCAGAGAACGCTTCTGCTAGCAGTTTAGCTGGAATTAGCCCAATTTAGCCTAATTCATCGCCACTCGCCTACCCTTTATTCCCGTGAAACTCGTACTTGCATATTCTGGAAAATGATTTGTGAAAGTCTGGTGAAGCCGTTGCTCAATTTGCTGCATGCAAGGCTACGCCACTGCATGACACTGTTCGCGTCGCCGCCATGAGAAGCAAGCGGTCGCAACACAAACTAGTCCCATATGGCGCCAATAGCTGCCACGAGTACTCCAGTACTACTCGTGGAATTCAACAGAAAGTGTCTGACATCATGCGTTGCCTGGCTGTCAGCATTTGTCCTGCACCAATTCACAACTCCTTCAGCACGTCTGCTATCTTCTGTGCTATGCTTTCTGCAGTGTAGTGTGCAAATGTTCAAACCTTCTGCAAATTAGTGAGGGGCACTTGCTTATTCGAGTAGTTTTTACCGCGCTGCATGGAATGCAGACGCGGTTTAGCGATGAGAATTCTGTCTGTCTGTTTGTCTGTCCGTCTGTCTGTCTGTCTGTCTGTTTGTCAAACGCGTGCTTTGTGACAAAATGGAAGAAAGATCGGTCCAGATTTTTTTATATTAAACGAAAGATCATTTAGCCTAGTTCTCAGAGAAGAAAAATGGTTTGTGAGGGCGACCCCTTCTACGTCAAATTCAACCGACCCCCGCTGGAGCGAAATTGTCGATTTCCAACCGAAATTCGCTCGTAGCGCCTCAGCCGTAACACCTAGCGAAAAAGTTCAATTAACACTAACAGGAAGTCCACTACGCGCTTTTCAATGAGCCTAAGATGATCGTCGTACGTTGCTCCTAAGTCCTCCAAAGGGTGTCTAAAAACGCAAAAGGGCCGATTATATCACAGTGGTTGAAGATAGACCTCCATAAAATATTGTCTCCGAGTTCCGGTCTTCCACTTTTGGCCAAAAACTATAACGCACCCTGCAGCACGGTCTCTCTGCGATAGCTGAACATCTTATTGTGAAGTGGGTATGGACATTTTTATTGTAGTTTTAGCTGGGCAGGTTGCAAACTTTCGGGCGACAGCCACTTCAGTGCACTGCCAGCTGCCAGCCAACGTGTGGGTTATACTGCCAGTGTGTGACCGTAGCCAGATCTCCTTTACTTAATGCTCGGTTATACTCGAGTACTCGAGTACTCGATAAGTTACTGGATCGAGTACTCGAATGGCAAACTACTCGATTGCGCAGCCTTAGACGCCAAGGATGTCCAGATGCGCCCTCGCAAGTCGACTAATTGAAAGTGTGCACGCAACAGCTACCTGCCAACTTGCCAAGCAACTGCCCTTCATGACCTTTGCACGTACACACACACCTCATTCGACGGGTTTAGTTTACGTAAAACAACACTTGTAATGACTGTATCGGTACACACTATTTCCCGGTGCAGTTTAGACGACTGCAGGGCGCATTCAAGAGCTTTATGTGCGGTCTTTGTAGCTTATTATAACTGATGCATGTCGGTTGATTCAATTAGTCAGTGGCGGATCCTGCTAGTTAGTACGTAGGCAGTGATCAACCTGCTTGTGAATCTTGTTGGGAAACAGACAGGGATGGGCACGAGACGTAAAAGCTCGAGACCGAGACGAGACCGAGACGCTCACCTCTCGAGACCGAGACGTTGGCTTCACCAGCCGAGACGAGACCGAGACGAAACTTTTGTAGCCTCGAGACGTGATCGAGACGTTAAAATGCAACTTTTATTGATTGCAATAACATGCCTAGATGTTATCTTTCACGTTCATTGTTTTTAGCATGTTAATATGATGAGCAATAGTAACTACAGCATAGGCTTACAACGTCTAAAGCCCGTTTACACTGCGTACGGAGCCATCTGCATGCCCATCAGGAAACTGTCTTGGGCACGAGACGTAAATGGCCGAGACCGAGACGTCTGCCTCCCGAGACCGAGACGAGACCGAGACGTTGACAATTTTTCTCGAGACGAAACCGAGACGAGACGAGACGTTGGTACGTCTCGAGACCGAGACGTCGAGACCGAGACCACATTAACTACCATCAGCATTGCGCTGCACGACGGCGCGATGTGACTAATTTGCTTTCGTGCGCCTTAGAACCTTAGAAGCTTACTTACTTACTTACTCACTTACCAGCAACAGAAAGCAGTGCTAAGGATGCTGCAAGACGACATGATGCCATGCGCCACAGATTAACGCAGTGGATATATGAAATTTCACGAGAAGATGATTCCAGATCATATTGCAAGAAAAGTGAGTGAATTGTAGAAGGTCAAGTTTTTGTCTATTGAGAAGCTATACCTATGGAGCAGTTACAACAGATGATTACTGAGTATGTCAGTGCATTATGTTGATATCGCAACCCTCCAACGATTGCCATACACTGACTCGCAAAACGCACAGCATATATCAGACATGCTGAAGGAGTTGGGCAAGTGGACAAGTGCTGACAGCCAGGCAACGCAAAATGTCAGACACTTCGAGCTACGTTCAGTGTTTTTGCAACAACAACTGGACACCAAATAATGTGGAAAGACACGTCAGTTGAATCCCTACAATAAAGCATGTGGGACATTATTACTCCGCTGCATACTATGCAGGGCGGTATTGGCCGAAATGTGCGTCCGCCCTTTTGCCTGTTCGTCGGTCAAACGCGTGAATTGTGACAAAGCGAAAGAAACTTCTGCCAAAATACTTATACCATATAAAGGTTCTATTCATCTAGTTTTGCCATACGAAGAGTAGTTGGTGGGGGACGACCCCTTGTAAAGTTGTACCTGAAAGTTTGGGCCAAACTGACCCCATTCCTTTGAAAAACAAGATGCTCAGCTACCCCTGCAGGGTGTGTTATAGTTTTGGATAAAAGTGCCATGGAAGACTGGAACTGGAAGACAATATTTTACGGACATTATAGGTCTATCTTCAACCACTATGATATAATGGACCTGAAAATCTGTAGAATTCGGTGAAAAACGCAAAATAAGGGTCATTACTGCGTTCAAGGTCATTCAAGGTCATCAAGATCGGTACCAATCGAAAGCCTATTAATGATTAATAGTAACTGACATCCTATCTCGTAATATTTCGGAGTCATCGCAGCTTATTGTTCAAATTTTGGACACTTTGCATTTTCGAGCCACCCTTTAGAGACAATGTATGATGTTCATCTTGGGCTCATTGGAAAGCGCGTAGTGGACTTAGTGTTAATTGAACTTTTTTTCGCTAGGTGTTACGGCTAAGTCACTACGAGCGAAAAGAGATCGAAAATCGGCGATTTCGCTCCAACGCGGTCAATTTGATCCAAAATTTCAGGTAGAAGGGTTGCCTCCCACCAGTCATTTTTGCACGAATAGTCAGGCCAATGAATGCGTTACAACTTTGCCGCTGACAGTTTTCACAGAAAGAAGCTTTGTAGCAGACTTTCTTTACGCAAAGTGCGATTTTTAGACGGAAATCGGCCGTTGTGCGTTTCTGAGACCCCCTTTGGGGGACTTAGGGGCAATGTATGATGATCATCTTAGGCTCATTGCAAAGCGCGTAGTGGACTTATATTAGTGTTAATTGAACTTTTTTTTCGCTAGGTGTTACGGCTAAGGAGCTACGGGCGAATATCGGTTGAAAATCGGCGATTTCGCTCCAACGGGGGCCAGTTGACCTAAAATTTTAGGTAGATCGTCCCCCACCAAACATTCTTCTTCTCAGAAAACTAGGTTAAATGATCTTTCGTATGGTATAAAAATCTGGACAGATCTTTTTTTCGTTTTGTCACAATCCACGCGTTTGACAGACGGACAGACAGCTTTCTCATCGCTAGACCGCGTCTATGCATTCCATGCAGCGCGGTAAAAATAGCGTATAGACACTAGACACATTGCCGAAAATTTCTACCGGCTGATTTGGTCACACGAACGTTACAGACCAGTGAGACGACAGACAGGCGTATTTGCGATAGCATATACCCGAAAGTAACGGGACTAACGTAGTCACGTTCGGGTAAAAAGCCAACAGCATCTAGTCTATATCACATTTTATTGTGACAGAGTATAATACTCGACTGTGACGGACGTCATACGGACTTACGGACTGAATTGTTGTAGCACGTCGCGGATGTGCGGTAATAAATAAAAAATACAATAAAAAACTGGAGAAAAATAAGTAAGTAAGTAAGTAACTGAGTAAGTATAAACCCTCACTGGGTCGCACATTATCTCTGCGACAACCGAGCTAGCCTATTTACGTAGGCCGCAGCTTCACATAGGCCTAATGCCTACCCATTTCCGACTATAGCCTACGGGAACAAACATTAATCTATTTGCGATTGGATGATCGACACGTAGCCTACATACAGGCTCTGCAGGGCGGCGCTCAGTATCTGTTGTTAGGCCTACTAGGCCCAGGCTGTACTGTACCATGGCCAACGTTGCCTAGGCCTAAATATAGAACGCACACGCTGCATTTCACTTCTAGAAGTACTTCTCGGCACACGACCGTATGTAACACGTAGGGCTGTGCTGATCTAGCTCGTTTTACTGAGCGAGTTGCGAGTACCCTGCAGTCTTAGGGTTAGGCTACCATATTGCACAAATGAAAAAAACGACATCAAAAATGAAAAAAACCGTCATGTTTTTAATGCAGTATTCTCTACCCAGCCTAAAATCTTAGCTACAACAGTTTACCCAGCTGCCTCCCTCAGCAAATATTGTATCAATGAAAACACACATAACAGTGAATCACAGTGCGTTATCAAGTCTAACTCGGGGCAGATACGGTGGGAGCCCGGAGAGGATGAGGGTGATGCACTCCACCGGCGTCTATAGGTGTAGCAAGCTGACTGACTTTTTCGCATATTCATGGCTTTGTGCGAAAATGCACGCCAAACTGACCTTCAGATAAGTAAAAGGATTGAACTTTTAAGGGGATTCACCCACAAACCTCCCCAGAACCTCGATCGCTGAGGCTCTACCTCCAGATCCCCCGGCCACCATCTCCTCAAAATTTCTGAATCCGCTTCTCGTATAGCGGTCATGCAAAACTTGAAACTTCGGCATTCGATGCTGCAGCTCGAGACTTACTTAAACTGGAAATTATGATGTTTTATGCAAATTTAGAATGTACCAGCTACCAGTGATGTTTCGTGTTAACTTTTAGGAACTTGTTGTGATCGACGGGTTCCAACGTGCAAAACCCGCGGATATACGCCCTATTTTCAGAAAACCTTGCCGGACACCCGCGGACAGATGCCGAAAAAGAGGACGTGTCCGGGGAAACCCGGGCGCGTATGGTAACCCCACTCCGTCGTCAACGCACTGGAGGTTGTCAGTTCACATCACAAAATGGTAGACCGGTCCGCTATGATGCCTGCTATAGAATTACAATGATAATTTGTCTGAATTTTAACTCTCCGGATAACTCATCGGACAAGGGCTCTCCAGAAATCGGATCAGCCTCCGGAGTTTATTGGGCTCGTGCCCAAAGACAAACTCATCTTTCAGTTTCAACCACATTCTAAACTGTTGACTGTTTGATGGCCGTTTTTACAAATAGGCCTAAAACAGTTTGCTGGCATATAGATGTAAAATATCTCGAAGTAACAGTGTTTATTTTTAACTGTGCAATGACTTCATTATTATAATCCGGTACTGAAACTGGTAGCTAGAACTTAAGCGGAGCCTCAATAAACGAATAATAATTTTAGACTCGGCACAGCCCTAGATGCTGCGGGTGGCCGTAGTGGGTGGCTACGCCCTCTGCTGCTCGTCCGAAACTTCCGGAAGTGCACGTGCGTGATTGTTGTGATTGCACACATGTAGGTCAGTTAAAATGTTATTTCGTGTGAATTTTACATATCTACGTTGATGTTTTCAGAGTACTGCATTGGACGACGAGACTTATTCCAAATATGACAGTGAATGAGTTATGCGCTGCGCCAAAAACCATTAACTGGCTTCACGTGTGCGTCACGGTCATATCCCAATCGGTGTAGGTTAAAGCCTTAAAGGGGAACTCAACCTTTATAACAAGTGGCAGTCAGATGATTTGTTTCATATAGTAATAAACGAAAATCACCCTCGTGGCAACAGATTTTGAGTTATTTTA
>Ga0209255_1000131_pt1 | contig 14455 bp, 17 predicted proteins | sample WorMetvaBAHAMAS2_FD_187394 | JGI IMG/M metagenome (GOLD analysis project Ga0209255, IMG submission 187394) | Marine gutless worms symbiont microbial communities from Max Planck institute for Marine Microbiology, Germany - Olavius vacuus... | ecosystem: Host-associated > Annelida > Digestive...
GCGTGGCGTGGAGCCGATGGGGGCGGTGCGAGGCATCTTCCACCCCCTCGCGTTGGCGCCATTTCGCAACCGTGTGACGGTTGAGGTGGTAAGCCTCGGCCAGTTCCCGGTCGCTCACCGACTCGGACTGAGGCTGTAATTCCAGGCGGATAGCCGGTATGGTACGGGCGTTCTTGTGCAACTGGATGTTCATGGTGGGTGATTGCTATACTCAAGAGTGATGATGTCGGACCTGTCAAACGCCGTCGCCCCGCGGCTCGGCTTCCTTCACGCTCCCCTCAATTCCCTTGCAATAGAGGATAGCTCGTCTTCGGTATATAATCACACGGGTCCTGACACCCTCGGGCCAACGCAGTTCGCGTACTTTCCGGTAGCAATTCGCATCGTCGATCAGGTCTTGAATGTTGACGACACCACTGCCCATAACAGGTTCTATCACGAGATCGCTCTCCTCCGATGGGGGTTTCCAAACGAAACCTACGGAGTTTCGGGGCCGCTGTCTACCCACACCGAGGTTAAGCCACGATCGGGCACCAGTCTGGAATCCATAAAGAGCCAAAAAGAAAGGCGGCGTGCTGGGCAAGCAGCTGAAGCCGGTGGTGGTGGACCCGGCCTCCGACTGGCCCCGGTTCGCCGAAAAGGCCCGCGAGCTGATCGAGAAGGAGAAGGTCGCGGTGGTATTCGGCTGTTGGACTTCGGTCTCCCGCAAATCCATGCTCCCGGTGTTCGAAGAACTCGACGGTCTGCTCTTCTATCCGGTCTAGTATAAGGGCCAGGAATCCCCCAAGAACGTCTTCTACACGGGCGCCGCGCCCAACCAGCAGGCCATCCCGGCTGCCGATTACCTGATGAAGGAAATGGACGTGAAGCGTTGGGTACTGGCGGGCATCGACTATGTCTACCCGCGCACGACCAATAAGATCCTCGAAGCCTATCTGAAGCAAAAGGGCGTGGCCGAAGAAGACATCATGATCAGCTACACTCCCTTCGGTCACTCCGGCTGGCAGTCCATCGTCGCCGACATCAAGAAGTTCGGGTCCAAGGGTAAACAGACGGCGGTGGTCTCCACCATCAACGGCGATGCCAACGTGCCCTTTTATAAGGAGCTCGCAAACCAAGGCATCTCCGCGGAAAACATCCCGATGATAGCCTTCTCGGTCGGTGAAGAGGAGCTGTCCGGAATCGACACCAAACCGCTGGTAGGCCACCTGGCCGCCTGGAATTACTTCATGAGCGTGGACGACCCGGCCAACCGCAAGTTCATCGCTACTTGGCACCGGTTCATCAAGGACCGGAAGCGCGTCACCAACGATCCGATGGAGGCCCACTACATCGGCTTCAACCTCTGGGTGAAGGCGGTGGAAAAGGCCGGCAGCACCGATTCGAGGTCGTCCGGCGGACGGAGAAGGAGATTCCAGATGACCCCTGGTCCAAATTCCTCTCTGAGTCTAAGCAGGATGGCACCAAGGATTGAGTTGCGTCCATTGCAAGAGCGATTCGGCAAACCGGACCCGTAGGGTGGGCTGTGCCCACCAAGTATCGTGCCTGCCCGGTGGGCACTACCTACCCTTACTCCATGGTAAGCACCAGCTTGCCCTGGGTGTGGCCCGCCTCGATGCGCTTATGGGCGACGGCGACCTGATCGAGCGGAAAGGTCTCGGAGACCCGGATGCGGAGCTCGCCGGTATCGATCCACTGGACGCAACGGCGCAGGATCTCCCCCTGATGGGCGCGCGCAGCGGGCTGTTCGTACAGCATCGGTGCCAACATCCACTCGAAGCCGATGCGCAGATTGCGGTTGCGGAACTCCTTCCAGTCCTGATCCGGCCCCGGCTGTAGGATAGTGATCAGGTCGCCATAGCAGGCCATGGCCGGTACGGTTCGGGCGAAGACCGCCGGGCCCACGGTGTCGAGTGCCACATCCACGCCCTTGCCCTCGGTCCAGTCCATGACCGCCGTAACCAGGTCTTCCTCCTGGTAGTTGATCACACATTCGGCACCGAGCGCCCGTACCAGCTCCGCCTTCCGGGGACTACTGACCGTGGTGCACACCCTGGCACCGACCAGCCGCGCCAACTGGATCGCTACATGCCCCACCCCCCCGGCGCCAGCATGGATCAGCACCCGCTTGCCTTCGGCCAGGTCGGCACGATCGTAGAGGGCCTCCCAGGCCGTGATCAAGACCAGAGGGGCCGCGGCGGCGTGGACGAAGTCGAGGCTACCCGGCTTCGGCTGGGCGATGCCCTCGTCCACCAGGGCATACTCCGCGTAGTTACCCTCGGGCCCACCGAGACCGCCGTGACAGAACCAGACTGGGTCACCGGGCTTGAAGCGCGAGACCGCTTCGCCAACCGCCTCCACCACCCCGGCGCCGTCGCAACCGAGCACCGCTGGCAGCCCGTCCGGCACCAACACCCCGCGCGCGCGGAGCTTGGTATCGACGGGATTGATCCCGGCCGCCTTCAGGCGTACCAACAGACCGGTGGGTGAGGAGCGCGCCGGTACCGCCCGTTCGGTCAGGGTCAGGACCTCAGGTCCGCCGGTCTTCCGCATTTCGATCACTTTCATTGTCTTGCCTCCGTCGCCTATGCTTTACGGGTATCGCGTGGGTATCGCGCTTTGAACCCCGAAATGATGGCGTCCCAGGGCGCGACCTGGCAACTCCATACAACATCCCGATCGGGAGCGACATGATGCAAATCGAACACTGGGACCCTGCGCGTGACGGCGAGCTCACCGAGGCCAACATGCGCCGCAAACTCCAAGCCCGCGGCTACAGCGTCAGCAGGTACGTCTATCCTCCGGGGACGCGCTTCCCGGAGCACGACCACGGGGTCGACAAGATCGACGGCGTTCTCTCCGGGCGCTTCCGCATGGCCCTCCTGCAAGGGGACAGCACGATACTGGAGGCAGGTGACCTGCTGGCGGTTCCGAAATACATCCTCCACAGTGCGGAAGTGGTGGGGGACGAACCCGTGGTCAGCCTGGACGCGATACGGGCCGCTTGATTGGGCCGGCGCATCCGACGCGCCCTGATTCGACTGTAAGGATGATTCGGCCATGTGGGAGTTGGAAGCGGTATTCGCGGCCCGCCGCCGGGGCAGGGACGACCGCCTGAGACCACGTCACTGTCAAGCCGGGCAGTTTGCTACATGCTTGTCTGCCGTCCGTTTGCGGCGTACTTTCCCTCTGTCCTTGTCCTGGTTGCTGAATAAGGTGGCAAGGGACACGGCTGGCCGGTCCGGAAAGCGGACAATCAGATCCAGAGAGCCACCCATGGCGGCAACGTAGCTGCGCAGTGTGGACAGCAGCATGTCCGCTCGACTCTCGAGCCGGGATATGTTGTCCTGTCCCACGCCGAGCAACTCCGCCATGCGCTCCTGTGTCAGGTCCTGCGCTCTGCGCAGGTCCCACAGTGTCATCTCCTCGGCAATCAATGCCTGCGCCCGCGTCTCGATCTTGGTGCGCCGATCCGCCGAAAGCACGTTTATCGTATCCTTTAACTCTTTCACGGTTCACCTCCCCTTCATTCCGACAGTTATTTCCGGTAGTTATACCCGTCACACGTGAATAGCTCGCCGCGATGCACGCCGCTCGCACCCGATAGCCGCGTTGCGACTCGTCGCAATAGGGCCTGGCTATTCTTCCTCGTCGCGCCTTGCTCTCGGGCACGATCAGCACACCTCGCTTACCAAAATATTCACGTGCGACGGGTATATCAAACCGCTTATCCGCCTTCTCGATGAGCTGTTTGTAGAAGCGCCTCTCGCCCCTGCCTGCTTTGTCTCCCGCCACAAGCAGGATGGCACGGCGTTTCGGGTCGAAGGCGAACGCAACACGCCAGACCCCACCGGCGGCATCGAAGCGCAGATCCTTCATATTCGTGTGCTTGGAACCCTTCAGGGTATCGACGCGGGGCCGTCCGAGCTGTGGTCCGAAGATCTCCAAAAGTTTGGCATGAGCGAGTAATTCGTCCTGGACCGCTTCGGGCGGACCCGCAAATTTCCTCTCGAACGCCGTATCAAGCAAAACAGTCCAAGACATTCGTCGGGTGCTTCAGTTTCTACCGGCTCAGGGGCATCTTATTGTTCCACATTCTGACGAGGATGACATTATAGGCATATGTTATCAAGGACATAATCAGAGACGGAAGCAAAATCCCTATTTAAGGAGACCCATGCGGGCCTCGGAGAAAGCGGCGAATCGATTTTTGCTGCGGGGCCCCGGCTTCCTGACCTCCCGCTTTCCGGCCCCCCGTCTTCCGGCCCCAGGTATCCCGTAGGGTCACGGTGCGATTGAACACCGGCCTGGTGGGACGGGAATCCTTGTCCGCCACGAAATAGCCTTCGCGCTCGAACTGAAAGCGGTCGCCCGGCGCAGCCGCCGCCAGGCTCGGTTCCAGGACGCAGGAAGTCAGGGTACGCAGGGAATCCGGGTTCAGGTCCACGCGAAAATCCCGCCCCCCCGTGCCGGGCTCCGGTACCGCGAACAACCGATCATAGAGCCGCACCTGTGCCGCGACCGCGTGCCGCGCCGAGACCCAGTGGATGACGCCCTTGACCTTGCGACCTTCCGGGTTCTTGCCGAGGGTGTCGGGATCATGGGTACACCGCAGTTCGATGATTGCTCCGGTCCGGTCCTTGACGACCCGGACGCAACGCACCACATAGGCGTTGCGCAACCGCACCTCGCCGCCGGCGATGAGCCGCTTGAAACCCCGGACGGGCTCTTCCATGAAGTCGTCGCGGTCGATGTAGAGTTCCCTGGAGAAGGGAACCGTCCGCGTCCCCTTGGTCATGTCCTGGGGGTGATTGGGCACGGTGAGTATCTGGGTCTGGTCCTCCGGGTAGCTTTCCACCACCAGCTTGAGGGGCTGCAACACCGCCATGGCCCGTGGGGCCTTGCGGTCCAGATCCTCGCGAACGGCGCTCTCCAGTATGGCCATCTCTACCAGGTTGTCGGCCTTGGTCACGCCGATGCGTTCGCAGAAGGCGCGGACGGCCTCCGGAGTATAACCGCGGCGCCGTAGTCCGGCGATGCTCGGCATCCGCGGGTCGTCCCAACCTTCCACGCAGCCCTCGTCCACGAGTTGGGTCAGCCGGCGTTTGCTCATTACCGTGTACTCGAGATTAAGCCGGGAGAACTCGATCTGGCGCGGCCTGCAGGGTACCGAGACATTGGCGACCACCCAATCGTAGAGGGGCCGATGGTCCTCGAACTCCAGGGTACAGAGGGAATGGGTGATGCCTTCGAGGGCATCCGAGATCGGATGGGTGTAATCATAGGTGGGGTACAGGCACCACTCGCGGCCCGTCCGGTGATGGATAACCCCATGGCGGATGCGGTAGAGGACGGGATCGCGCAGATTCAGGTTGGGCGAGGCCATATCGATCTTGGCCCGCAGGGTCAGGGTCCCATCGGGGAACGCGCCGTCCCGCATCCGCGCGAAGAGGTCTAGGTTCTCCGCCGGCGGACGATCGCGGTAGGGGCTCTCCCGTCCGGGTTCGGTCAGGGTCCCACGGTACTCGCGGATCTGCTTCGCATCCAGCGCGCAGACATAGGCCCGGCCCTTCTCGATCAGCTCGACGGCGAATTTGTAGAGCTGCTCGAAGTAATCGGAAGCAAAATAGAGCCGCTCTCCCCACGTGTAGCCCAGCCAACGCACATCTTCCTCGATCGCGTCCACATACTCCCGGTTCTCCTTGTGCGGATTGGTATCGTCGAAGCGCAGGTTGCAGATACCCTGGTAATCCTGAGCAACCCCGAAATTGAGCACGATGGACTTGGCATGTCCGATGTGCAGACAACCGTTCGGCTCCGGCGGAAAGCGGGTAACGATCCGCTTGTGCCTCCTATGGGCCAGATCCTCGTCGATGATCTGACGGATGAAATTGGGGCGAATGAAGTTGGCCTTTCTGGGGTCTTCTTTCTCGGACATCTGGGTACGACCGTTGCAGCAGGAATCGGATGGACGATTCTATATTTTTTGGCAGATAACTGCCTTCCATATACAATCGAGAGTTTTATGTCCCCAGCGCTTCCAAGCCTGCTGGACCCTTGGCGAGCCGTAGACAGTGGCTCGGTCCTGGTAGGTCGTCTGCCCTTGTCGAGTCTGCTGCGGTTGCGGGGCTCGCTGGTGGAAGCAAGGGGCGATGTTCGGTTCCGGCTTGCGTTTTCCCGTGATGAAGCACAGCGGGCGGTGTTGCGTTGCGAGGTGGCCGCAACCCTGAGACTGCGTTGCCAACGCTGTCTGGAGGCACTCGGTCACGAGGTCGATACCGACACGCTGTTAGCATTGGTCTCGGGCATCGACGAGGAACGTCACCTGCCGGAGCCTTATGATCCCTTGCCAGTGGGCAACGAACCGATCCGCCCTGGGGATCTGATCGAGGATGAGCTGCTGCTGGCGCTGCCTCAGATCCCGATGCACGAGCCAACCCTTTGCGCGCGGCAGGTGCCGGATGCGGACATTGCACGGATACGGTCCGGCGGGGCGAGTCCCTTCGCGGTGCTCGCCGAACTCAAACGCAGGGGATAGGGGTGCATCCTCGATAGATCACAGCCGTGCGGAAACTCGGAGCTCCGGCGGCCGACTTGATTTGAAGAGAGAATGCAAAATCGGGGCACGAAGCAACGGTAACCTTGAAAGGGCACCTTGAAAGATTCATGGTCCCCTTGAGTCGGAGGCAAGAATGGCAGTTCAACAGAATAGGAAGACCCCTTCCAAACGGGACATGCGTCGTTCCCACGATGCCTTGTCGAGGCCGACGCTGGCGACGGACTCCACGACGGGCGAAATCCACCGCCGTCACCATGTATCGGCGGATGGTTATTATCGTGGCCGCAAGATCGTGGACAAGAATGACTGACGGTGGTTGCCGCTATCCTTACGCTATCCGTGCGGGGCTCTCAGCACCGCAAGCGAGCACATCTTGTCCGAACGTTTGACTATCGCCCTCGACGCCATGGGTGGCGACCACGGCCCCGATGTGATCACCGCTGCGGCCCTGCAGTTTCTGCGCCAATCCAACCAGACGGCGCTGATCCTGGTGGGGAAAGAGGAGGCGATCCTCCCCCATCTCGGCAGCGTCGATTTCGGTGATCGCTTGACTGTCCATCACGCCTCGCAAGCCATCGGCATGGACGAGATTCCTTCCAGCGCCCTGCGCAACAAGAAGGACTCCTCTATGCGGGTGGCGCTGAATCTGGTCAAGAAGGGCACGGCCGATGCCTGCGTCAGCGCCGGCAATACGGGGGCGCTGATGGCGACCGCGCGTTTCGTGCTCAAGATGCTGCCGCGCGTGGACCGACCGGCCATCATCACCGCCGTGCCCTCCCTCCAGGGACAAACCCACATGCTCGATCTGGGCGCCAATGTGGATTGTACGGCGGAGCACCTGTTTCAGTTCGCGGTTATGGGCAGCGAGCTGGTGACTGCGGTATCCGGCGTCGAGGCCCCGAAGGTGGGCCTGCTCAATATCGGAGAGGAAGAGATCAAGGGCAACGAGCAGGTCAAACAGGCTCACGAACGGCTGGCCGGCAGCACCCTGAACTATATCGGTTATGTCGAGGGAGACGACATCTACGTCGGGGGGGTGGATCTGGTGGTATCCGACGGCTTTGTGGGTAACATCGCCCTCAAGGCGAGTGAAGGCGTCGCCAAACTGGTGCGCCACGTCCTCGGATCGAGCTTCAAGCGCACCCTACTGACGCGACTCTCCGGATTGGCGGCCACGCCGGTCCTGAAGCGCTTCGGTCGGACCTTCGATCCCCGCCGCTACAACGGGGCCAGCCTGCTGGGGTTGAAAGGTATCGTCATCAAGAGTCACGGGGGTGCCGATCTTTTGGCGTTCGAGAATGCGATCCACATCGCGGAGAAGGAGATCCACTGCAACATTCCAGACCGCATCGTCCAGCAGGTAACGCGGCAATTGGAAGCGGAAGAACGGAAGACAACGGCATGAGCCTGTATGCACGCATTGCCGGGATCGGCAGTTTCCTGCCTGAAAGGGTCCTGACCAACCAGGATATCGAGGCGATCGTCGACACCTCCGATGAGTGGATCCGCGAGCGCACCGGGATCCGCAAACGCCACCTCGTCACCGAGGGCGAGCGTTGCAGCCGGCTGGCGGAAATCGCCTCCCGCAGGGCGCTGGAGGACGCCGGTATCGATCCCGCGACGCTCGATCTCATCGTGGTGGCAACCACTACGCCGGACCAGGTCTTCCCCGGCTCCGCGTGCATGTTGCAGCAGCGCCTCGGCATCCATGGTTGCTGGGCCTTCGACCTGCTGGCGGGGTGCACGGGATTCGTCTATGCTCTCGGGGTGGCGGACCAATCCATCCGTACCGGCAATGTACGGCGCGCGCTGGTTGTCGGTGCCGAAATCTTATCGTACCTGGTCAATTGGCAGGATCGCGACACGGCCGTGTTGTTCGGCGACGGTGCGGGCGCCGTGGTGTTGGAGGCCGGGCAGGAACCGGGCATCCTTTCCTCGCATTTCCATGCGGACGGCGCGTACGCCGATATACTCCGAGTTCCCGGCGGGATCGGCGGCGACCCCAATGAGCACTCCTATCTGGAGATGAAGGGGGCCGAGTTGTTCAAGGCAGCGGTCACCGCCCTTTCCGACATCGTCGAAGAGACGCTCACGGCGAACGGTATGCAGAAGTCGGATATCGACTGGCTGGTTCCACACCAAGCCAACTTCCGTATCATCCAGGCCGTCGCGCGCAAGCTGGGACTGCCCCTGGACCGGGTTGTCGTCACGGTGGACGAACATGCCAACACCTCGTCCGCATCCATCCCCCTGGCGTTCGACGTCGCGGTGCGGGATGGGCGCATCCGCCGCGGCGAGACCGTGCTGATGGAGGCCTTCGGGGGTGGTATCACCTGGGGAGCGGTGTTGCTGGTGTACTGAGCCAGCAGGATTCTCACGGAAAATTTTATCCGCCAATGAACGCAAATAGACGCAAACGGCCCTGACGACAGCTTGGGAGGCAATGCAACATGCTTAATGGCGAGATCGCGTTGGTAACGGGTGCATCCCGGGGGATCGGGCGGGCGATCGCGCTGGCCCTGGGCGAGGCAGGGGCGAGCGTGGCGGGTACCGCTACCACCGAGGGCGGTGCGGCCCGGATCGACCAGACCCTGCGGGAGCAGGGATACCAGGGCCTGGGTGTAGAGCTGAATGTCACCACCCAGACCTTGATCGACACCGCCTTGAAGCATCTGAGTGACAGATTGGGTACCCCGACGATCCTGGTCAACAACGCAGGTATCGTCCGCGACAATCTACTCATGCGCATGAAGGATGCGGAGTGGGACGAGGTGATCGATACCGACCTGAACTCGGTCTATCGTCTGAGCAAGGCCTGTCTCCGCGGCATGATGAAGGCGCGCAAGGGGCGGATCATCAACATTACCTCCGTGGTCGGCGCGGCGGGAAACAGTGGGCAGACCAACTATGCCGCCGCCAAGGCCGGTATGATGGGCTTTGCCAAATCCCTGGCGCGCGAGGTCGGGTCCCGGGGTATCACCGTCAACTGCGTGGCCCCCGGATTCATCGATACGGACATGACGCGGGAGCTGGATGAATCCCAACGCGAGCACCTGCAGACCGGTATCCCGTTGGGGCATCTCGGCAAGCCGGAGGACATCGCCGCCGTCGTGGCCTTTCTCGCCTCCGGGCAGGCCGGTTACATCACCGGCGAGACCATCCACGTCAATGGCGGTATGTATATGGGCTGACCGCTTTCATAAGCAGCCGCATAGGCCGAAAAAAGACCAAAATCCGGAACATCAAAGGCGCATCGAAGGCGGATGCGCGCCTTTCATCCTGAACCGATAGTGAATAGAATACCGCGTACCCTGAGGTCAGGGCCATCCATCTGATACTGGAGGAAGAGCACACAATGAGCAGCGTCGAAGACCGAGTGAAGAAGATCGTAGTCGAGCAGTTGGGGGTCAAAGAAGATGAGGTAGTTCCCGAGGCCTCCTTCGTGGACGATCTGGGCGCGGACTCTCTGGACACCGTCGAGTTGGTGATGGCCTTGGAAGAGGAATTCGAGACGGAGATCCCGGACGAAGATGCCGAAAAGATCACCACCGTCAAAGAGGCGATCGATTACATCAAGGAGCATACTGGTTGAATCCTGTCGCGGGCACGGTAACACGCCGCACGTCGGCGCACGACCGCTCATATCATCCTCGACCACAGATCGGGGTGCCCCCCGTAATTGGTCGCCGGGCCGTCGTCACCCGGGCAGGAATCCCGGCCTCGGTAGGAGTGGCTGGCGAGTCTGCCCGGTAGTAGGAAAAGGTCGTCTTTTGCCTCCTGCCGATCCTTGATCGGATAGTTCCCCACTATCAACGACCGGACGCCGGACCCGTTGCGACCCCGACCAAGTGTTCAACAGTGCCCGTGAGCCGGAGAGCGATGTTACCGTGACCAGTTTCCCTCGGCTTCGACGACACTCAGGGTACGCTCACCTTCCACCGGTCGTAGGCGCGGAGATGGAGGAAGTGAGTCTGGCGTGGCTGACGCAGGGTTTGTGGTATTGGCGCCAAGGGCCTTGATCAATGGGTCAGAGGCCGACTGCCTGGCTGTTGCCGATCGCGGCCTGCAATACGGAGACGGGCTGTTTGAGACCCTTGCCGTGTGTGACGGCGCCCTTTGCCTGTGGCACGCGCATTTCGACCGCCTCGCGCGCGGGGCTGATCGCTTCGGGATTCCCTGTCCATCACGGGAACTGCTTTTGTGCGAATGCCGGCAACTCGCCGGAGGCGAATCTGCCGGAGTATTGAAAATCATCCTCACACGCGGCAGCGGCGGCCGCGGCTATGGCCCTCCCGAGAGCCCGCAACCGATCCGTATTCTCACACTCCATCCCTGGCCGGATTACCCGATGGGCTGGGGGGAATGCGGTGTCGATGTGACTTTCTGTCGCACCCCGCTTGGTGAGAATCCGGTGCTTGCGGGCCTCAAGCATCTGAATCGGCTGGAGCAGGTCCTGGCGCGCTCCGAGTGGCAGGATCGAGAAATCGCCGAGGGACTCATGCAGGACGGCAGGGGCCGAATCATCGGCGGCACCATGTCCAATCTGTTCCTGGTTCGCGATGGTCGTCTCCTCACGCCGCGGTTGGATACCTGCGGCATCGCCGGTACGGTACGGGACCTAGTGTTACGCATTGCCGATGCTTTCGGTATCGAGGTTCTGGAAAGGGATATCATGCGCACTGACCTGGGCGCTGCCGATGGACTCTTCCTCACCAATGCCTTGATCGGTGTGTGGCCGGTGCGACGCCTGGGAACCCGGGAAATCAGTCTCGATAACTTACCCTTGGAGCTGCTGGCGGCCGTGCAGCAAGCAAGCCGGACACCTGACCAGGGGAGGAGTGAATGATGCGAGTGTTGCTGCTGATTTGCGTTCTTGCCGCCGGTCTGGTTGCCAGCGGTGCCTGGATGGAGTACCGGGATTTCCTATCCGAACCCGTGGTGTCGGATCAGAAATCCCTGGTGTTGGACATCAAGAAGGGAACCTCCCTGAGCGGGCTGAGAGAAAAACTCACGGAGCTTGGCCTGCTCAAACACCCCTACCTATTCATGGCCCTGGCCTACCATGAAGGTAAAGCCGCCAGCATCAAGGCCGGAGAATATAAGCTTTCATCCGGCATCAAGCCACCGGAGCTGCTCGAACTGGTGACCTCCGACAAGGTGGTGCAACACACTTTCACCCTGGTGGGGGGATGGACCTACCGCCGACTCCTCGCGGCGGTGGCGAAGGACAAACGCCTCGAGCACCTGCTCGGCGACAATCCATCGGCGAAGGCGGTCATGACCCGTCTCGGCCACCCCGAAGAGCACCCCGAAGGGCGCTTTTTACCGGAGACCTATCACTTCTCGAAAGGCACCAGCGACCTGGACATCCTACGTCGGGCCTATGAGACGATGGAGCAGGTCTTGCAGCAGGAATGGGCGCAGCGCGACGAGGGGTTGCCCTTGGAAAGCCCCTATGAGGCCCTGATTCTGGCCTCGATCGTGGAGAAGGAGACGGGCCTTGCCTCGGAGCGACCGACCATCGCCGGCGTTTTCATACGCCGCCTGAACCGGAAGATGAAGCTACAGGCAGACCCGACCGTAATCTATGGGTTGGGCGACCGCTTCGACGGCAATATTACCCGCGCCCATCTCCGCCAGGACACACCCTACAACACCTATGTCCACAAGGGCCTACCGCCCACGCCCATCGCCCTGCCGGGCCAGGCCGCCATCCAGGGGGTCCTGCATCCCCAGGAAGGAGACGCTCTCTTCTTCGTTGCCAAGGGGGATGGTAGTCACTACTTCTCCGCCACCCTGGCCGAACACAACCGGGCGGTGCGGCGCTATCAGCTCAGAAAGCGGTGACCCGGATTGTGACCGGCGTATGGAAAGGAAAGGCAAATTCATCACCCTGGAAGGCATCGAAGGGGCGGGCAAGACCACCCAGCTCGCCGTCGTCCGGCGTTGCCTGAAGGAACAGGGCATTGCCGTCCTCACCACGCGGGAGCCTGGCGGGTCTCCCGTCGGCGAGCATATCCGCGCCTTGCTGCTCGACCCTAGCTGCAAGGGGTTGGCAGCCGATACCGAGGTGTTGCTCCTGTTCGCCGCCCGTGCCGAGCACATCGCCCATAGTATCCGGCCGGCCCTGGAGCAGGGAACCTGGGTGCTGTGCGACCGCTTTACGGATGCCACCTATGCCTATCAAGGCGGTGGCCGCGGGATCGATCCCGAACGCATTGCAGTGCTCGAAGCCTATGTCCAGGGCCCTATGCGTCCCGACCTGACCTTGCTGTTCGACTTGCCGGTGACGGCGGGGCTCGCGCGCGCCGGCAAACGATCCGCGCCGGATCGCTTCGAGTCCGAGGCGGAAGGCTTCTTCGAAGGCGTTCGCGCCCGGTACCTGGCGCTCGCCAAGTCTCATCCGCAACGGGTGCGCCTGATCGATGCCGAGATACCATTGGAACAGGTTTCGGCCCAGGTCCGGAAGCAAGTCGCGGACTTCCTCGCCAGAATCGGCCAGTGAGCCTGCGAACCGACATCGAAGCACCCTTGCCTTGGCACGAGGCCGGTTGGCAGCTGCTCCGGCAGGCGCGCGCGGCTGGGCGCCTGCCTCACGCCTTGCTTGTCACCGGTCCTGCGGGGGTCGGCAAACGCCACCTGGTTGCGGCTCTATCCCATTCCCTGCTGTGCGCCCGGCCTGACGAAGACGGTCTCGCCTGCGGCCACTGCCGTGAGTGCGAGCTATTCGCCGCCGGCACCCACCCGGATTACCTGGAGATCGGCCCAGACCCGGAGAGCAAATCGGACGAGATTCGGGTGGATGCCATTCGCCGACTGACCGCATCCGACGCCCTGACCGCGCACCGCGGCGGACACAAGGTCATCGTCCTGGATCCGGCGCAGAATATGAACCTGAGCGCGGCCAACAGCCTCTTGAAGACCCTGGAAGAGCCGTCTCCCGACACACTCCTGTACCTGGTCTGTGAGCAACCGGGTCGTCTGCCCGCTACCATCCGCAGCCGGTGCCAGGAATTGAAGGTCCCGGTCCCATCCGAGCCCCAGGCCCTGGAATGGTTGCGCGCGCATACCGACTCCGCGGATGCGGAGATCCTGTTGCGCTTGACCTACGGCGCCCCCCTACGGGTGCTCGCCCTGGTGAAGCAAGAGAATAAACAGCAGGGGGATAGGTTGTCCCAACGGACCCAGGCCTTCGCCGGATTCGTCGCGGTCGCAGGTGGAACCCGAGACCCGGTCGCCGAGGCCGCGGCTTGGAACGAACAGGATCCGGCTCTCCTACTAGACTGGTTGTACGCTTGGGTCAGTGATCTGCTGCGGCTGGCGAGCGGCCATCCCGCGCCCCGGCTCATCAACCAGGACCAGTTCGGGGAGCTGCGCAAGCTGGCCCAGCTGCTCGAACCGAGGGCGGGGCACCTTTATCTGATGCAACTTATCGAGGCCCGTGCGGATGGGTACGGTTCGGTCAACAGACTACTCCTGTACGAGTCCCTGTTGGTACAGTGGGCAAGGATTTTCCGGTCGCGCGACTCTGCTCCCACCTAGACAACCTAATGCCATCAAGTTACCCGGAAAATCGAATGGATCCCGAAGTATCTAACGAGCAACAGCGTGTCCTCAGTTTCGTAATTTCCAGGCCCCGTGTGATTATATACTGAAGAGGAGCTATCCTCTATTGCAAGCGAGAGAGGTCTTACGCCTGCTGGCCGAGGAGGGAATTGAGGGGAGCGGGAAGGAAGCCGAGCCGCGGGGCGACGGCGTTTGACAAGTCCGACATCATCACGCTTTGAGTATAGCAATCACCCACCATGAACATCACAGTTGCACAAGAACGCCCGTACCACACCGGCTATCCGCCTGGAATTACAGTCCCAGCCCGAGTCGGTAAGCGACCGGGAA
>Ga0209255_1000132_pt1 | contig 14350 bp, 8 predicted proteins | sample WorMetvaBAHAMAS2_FD_187394 | JGI IMG/M metagenome (GOLD analysis project Ga0209255, IMG submission 187394) | Marine gutless worms symbiont microbial communities from Max Planck institute for Marine Microbiology, Germany - Olavius vacuus... | ecosystem: Host-associated > Annelida > Digestive...
TGTACACAGTGAGTCAAGAAAAACTGCACCATTTTATTTTTGCAATAACTGTCAAACTAATTTTCATTTTGATAATTTTTGGCACACTTGTACTCCAGTAAATTTGGAACAAAACGATATGAAAATCATTAATCTCCCTTGAATAATATCCTTATAATGCCTTGTGAAACACAGCGTGCGTACACGTTTCATAACCAACGTCAGTTACATCACATAATTACATTATCATTATCCTATCAACAAATAAGTGAAATTTTATGATACATATGTTGTTACAGACTGTTATTGATTTGTGTGTAAGTTGCATTCTGACAGCTTTTAATAAAGATGATGATGATGAAACATAAAAAGTACGAAAACATATGGACCAACAATGCAGTGCAGCAGTAAAACATTAGACTATGTCAGATATTCCAGATGTCCACCTCTGGCCATAACCAGCTTGTCTCAGCTTATCAATATCTCACATAGGATGTTGACATACCCACTCCTGTAGCAGTGCCAAGATTCTGTAATCAGCAAGACTGAATTGCGATATATTAAGAAGCCACAGATTTGGTGCTATGATGAAGTTTGGCGTCTCGAGACGAAGCAGCATGAGGGTTGTGCATACACACTGTGCTGTTGAAACTTAAAGCCGGTTCTCTGCTTTTGACTTTATGAAGAACATGCTTGTGATATAAAATTTTCCGATGTATATGGCTGACAAAAATTATCAAAAATAGACCTTGGTGTGACAAAGTTAATGCCCAAATAAAATGGTGTAGTTATTCTGACTCACATGGTATAAATGCGCTAACTGTAATGTGACTGGAACATTGAATTCCAAATGTAAAACAAAGATGTATAAAATTGATGTGACTAGGCAACCTCCACAGCGGTGACATCCAAGTCATCATCGACGACTCGCAGTACTGTTTCCAAGAAGTCGCGGCCGAAAATCGGCACCAAGTCTAAAGTTATCAAGTTCCACCAGTATCTTGGGCCGAAAAATCTGCAGCAGCAGCTGGAGCCGTGCGCTAGCAGTAGCACATGCACTGCCGATACACCGTACAACATACTCGTACAGCAGCAACAGATGCTTCTTCGTTGGCAGCTCGAGTTTCAACAGAAGAACATGCAGTTTCTTCTTTCGATGCCTTCACATGATCCACCAAAACCAGCACCGCCTATGCTGTCTGCTTCAACACCAGCTCCACAGCCAACGTCGACGAATGTTTCTGTTAAGCCTTCGGCAACCATCGCGGCAGTCAGTCCAGCACTGGCGGCAAAGCGTAACCGACTGGAAGAGATGAAAGTAGCAGAACTGAGGGAGGAATGTCGTCGCCTGAACATAGCCAGATCCGGTGCGAAGCCAGTCCTTATAGAACGACTGTTGCCACATGCTGATAGTATTCTGAATGGAAATAATGCGACAGCTGTGGCAAGTGAAAGTAAACCAGCTGAGCAGTTTGACATATCTTTATCTGCTGTCAGTGCAACTCCACCGCCAAGCATGTCTATTAATGACGTCAGCACAGATCCGAGCATCATGTTCAACATGCAGCAGCCGACAAGAATGATCACTGCTGAAACGAGTCCAACCAGTAATACGTCGGCCGTTCCAATGGATGTAGACATCCCGTGCAAGCAGGAGCCAACAACACCAGATATTGCTCAGCCGAATGTCTATCCGATGATGATTATACCTGCGAGCAACAGCGGACATGTCGTCCAAGCGTCGGTGAGCTCTACCGTTCCACCACTGATCATGTTTCATCCAACAGCCCAGCCAGTTTTGAGGCCCGCGACTGCACCCAAGCAGTTTCCAAGCATGCCGCCATCGCTGCAAGAGCAGATACTGCTGGAGCAGCAGCGCCACATCAGTGAGCTGGAGCACCATCTTCAGATGTCTCAGCAGGAGTTATTGCGTGCTCAGCAGGAGGCTCAGCTCCAGCGGATTCTTCGCAGTGACGCCTCGTCGTCATCGTGGATGAACCATGCAGCTCTCAATGGGTCTTCCGTGTCAGCGTCAGTGTCGTTAGCAAATTCACGTGCTCAGGAATCCACCATGCCTCAACTACTGCGGACAAATAGGTATGTGTATTAGCTGATAACATGTGAAGTCGAAATCCCCTCCTCACTCTGTATGCATTGATTAAGTAAAGTTCTATAGTTCTGCTTTTTGATGCACAGAAAAGTTTCAAATATCACTCATAAACAAGAAATGAGCTTTTTGTGGCTGTAGTCATGCAAGTTTTTGCAAATATAAATAAAACTGTGTTCTATTGCTGCACAAACTTGTGCACTGCCACCGTGTCTGAGAGAGAGCTGGACTTGCTCTCACAGCATTTGCTGCATGATAGATCGAAATATATATTTCTTACACAGGTGCTGTCGGGTCAAGCAGAAATATTAAAAGAAATTTTGCACTGACTTGCACACACATGGACTGAAGGAAGAAAATCCTCACCTGCTCAACTCAGTCAACTTTTGTCAGCATACAGGAAGGGGCACTGTTGAAACTCCACCACTGGACGTCCTGGACGAGGTCTACACGGCTGCTGATAACAAGCAGGTCACAGTTCTGATCGGCCTCGACTTGTCAGCGGCCTTTGACACCATCAACCATGAGGTCCTGCTTTAGCGTCTGCAGTCAGAGTTCCGTGTGACAGCCATACTGCTAATGTGGATCCACTCCTGCCTCGAAGGCCGGACCCAGTATGTCAAGCTGGGGCAGCACCAATTCGCTACTACATGGAGCTCCGACTGGCAGTATCTCGACAATACAACGTGTGCAGAACAGAGCAGATCGTCCTGCATGCTCCAAGGCAATCGCATGCACATCCGTTACTGCGTCAACTGCACTGGCTGCCAGTTCATCACAGACTTGACTACAAGCTGGCTGTGATGACTTCCAAGGTCCGCCGCTATTCAACACCGGCATATCTCGGTCGACACATCAAGTAGCTGTGCCAGTCTGCACTTTCCCTATGCTCATCGGATGTTTTACTGCTTGACAAACCTACTATCAGAACAGAATTTGCTAAGCATTCTTTCTGATATTCTGCTCCGTCTGTCTGGAACTCGTTACCTACACAAATTGTCAATAGTAACTCTCCTGCTGCTTTCAAATCTAGGCTAAAGTCACACTTTTTCACTTTAGCCTTTGATTAGCACACAGTACTGACCGACCACCACCAGCGCCTCTGAAGTTACGACCTAACAGTGCTATACAAATGTTATTATCATTATTATCATTATTATTATCTCTGCTTGCACAGCATAGCTGGTGCACATGTAAAATGCATGACTGAACACTAGTTTTTATGATACCGGTAAGTGTGGGCCTGGTAAGATGCTGTGCCAGCATATTGGCTAGACATTCCATCTTTAGAGCAGACCTCTTGTATAGCACAAGCTGCAGTATGTAAGGTTCAGCAAGCATATCTTTTGCAGTTGCAAGAACCTGTAACACGTTCTTATAAATCTTTGTTACATCAGCGATATGCATTGCATCAAACTGAATGTGACTTAGCGCTGAACAGGTTATCTGCGCTGTGTAAATATGTAATTAACTACAGCATATGCTGTCATTCTGGGCAAGCTGGATATAATCCTGTCAGAAACCTACTGGTATATGAAATATTATTAGCATCATCAATTCATTATTCATTGAGGGTTTCTAGCCATAATTGCTCCCGTGCTCCAGATGAAGTTCCACCTTACAGTTAGTCACATCCAATTCCCTCAAAAAGGGGACATCATGACATCAAATGGCATTTTTGACGTACATGGAACTTGTTGCCAGTTGCATGTAGTGGATAAGTAAGTAAGCGAATTTGTACACAGCGCACGAAAAACACTGTCACTTGGCACTGCAGCTGTTGGTGACCAAATAGATGCGTTTTGAGTGCTCATTGAAATTATTACAATTATGTAGGATGATTACACGTGCTTCAGGCATTTGTTGAAGGCATAGTTGTTTGATTTGAGGCTGTGGTGTGTAGTGACATTTCGTTTTAGCTGCTGTCTATAAATTTCTTGCTTGCTTACTTTTGTATAAACACAGTTTACAGTTATGAATATCTAAAAATTGTTTAATGTTAAATCTAGCAGCTGTTGTGGAGTTTGTTTGTGTCTTTTGTAGCCTGCTTAATACATCATCATCTAGTGCCTTTGACAATAAACTACGACGTACTATGACGAGTCCTTATATTAGCACTATGACTGATATTGATTCCAATCGCAGAAGCTTGCCGCCATTTTCATATACAGTGGTAATTTTGTTTTGTTGTTTTTTTTGTTGGTATATCTGCGAGTAAATGTTCTCTAAAATGTTTGAAGTGTAAATTTAGGGGCTCTGGGACTACATGTGGTCTGAGAGCCCATGAGACTCAATGAAAGGTCCTTTTCACTTGATAACAGTCCTGCAATAGCTTGACCAGGAAACTCGGTATTGCTTATGAAAGTACTGAGTCAGGTTTGACTTTTTAGCATAAGAGACTGCGGAACAGCATAACACTGGGAGCCCCGGAACAGTCTCAGAGAATATCTCGTGGCCCCAGAACTCAGTTCTGCCGCCTTCCGGTTCACTTTAACCACTGATTCACTAGATCCAGCATGCACTGATGGTTAATTTGCTATGTTGTATGTGGTTTAGTGTGCTTTTGTTAGTTAGAAATGTCTGAGATGAGGATTCAGTTAATAAGGAAGCTGCTAACTGTCGATTGTATCAGGTATCCAACAGGTGAAAAGGTAACCGTAGTCCACATGTGTATACTGTAGCCTTGAACCAATTGGACTGTCCACAATTTACTGTCGGCAGAGCAAAATATTTTACTATTTTATCACTTGAAGACTTGTTTTATCACGTCAATGCTCATGTAATTGTTGATTTTTGGATTTCACGATCATTTGTGATATCATACTTCCCCATCTTTAACCTTAGTATCTCTAATTTATATTTTATTGTAGCTAAAATAGCCTTGGTTATAACCTCACACTTTTATTTTTCATATTCATGTTATTATCATCGTTTTCTTTCTTTTAATCTTAAGTATATATTTCTCATTCATTTTTACCGTAGCTAAGTAGCCTTGATTATATCCAATTTTTATCTTAATCTACCACACCGTGAATAGCACTGAATCAATGAATGGCACTGAATAGCCTAATATGTGCTGATGTGCCGTTAAGAAACTGCTCACTCACTCACCCCCACTTGAACCGATTGCATGGCGTTATGATATGATTGTTGATGTTGCAGCCTGTACATGAGTCGCTTGAATCGTCGGTGAGAAACAGAACAATTGATGATGTGCTTGACGTGCTCATCAGCAGTGGAGGTCACTCTCACATTGGCTGTTATACTTAGCATTTGGTGCTTGGCATTGACATGTTATGTATCTGTCATGTTAATGGAGACATCAGTCAACAGCAGTAAAGGGTAATGGTAGTACCATATTCACAGGTCAAGTGTGTGGCCAAATCTCTAGGCAATCAGCCTGCAGGTGAGATTGGTCATAAACGCAGTGGTTGTCTGCCATTAATTTCTCCCAGGTCCACAGTTATCTTCCAAGCCATATGGCGTCACTGCCTTTAGGTCAGTACCAAACTATACTGCTTGATGGCAGAAGCATATAGGTGTGAATTGCTTGCCCAAAGTTACTGCACATTGGTGCATGGCCGGGAGTCGAGTCCACAACCTCTTTATAGTAAGTCCAATGCTCTACCTATTGCATCTTCAGACCACCAATCAACTTTCAACAACATTGAGATTCCTGAACATCCTGGGTGTACCATACATCCATCATGTGTGGGCCAAGCCAACAGCAAAGTAAATGAGAAATGTCACTAGCTATCTGTCTCTAAGTGATCTGGTTCCACTTATACATCCATGGAACCAGACCACTTTATAATCCATTTACCACAGACTGTTTACTTTTTTATTTACATGCAGAATTATCAAATATTCATCAATAACTTACTTTCTTTGATGACGTCATTGTGTGCCTATTGTACCATAGACCTTACCTTTTACCTTTTCCTTTGGGGTGGACTACGTCCAGCACTGAGGCCATCCGTCAATTGCGGCCCAATGCGCAACCTCAACGTAACCGAAGGTTAGGTAAATCTATTTCAAGTTCTTATAAAGCATGCATAACCTCCACAGGATAATATCCTACTATGGAGTAACCAGCCATCACTGGCAAAATAAATAAAGTGTAATTACCGAGGACAACACTGTGTCCAGGTATGAACTAGTAGATCTAACCCCCATTACATACAGCTACAAACCATCATTGTGGTTAAAAAACATGGTAACATTACCTGTGTCCAAGTACCCAAATTGATAATACATTTAAGCTATAAAAAAGTTCCAGCCAATAAACAAGTGCACTTCTCGAGCCTCACTCATAACTTCCGTCGGGGACGGGACTGAGGAAACGGTCCCTGGGAGGAACCATAGCTAGAGAGCCCACCACCACTGGTGTGGCTCTCAAATGGCTAAACACCCGTAAATGGCACGGATGCCGTAAATACACCAGTTGCTTTTAATTCCAGGAGCCTCGGTGTCAACTCCTGAGAATGCTTGCAAGTAGTGGTACCATCAGAATGCCCTTCGAACACACGCTGTGAACGGGGTCCCCGGAGATTTTAGCACCCCATAAGCAGGGTTCTGAGGGCTAAATGGGGGACTCTTAGTAGTCTCTTCCCATTTGGATTACTAAAAAGCAGAATCTGCAGGATCCTCAGAGTCCATAAGCCCCACTGCCATGCCAAGGCGGTCCCCCATCGGTGGAGAACTTAGATCTTAGTTACTACTGGAATTTTTATATCCACTTATCTCTGTCTCAGGTGCTTAGACCTTGAGATGACTCTGCCCATATTTTGTCTGTGAGTTCAGTATCTCTCCAGACCATATCCATCCAGGTGATGTGCAGCTGACCTCAGTTTCCATTTTTGTCAGTAGTCCAGCAGAGTACCCATTTCGTTGTTATGGAGTCTTCTTTGTGCTTCACATAACCTAATTAAGATAGTCATTTTAGTCTAGTCTTGATTGGCAATCCCGTGCTCTTCTGTCACCTTATACAGTATAGTCTCTTGAAGGCGGAGTTTGCTTTACCAATATGTGCTTTGATTTCTTTGGTAGCAGAACTCATCCACACATTCAGCTGGTAGACTGTTCTACTGTGGTTGCCATTTTTCTACAACTTGGCCAGTTATATTCTTCGTTAACTCCACATTCATATGAAGTCCAATGACTCTAGCCCTGCTTGCAGTGGAATCAGTTAGGTATTGTAACTGGTCAGCTGAGTCACTCTTCAAGACCGTGTCATTCTCTGAAGTCTAAATCTGTGAGTTTTCAGCATCAGTCCACTCTAATCCTGATTTATCTGCTGTTTCCACGGTTTGCCTCGTGACTCAGTCTATAGCAACTGCAGATATCAATGATAAACGTGTGTGATACAGGCCATATATGGCAACCTAGCTGGCCAGCTTAGCAATAATAATTAGCCTTGTGTTGAAAATATTAAGTTAATGGATTGTGGTGTTACGTTGTTTTTGTGTTAGATCTCCCAGCGTCAGCTGTAGATAGTTTTACTCTGCAAGGCCCACAGTTGACAACGTCGGTAGTTTCGTCTTGTCCGATGTACTTTTTTCCAAATGCCGCCGGTGTCACCAGCACAAGTGCAATGATGCCACATGGGAGTGTTGCATCAGCAGAAACATCTAAGCAACAAGTATCAGATGGTGATGTCGCTAACAGCATGGAATGGTACAGTGGTGATCCAAGTCGGACGCCACGGACAACGGCTGACGGACCCCGGATTGACATATTGGACCCCGCGGAACTGGTCGACCTCACTGGACTTCTTCCAACGTCGAGCGGTTGCAGTGACTTAGGTAATGTAGACATGACGGACTGGCTTGACGATGTGCTGCAGCCAGGATGCAGCATGTCTACTGATTTCCTGAACTTAACCGCCGACTGTGAGATGTGTTCCTCGACCAATGGTGTCCGAGCAACGTTTGAAAAGGTCATGGAAGTCACCACATCCAAATCATGATGTACTTCCATCTGGTATAATTCTGCTGATGTTTCTGATGCCAAGAAAATGTTAGTAGTCTGAGAATTGATAACTGTCGGTAATGTCAAAAAAAACATCTTGTCTCATCGAATGCCATCTTTCAAGCAATACACAGAATTTTCTATCAGTATATTAGTATGCTTATGTACAAGTGTTGGTCAGTCTTCATTCTTTGATTTTTTTGGGCTGGTCTGGGAAATACATTCTGTGTTCCTGACGCTGTTGAGTAGCAACACATTTTGCAGTGTAATTTCATATTGCAGTTGATACGGTAGTTAACTGGCAGGTAATATAGTCTGTACATTCCATGGACAGAAGCTGCTGTATCATGGCATCCTGTATTCGGCTGATCTGCAGTGCTGTCATCACTCCTTAGTCCCGTCTCGCAGATGTTTGTATCGGGTGACTGTCATTACTGTGCAGCTGTGTGCCATGCAGCAAACAGTGTTGTTCGCACTGTTTCTACTCTGTGGCACAGCTGTGTGACACTGTCATTGTTTTCATGGCTTGTTGTACAGTGCTTGTGGGTGTGCCCTGTTGCTGTTGCACGTTGCCTTCAGTCTCGCTTTCCATGTATTAAACCTGCTGACATTTTTGTCATGTAGAAGTAATGTTTGACAGCAGAAATTGATGCTCTATCACATAACTGTTGACATTTGATTAATGGCAAATCACTAATGCGAATTTTTTCTGACTATCGGTGAAAACAGCATCATCAGTAGGATGTCTGTATAATCTGTTTTCTCTGTGCTATTTGTAATGTCCGTTTGGTCCAAAACACTGTTTAGTTAGTTAACTTATATTTAATATGAATAACAGATTGCTTGAAATTTAATGAAGTGTAACAGTCCATCCTGATTCTTGTGGATAATCTTTTAATTAGAATTATCATTTGTTACTTTTTTATTTAACTGCTACAAATGAAAACCACTCTAAATTGACGCCATCAGATTTGTCACAGTTGGTTTTCGGCCTTTCTAGTGCCAACTGCTGCTGAGTCGTGCAGTCATTTTCATGTAGTTACATTTGTTAATGTGCAAATTGGGCTATATTGTAGAACAGCAGACCAAAGGTTGCAGCATTGCGTATGGACTATTCTAACTAATGCAATATCAGCATGCACCACTGAGTATGTAGCATGATGTGGAGCCAGCAGCCATCATAAAAATTGATTGTTGCCTCCAGCAGCCCCATGTCAAACAAGATCTGGTCAATCTGTGTCCCTGCAGTGTTTTAAACATTGTCTGAAAACATTTTTGTTCAATGATTAGGCCCTGCTTTTTGTCGTCGCCACAGGCGCCTTTGTGACGTACCTTTCGTTAATTGTGCGTCCTTGAAGTGTCTGTTTATTATTATTATTATTGGTAATACTCTTGAGCCAGGTGGAATGCAGGTGGCCATGCATTTCTGACAGTCATACCACCCTAGCCCTAACACTAGGTTTCCTGATTGTCAAGGCCTCTGCAATGCCGGGACTGCTGTTCTGTAACAGAATTATCACAACGTTATTAATAAGCATGTATTAATTGTATTGTGATAACAATTTGCTGGCTGCGGACAGTGTATATTTCTGACATAGTGTTGTGTTCATGTTAGCTAACCGAAGTGCTTAACTGATGAATTCGGTATGCCTACCTAAATCATTTGCTTTAATTAATTAAAAATTAATCAGTTAAAATCAGTCTGTCAGTTGGAAAGTAATATTTCAGACTTGCAGCTTACGTTAAAGTGATCGAATTGACTGTTTGGATTTGTGTGTGCAGTATCAGCAGACATTATTGAACTGTAGTGTTCATAACTGGCATGTTCTGTGTCGAAGAGTTGGCTAATGCTGTACAGGATGGAGCTCATTGTTTGCACAGTAGTAGTGTGGTCTTTCTGAGGATAATTTCAGTGATGAAAATGAAGATCTCGCATCAGTTTAACTGAACTGAGAGCTTCGTGTTTCAGCTGCTAATGACGGAGGTTAATGTGTAATTGATGGAGTGCAGCTGCAAGACTGCCGAGAGACGTTTGAAGGTTAATATAGCGGGTGATACGATAGCTGTTTATTGTTCACAGCTGTTACATCGCCTGTGTTGTCGTTGCCAGTATTGCGTGATGAATGGTGCCTTGTGCATTGAGCCAACCAATGGTCTGCCTATGAGCAGAGTAAGAACATGAATCTAACGAGTGAAATGCAGAAGAAGTATGTGGATCTCATTATAAGGTAGATATAACTGGGAAAGGAAGCGCGGTGATGTGGCGAAGTGTTACTGATGTTGATACATTGTGGTACTTCACTATCTTGTAAATGTTGGTCTTGCAATCTGGCAATACTGTTAGACCAGTCTCGACACAGCAGACTCGGGCCCAGTCGGAATGTAATTCAAATTTGGTATGCAGAGGTTTAGTGAGGACTATACGATTTCAGTGATGAATTAAGAAAGCAAAAAAACAGTTCTGTGACATTATATTGTTAAACTCGCTGTATTACAGTGGAATTGATTTACAGATGTCATAGATATTGATATGTGATGTTTATTGTGTGTGTGTGTGTTCTAACGGCTTATCAGATACTGTAATGAGTGGCATGTGACGTGTGATATTGTCGGACAAAATGTGTAAATATTGCTGACGAGTAGAATTAAATCTGCGTGAAACTTATTGTTAACTTGTCTTCTTGCTTGTTGGCATGACTGTTGTTTTCTTGGCTGTGTGAAGTTTCGTATTTTGTTGAATTGTGCGATTAATATAACTTGTTCAACTGTTTCTACAGCTGGAAACTGCGCTACTTGAATTGTCAATTGCTCTGTGTACAGTGCACTGTCTCCTCTGAACAGTTGGTGATACGTAGATATTATGGTTTGTGACCAGTGAGAGCATAAGAAAGGCAGCCTCACTCACTATGAAATTATGAACACTGGAACCTTGTGGCAGGTGAGAATGATAGCAGTACATGTCCATTTTGCCAGAACCATCTGACTCGTAACAACCCGTCCCTGATATGACCTATAATGTGTTTGTTGGGACATTAAACCTTGCTTAATCAATGCAGCTTGTTCCATTAAACTCGTGTAAAGATCAGTGTATTATTCGCAGCTGGCCTGAATCTAACTGTGGGTTACTGGGTGGTTTTTATAAGTTGGGTGCCATTTCAAAGTTTGTTTCTTGTTGGTAATTAGACAACCTTCAGCTGGCATCCTGAGGCAGTATTTTGATTACTGGTCTGTGTGTTGAATGAGCCATTGAACCATGCTTGCGTATGTGGCCGTCTTGTGTGATAAACTTTGACCTTGGCGTACTTCTTACTTCACAGTTTTAGAACAGTTGTTAATGCCTAACACAGACCACAGAATTGTGGTTAAGAGGGTCTCCTTCCAGTGGAGAACAATTAATTATACGGTATTTGTAAAGTTCTAAATTTTGGGTAAACTACTTTTACTGCTTCTTGCTACAACGTGTCGAACTTGAAGTTAAGTGAACACTGGCATGCAGATTTGCCCTATCAGAATCGCCTGAGCCCAGACGCTAACTAGAGGGTTCATCCCCCAAGACCTCTCCATTTTAAGATGATGCCACTTTGTGGCATGCATGGCTGGCTGCTGTGTGGCCAGAATGGGAAGAGGAGTGGGAGGAAAGTTTGACCGCCACAGTCAAACATTTCTGCAGTCTTTGATGCCCAGTAATAGTAATGCTGTTGTATGGAGTTGTTACTTGAACCCATCCCCGATATGACCTATATAATTGGGATGTTAAACCGTACTCAACCAACCACATGATCCCAACTCTGTCTACACTCGTTACCATAGTGAAGATACCGATACATTTTATGGGCATTAATGTTCGTGAACATGAGTGGCAAACTAATTTTGCATGAGAAAAATTGCCATTTTGAAGTATTGCTGTATTTGGTGTGCTAAAGACAATACCGAGCGCTATTAAAAATGTTTGTGGGCATTTTAACCTTTTGTAAAATTTAAACAGGTAGTGGTATGTGAACACTGATAATGTACAGTAATGCATATCTGTCACATGTAGATAGCAAGCAAGCGGAATGGTTGCTGAGGTGTTCTGTAGTCTTACAGAATGGGCTAATATCAGAAGTGTCACAATTGAGTAACAATTTGAAGTGAATTTTAAAGTAGTGACATGAATATTACCCATCTCTTAGCCCAGATGTCTCCCCAGCAGTTTGTTATTTGTGACATACATGTTTTCACTCCCTTGATATAACCATATAATACTCCCCTAAGGTTAGCAAAATTGCTTATGGCACTGTGTGATTTATTGGAAGGGGGTTCTTGTCATGGGATTATCGGGTATACTGACATTCGGTATTGCTTCAGTGCTTACTGGTGTAACTGCTAGGATTGCATTTGACTGTGTATAATGGAACTGGTTAAGTTATTGATTTGTTAAGAGTACTAGTAAGACTTCTGTCAAACCGTAAAATGTGATAACTAAATAGATTGCTTGATTAGTTTAAGGCTTGTTTGTGTCGGCATGTGTACGTGCTATAGTAATGGTTAAAAGTTAACAGTGCTGTTCATTCTTCACGTTTCCAGCTTGTAGCTCGTGTTTTCGGCTAGAGCATTTGTAATACTTGCATGTGAACTGTTTACCAGTGATTAAAGACAACACTCTAATAGCAATGTTGCATTATAATGATAATACAAGAAGGTTATGAGGCCTTGATAGCTAGAATGATTAAAAATTGTATTGTTTAGTTGTTACAAATGCATATTGTTCAAAAATCAGTTTTTAAGTAAGTAAGTTGACAGTATGTTGGGGGAACTGCAAATAAGACACATTAGCACATGTTAACAATGCATTACTGAAACAGCAGATGTTAGTGCATCAAGTGTTATTGCAAGATGGAACACTGTGATACAGTGTAAAGTTCATCACAGGACGTGTAGTTTATCGCACTTTGACAAAACGTATAAATAGGAAACCTCTGTAAACAGATATTCATACAATAAACGACATAGCCACAATGGAAGCGGTCGGAGACAAACGACAATATGCGTGAAGATTGGAAATTGCTAGAAGGCTGCTGAAAGCGTTCAGTTGGTAGTCATTATGAATAAAGAACAGTTGGAAGCGGCTGTGACACGAATAACGATGTACGTAGAAGACGGTCACGACTGATCGCTCGATGTCGTTATGGATCGATGAGTTGACGTGGAAATCATGGCTGCACATTACAAACATCAGTTTCCTTAGCCAATGTTAAGATAAGACTGAATACTACAGTATGAAACATTTACCACAATGCTGAGTGGCTGACCTGTCAGTACAAAGTGGCTATGCTGTGTTTAATATAATTTAATTCTGGAGACATTGGATGAAAACCGATACGGCAGTACTAATACTAAAACAAAATCTGTCGCTGTGAAACAGTTACCAACTCCTCTGCTTTATTTTGACAGCTGACTACAACAATATCATACTGCACATATTAATGATGCTGTTCAAACAGCAATAGTACCCTTCGTTTTGCTGTCACTGTAAATGACAAAATGCTAAGTGGTACTGTGGTGCAGTAGTACACTGTCTCAATAATAGTTCACGCATTTAATTTTTACCGCGCTGCTGAAATGCAGACGCGGCTAGCGATGAGAATTCTGTCTGTCTGTCTGTCCGTCTGTCCGTCCGTCTGTCCGTCTGTCTGTCACCCGACCCCCATTGGAACGAAATCGGCGATTTTCAACCAATAATCGCTCGTAGCTCCTCAGCCGTAACACCTAGCGAAAAAAGTTCAGTTATCGCTAATAGGAAGCCCACTACGCACTTTCCAATGAGCCTAAGACGATCGTCGTACGTTGCCCCTAAGTCACCCAAAGGGGGCCTCAAAAACGCAAAACGGCCGATTTTCATTAAAAAATGCACTTCGCTTGAAGAAAGTCCGCTACAAAGTTTCTTTGTGTGAAAACTGTCAGCGGCAGAGTTGTAAGGCATTCATTGGCCTAACTAATCGTGCAAAAATTACTGGTGGGGGGCGACCCCTTGTACCTGAAATTTTGGATCAAAATGACCGCGTTGGTGTGAAATCGCCGATTTTCGATATATTTTCGCTCGTAGCGCCTCAGCCGTAACACGTGTGAAAACTGTCTGGGATAAATTTGTAAGGCATTCATTGGCCTAACTATCGGTGCAAAAATGATTGGTGGGGGACGACCCCTTCTACGTAAAATTTTGAGTCAAAGTGACCGCATTGGAGGGAGATTTGAACAATAAGCTGCGATAACTCCGAAACGGTACGAGATAGGATGTTAGTTACTATTAATCAC
>Ga0209255_1000133_pt1 | contig 14289 bp, 10 predicted proteins | sample WorMetvaBAHAMAS2_FD_187394 | JGI IMG/M metagenome (GOLD analysis project Ga0209255, IMG submission 187394) | Marine gutless worms symbiont microbial communities from Max Planck institute for Marine Microbiology, Germany - Olavius vacuus... | ecosystem: Host-associated > Annelida > Digestive...
GGCAAAATAGGGGAAGGGGTGGTGCGATATTGACCCCCAACGAACTCGTTCTTACTTTTCGGGGTTCTTACGTCTGTGCCAATTTTGGTGAAAATCGATCAAGAAATGCGACCCTGAGAGTGCTCGCAGACGGACAGACACACAGACAGACGCACCCTCACACACAGACGCAAACCGATTTTATAATCTGTCCCATGATATATGCTATAGCTATGGGACAGATAATAACCTACAAACCTAGGTTTTAAAACCCATTTCTACAGCCCTGACAGGTACCGATAAGCAAGTGGTATAGTGACATCACAAGGAAAAGTTAATGCTCAAAGACTGACATTATTATAATGATTGCCAGAGCAACTTGAAAGTTCGTCGTACCAAAAATCTGCGCTTTCTATCTTATAACTAGTCCGACTAACAATTACATTGATATTGCGATATTTCGATAAGACCGGTATCGTATTCATCGATTTTAAAAACATCACCGTCACCCATCTCTAATCATTAAACGCCCTCCGACTTCGGTCATTACCGGCGATTACGGTCACCGTCCATTTCCGGTTTAGTTCCCGATGGCTGAGCGGCGAGTTCGATGGATGTTTACGAACGATCAGCTGGCAAATTCGCCAAGTCGACTCTGCGGCGTTGACCCGTGCGCGGAGCTGAGTTACCGACAGCAGGCCGCTTGTCTCATCAGCGACATGGGACAGAAACTTGACTTGTATGCGCCGTTTGTTTGTCGTTTGGAAACTACTCGTGGCACGTGCCGAATTTGGGCGGACCCTTTAAATAGGTCAAATGGATTTAAAGGGTTTCGTGTAGTAATGGTAGCTCTCATCACCGTTGCGAAACGTTCTAGTTTGGTGACGAGAGCTAGTTGTCTACGGCTTCCGCTCCAATGATAAACAACGGTGAAACGCGTTTAGAATTCGCTGTTTGTAAACACAGTCGGTATCAGCTGTGCAGTGAAACGGCAAATGTACACGCAGAGCCAGCTGATTGTGCAGAAGCAAACGAACACAATATTGCCCTTACCTTTATAGGCATCTACGCTCTGTGAAAACTGATTTGCAACTCCAGAAACACCATAAATCAAATTACTTAGCAGTTGAATAATATGTTGCCAGTGGGATAAATTTATTGTACGTGTTTACATGTTTACTTTTTTGCGCCTTTGTTTAACAATTAGGCCTAGTGACGCAGACGTGATGTATGATGGGTGGAACCTAACTTTTGCTCGCAGTTTCGATCTGGAGCAAGCAAGAGCGATCTGGAGCGACTAATTACCACATCGGACCACATCGAACCACATTGGATCATATCTGACCAAATCAGACTAAACTGCCCAGAGACGTCTGCAACGGCCACGCACCGCCTGTATACCAGTAGTAAACCACGCACTGTCGTATAGTCGAAAATGTCTTACATATATGATGTTAGAGAGGAAAACCCTCTGTTCCACGCAGCGGCTGTCCAAATCGCTGAGAGAGTCCTCAGTGGACTAGAAAGCCCCGCTTACTTGTAGTTATACTGTTTTACTGACTGTTGGAGACATGTACGCAACAGATGGCATAGGCCTAATACTGCTTTGTGGCGGCCTAACTTGTAGTGAGCTAACTGCGTGCTGGGTGGCTTGTTCGCCCTGAAGGTAATTCCAGCGCTTTTTGGCTTCGCTTTTGAAATTACGATCTCTCGTTTGCAGACATGGTCAGACATGGTCCGATGTAGTTCGATGCAGTCCGATGTGGTCCACTGTGATCCGATGTGGTCCGATGCGGTAATTAGTCATACCCTGGAGCGACCAGCCAGAAGGTAAAGGTAAAGGTAAACGTAGATTTGTATAGCACCTCGTCAGGAACACACCTCTAAGGTGCTCAGGTATGGCACGCGTTCTCAAGGGATCTCACAGTTTTACCTGCACACCCTGCGTTCATCCGCTAACGGAATGAACCATACCAGAAATGTACCAGTGCAAAATGAACGCAAAGCGAATCACTCGGAGGGAGTAAAAGAACGGTCACGAATGAGACAGAATTACTCTAGAGCTCTCTGAGTGAGTTTACGAAGATGCTCACTAATTACGGTGCATTCTTTTATTGTGCAGTTTGCTGTTCAACAGCATAGTGTACATGGGTGGACTGGCGGCTGTCTGATGCGGCCTGATGTGATAATGACTGAGTAATACCCGTTGAGCACTGAGCAGAGCTGTGAAAATGCATCATACACGACAGAAGCATGTATGCACCGTTGCACTAACCATACCAGTTGGATAACTTGGGCTTCATGATTTTCTCGCGTCCAGTATCGACTTACTGTTTGCCCAGCAGTTTCTCAACTACTGCTAGTACCAAGACTTTTTGCATAGCGGCCAATTTGCTTTCAGTAGTGAAATTTGCAGCAGGACCCTGGTCTGTCATAAACAGAGTTAGAAATATTCAGTGAAGTAAAGCAAGCTGAATATCTTGTTAAGTGAACGACATTTGTATGATGTTAAGTGATCACCGGTAAGAAAATTGACGTTGAACAGTAAAGATGCAACTTTTAACCATTTTACGAAAATGAACTGAATTTCATGAGCTGTATCTGTTTGTGTTGCAGAACAAAACTTTGTATCAACACTGCCATCGTACTTATGCACCGATTCTACATGTTGCAGTCTTTCAGCAAATTTCACCGCAATGTGAGTTTCTTTTGTTTACAGAAATTCATTTTTACAGTTTTTGTTGATGTTGAATGTATGAACAAGACAGACTGATGAATGGCATTTTTCCTGTATTATAACAAGATGTGTGTTTTTTGCATCAACTACAAGCTGGCACTTGTTGCCTATATAATCCATACCACTGTTCCTCCCGAGTACCTGTGTTCTTTACTGCAGCCACGCCACAACATCTGATCGCTGAGGTCATCTACAACTCAGATGATCACTAATAGGACGGCGCATACGGGCTTACGATTGGTACCGACATCGGTGACCTTGAGTGACCTTGAATGGCGTAATAGCCCTTATTTTGCTTTATTTTACCGAATTTGAAAGCTTTGGAATCCAATTACATCATAGTGGTTGAAGATAGACCCATGTTGTCTGCAGAATATCGTCTTCCACTTTTAGCCAAAACTGACTCACCCTGCAGTGTGGTCTTTCTGCGATAGCTGAGCTACTTGTTAATGTTTCATCAAATTACAACTTGCTAATATCGAAAATAATCTCCAGCATTGCTATGTATATAGCGTATCGCCGAGGCTTGTGTCTGTCTGGCGGCAAAAATCGAGGAACAGCCACGGAAGCTGGAACATATTATAAAAGCGGCACATCTGTGTACCAACCGCGGACAGGCCATGATTGACAGTGAGGTAAAGTACAAGCTCTCTCATTGTTGACTACCCTAGTGGTCTGGCGTAGTGGTTAGCACGTTGGCTTTGATCAACGAGGTTAATTCACGTCGGACCTGGTTAGTACTGAGATGGGTGACCGTGTCGGGTTCAATTCCCGGTGCCGGACATCTATTTCAGTATGGAACCAACCAGCCACCCAAGGCCAACTCAGCCTTCCATCCCTCTGGGGTCGGTAAATGAGTACCAGCTTCGGCAGGGAAGGCAAAGGCAGGTATGGTACATTCCGATAGCGGATGAACGCGGGGTGTGCAGGTAAAACTGTGAGATCCCTTGAGAACGTGTGCCATACCTGAGCGCCTTAAAGGTGCATTCATGACGAGGCGCTATACAAATACACATTTACCTTTACCTTTACCCACAAATCTGCATACATAATTTTGGTCTTGTCTGTCTGTCTGTCTGTCTGTCAGATGATAACTTTCGAAAACTTTGACATAGGAACTTTATATTTGCACATACGGTATATCTCCAGCGAATACGGGTCAGGTTCGTATATGAAGGTCATCGGATCGAGATCAAGGTCACAGGAGCAAAAACGGTAAAAAATCTCTATTCCCGCAATGTAAAACTTTCATCGGCAATAACTCCTGTGCTATAAAACATAGGTAAGGTAAAGGTAAAGGTAAACGTGGATTTGTATAGTGCCATGAAGTTTGCGTGTAGTAACTAAATGCATGCATTTGTGGGTGGTCGGCCTTAGATTATAAGGCAGTCTTGTTTGCAGATATGTTGCTGCGTTATCTATATAGGTTAGTTAGTAAGTAAGGTTCACCGTCCCACTCAACACATGATAGGTCATTATAGGTGCAAACTGTGTGCAGCAAGGGACATGCGCTGCAAATAATTGGCCAATAGGTAGGTGTGGAATTATTGAAAAAGTTTATGCCAGAATATGTCCTAAAGTTTCCCCGACAAAACAAGTAAAATTATTAGGGGAAGCTGGAAGCTGCCACATCAGATTCCATCTCGGGTCAGAATTTGCATTACAGAAATTTTGTGAGGCTGACATTCTGAACTCCTGTGGTGGTCCGGAAAGAAGGGGTGACCCCTCCCACATCTACTCCACATACCCCTTGCTCCTGATGCTGTGACAGAGTGGGGGTAAACAGGATCACTTATTGATCTCAGGGTGTGGCGTCTTTGCCCCATAAATGTCAGACTCCCTCCCCTCTGCTAGACAACATCCGAGCTATGGTGATTGTCTGGAGGTTAAGAGGCAATATTATCAGAACTGCTCCGTGCTGGGTTGTGTGACACAATGTTCACAGTCAGCAGCACACTCATATGAGCAGTTCTTACAGGTCCAGCAGATTGGGTTTGTCACATTGGGACCCTTACGCCGTCCGTAGAGGCGGTTGCCTAGAGTTGTATTATTGTAACGTGGTGGAGTGGTCCTGGTGGGATTTAAGCCTTATCTGAAAGACCAACTGGTTTCCTTCAGTGCTTTGACACTGTTGGTTTGGTCATATGACCTGCAAAAATCGGCCCCGATATGACCTATAATGTGTTTGGTGGGATGTTAAACCTTGCTCAGTCAATCAATGTGACAGAGCGACAATGGTGACCATTACTGTAATTCTTGTTTGCAGGCGTATGCAGAACGTGAGGAGGAATTGGTATTGAATGAGAGCGTGCTACTGCAGACAGTTGGTGTGTTGGTTATTGACTGTTTGCTTGCTTTGTTTCTGCATACGAAAACTGTTGGCAGTAGGCAGTAAAAAGTTTGATTGTGTTATGTGTTGCTTGACATCGTAAGCAGTGATGTTAACAAGGACTTAGGTGCCAAGGCCAAGGACTCATAGTACATATAGTATGCATTTTTGTAATGTAGGCCTTCATCCAGGAGAATGAATTACGTATTGCTTCCCATCTGTTTACTTATATAAGTAAGTAAGTAAAACATTTATATATGAGCTTAAAAACAAAAAAGTCACTATGCACCACAGCCTCACTAAAGCAAATGTGCATTCAGCAAATGACTATCTGCCCAATCCTAACTTAAAAGTTGTAGAAAGCCAGTGATTGAATGGAAGGTTGCACATCACATGTGCTAGTGGACTGGTTTTGAGACCGAAAGCTGAAATGTTAGGATGATGGCGACATATAATGCTGAATAGATAGGTAGAGCAAGGTTTCACGTCCCACCAAACACATTATAGCTCACATCGGCCAATGGGTTTTCATGGGTCAAATCCAAATGACCCAACCAACAGTGTCAAAGCACTGAAGGAAGATAGGTTCAAAGGATTAGACTCCAATCCCATCAGGTCCACTCCAATACGCTCACAATAATACAACAACTATGCAGTATAAAACAAAAATACACAAAACACACATACATACTCACAAATAAATCTACACACAGTGAAATGGGCCCAGTGTGACAAAACCCAATCCAGAGAACTGAGAACTGCTCATCTAAAACATGACATATGAAAGGAAGGCGCTACAAACTGCAAATTTGGTTGAAATGTAGACCACACACAGCTGTCACAACAGGATGGTCGACATTTGATTCGTTGAAATCACCTAACCCAGCCGGTACTGTGGCTGTATTGGTGCATACATGCTTCCATCAAGTATCCTGCATATTCACAGTAACGTTACTACCATGTTTATCCTGTTCGTCTCTGTCCGCATTCCGCGTGGCCATAAAACTGCGTAAATCAGAAATGAATCAACATAGGTACGGTAGTTTAACTTTGGTAAATGGTTAATTGTTGATTGCGTTATTGCCATTTTAAGATCAACAGGTCAGAGGTCAACATCGCCAAGCTTTGTAAACAGGGTTCGTACAGATCCTGGAAAGTATGAAAAGTCCTGGAATTTAATGTAGAAATTTTCAACTGGAATTTAATGTAGAAATTTTCAAGGCCTTGAGAAGCCTTGAAAATGATCATAGGCATGGAAAAGTCGGGAAAAATCCTTGAAAACTGTAATGCTGACCTGGAAAATGCAGATGTCTGTTACACTGTTGATTACCGATGCATTCGTTAATTTTCTTGCAGTTCATGACACAAAGCATCCGAACTAAAGTTAAGAAATTTGAGTGCCATTCAGTATTTAGAATAGAAGAATTCATTGTATAGGAAATTTCAGCATTTAAAAGCCAATTTTGTAATTTTTTTGTTCACGTAAAGATGAACAAAATGCTCCGAAAAGTCTGGAGAAAGAAGCAGTTTTGTCCTGGAGAAGTCTGGAAAACCACAGTCAGATTTCTGTGTGAACCCTGTGTAAAGCCCAGGTGGCAAAATACGCCGTATGTGATGATGGAATGTGTTGTCAGTCTTCAGTCACGTTTGTAATGATGATACTGTATGGCTAATACCAGTGACTACACGCTTTGGAATTAGGTCAGTTGACTTTTTTTTGAGAAGAACAGATCTACCTGTGTGTGTTACAGGTTTTGACATAAATGTAATGCATCCGCACAGCACTGTTATTCAGAGCTGTGATATTATCAGAGGTCAGTAACGTCCTCTTGTTACTTAGCTGTAGTTCTTTTCTTCATCGCTGCCCTGTTGGTGTGGACTTTACTGCTGGACTATTCGTCGGAGAGGATACTTTTAAAACACCACTTGAAGACGCGTTTTCGTTTGCACTGTACTTATTCTTGCAGCACCATTACTGTGTTCTCCATGAACTCACATTTGCTATTTTGTTTCATTTCTGGCGTTAAAAAAACTGAAAACGAGATGGTAATGTATGTGTGTATGTATGTATTCTTTGTATCAGGCATGAAGCCCATATGAACAGTGTAATAAACAGACAGACAGGCCAACAGACAGACAGACAGACATACAGGTAGGCTAACTTAACTAAAATGAATACAGTGTGCACATTTAAATCTGCCAAAAGGTTGTACATTCAGAGGTGGTGGCAGAACATGTCTGGTCATGTCATTACTGTCGGTTGTTATAAGCAACGGTATACGTTAATGTTTTAAGCATCTATCTTTAATTTGGAAGCTGGGTAGCAAAATTCAAAACCAGATTTCTGTTTCAAAAACGGAAACCGGTTAAACGGTAACTGTTTAACAACATTAAACAGTAATAGTCATTACTGTCGGTTATTATAAGCAGCCTTGTATGTTTGAGTTTTAAGCCTAGATGTAGGACTGTACGTGAATGACCTCTGAGTACTGCTCCAGGAATTGGGTTACAGGCAGAAAGTGACAAGTGATCTATACCGCACCAGCTGGTGCTGTTCTCAGGGAAGGTTGAGCCAGCATTTAACTGTGATTTTCTTCTGAGTTCTGAGTAACTGAAGATTTAAATGAAAGAAAAACATGTCTGGAAAAGTATTATGTAATTACTTCTAGTCAGGCTATAATTTCCTTAATCTTTATATTATTTTCATTGTATTTTATGTCATTTTATTCTGTTCAGTGCCGCTGTGCAGTACTGTAAGCGGTGCTATACAAACATCATGTTGTTTTTGTGATTGTTTTAACAAAAGAACATTCCATGAAGTTTGTGAGACTTTCGAGGGTAAACTTATCAATGTGTTAATAGTTTGTTTGTATGTCTTTTGACAGATATGTGTGTTGCGGCCTTCGGTGGAGACAGCGAGATGTGGCATGCAGGTTTGTGTGGCTGCGTGGTCGGGTGTCGTTTTAACAACACTGTGTTTAATTGATGAGTCAGAAATTGTATTATTATAGTTTTTGCTGTGGTTTAAAATGTACTGATAATAGAGACAGTGCTGAGGTGGTAATACACAGAGCTGTGTTGACCTGTTAGTGGTCACTGAAACTTGACCTGTACAAGAATGTCTTTGAGTTGTCAATGAAAAGTAGTAGTAGTAGTAGTAGCACTTTATTCGCTAAATACAAACAGATACATGCAAAACTAACAATAGTATTAAACATATTTGGCAGGTTGCCAGAGAGGCACTAGTCCTATCACAGCTGGCCACCTGTAGTTAATAATTATTGTTCGTGAAATATCAAGCAGAGTGGCAGACAGAGAAATAATACACACACAGAACAAAAAAGTTAAAGGTAAACATGGATTTGTATATTGCCTCGTTCGTGAAAACACCTCTAAAGTGCTCAGGTATGGCACACGTTCTCAACGAATCTCAGTTTCACCTGCACACACCACGTTCATCTGTTAATGGAATGAAACATACCTGCCTTTTCCTGCCAGCTGAAGCTGGTCCTCATTTATCAACCCCGGAGGGATAGAAGGCTTAGTTGGCCTGGGTGGCTGGTTACATACCGAAATAAGTGTCTGGCACAGGGAATTGAACCTGGACATGGTCGCCCATCTCAGTACTAACCGGGCCCGGCGTAGATTAACTTCGTTGAAAAGTCCAAGTGGGTATTTGTGACAATGCACTACCAAAATTTTCTGTCAGTGACTAAGTGAATACAGTTTATCATCTGACTCGCCACGTGATTGGTCATTTTGGAAACACGTCTTCCCTTCTTGCATAATTTATGGCACTAAGTAAGTCTGATAGACTTTTTATTGTTGCTGTCACTTTAATAGTTCACATAGCACTCGGCTTATTGTATATAGCTGAAATCTGTCTGTGTCTCGGAATGTTAACCTCGGTGACCCAAATCGTAACTGCTACACATAGAGACTTGTAGTCCTGCATGGATATCTTGAAACACACACACAGACACATACACCAGACAAACCCATCCCGGACATTTCACCACGGAAAATTAACCCACCTGTAAAAAGATAACCCCCTAGAAAATCCCCTTAACACAGCCGGTGGACATCCCAAGAATTAATGCGGTGCCAAATCCCCCTCCCTGCAAAAAGCATCCAGACATCCTCCGAAAACACCGCTAGACATTTCCACATGAAATATTCATCCTTATGGATAGCATCAGTGCTTTGACACTGTTGGTTTGGTCATATGACCTGTAACAATCGTCCCTGTAATGACCTATAATGTGTTGAGTGGGACGTTAAGCCTCTACACTACTACTACTGCACATGGGCATCTGATTTATTCATCTGTTAAAGGTCTCTGGAGCACTGGAGTAGGTTTTGGCCAACTTTTTTTGGCAAAGACTGTGGGACTTTGTCTTTAGCGTTCAAGGAAATGAAACCTCTGTTAGCTGGTCAGAATCCAGTGCCTCAGCCGCTGACTATTGGCTGCTGCTTGACAGAGTCAGTTACTGTGTGAAAACTATGAGTGTGTGTGTGGTATGTTTTGCAGCTTGTCAAAAACTGACTAAGGTCGCCTACTCGTTGGTCTCGACCAGGTACCGCTGCCATAAATGCTTGTTGAGTAATAATAGTGCATTCAGTGCTAGTGCAGCGCTTTAATGTCGTCTTGTTGCACGATTCCTTGCCGACCGTTGACTGCACGGACTGATTATTGCACCAACGATCGCTTAGCTATTCATAATTTTTTAACCACCCTCGGGAATTTTTCCGAGGGTTTAAAAATAATAATAATAACAGGTAAAAAGACGTTGCTGATTCCCTCGCCAGTGCAGTTGATCGTTGACATACGGGCCGAAAAGCTGAGAAGTCATAAAGTTCGGTCCTCACTGGGGATTAGACGATACCATTGATTATGTCAAAGGATAGGCGGCATGTGATTTTCTATTCATGTTCAACAATAATCATGTTTTCATTATGGAGATAATGGGGACATAAATTTGTCAGGGTAAAAGCTGTTTTGGCCACTTCCGGTGGTCAGAGTGCCACGCTGACTGCTGGGTTTGACTTCCAGCATGGGATTTTGTGTTCGTGTTTTATAGTAACCATATGCCAAAAATACACCATTTTTGCCCTAGGGGCATGGAACAGATGACGGATGGACAGACGGACTGCAGCGTCACTTAATACCCTACACTTTCGGTGGGGGGGCTTAATTACTATAATAATAATACATGTAGTAATAATGCTGTCAGTGTCCAAGGTACTTTTGCCAACACACTGCGGAGGATGAATTCTAGCTATTCTGCCATTTTCCCATTTTTAATATTAGTTTTTAATTGTTACTATCTATACTACTAATGGTAAAAATTAAAATGCAGAAGTATATAAATAATAGCAACAGCAACACAGTATTTTTCACGTTAGATGATTAAAGTGTAAAAAAATACTTCAGACAGTGCAACTCTGTCAGTTTTGACATAAGACTATACTTACTGTTATTACTACATAGCACGAGACAGAAAAGTCTGCAGCAAGTCATTGAACCCAACATATCTGTAGTATACGGTGCATAATGCCAAGTCAGCTTTCATATGGCGAGAGTAAAGCTGTTATAGCATAAACAGGGTTCCTACAGATCCTGGAAAAGTATGGAAAGTCCTGGAATTTAATGTAGAAATTTTCGAGGCATTGAAAAGCCTTGCAAATGATCATAGGTGCGGAATAGTCTGTAAAAATCCCTGCGAACTATGATGCTGACCTGGAAAATGCAGATGTCTATTACACTGCTGAGATTACCGATGCATTTGTTAATTTTCTTGCAGTTCATGACGCAAAGCATCTGAAGTTCAAAGTTCAGAAATTTGAGTCCCATTCGGTATTTAGAATAGAAGAATACATTGTATAGGAAATTTGAGCATTTAATAGCCAATTTCTGTAATGTTTTTTTGTCTTGAAAAGTCCGGAAAAAGAAGTAATTTTGTCCTGGAAAAGTATGAAAAACCACAGTCGAATTTCTGTACGAACCCTGCATAAAATAGCACACTGCTTCCAGGAGACCCGTGTAGCCACGTCTTCCGTGAAGACCACACAGGAACATGGGCTGCTTCTTTTACATTGCATACTGTGTGAAGTAAGTGATGTGGAGTGGAAGACGGACATGAAAGGACAAAAAAATTTGTGTTTTTTTGTAGTTTGCAGTTGACGACGGCATGTCTGCAATACACTCCTCAGATAGTTGCTTGCATCTGTATTCATGTCACGTGTAAATGGTCGTCAGTCCAGGTCGTTTTACTTACTTAATATTTTAACCCTATTCAGCTCTGTGGACTAATTGTCTAATTGGACTGTCTACGGCAGTCGCGCCTTCAGTGTCGCTGCGCCAACTTTATGGAACAGTCTGCCTGCTGACATTACTAACGCTGCATCACTAACTGCTTTTAGAAACAGCCTCAAAACATTTTTATTTCACCGTACTCCCTCGGGCTGCTCAGCCGACTAGTCCTGCCGTCAAGTGCCTCTGAATCTTCGGACTTGATGGTGCTATTAAATTATTTTTTAACTTTAACTAATATTCTGAGCCAGTCTTACAAACTATGTCCTCCGTGGATTGGTCTATTGGTCTTGTCACATATCGACATAACCTGCTAACCTATATTCTGGTTTGATAATTTGCAGTATTTTTGCGGTTAAGGAAACGAAAAGAATAGGCTAAGATTGCTAGGAGTTCACTTGCAGTTAACAAGTTCGGTAGCCAGGGTTGAAATGGTTAAAAGTCTGTTATTTATATTTCATAGTTTTTGGGCTCATGCTGGCAGACATTATTAGAATTTATTTAATTGATGTATTACCGGTGTACAAATATCTAGACTCTAGTTAGATATTAGTACTATTAAGCATTACCAGTTAGCAAGTAACCAACAGTTAACTTTAACTTTTTGATCTCCGGCGGTTAATTCAATTAATTGCAGGTTAAAAATTTAAATAAAAATGGCTGATGAAAGGTCATTTTATCTGTTTACTAAATTCAGAGTGACTGCTGTGTTGCTAACGAGCAAGATGTGTTGCTGGGAACTAACCTGTTGGAAGAACGCAATTTGCATTAACCGTAGGTAAAAAAGCTGTTATAACTTTGCCTTAAATTAACTGGCAGTGGTTCAACCCACCCTCACAGAGATAATTGCATTTAATGATGTTAAAGAAGGCAATACAGGGAGTTAAGTTCGAGCAGGACTGCAGCAGTGCATTCTGTAAATTTAAACTGTTTTACTGATGCTCTTGTGAAAGGGTGCTCAAACAAAGTGGGCTGAATACCTCGGGGGAACAACTAATACGTGCTAATACCTGTGGCTATAGATACCAGTCGTCAATGACAGACTGTGGTTCACAAGCTTTGATGAAACGCTGACAGCCGAGCAACTAGACGGTCGGTTCAGTTATACTTATTACGGAACATTTGTTTTTTTTTGTTGTGTAATTAAGTGGCAATTCTTTGCAGGATAAGAGGGTAGATTACTGTTGTATGCCATGTTATCGCATTTGTGCTCAGCCATAAGCACATTATACGAGCAGATCTTACTCCGTGCACTAAAGCAGGGTTCCCATGCGCCTGGAAAGTCCTGGATTTTTGGGGGTACAATTTCCAGGTCCTGGAAAGTCCTGGAAAATGGGTTTGGTCCTGTGGAAAGTCCTGGAAATTTGAGTGCAAGGTCCTGGAAAGTCCTTGAATTTTCTAGGCTATGATAATGATGTCTTGAGATAATGATGGCAGACAAAATGACGCAGGTGCAGATGCTGAAATTTGTGTGTTCGCACATCTCTACCGATTGTTCCGTTAAGCGAATACTCGTTACTGCACATCTCTACTGCATAATACCGTGCGCTTCGGCAAGTTGTTCGGTAGTGCGTGAAGCTTGCCGTTATAATACATTTATATGGTTAGTAACTGCTGTTTGTCTCTCTATTTAAACATCACTGGCATATGACAGGGTCCTGGAAAAATGCTTCTGGGATCCTGAAAAGTCCTGGAAATTTTTTTAACCAAGACAGTGGGAACCCTGTAAAGGCTGTTAGTTTAGCTTTTGTGTGTTTATCTTAAGTATTATATATTTTAACTCTTTTCATTCACTCATTCTTATTGCCCTGCACACCTTCTTACATGATGCGCTATATTGCCCTTGCCAACTCAGCCTTCCATCCCTCCGGGGTCGGTAAGTGAGTACCAGCTTCGGCTGGGAAGGCAACGGCAGGCATGGTTCATTCCATTAGCGGATGTATGCAGGGTGTGCAGGTAAAACTGTGAGATCCCTTGAGAACGTGTGTCGTACCTGAGCACCTTAGAGGTGTGATCACGACAAGGCGCTATACAAATACACATTTACTTTACTTTACTTACTTGCACCAGGGCAGGGCAGGTGTGTAGTGTATCTTCAGGGTCTTGTACTGTCTGTTTGTAGTGTAAGTTTCTTTTGGCTGTTAGGCTTATATGTCCTACAACTGACAGGCACTCTGTGCGACCAGAGATCTGCCGCCATCATCATGGACTGAGCTGTCGATACGACGGGCCTCATCATCACGAGTGGGACTTTGTGTGGACAAGAAGCCCAATCCGTGAACGACACATCCGGTGGCAGATCTGGCACTCGAAGATTTGCACAGATCCCGTTTAGCCTCCAACTCCTGAATGCGTCGTACTTCGAACTCTTTTACAGCTGACTTGCATGTGGAATGCCAACCAGTTCTGTCCATCGCGAGTGTTTCCAGTTCAGAGGGTGTAATGCTGCACTGAGTCATTGTGGTCTTTCGACAGTCCTTGTATCACTTGCCGTACCAGCCTGGCCATAGCGTAGTTGGTGCATCAGTAATCTCGTTGCAGTACACAGCCCGCAGCCATCTGTTACCAACAGACTACAACCAAGGCACCCTTATTCCCGAGTGTAATGGCCTGTCACAGTTTAGAGTGGACACAGCTGAACCTTCTGTGCTAATGCATGCAGCACATTAGTGGTTTTGATGATATGATGTACGGATTCCTTTTGACTTACTCTAACTTAAAATTCATATCTCCGTGGAGACTACTGTGATCCACAAGGCCTCCACTGCTATAAATCAATCATTTTTACCGCGCTGCATGTAATGCAGACGCGGTATAGCGAGGAGAATTCTGTCTGTCTGTCTGTCCGTCTGTCCGTCCGTCACACGCGTGATTTGTGACAAAATGGAAGAAAGTTCGGTCCAGATTTTTATACCATACGAAAGAACATTT